>ENA-UONZ01000069-UONZ01000069.1-human-gut-metagenome-genome-assembly--contig:-C93old-NODE-69-length-176104-cov-25.090560_pt1 | contig 176104 bp, 169 predicted proteins | sample MGYA00242468_ERZ724015 | MGnify/ENA metagenome assembly ERZ724015
AAAAGCGGTTCGTTGCTCCCGACAAAACGGGGTCGTGAACTCCCGACACTAACAGAGACATGGATGTTAGATTTGAAGCGGTTGCTTTATCGAGTTTGGGTGAAGTGTTATATAGGCTTGACTATGAGATGAACGGCAATGTAGTAGAAATGGGCAAGTATAGATGGATTCCAGAAAGAGGTTAATGGGAGTAATGAGAGAAAAACTCATCACCGCCATTACAACGAGGGGGTTTATCTTTATAATGCGTTTACCCGTTCGCGCTATGCGTGAACAGGTAAATTGACTTCCTCTTTCTCCTATGGTGAGCAGTAGTCTTTTACAAACTGGAAAACGAGCCATTGCTCCTTACACCAAGTTGATCTCATGAATGCTCGGATAAACGGATTGCAAAGTCCCCTCTGCATGGATTGCAGAGGGGACTTTTCTCAGCTAAGACTCTGCCAAAGGGAAAAAGAAATCAATTATTCAAGGGGGGAGCGGGCCTACCGCTCACACACCCAACGGTAGAAGTCCTCCGCCTCATGGAGACTGGTAGTGCGCTGGTGGATGGGGAGCGCGTTCCAGACGACATCGTAGTACCGAGCCGGCGGGTCATCCCGCAGGTGGCTGTCGATGATGGAGATGAGGTCCGTGTCCGTGAAATTGCGGATGAGCCGCCCAATCCCCTGCCGGAGCTTGATCACCATTTCCGGGACCCGCACCTCCATCAGGGGATCCACAGCAATGGACGCCTTGTATTCGATGATGGGATCCGGGGTGGGGAAGGGGAGACGGAAGATTACCACGTGGGACAGGCTCTTCCCCTCGATAATGTGATATATTGAAAAAATATGTCACAAGGAGGTTCCTTTCGGGCAAAATATAATAGAGGGAGAAGCGATTCGCCGCCAGCTGCCCACCAGGTGCTTCGAAACCGAAACACCACCGGATCTCGAAAGAGTTGGAGATTGAGTTATCGAAAATGCTGCTTGAATGCAGATTATTTTTCGCAAAACCGGCAGATGCAAGCGCAGATTGACAAAATGTAAAGCGCGTGTGGTTTACTTTTTGGAGAAATTCCTTTAGATTGGGAGATGTAAATGGTGACGCTGAATGAAAAGCTGGCCGTTTCCCGGCAGGCTGTATCGAGATGGGAGTCTGGAGAGTCGAGACCATCCACGGACAATCTTCAAGCGCTGTGCAAACTCTACCATGTACCGCTGGACTACTTGCTCAATGAAAGCAGAGACGAACCGCAGGCCCCGACTCCGGCATCCACGGCTGCAGAGAGTGAACCAGAGCCGGAGGCACAGAAAAAAGGAAAGCGGTGGATCAGAACGCTTGTAATCGGCGCAGTCATTTTAGCCCTGCTGGCAGGTTGCTTTTTCTGGTATCAAGGCGGTCAGAAAAATGATGATTTGGACTTACATACGATTCCGGGCGAAGGTAATACTTCACTTGAAATTCCGGAATTTAATTTGAATTGGGGGTAACAGGAAGGAGGTGAAACCGATGGGACTGAAAAGGTATCTCTGCTTATTGCTCGCTTGTATTTCAATTGTTAGCTGTGTTTCTGCTCCTGCTGCTGCGACTGATATTGGAGAGCAGGCAATGGAGATTACGGAGCGAAGAGCCACAGGAAAATTTGATTTTGAAATTCCTGCGAAGACTATGATGAAAGCCAGCAGTAGCTTTCCCATGGATTATGGGGAAACCATTACCATCACGGCATCTTATGCGCCTGCGTCTGCAAGCATGGACTTCGGCTTAATCGACTCTGATGGAACATTTTATCCGGTGCGGGCAAGCAATGGAAGCATCAACCAGACGATCAGAATTGATCTCAAAGGAACCTATGTTTTTGCAGTAAGAAATAATTCTAGCTATAGCGTATCTGTTTCTGGATTTGTGAATTATTAAAGATGTTGAAAGTTGTTTTTTGCTCTTGTGATGGTATCTGGACTTGTTAAGTATTAATGCGCAATATGGTTAAGCATACTCATATTTGGAGGCATAAGTGAGAAATAAAGCGATTAGTATAATTGTAATTTTGACAGTATGTATGGGTATATTGTCAAAATATATACAATATCAAACGAAAGTATTTCCCTTTGATTATGTTGAGCTTTCATTGTTGCGGACTACATTAATACAACCGCTTTTTTATCTTCTTGTGGGTTATGACATTGGGGTAATAATGTCTCCTTCAATTCAAAAAATTGTATTCAAACAAATAATTCAAAAGTTTATTGCGGCGTTATCTATTGCGTTCTTAGTTTTACATGTGATTGTAAGATTAGCATTTTATGTTCCACAATTATCACCAATTAGAAATTTGCTTGGATCATTTGCGTTTAATTGTCTGGTAGAAGAACCGCAGCTGCTTACACTAGTCGGGCTTGCACTATGTTGTTGTTTTATTTGGAAAAGAAGGCCAAAGGAGAAAAAATTATGAAAAAGGTATTATCTCTGATTTTCTCGGTTGTCCTAGCTGGGGTGATGACGGTTCCAACTTTTGCATCTTGTCAGACAAATTCCATGGACGTGCCCCAGACACAAACCGCAGTTGTTACAAATGATTGCGGGTATTCTTATGAAGTCATTGGCGAGCTTGTTAATAGTATTAGCCCCAATAGTATAACTAATAGTGCATCGGCAACATACAAGTACGTTATTCCTTTAAGAGCCGGAAACGGTACCCAAACTGAGCATACACAAGACCCTACATATGGACTTACGGTATATAATACTGTGAATTGGACAACGTCTTATGAAGATGTTTTTGTTTATGCTCACTTCGATAATGCACAGGTAAGTTTTGATTTAAGCGACTCAAAAATACGCCTCGGAGGAATTGATTTTCACTGTCTAGCTTACGGTATACCTAAACCGAGTACTGGAAGAGTCTATGTAAGACAGCAGAAAGATTATAGTGTTCCTACATCATCGTTATCATTTAGAGGCTATACCTATGATCCGGGATTTACTTATGCTGTCGGTACAACACAGGCTGAGTGCCAATTTGGGTGTAATATCGAAATAACGCTTCTCCGAGGTAATGCGAGTGAATGGAGTTTTGTCGCTCCGAATACGGTCTTTCAAACCTAATAATTGAATTTTCAAAGATGTTTCATGAATAAAGGAGAGGGATAACAACCCGTCCCTTGCCGGCACCCATCCCAGATGGTGACCTTCCTCTGTCACGCGGCCAGTGAGCCGGGGCCTGAGACTACTGTGATCCCTCACGGACATGTCTGCCAGCGCCTGCTACAAGGCCGTTCTGTGGGCTTCGAAGCGCGGAATCACCAACAGCCCTAGCGCCACCACCATCAGCCCTGACGCCATAGTGATCCGCGGTCGGACCGTGACATTCCTGTACCGCGCGCAGCAAGGCTGAACGACATTGGCAAAGAGAGTGGCTCTGGCTTTCGCTAGAGCCGCTCCACGCTACATATCCTGATTGAATGATAAATTTGCTCCAAGAAACAATGTATGTCTTTTTTAGCACCTATGATAAGATAACCAAAGAAACAACTATTCAGACATACTCTCAGAGCTCAGATGAACTGATCCGTACTGTAGTTGTGAAGGCTGACTTAGAAGATGTCACCATTTTAGATAAGAACGGTGATATATTGAAAAGAATGCCTATATTTGATAATGTGGAAGAGTGATTTTTCAGAGGAACGGCGTTTAGTCGTTCCCCTGATTATAACGGTTTACCCGTTTGTGCTATGCACAAATGGGTAAACCGTTATACGGCTATTTTACAGTATATGTTGACTTCCCTCTTTCTTCTATGGTGCGCAGTAGTCTTTTACAAACTGGAAAACGAGCCATCGCCCCCTACACACCAGCTGCTCTTATGAATGCTCGAATAAGCGGATTGCAAAGTCCCCTCTGCATGGATTGCAGAGGGGACTTTTTCAGCTGAGATTTTGCAAAAGGAAAAAAGAAATCCATTATTCAAGGGGAAAAGCGGCCTACCGCTCACACACCCGGCGGTAGAAGTCCTCCGCCTCCTGGAGACTGGCAGTGCGGTGGTGGATGGGGAGCGCGTTCCAGACGACATCGTGGTACCGAGCCGGCGGGTTATCGCGCAGGCGGCTGTCGATGATGGAGATGAGGCCCGTGTCCGTGAAATTGCGGATGAGTCGCCCGATCCCCTGCCGGAGCTTGATCACCATCTCCGGGACACGCACCTCCATCAGGGGATCCGCAGCAATGGACGCCTTGTATTCGATGATGGGATCCGGGGTGGGGAAGGGGAGACGGAAGATCACCACGTGGGACAGGCTCTTCCCCTCGATGCTGATCCCCTCCCAGTAGGCGCCCGTCCCCAGCAGCACAGAGTCAATATCCTCCCGGAACGCCTGGAGCACCCGCTCCTGTGAGGCCCCCTGCTCCTGGATCAGCACTTGATAGGGGAGCGTCTCTTCCCGCAGCGCCGCATAGACCTCTTCCATATCCGCCTTGGAAGTGAAGAGCACCAGGGCCCGGCCGTGGGAAATCCGAAGGACCTGAAGCAGCCGCTGGACACCCTGCTGAATAAATGCCTCGTGTTCCCGGGTCGGGTGCGGCAGGTCCTCGCAGTAGTAGATCAGCCCGTGCTGGTCATAGGGGAATGGAGACGGCTTCGGCTCCGCGAGGACCCCCTGGCCGCCTGCGGGAAAGCCCGTGTTATTGACAAAATAGGCGTACTGGTGTTCCAGCTCCCCGTCGCTGCCGCTGGTCAGCGTGGCGGAGGTCAAGATCGACTGGATGCCGCCGCGGAAGTACAGGCGGCTGATGATGTCCCGGGTGTTTTTGGGGCAGGACACCAGCTCCGCGGCATTCCCCCGCCGCTCCAGCCAGAGAAGCCGGTTGTCCAGATTTTGGACCAGCGCCGCAAAGGATTTGCTGGCGGCCTCCAGTTCGTCGGATGCGATGTCGGCGTCCGTCCGCAGGCGGTTCCGGGTGCTGTAGATCTGTACGGAGCCGGAGAGGCCCGCGAGCTCCCTGGACACTGCCCTGATCTGGCGGATCGCCTCCGGCGTGTCGCGGAAGAAGAACCGCTCCGCATAGCGCAGGTCCCGCTCGGATGATGTGATCTGCTGCTGCATCTGCCCGTTCAGCGTGTGATACAGGGCCCTGACCGCGTCCTCCGCCTGGCCTGCCTGGACCTGCAGGACCTCCAGCTCCGCGTCATGGAACGAGCGGATGCTGGCGCGGATGATGCCGATGAGCTGGCGCTGCCCAAAGCGCTCGGTCGTGGCGGAGCGGACCTTGTCCTCCAGGTTATGGGCTTCATCCACCACGGCCAGCTGGACGGAACTGCTCATGAGCCCCTCCAGGTCTCTGGAGCGGTGCAGCAGGTGGGCCGTAAGGAAGTCCTGGTTGCAGATGATCACGCCGCTGGTATAGCGCAGATCAACGCGCAGCTGGTCATATTGGCAGTCATCCCGGAAGGGACAGTTCCGGCAGCTCCGGCGGCCGAACCGCACGACATTGATCTGATCCCAGACAGCCGAGGGGATCTGGTATGGAAAGGACCGCCGGTCCTGGCAGCCATCGTCGATCTGGGCCTTGAGCCGGGCTGCCACCTGCCCCTGGGGAGAATGGAAATACGCATCCGCCCGCCGCAGGCAGAGATAGTGGCTCTGGCCCTTGGCCAAGAGCACTGTCGGATCGACACCCAGCATCGGCTTCAGCCGCTCGACGTCTTCCATCAGCTGCTCCTGCAGGGCAATCGTGGACGTGGCGATGGCAACTGGCAGATGGGTCCGCTGGTTGTAGAGCAGCAGGGGGACCAGGTAGGCATAGGATTTCCCGACACCGGTCCCGGCCTCCACAGCGAGGTGCTGCCCATTGCGGATGGCATCCAGCACCTCATAGGCCATGTCCTGCTGCTCTTCCCGGGTCTCCAGTCCGTATTTCACCGGTGCGTCATCCCAAAAGAAGTCGGAGACGGCGGTGCCGATTTCATAGATGGCCTGCCGCATCCGATCACGGGCCTGGCCTGGATTTATAAATGTAGGATACTGGGGAATCAATCTGAGATCAGCTCCCTGAGAGAATATCTGATAAGAGGAAAGAGATATCCCTATTGTAGCAGGAGAAGCGTTTGGTGTCCAGCGGCGATCCGATCTGGGGCGGCTGCTCCCTTGCGGGACAAGAGGGAAGATGGGAGCTCCGCAACGATGGCAGTTTTGAATGCAGCTGTTTTGGCACAGAACGATATGGATGGTCTTCCTGCTCAGGCTTGCAGGGATATGCGGAGAATCCTGTGGGAGGACCTTCCCATCGAGACGGCAAGGTGTGCAAGCCATTCAGCCAACAGCTTGCTCCTGTGCTGCGAAGATTGGAAAAAACCGCGAAATATCTGAAAAAATTCCGATTTTGGCATTTTCGCTGATATTCTTCGGGCATCAGTGCTATACTATCCTTACCAGTGTCAGGAGGCGGCATATATGGTCCGGCGCACAGCGTATTTACAGCAGCTGCTGTCCTGGAAAGACGAACAAGTCATCAAGGTGATCACCGGCATCCGGCGCTGCGGGAAGTCCACGCTGCTCCGGCAGTATCAGGAGCTGTTGCGGGAGTGGGGCGTGGGAGAGGACCAGATCATCTCCATCAACTTTGAGGAGCTGGAGTATGAGCCGTTGCTGGAGTACCACGCTCTGTACCAATATGTGAAGGAGCGGCTCTGCCCTGATAAAATGACCTATGATACCATAATTGTTTGCGGCGGAGCCTTTCGGCTCCGCTCTTTTTTCGTGAAGGCTGAAAATGTGTGCAAACGCACGGAACCCCCTGCACACCACCGGCTTCCCCGTTGACGGCCTGAGAATTCCGGTCCGAAAACGCTGCGCCGTGAGCAAGCTGGAGCCTGTCCGGGGCCATGGCTGGGATTCCCCCGGCGATGTCTCGGCCGGTTTCCGGCCGCCACGCCGCAGGGGCGCCAGGTTCTGCCGTGCAGCCGTCATCCGCCAGGAACGATGCGGAAGGGCCGCCCCCGAAGAGGGGAGTTCCGCAAGGGCCTCCCGGAACCGAAGGCGGCAGCGATCATCTTGTTTGCCGCGGTGTGCGGATGACCGGAAAGCCCCTTCAGGAGGCGCGTCGATTGGGTTCCCCCGAGCTTGGGCCGCAGGCCTGGAGAAATACCGGATTGAGGCGCAGGCGGCTGGCGGCCCGGGAGATCCAGGCGCCCACATGGTTGGGCTTGACCCCATACAGCGCGGCGATCTCCCGGCCGCTGAGGCCCTTTGCCTTGAGCTCCAGCGCCTCGATGCCAAGACGCACCACGCCGGAGGACTCCGCGCGGGCCTCATGAAGTGCCCGAAACAGGTCCTCCTGCCGGAGCTTTTTCAAAACGGCCTCCTCGGTCTCACAGGCCGGCGCACGAGCATCCTCCGGTTCCGTGAGAAGCGGCAGCGGCGCATTCTCGCGGCAGAGCGACCTGCAGTAGCTCAGCAGGCCGTTTCGGACAACCGTGCGCGCATACGCGCCAAAACCCGCGGGGTCCCCTTGGTAGGTGGCGGCGGCGCGGCAGAGATGCACGCACCCCTCCTGATAGACATCGCTGTAGCCCAAACCGCAGACCTGCGGATTGAGTTTGATGTGGTCGATGATCACCCAGTTGACCACAGAGAGATAGTGTTCCACCAGCTGCTGCTGTTCCAGTGTCAGCGAGATCATATCTTTCATTTCAACGCCTCCTTTCGTCATGCTGCCCGGCCGGCCGGCGGCCTGTCGGCGCACAGCTCGATGACTTTGTCGCATTGGTGGTGTGAGAAGCAGGCGATATGGGCCTGCGCATCCGGAACACCCAGGGCACCTGCCAGCCAGCGGTAGGCCTCTTTCTTGGTCAGGGGCCCCTCCCGCCAGAGCCGGTCAAATGCATGATGCGCGGCAATCCGCTTGCGGCGCAGTGCTGGATCTGCCAGGGTGCCCATGGGCAGATGACTGGCCTTGTGCGTACTGACATAGGCATTGCAGACGGGATACCTGGAGCAGGCATAGTAGAGCGCCTCCGGGTCCAGGGCCTGTTCGCGGAAGAGATCGCGCCCCCGCCGGCGCACGGCGGGCGCCCCACAGTAGGGGCAGTGCATGTGAAGCCGTTTCATACGGTTCGCCTCCCATGTGAAAAATGATCAGAAGGATGGAGGACAGCTCTGCCTGCAGTTCTTGCAGAGCAGCAGCTGGGAGACTGCCATGCGCGAGACACCGCAGTCACGGCTGGATGAGCAGAGCCAAAGCATTTCCCGGCGGTACATCCCTTCAAAATCACATCTCCGGATGCGGCCGCTGCATTCCGCCGGGTCGATCCGCTCCCCGCTCAGCGCCTCAAAGAGATCGGCTGGGAGCAGCACCGGTTTTCCGGTGCCGTCGATGGTAAAGAGGAATCCGGCACATGGGGAGCCCATCACGCAGGCGGTGCCGCAGCTCTCGATGAACACGGCGTTGCGCCAATTCCCATCCGCCAGGATGAGAAATCTGGCGAGTGTGCAGGGATGCTCGGACATACGGATACCTCCAAATCCTTCTTAATTTCATTACGCCCATGTTTCCGGCGGATTCCGCCCCTTTAAAATGTAAAACTTTTATGAACCACAGAACGGGGATGCACAGGGGAACGGAAAATCGACTGCCGCCCTGACAGAAAGCTCTTGTATTTGCGCCATGGAGTGGGTATAATATGTTCAAATCACAATTTACTAAATCACGATTTGAATATGAAAGGAGCGCTGCCTGTGTTCGTAGGTCGTGAGCAGGAGCTTCGTTTCCTGGAGAGCAAGTATCATGCTGCCGGCGGACAGCTGGTCGTTCTGTACGGGCGCCGGCGGGTTGGGAAAACAGAGACCCTCCGGCAGTTCTGCAAAGGAAAGCCCCATGTGTTCTATGCCTGCCGTGAGTGTACAGATAAATTGCAGCTGAGGAACTTCTCGGAAAAACTGCTGCGGGAGGATCTCCCCGCCAAACGGTATGTGCAGGAATTCTCGGACTGGGAGCAGGCGTTCCGATCCATCCAGGAGCTTCCCTATGGGGAGTCCAAAAGACTGCTGGTCATTGACGAATTCCCCTATATGTGCAAGGAAAACCCCAGCATACCGTCGATCCTCCAAAACCTGTGGGACGAGACGCTCAAGGACGCCAACGTGATGGTCGTCCTCTGCGGAAGCGCCATGAGCTTCATCGAAAATGAGCTGCTTGCGGAGAAGAACCCGCTCTATGGCCGGGCGACTGGCATCTACAAGATGACGGAGATGGGGTTCTACGATGCGGTGCAGTTTTTCCCGGACTACAGCCCCCGGGATCAGGTCCTGGCCTATGCCGTCCTCGGCGGCGTCCCCCACTATCTGCGCCAATTTGACCCGTCCCAATCCCTTGCGGAAAATATCAAGCAGAATATCCTCACGAAAGGATGTGTCCTTTACAGCGAGGTGGACTTCCTGCTGCGGCAGGAGCTGCGGGAGACGGCGCTGTACAATGCCCTGATCCAGGCCATTGCCCTGGGCAATACGCGACTCAATGACATCAGCCAGAAGTCGCTGGTGGAGGACACATCCAAAACCAGCGTCTATCTGCGCAACCTGATCGAACTGGGGATCGTGGAGCGGGAGTTCTCCGTGGACGCCGGCACGAAGGAGCGGGCCAATGCCAGCCGGGGGCTCTACCGGCTGACGGATAACTTCTTCCGGTTCTGGTACGCCTTTGCCTTCGGCAATTACTCCGATCTGGAGGGGGGCGATGTGGAGGGCGTGTATCAGTACGCGGTGGAACCGCAGCTGGCAAAATTCGCGTCATACACCTTCGAGGACATCTGCCGCCAATATGTCTGTGAATTGCAGCGAAATGGGAAACTGCCGTTCCGCTACCAGCGGATGGGGCGGTGGTTTGGAAAGACCACCGTGCGGGATTCCGCGGAGAAGAGCGGTTTGCGTGTGGCGGAGACGGAGATCGATGTCGTGGCGGTCTCCCATGACATGAAGGAATATCTCGTCGGAGAGTGTAAATTCAAGAACAGTCCCTTCAGCTATGGGGAGTACCTGGACACGCTGACCAAGCTCAAGCCGCAGCAGGAGAAGGCGTCCTTCTTCTATGCGCTGTTCTCAGAGAATGGCTTTGACCCCCGAATTTGCAGCGAGGCGGAGCACAATGACCACCTGCGCCTCTATGATCTCGAAGACATCGTGCGCTGCCGGCTCCAGTGAACGCAGCGCATCAGAAAAAGGAATGCCAGGCCGGCGGTGCCGGCCTGGCATTCCTTTCAGCTGATGGATGCGAAGCAAAAAGTGATCGGAAGCAGCTTGGAGGGACTGCGATGAAAGCAGTCCCTCCAAGCTGCTTCCGATCTGTCAGGGCTCAGAAGAAAATGCTGTATTTGCGCATCCGCTCGAAAACGATGGATTGCACGCGGCGGAGGATCGTTTCCGGATAGAACGCCTCTGCAGATTCCAAGATAGAAAGGACATCCTGCTTTGTAAAGCCGAATTTCAGGAACGATCCATACAGCTCGTTTGCGGCTTCAACCTGTTCATCAAAATCCAAAGAGAAGGGCTTCGCCTGCACCCTGTCGATGCAGCTGTAAATATCGGCATCCAGCGGATAGTCGTTTAGATCTGACAACAGTGCCAGCCCATTATCAAAAATGGGACAGAGGCGGAATTTCCCGCTTCGCTCATCCCGAATCACCGCCAGATTGTTGGTGTGGCGATCCTCATTTAAGAAAAAGGCGTCTATCTCCAATAGCGTTGTGAGGTACGGGCCGACGCCCGTCAAGCCGGTTGTCTGCTCGATAAAATCGACCGTGTACCGGATCCTGGCAGCCGCATCCGGCATGGATGCAATCGCCTCCGAAAGGCCGCGGCCCCCCTGATAGGCGCGGTGCAGCCGCTGAAAGGGGATCAGCATTTCGTCCTTGCCGCGGAAGTTCTTGCTGGCACATCCGATCCGTTCTTTTCCGTGGTCATGGATCTGAACCAGCTGGTAGTCCACAAAGTCCGAAACATTGGATTTTTTCAAAAGGCCGGAGACCAGGACCTCCGCCAGCGCCTCGTACCCCATATGATCCGCTTTGTACCAGTTCCCGCGCATCTGCCACTTGGGCTGATCGCCCTTTGACGTGCGGCCGGCCTTCGGCTCCAAAGCGGCTGCGTCCAAATTGATCCTGTTCATTTCACACCTCGCGTCTGGATGTATTGGATCTTCAGCCACAGGTCGTCTTCCGCTGTCCGGCCTTTTGTTTTCTCAACGATTTGCAGAGGATCGTAGGAATCCAGCCCCAGGGCCCGCAGTTCATCCTTCAGGCACCCCCGTGTTTTCGGAAAACACCGCTCCTCAAGGAAACATGCAAAGTCCTCCCATGTGGGCCGCTCATTGGTGCCAAAGGCTCTGTGCAGGATGTCGTCGGTCTTGTTTTGAATACGGATATTGCGCCGCAGGAAATCCACATCAATCGTGGTGCAGGGCTGGCGCCGGAACATATAGGTCATACGCATGGTATAGCCTTCCGGCGGCGGCGCATTGAGATATTTCCCGATGATCTGGCGCGAGGTACCAAACCGCCCGGCAATGGCATTGACAGTCATGCCAGCTCTCTGGAGCTGCTTCATCTCCTCGGTTTCCGCTTCATTGAACTTGCGCTTGCGCCCTGCGTTGCGTGTATTTTTTTGCCGGATCTGCTTCGCAATCATCTTTAGCTTCTCCACATCGTCTGTTCCAAACAGCTCCAGGCAGATTGCCCGGTAGTCTGTCTCGGCCATCTGCTTCGTCCTCCTCCTACAGATAAAATATGCAATTATTTTAATTTAATTACATTGTATTCTGCGTCTGCGCAATTGTCAACGGGAAATCATCGTCTGCCGTACCTGTGATCATGCTCCGATACGATTGGCAGGCGCCCCCGCAGACAGGATGCCAGCCGACAGGTTTGCGATTGACGCCCTGACGCACACGGATCGCTCCCCGATGCAAAACGGCGGCATACGCGCTGCCGCACTCCTGAAGCGGCCGAACCGTTCGATCCCTTCTCAGCTCCGCTTGGCCCAGTTCAATAGGAGAGATTATGAGAAGCTTCTCATGACCCAATGATCCAAAACGGCCCGCCGGCCCCGGCTCGCCGGCTGGCCTCATTCAATATAATGGAGAGGTCCCAGGCCTTCTGGCTCCGGGTGTAACTGGAGGGATCCGCCACGAGGATCTTGCCGTCCCGGACCCCCCGCAGGACGATAAAATGACCGCTTGACGTGAAGTGGCCCTTTGTCATGAGCGCGACCACCAGCTTCCCCTGGCTGAGCGCATCCACGATCCGCTGCGGCTCTGAGGCGGTGCAGCCCTCCACCGGGAGATTCCAGGCTTGCGCCGCGCCGGGGATCAGGGTGTGGTAGGACCCGCTCTTGCTGCACCAGTACCCGTGCTCATAGGCCCACCGGGACATCTCCACGGGATCCACCCGATCCTCTGTCAGGGAGGAAACGACGATTGCCATGGCGGTGGGACCGCAGGCATAGCCGCCGATGTTGTCGGTGCCGTAGGGCTGATTGGCATACCGGTCATCCAGCTGATTGTAATAGACCACCTCTGTCACGCCGTCTGTAAACCGAACGTCCCCCAGGGAGGGGATGGTGTTGGAGCTGCCGGCAAATTGAAACATCCCATCGCCGAGGAACAGGCTCAAATTCTGCGCATAGTCGTCTGCCAGGGCCAGCTGCTCGGCGGAGAGATGGAAGATCTGGTCTGCGAAGTAGGCCTCGCCCCGATACGCGATGGTATAGACATACCACGTCTCGGTACCGCTCTCATCCGCTTCGGTTTCCGGGTCATCCGGGACAGAGCGCGTTTCCTGTGCCCTGGTGTAGGTATACAGGTGCTCCTTGCCCTCCCGCAGGACCTGTTCCAGATCGGACAGGGAGATGCTGCGCCAATCCTGGTCCCTGGAGGCGCAGTATTGAGAGAGCAGGAGATTGGTGTTGCTGACGAGGTTGCCCTCATAGGGGTTGACGATCTCGTAGCCGTCTCCGCCCGTCGCCTCGAAATCCTGTGCGATCCGAGCCTCCACATCATCGATCCCTTCGCCCAGCACCTGGGTGATGGCAAAGGCGATCTGGTTGGTATTCTCGACCACCGCCGCAGCGTCGTTGAGGATCGGCTGCCCGCCGGCGCTCCCTCCGCCGAGCCCGCCGAAAATCAGGGAGGGGAGCATCACAAGGAACAGGACGGGAAGCAGCAACAGGCACACGAGGGCAATCTTTCCAACTGGATGGCGGGCACCCCAGAGTGCGCCCACAGCCGCTCCATAGGGGCCCGCGGCCGAGGCTCCCTTCGCGGCAGCGGCGATGGCCTTCCCGGTTTTTGCCGCTCCATAGGCGGTATGTGCGATGTTTGCGGCCTGGTTGAGGGCGCTCTCCTCCTGGCGGTCACGCACGGGCATCCCTCCCTGTGTAGAGGTCTGCCACAAGGCAGTCGCTGACAGCTTCGAAACAGTCCACAAGGCGCGGATTGAAATATCCCTGGTAGAAATTCGACAGGACCTCCATGGCCCCCTCATGGGACATGGCGCTGCGCCGGCTGTTGGACATCCGCAGCGTGTCATAGCAGTCTGTGAGGCTGACGACCTGCACATAGGCGGGGATCTGACTGCCCTTCAAGCCGCACGGGTACCCATCGCCGGACCACTGCTCGTGGTGCCGGTAGCAGATTTCCATCGCATAGCAGATCAGGGGCGGCAGCGGCTTGCCCTGGGGCGAGAGTGCGTGCAGGAGGACTTTTCCGTATTCCGGGTGCTTTTGGAACAGTGCATTCTCATAGGGGGTGCGCGCAGGCGTCTCCGGAAGGCCGCTGGGAATGGCCAGCAGCCCAATGTCATGGAGCCGGGCGGCTTCCGCAATCACCGGCAGGTCCTCCTTTGGAATGTTGGCCAGCAGATTCGCGTGCCGCGCCTCGCAGAGCACCCGCAAGGTCAAATCAAAGAAATGCGGGGTGTGATACCTGCGCTCCAGCGCGCGCAGCTCCGTCTGAATATCTGAAACTGTAAAATCCATGTGATCCTCCATTTTGAATATCCGATGGGACAGTTGGAATCCGGGGAAGGGACAGGTCTCGCCGATGGGATTGGGGAAACAGATGGCGCCCGTCCCCGCAGAGGGATATGCGGGAACGGGCGCCGGCCTGTGATAAGGAGATGTGGATGAAAAACAAACCAGATTTGCGGGATAGGTTGGGTGAAAGCAAATCCGGCGGGATGGGCCGCCAATCGGCTGGCGGAGCTGCCCGCCGGATGCGTGCTGCCTGCACCATACAGAGGACACAGTGAGCGGGGAGGGGCTCTGCAGCGGAGCGGAACCAGCTCCCGGCGTGGGAGGATCAGCTGGGCCATGGGTAGGACTCCACCGAGGGCTCCGACTGGTTTCGGCGGTTGCTTGCGGTATCCTTCGGGGAGATCAGTGTATCCAGAGTTTCATCCACTGCAAAGATCACTGACGCCAGAAGCTGAGGATCAAATGCGCCATGGTCAGCCAGGAGCCGCTCCATGGCTTTTTTGGGAGGATAAGCAGAGCGGTTGGGGCGGGGTGTCCGCAGCAGATCATACTGGATCGCAAGATGCACGATCTGGACATAGCTTGGGATTTGCGCTCCTTTGAGCCCGCGCGGGTAGCCGTCCCCATCCCAGCGTTCGTGGTGGTTCAGACAGATTTGCCAGCCGTACTCATAAAAACGGGAATCCTGAAAACCGGGAAGCTCCAGGGAGGAGAGGATCGCTGCCCCCATAAGGGTGTGGGTCTCATAGATCGCAAGCTCGGCGGGAGTCAGTGCTCCGGTGGGGTAGGCAATCGAGGAGACGAGAGTGGCTTTTCCAAGATCGTGCAGGCAGGCTGCCATCGCGATGATGGGGATGTCCGCCTCTGGCACATCGAGCAGTTTCCTGTCCCGGCAGATCTGCAGCAGGCCATAGGTCAGGTCGAAAAAATGCTCCGTGTGGCTGCGGGGAAATTGTTCCAGATAGCGTTTGAAATAGAAGGGGAAATCTTGTTTCATGCAAACCTCCAGATGTGAGCGTTCAGGGGTTGAACACCAGCGTGTTCGGTTCTGTGGGGGCGAGAAATCTGTGGTTGCAGACCTGCGAGCAGGTCTGGTAAAATGGGGGATATCAAGCATGTGGGAGGAATGACAATGCGCCTTGTAAAGCGGGATGAACAGGGATTTTATATGGATGGCGACGGAATCTGGTGCGAACAGGACGGGGCATCAGAAAAATTCCGCGGCGAGGACATTGACTGGTTTGGAGCCGTCGAAGAGGCGCTGGGAGATGCGCGCAGTCCTGAACAGATCCGTGCGCTGGTGCAGGGGCGCCGGCAAGGAAGATGGATTGAGAACAGCGGAGCAGACGGGGGCTTCCACTTTTGCAGTGAATGCAGAAAGCAGGCATTTACATACAACGAGGGAAACGATGTATACGAGGTCCTCACAGAGTATTGCCCCCACTGTGGGGCGAAAATGGATCGGGCTGCCGTTCTGCTTATCAAAGCTTAACGAAGCTGCGTGCCTTGCGGCAGAAAAGCCAGATGGGGGGCAGCGATGCGCCCCCATCTGTTGATTTCTGCACAGGCGCTCCGCTCCCCAATGACCTGAAGATCAATAGCCGGTTTTGGGGAGTGTGGGTGTGGTCGTGTACTTGCGGACAATGGTGACCCAGCTGGCCTGCGCCGTCTGCCAGGTGCCCTGGTACTTGCCGCCGGCATCCGCCCGGTTGACCAGCTGATACCCATTGACCGTGTTTCCGTTGACGATCACGCTCAGGGTGGGGCCAACCGTGGACTGGAATCCGACCGGGACTTTGCCGAAGTCGAAGTAGATGTCCGTGACGACCTCGCCGGCCTGCATGGGGATGGCGTTGAGGCCAAAGCTGTAGTTATTGCTGGTGAGCAGGTTGGAGGCCAGCACCTGATAGGTGGTCTGATAGTTGGTCTTATAGAGAATGCGGTAATTGAGGCGGGCGCTGTAGGTGCCGGTGGTCAGGGTGGTGGCACGGGCCACGTCATACGGGATTTTATCGTGCCAGAAGAAATCCTCCAGATCCACGTTGGAGGTGTTGGCAACGGTGAAATCATAGCGCATGGCCTGGCCGGCCAGGACCTCGGCATTGCCCCGCTTGGTGATGGTGACGCCCAGGCTGGAAGGCTTGTCATAAGCACTGACCTTGATGATCTGGCCCGCATACTCCAGGGTAATGTCGTGGACCGTGGGATCCAGCTGCCAGTAGGCCGGCGCTGTGACTTCTACCACCTTGTAGCGTGTCAGGGGGAGAGGCTTGCTGGCCGCAACACCCCTGGCGTCCGTGGTGATATAGTCCACGACCTTGCCCGTCCGGGCATTGCTGATTTCATAGACGGCGCCTGCCAGCGGTGTACCGGGAGCTGTGCCTGTGATCTCGTTATACTCCGCAGCATACTTGTAGATCTGGATCTGGCCGGTGACGGCCTCGTTGACCCACTCGATCTCCGCCGTATGGCCGGGCCGTACATAGACGGTCTTGTACTCCTCATCTAAAATGTAGCCTTCAGCCGCTTCCAGCTCACGCAGATAAAAACGGCCGCTGGTATTGGCTCCATCCGGGAGATCATCGGCCGTGATATAGACCCAGCCGTCGTCATCAGAGGTGAACTCCCCGATGGGATTTCGGTTCTCGTCATACAAAAGAAATTTGACGCCATAGATACCCTCGCCGGAGGTGTCCACCTTGTGGATGAGGATGCCGGACTTTTCCCGATTCGTGACGCGGAGGGTGACGGTCTCCCCATCTTCGATTTCAAAGTAGTGTGGCGTGGAGTCGAGAATGAAATTGGAATTTGCCTTGGTTTCAAGCGCATAATAAGAGCCGTCCTCCAGGGACAAAAAGGCCCGGCCATCCTCGCCGGTGGTGAGGGTGTCAACCAGCTCATCGTTGATCCGGCGGATCTCAAAGGTGGTGTTGGGGATACGCTCAGAGCTGTCATCAGCATTGAGCTTGATAATTTCGACACCGCCGACTGCGTTATTGTAAAAACGAAGGGTCTGTGTGTCATTGGGGTTGACGGTGACGGTCTGGGACTGGCTGTCTGGGTCGATGGTAAATCCCGGAACACTCTCCAGTTCCGTCACAATGATGGTGCCAGTGATGCCAGACAGGACGATTTGCCCAGACGCATCAGTGTAATAAATGCCACTGGAGGACAGAGTGCCGCCGGCGGCATCCACATACTGCCCATTGGCGTATTTGATTTCAAACTTGACGCCTTCCAGAGGCACGGTAGTTGTCCCCGTTCGGCCCCACTTCTCAATGATTAAATTCCCTTGCGGCTGGTTGCGGAACTCAAGCTTTACGGTCTGCCCGGCCTTGATCTGGATCGTCTGCGGCGTGTCGTCCAGCAGGTAGCCGGGCTTTGCCTTGGTTTCGCGCACCACCAGTGTGGTGCCAGGGGCGATATTTTCCACTAGGAAGCTGCCGCTGCTGTCTGTCACATATTTGCCGTTGGCATTGCCGACAACGGTTCCGTCGCTGGTGGTGACCAGGAACTCCACGTCGGACAGCGGTGTTTTTGCCGCGTCGGTGGAAACCTTCGTGACCAAAAGAGAGCCCTTGGGGCTGTTCCCGAACTCGACGCGGATGACCTCCTGCGCATCACCCGAGAGGTATACCGTCTGGGGCGGCGTGTCGATGACGTGAGAGCCGTCACTGGAGAGCTCCTCAATGATGTAGGTGCCTGGCTCACAGTTGGTCACGGTGAAGGACCCATTGGCTGAAGTCCGGTAGGTACCGATAACCGTTCCGCCGGTGCCGCTGGTATTTCCGGAGAGATAACGGACCTGGAATACAGCCCCCTCGATGGCGGCCCCTGTTTCGGAGTCATATTTCCAGACGCAGATAGCAGAGAGGGGCCTGTTGAGGAAGCGGAATGTGTGGCCTCCACCGGCAGGGATAAAGACCTCCTGGGTGTCCTCATCAGGCAGAGAGAAGCCGGATGCAGGCTCAAGCTCTCGCACCCGGAACCAGCCATCCCGCAGATAGAGGTCCGGATCGTCCAGGACGATGCGGCCGTCCGCATCGGTGTAATAGACACCGAGATCGTTATACTCGCCCGTGGTGGTGTGATTGGAACCGTACCAAACCTGGAACGGGACATCGCTGATGGGGTCAAGGGTGATCTCATTCAGCTTCAGGATCTCGATGACTGGCCGGCGCTGGTTCTCAAAATAGAGCGTAGTCTCATCGCCGGGCTGCAAGCTGACGGTCTTTACCCGTTCTTCTTCAAATTGGGAGATGTAGTAGGGGTCCGGCACGGAGATCTCCTCGATCTCGAAGCTGCCCGGCTCCACATAACCGGAGACGGTGCCGTCGGCTCCGGTAACCCATTCATCCTTGAAATCGCTGTCGATCCCCTCGAGGCTGAGCACCGTGCCGGGGATGGGGGTACCCGTCCCAACCTCCGTTTTCGACAGGGTGAGATACGGCTTTTTGAGATTTTCAAAAATCAGCTGCTGCTCGTCACCAGGCCCCAGCCAGATGGTCTGGGTGGGGGCGTCGTTGATGACATACGGCTCCGGCACGGAGACTTCCGTCACCTCATAGCTGTCAACAGGCAGCGTGAGAGTGACCGTCCCGTCCTTCCCGGTGGTCACATCGTTGTGGTAGCCAAAGTGGATGCCGCGGATTTCAAAGGTGGTGTCGGGAATCGGCTCCCGGTTCTGCTGATCCCGCTTCAGGATGGTGAGCTGGGGGAGGTCTGCATCGGTGGCCGTCACCGGGATCGTGCCGCCGCCATCCACCATGGCCTGGTCCACATAGACCAGCACCGGCTCCTGGAGTTTGGCCTTGCCGGACGGTGCGGAGACCTCCACAAACGCAAAAAGGCCTTCGGTCACATTGGGGACCGTGATGGTGCCTGCGGCAGTGGTCTTGTCAGAGGCGATCAACTGGCCGTCTTTAAAGATATTGAAGACAGCGTTGGGGAGGGGATTCCCGGAGTCATCCAGCTTCAGCAGCTGGATCTTGACTTTGGCATCGTTTTCAAAGACCAGGGAGACCTCATTTTTCCCGTCCCAATAGAATTCCTGCTTGACCTTGTCGGGATCAGAACTCAGGGTGTACCCGGAGGGCGGGGTGAGTTCCTCGGCCACAAAGGAGCCGATGGGCATCGTCTCCCACGGGATATCGGGCAGGTACCCGCCCTCTGCGGTGGTATTCTGCCAGCGGAAATTGTTATCGACGCCTGTGATCTGGATGACAGAGCCCGCCAGGCCCCGGGTGGAGTCATCCGCATCGACTTTGCGGATCGTACCGCTGCCGGTGATTTCCGGGGTATCGCTGAAGGTGACGGTGACGGTATTGCTGCCGCCGTTGGGCAGCACCACATACTCCGGGCCGGCGTTGTCGATCCGGTATCCGCCCGGGGGCGCGTCCGTCTCCGTTACGGCATAGGTGTTTGCATCGAGGTTGTAGAGTGTATAGGTCCCGTCCGGCCCGGTCACGATGTCCTGCGAAAAAGCTCCATTGACGGATTCTACATGGAATCGCGCCCCCTCCAGGCCCTTGGTGGGGTTCGTTGCATCGACCTTTTTAACGGTGAGCGTGTACTGCTCTTCGGTGGTATCCACCGCCAGCTTGCCGATGACCACATCCTGGACAGTCGAGGCCGGATGATCGCTCGTCCCGGCACCGGTGAAAGTATAGAGATAGACGCTGCAATCGCCCCAGACCTCGCTGCCCAGGTCAAAGATATACTGGGTGCGGGAGCGGAAGGAACTGTCTCCCTGCGTTTGATCGATGCTGGTGTAGTGGGTCCCCTCCAGGGAGTTGTAGACGTACATGAGCTCTTCCGCACAGGCTTCCACCGGGTCCTGCAGAGACCCCTGCTGATAGCGCCAGAGGATGGCTTGGACCCAGGCGTTCATGTACCAGGTGTACCCCGCGTCCCACACGGTGTCTACACCGGCGGCCACTGCCGCGTCCGTGAAGGTGCCTGTGGAGTGGGCGTAGTAGTAGGCCATCATCATTTCCACGGTGGGATCTGTGATGGGGGTGGGGTTCCCCCAGGTCTGGCCCTCAAGGCCGCTGCCCATGCCGCCGCCCTTTGTGCCGCAGAAACCCACGGCAGTTTTGCCGCCGTAGTCGTAATACATCTGGTGGAGCTGGCAGCGGCCCAGGCTTGCCGACTCATACGACACGCCGGAATAGCCAAACCGCTCCAGCGTGATGGTATCGGTCCCGGCCGCCTGCGCCCGGGCGGGGATCAGCCCCAGTACGCAGATCAGCGCGATCAGGACTGCCATCGCCCGGAGAGCTGTGGACTGTAATCTTCGGCTCATAACTTGCCTCCTTTTTGATTTTGGGTAAAAAAAAGACTTCCAGGCAGGCGAAGCCGCTTGGAAGTGCCAGTTGATTGCAGGGAAAAAGCCCCCCTACTCAGGGAGGCTTTCCTCATATCATCTTCAGCTATTCGTAGGGGTGGTGAGAGTTGGGATTGCCTGCAAACATATAGCAGTAGGCGATCCCGTTTTGGATCGTAACGCCGACTCCGATTGTGTCACATCTGGGATCGATCATTGCCTGGAAGTGGCCGGACGAATTCACCCAGTTCGTGACTGCTTTCTCAGCGACGGTCTGGTCCCGAGGAATGGTAAACACGGTCAGGTTGGAACCAAAGCCGTGGGGATACCCGCAGGCCATGGCGGTCTCGCACTCAAACCGGCTGTCGTGCTTGCGGAACATCTGGGCAGAGCAGATCTGCGCGGCATCCATCAGGGACTGGTTGACTTCCAGCTCTTCTGCGCCATTCTCCCGGCGGACCTGATTGATGCAGTAGATTATTTCCTCCCGGATATCCATGTTTGAGGAGAGGGAAGTGGACGCGGCGTCGCCCGTTGTTTCCTGGCCGGAGCCCGTCACAGTGAGTGTAAGCCGCCCCTGGCTGCCGTCGGCCCCGGTGACCGTCACGGTTGCGGTGCCCGGGGAGTGCGCCACGGCCACCCAGCTGCCGGAGACTTTCTCCACGCTAAGCACGCTGGTGCTGCTTGATGTAACGGCAAAGCCTTCGCCGGCATTTCCAATAATCAGCCCGCTCCGGTCCCCAGCCGCCAGCGTATTGCCTTTGTAGCTGCTGACAGAGACTGCCGCCGGTGCCACGCCGGTGTAGGGGGAGGCGGTGTCCACCTGGACGCCGTCCTGCCAGTAGACGTTGAAGCCCACTTGTTTCCCGGCGTCACGCAGTTTGACGTAGTTATGCCCTCCGATGTTATAGGCCTCCATCTCTACTTGCTGGCCGTCCACATAGATGGGCTGCCAGGTTGGGATAGCTGTCACGCCGCTGACAGCAACGGCATACCCACCGCTGGTCAGCACAGCGCCGATCAGGATACCCGTGAGGAGTGAAGGAATTTTGAAGTTCATCAAATAACCCCCTTCGTACAAGATACCCTTCCTATACGAAAAGCGTCTCCCGTTTTCAACAGGCTCTCGAAAAAATCTATCGCTCCACTGCCTGGACACACCAGCGCACGCTGTAGTCACCGGCCACACATGTGATCAGCGTGATCCGATTGTCTGACGTCGGCTCCAGGTAGCTCCAGTCATTGCTGGGGATCTTGCGCACCGTCTCAACTTCGTAAGTCCGGGTGCCGGCTGAGGTGGTGTAGGTGATGAGGTCGCCTTTTTCCAGTTCCTTGATGTCCCCAATCACATATTTGGCACCCCGGTTGTGCCCGCACGCGGCAACATTCCCGTCCCATACGCTGGTGCTGGCAAAATGCCCCAGGCCCTTTCTCATACTGGCAGCGGTTTCGCCCTGCCATAAATAGTAGTTCTTGACTCCAATGGAGGGGATGGAGATCTTCCCGATGGCCCCGTTGGAGAGAAGGAAATCATTCGTCAATTCTGTGTATTGCGGACTTGCGGGAAGTTGAGTGCCGCTGTTTCCAAGGCCGGGCAGGATGACGGTGCTTCCATTGCCGCTTACCCCGTAGCCGCCGGTTCCAGCACCCGTGGAAGCGGACGCCTGCAGCCCGGGAAGCATGACTTTTTCCATAACGCCGGTTTGCGTGGTGGAGAGAACGCCATACTCCAACGCGGGCACTTGATAGTCCACAAGGTTCGATCCGCCATAGTTATACTGAGAACCATAGATATCCTCGTAGGATGTGGAGCCATAGTATTCCGGTGCATCGCCTGTGAAAAAATCGTAGTCGGCGGCCTGGGCGGCCGTGGACAGCGAAAACAGCACCGCTGTAATCAGCAGGCCGGAGAGGATGCTTCTGTATCGGTTTCGCATGGGGGTACCTCCTCCTTGAGTTCAAATTCATGCCAATCGGCCCGGGAGTGTTGTGTGAGTTGATAGCGGTGGGTGCCGTAGGCATGGATCACAGTGAAATCACGCCCGGGAAGCTTTTCGGCAAGGGAGCGTTTGATCTCAACAGCGACGAGCGATGCGGGCGCCGCATCAAGATCGGAGATATCGATCTCCGGGCGCTCGGGCTTGACTCGAAACTTCTTCACCAGCTTGTAGTCCTGCGGCCGGCCGCCGGGGACATAGACGAGGACGTTCTTTCGACGGAGAAACAGCACGGCACCCAGAACTGCCAGACCTGCAATGAGCAGCAGGAGCAGGAGCGGGAACAAAACGGAGGAGCTGCCTCCGCTGAGGAAACTGCCGAAAATTGAATGCTCGGGCGCGATCTCCTCCCCTGTGTAGACCACCGTATAAGTAATAGAATCAACCCCTGCCGCGGTCACCTCGCCGGCGTATTCTGCGGTTGTGACATAGCCGGTTGCCGCCTGATAGCTGCTGGATGCGGAATAGGTAGCGACCGCTTGATACCGGGACGGGATCAGCGCATCTCCCACAAGATCCGTCCCGGTGACCTGCCAATCCACATTTACAAGAGACAGCGTCTTTCCGTTTTTGACTGTTGTGGCGGGAACGTAGGACATATCATTGCGGTCCAGATTCCCGATGACCTTCGTTTCGGCCGTAGTGGCGTATTTCGTCGTATACCCGGCTGGCTCGGTGACAAGCGTTGTGTGATCCAGTGCAAGGTCACCCGTGTACTCGCCGTCATCATAGGCGATGCTGGGCTTCAGCTGCTCCAGGATGGCGGAGAGATCTTTCGAAGCGGTCTCCACTGTGACGGTCTGCGTGACGGCCTTGGTCTCCAGATACGGCTGTTCCTCCTTGGTCGTATAGGCCCAGGAATAGTGGTAGCCTTCATAGTCAAATGAGGGCTCCTGCAAAGTCGCCGGGTCAACATCCGGGGCGAGGACGTATGTCTTGACCATTCGCTGCTGACCATTGAGGTTTTCTACGACAAGGTTGTCAGGAACCTCCGCAGCGAATGCGCTGGTGACAAGAGACAAGACCAGCAAGGGGCCAAGCACAAGACGCCTCAAATGCTTCATAGGACTGCTCCTTTACAAGTTTTGTTTGATGATTTTAGTAATGATGCCTAGGGCGACGCTGCGCTCCGTGTCAATGTTTGTCACGACAAAACTGACATCATCCTTTTTCCCGGGCAGCCGTCGGTCAAGGCAGGTATGGGCAATGGCATTGACTCCGTTGGTCAGCCGGATGAAGATGACGCCGCGATGGACATCTGTCACTCTGCCGGCGTATTTGCCCTGCACACGGCATTTGCTGAGGTTGTCCAGGTCTGTACTGGTGGAGACGCTCTTCACGTCAGCACGGATGGAGATGTCTTCCAGGCTGTTGCGCTGGACAGAGAGAATGCGCACAACGATCCGATCCCCCACGCTGAACCGCTCGTGAGCGTCGCCCATCCAATCCCAGGCGAGATCGCGGGCCATGATCGGACACTCCACACCGAAGGCCTCGATCCGGATGACCTTCTCCGCCACGGCGGTGACGCGGGCCTGTACCAGTCGTCCATCGTAAATCCGGTACATGCCATTCTGGTCCGTATCCAGATAGAAGGTCTGGCGCTTTTTGAGCATGGCCTCCCTTCGGCTTGCCACAATACTCCGTGTCTTATTGTCAATTCCGCGAACGATGAAATCGATCTCAGCTCCCATCATGGCACTGAGGATTTGATTTTGCCTGCGCATGAGATCGGCATAGGCATCCCCGGAAGGCCGCCGGGCAGTCCGCAGCATCATTTCCTTGGCGGGAATGACGACACGGAACCCTTTGTACTCAACGATGACCAGTGATTTCCCGTCATCTGTCTGTTCAACTCCGCCGAGAGTTCCGGTCAGGATGCGCCGCGTCCGATAGGCGTTGCGGATCTCGTGCCAGATTGTATCCTCCCGGTATTCTTCCGTCTCAATTTCAGCTTTTGCATCAATGGAAAGAATTGCCGGGGCGTTTCCCCTGCCGCGGTCAGGCAGCGGCGGTTCCGGTTCTGCTGCTTTTTTGCGGCGACTCGCCCGCTTGGGCTTGGCGGCGGTGGGGACCTCGGAAGGAGCAGGCTCCGAAGAGGCATCTGAAGGGGCCTCTTCCGCCGGGGCGGTGAAGGTATCTCCGCCGGCTGCCTCTGTTCCGGCTTCTGTTTCGGCCAGGAGTTCATCCAGGCTCTCAGCTGGAAAAACGGAAGGCGAGGCGTCGCCTGCGGAAACAGGCGGGGGAAGCGGGTCTTCGTCTGTCGGTGCCTCACCGGAAGAGCTGTCGGCAGGGGCGGAGGCACCGGGAACCTCTTGCGGAAGATCGGGAGAGTCTCCGTGTGTTTCACATCCATCTTCTAATCCGGTGCCGGTTCCCGGCGGGAGGTCAGGACCGTCAATGGCGGGAACCATCACACCCGCGCTTTCCGCTGCGCTGTCCGGCGGGCAGCTGCCCGGTTCATCCATGGGCTCGCTTTCGGGGAGTGCTTCGGTGCCAAGGCCTGCGGCCTGCTCCTCTGGAGAGACAACTTCTGGAACTTTTTTTCTTGGCATGGATCAATCCTCCTTTTTTTCATGCCGCTTCATAATGGAATCCTTACTGATGGTGACAACGGTTTGCGGGGCAGGATGGGGGGCGGGGGCCGCTGACGCTGTGGCTGGCAGAGTTTTGCCCTGGGGTGGGCGCGGGGTGGGTTTGCGCTGGGTGTCTTTCTCCGCAGTATGAGAGGGCGCTGCCTGTTTTCTCCACTGAGGGATATGGGCGGAGGCCTTGCTGGGCTGCAGTTTTTTCGCCTCGGGATGGTTTGAGTAGTCATATTTATCAACCTCCAGCACCTTTTTTCCGCGGACAATGACCAGTGCGCGATCCACGTCCAGCCGCATGACCTCATCCATTGTGAGAACACGGCGGCGGCCGACGCCGCTGGTCTCCCGATAGTCCGGCGTGTAATTGGAAACCCGCCACGAATTGAGCTGCCGGGCCTGGGATGTGACGGCAATGGATGCCTCGCCTGTACGCTGACTGATAAATTCCGCAGTCATCGCGTCGGAACAGCCAAGAAAGAGCGTCACATCGCAGTTGCCGAGGATCTCCTGCCATTGGTTGTATGGATAGCGATTTTGCAACCCGGCTAAGTTTTGGAACACACAGGACATGCTGATCTGCCGGGAGCGGATGACGGAGATTTTCCGGGAGAGGTCTGGAATGACACCACAGGCACAGAGCTCTTCTCCCAGGATATGGACTGGAATCGGCAGCTCTCCGCCAGGACAAGCCTGATCTGCGTATCGCACCAGACGGATAAACACGAAGGAGAGAAACAGGGAAGAGAGAAAATCAAATGTGCTGTCCTGGTCGCTGGTGATGCAGTAGTAGGCGCACCGCTGTCTGCCGGGTAGCTCCAGGTCGATCTCATTGTGGCTGGTGATATTGCGGATGTCTCGATTTTGGAAAACCTGCAGCCGGGAACCAAGGCCGATAATGACGCCGCCGCGTACACTCTCAGAGGACTGGCGGTAAATACTGAAGGGAGCTTTGGCAGGATGGTCCATGGGCAAAATATCGAACAGGCTGTTCAGGTCCTTTTCCGAATTCATGGTGAGCAGCTGATAGACTTCGCCAAGATTTTTCCTTTCGTCCGGATACCCCTGGTCCACATACAGAACCAGCGCCTTGAGCAGATTCATCTCCGCGCTGTCCCAGAAATGGTCGCCGCGCTCGTTCCCGGTGTTTTTGATGATGACATCACAGAAGAGCTGCGCCATGAGTTCCTGCCCCTTGATCTCACCCAGACAGTTCCAGGAGTCGGAACAGGATGGCGTGACGAGGTTGAATACCTTGACGACATAGCCCTTGTCTCGCAGGTAGGCACTGGTTTTTTCGTAGAGCTCCGACTTCGGATCACAAATGATGAGGGACTCGCCTTTGGGCTTGGACGCTGCCTGCAGGATCCGGTTTACACAGTATGCACGGGTCTTCTTGGAGCCGGAAGCGCCATACACTGCCACATTGGAGTTGAGCCGCGTCTTTTCCGGTACGCAGACGATCTTGCCATCCAAAAGACCCAAGATCGTTCCGTGATGGGTACGGATATCCGACACCAGGTCCAGAACGCCCTTCATCTCCTGGCGGGTCATAAAGCCCGCTGTGCCATAGGTGCCCTTTCTGGAAAATACAAGGTTGCGGGCACGGTCATATTCCCCGGAGTCGCTGCCGCCCATTTTCATGACCATCAGGATCAGGATACCGAAACCAATTGCGCAGATACCGATGCCATAGAGGCCGTAGGGGAATTGGAAAACGGAACCGAGACAGGAGAGAAAACCGGGATCAGGAAAGGAGGGGGATGTGCCGCCGTACAGCGTTCCCCCGCTGTTCATCCATACATCGTAGTTGCGGAAGAACTTGGCGAGATAGCCTGCGGCGTACAGGAGTGCGGCGAGAGCAGGCGGGATGATCAGGATCATCTTAATCAGAGTCTTCTTCGAGAGGGAACACGCTCCTTTCATACGCTTCAAAATCGATGCTTTGGATTGTTACATACGGACCGCAGATTTGCCGCAGAGCGGGTTCCTGAAAGTCAAAACAGATTAAGACGCCGGTCCGGTCCTGTAAACTCAAAGCTGTGTCGAATCGTTGGATGCGGGGCATATCGCAGGTGTAGGCAAAGATCACTGGGGCGCCGGCCTCATCAACTGCGTCATGCTCAATTGTCCAGCCTGGCTTCTTGGGGTTCAGATTCTCAAGTAAAATGCTGTCCAGAACGGCGCGGCGTTTTGGACAGCATAAGAGCTGCAATATCACCTCCCCGCGATGGTCGCTGACGAGATAATAGAAGGAAGCAAAGTTTCCGTCTAAAATGAAGTAGTTGCGCCGTCCCGCAGACGTATTGGGCATCAGGGTCAAAAGCACATCCATGCTGCTGCCGAATAGGAGCCCATGGATCGCTGCACTGTGAAATCGGGAGCTGAGACGATGGCCGCACAATTCCGTCTGGATAAGAGCCTTCATGCGCATTTCGGCCCTGTACTCCCATTTCATCATGCCGGGACCGGTATTATAGACAATAAAAATTCCATCGTCTGCAAGCAGGACGCCGGCAGACCGGGAGCCGCGGATCTTGGCTGCTTGCGGTCCGAGTGATTTGACTTCACGCGAATTATAATAGGAGGGAAGGATCGGATCGAGCGGGCAGGTTGCGGACGGCAGAAAAAGACGATCCTTTTCCCAGTCAAAAACGGCGATGTCAGCATTGAACATCGTTGTGAGGACTTCCGCCATACGATGGAGCCGGAGCCGTCGGGTGACCTCGCTCTTCAAAACGTTTGTCTCGATATCGCCGGTCAAATAGGGGCGGAATCGATCCGGCTCTCCAGCCAGGAGCATGGCTTTGGCTGCGGCTGTCAGCCGCAGTCCGCGGAGCCCGTTGCGGTAATATGTCCGAAGCAGCTTAGACTGCTTCAGTTGCGTGAGCAGACTTTGCTTGTAGGATACGCCGCCTGGGAGGCGGATGACCTGATCGGTTGGATATTCACCGGAAACCGCAGTGAGCACAAGCAGCAGGTAGGATAGCGTGCTGTGCGAGGGAATACGCGGGAGATTGGGCATGACGAATGGACCTCCTCGGCAGAGATGTTCTACCGAAGGTGCATATAACCTCGGTAGATACTGCCGCTCACATAAGCCGGGCAAGCGCTGGGAAAACAGGAGATTGCCGCCGGCGGCGGGGGTGGCGGAGCCTTGGGGGAAATTCTGCTAAAAATCCGATATGGATTTGAGTGCGCGGCGGGACTCCAGCCATCCGGGAAACTGGGCGCTGTCCATAATGGAGATGCAGGTTTCATCCTCGCTGCCCAGTTCCGTAGTGTGATAGGCGTCACACAAAAAGCCGCTGTCATCGGTCATGAAATACGAAGCAATGACATCCAAAAATTGCTTGAGCTCCAGGTTGTCATAATCTCGAATACGGCGGTCCGGCAGCTCCCGGCTGTAGATGTGCGAAAAACAGACAACACAGTGGCGGAATCGCGGGAGGTCATGCTCTTTCGCATAGGTGCTGAGGGCGTTTTGCAGCGGATCGAGAAGAAGTTCACTCGGCTGGTGCTGCTTCCGCTTGGGGAGAAGACCCGGAAGGGTGATCGTTACAACGCCGTCTTGGCAGCAAATGCCGATATTCAACATGGTACAGGCTGAGGCGAGATAGTCATCCTTCAGAATGGCTGTAGTGGAATAGACCAGATGACGCAGACGACACGCAATTTGCTCGGCCCGAAGTGCAGCGTCTGTAGACAGGACTTCGTAGTTTTCCGGGTATCGCTGAATGTCTGTCATGTTCATGGCATAGAGAGTATTGGTCAGCCGGGAAAGCTCCCCCAGAATCGCTGTGATCCGCTGTGAAATGATGACTCTGTTCAATGACACGCTCCTTCCTCTTTTTGATAATATTGGACATGACCATCAGCGGTAACAGTGCAGTAGCCGCTGACATGGGGGATCTCGATCTGGGAGATCTGCTCAGGTTTGTCTACAAGAACAATGTAGTTTGGCGGCTCCTCTGATCGTCTGGATAGAATATGGCTGACCAATGTTTCTTTGCCATAGGGCACATATACGATTTCATAGACCTCGCCCTGAACAAAGAAGATGATTTTCGTCGGAAAGTCGCCGGCGGAGTGGAAGTCTACCTGATCGATGAAATCAATGAGCACCCACAATGCAGAAGATAATCCAGGGTCATATTCCTTCGGGGCAGGGGCAGCGGTGTAGAGGCCGGTTTCACTTTTGAAAATGCGTCCCTGCCGGACAAGAAAAGAGAGGATATTCAACACTTTTTTCTCCTTCTTGGGGTATAGACCGAGGAGCTGCGCCTCTGTCAAAGCGCGGTACATAGAGACGTCCCGCAGGATGCTGAGTGCCTCCTGGCCATAGATCTGATCACGCGTTCTGATGATTATGCGCCTCCTATGCGTATTTGGCTCGTATTGTGGGCGTAATGGTGACAGTATACATATTCAAGACGCATACTGAACGTCCTGATTTGCCTTCTGCTTTTCCTTTCGCTCTAACAGGGCTTGCAGCTCCTGCCGGTCCGTGGTGATCAGTTCCTTCTCCAGGGAGCTGCACTTGATTTCCACGGCGATGTGATTGTTGTTGGTGCTGATCAGAGCGCTTCCGCGCTCAAAGTGGGTAATTTCCATGATCTCTGCTTCCGAGAGATGAAGGATGTTCTGCACCCGCTGGGCCTCTTCATCCTCCAGATTCAAGAGGATTTTCGTCTTGCTGTTGTTGATGATGCCTTTTCCGAATTTTCCGTCGTCAAGTGCGAAAAAATCATTGAGGTCCTGCGTGGCACATACCAGGCTGCCGCCGTAGCCGCGGATGGTCTTTCCAAGTTCCAATACGGACTCGGCGGCCTGCCGATTGCTGCTGGCCCCAATCAGGTGCCAGCATTCGTCGATAAAAATCGCCTTCTCCTGGGTGCGGTTTTCCTTTGCCTTATCCCAGACAACGTCCAACGCGACAAACATCCCCACAGTCAGCAGGTCACCGGACATCTCTGATATGTCGAGAACAATGTATCGGTTTTCCAACGATACATTCGTTTGCTGATTAAAAGTGCGCGCAGAACCGTGTACGAGACGGTTGAGAATGTTTGCCATCCGCTGTGTGGACGGGGACTCCATCAGGACATCGTAGAGATCCCCGAGGATGGGCATTTTCCGGTAATGACCGGGACGTTCCGGGTCTTCCAGAGAGGCGTTATCCTGGGTGATGTGTTTGAGCGCATAGGTGCGGATCAGCGCATCGTCCAGCAGCTGCCGTTCTTCGTGACTCATGTCGGGGATCAGCAGCGAAAAAAATGTGTGGAGACGCTGAATTTTGGAAGCGAGCAGGGATTTTTCTGCGCCCGGTCCATCCAACAGTTCATCCACAGATTTATCGACCCGCCGGATTTCCATGATGTTGATGCAGCTGCTGGAAGCGGGAGAGATGGAAATGAACTCACCGCCAATATTGGCGCAGGCCCGCCGAAACTCATGGCCCTTGAGAGGAGCCAAAATGAACACCTGGATCCCTTTTCGACGCATACGGAGGGCAACCAGCTGCAGCGTGAAGGTCTTTCCGGCTCCACTGGTGCCGAGAATCAAGATGTTGGCATTTTTGTAAATCCTGGAGTCAAAAATATCAACGACGATCAGGGAATTGTTATGCTTGTTGACGCCTAATAGAATCCCGTTGTCATCGCACATCTCATAGCTGGTGTAGGGATAGCAGCTGGCAACCCCCATGGTGAGGGCATTCCGCTTTGAGCGTTCGTAAAGGCACCGGTCGAGAGAGACGAGAGGGAGGGAGGCAAGAAAAGCCTGTTCCTGACAAAAGGAACAGGCTTGCGTATCCATATCCTGCGATAACAGGAGCTTTTTCATTTCGGCGGCCTTCCACTCCAGATCTTCTATTGTGTCGGCGGTAATTGTGATTAAAAGATTCAGATAATAGAAATCTTCACTGTTTCCGAGGCCGTTTTTGAGAAAATATCCAGAGTGGATCGCCCCATTCAAATCATCAAAATCTGTATTGGTGTCACTGGCCTCCCGGATTTTGCTCCGGTTGATACGAAGCTGCTGGCCGAGCTTCCGAACCATGCGCTCTTTGGGCTGCCGGGCCAGGAAAACATCCAGGTCGATGCCGTCGCCGGCGTTGACCAAGAGACTGAGCCAGCCTGCCGGGACCTGCGTTTTATAGCCATCGGAGGGGACCAGCAGGAAGGTGTAATACAGCCCATCGATGCAGATATAGCGGCTATGGGTGAAATCAATGCGCTCTGGGGCATAGAACTCATTGGACGGGATTTGATCCAAATCTCGGCCTGCAGCCACATACTCGGCCAGGACTTCCTGCACTTTTTCGGAAAACGGATGCCGGCTGCACACTTTCCGACAAAGGATATTGTAGAGGATTTCAGAAGTTGCCTCATCCTCGTCATCCGGCAGGAGAACTTCGTTTCCGCACTGGCGAAGATAGTTCGCAGCAGTGCGGGCAGCAGTCTGCAAAGATGCAATGGCATCTTCCTCCTCCTGCCCGCGTTTTGTCCCCGGGTGAGGTTCGTACTCAAAGGCCAAAAAGAAACGGCGGGTGATTGCCTCCCGGGAACCCAGCTGATCGATGAGCCTGAGATAATCCTCCTGAAGGGCACGGCATCGCGCATCAGACTCCTGTGACAGCTCTCTGCGAACGGTCTCGATATGCCGGTTAATATCGGCCCTGCGGGTCAAAACCTTGAACTGGACTTTAGCCGGGGCAATCTTGAGATACGAGACGAAAGAATAAATGATATTACGCTGTTCCCGCGCACTGCGCAGCAGAAAGTTGACGGGAATGACCTCGACCACCTTGACATATCGATGATCTCTGGTGTAGATCACGCCGTGCGCCACTTTCTCAATCGGGATGTAGTTTGCAATTTGGTTCAGAGGCTCAACGACATCTTCTTTTGGTAAAAAGATCTTGTGCTCCTCTACTTTTCTCTCCCGAAAATTGACATGAATCCGCCGCGCGCTTTTGGGTACAGGCTCCGGCTCAGGAGAAGACGATGACAGATTCGCCTTTTTGAGAAAAGGAAAGCGGAGCCGGCTGCAGATGCTTTGTTCCTGCTGTACCGGGGCATCGGTCAGGATCCGGCGGCTTCGCAAGAAAATGACCAGGAGAATGGCAAAAGAGGAAAGACTTCCGCCGGCAATCCCGATCAGGGCGATCAAAGCAAGCGGCAAAGCGGTAAAGCATAGCATGATGATCCGGGCAGTGAGTGAAACACTCAGCTGCAGAATGGGAACGGCCACTATGGCTGCAAGGATGACCGCTTCGATGACATTGCGAACCTTAAACATCCCGCCAAGGAGGGTGCCCCCTTCAATAAAATTTGGCGGGATAATGTAGGTGTCCCAATCTTTGTGGTCCATTCAGCCTCCTTCCTCAAATCCGATCTTTTCGCTTCGGGGGCTGCGGGAGCCGCTTTACGATTTCGCTCTGATAGGCAATTTTCCCGTCGGGAGCCTCATGCGGCACTTTTTTGACGGAATCCATGGCATACTGCTTGTACCACTGAGCACCGTCAGCTGAGGTGACTTTGGTGAACTCACCATCCGGCTTGGAATACTGGTCGGCGCTGTACATCCCAAAAGCGATCCCATCGGGGTTCTGTGGAGTGATTTCAATACCAGTGATTCGACCGCCACCCATTTCAACGTCGCGATAGGAGATTTTTTCAACGCTCTCTCCGCCTTGTGCAGTGTATCCCATATAGGACATCATTGACTGCACAGCCATATCTCCGGTTATGGAACCGGCGGTACGGATGTCGCCTTTTGCGACCCGGCCAATGACATTGTTGGCAAAATCCCCGCCCTTTTGGAGCGAGGACATGAAAACGGCGCCGCCGATGCTGGTGAGATGAGAAGGAGAAGAGCTCCCGGAAAAAGGTGTAGAGTCCTGCATGGTAACGGTGTCCGCGCTTTGCGTTGTATGGACCGTGGCATGGCTGCTGTCGTGCTCCATTCCGTTTTGAGATTCCGTGTGGATTGCCGACTCGGACTGGACGCGGCCCGTTTGGGAGGCACCCAGTTCAGCTTGTGGAGAAGAGCCCTGATTGGAAGGCTCCTTGGCGACTGTATGCACCGTCGATGTGCCTTTGACAGAGGTGGCCATTTTGGCAGCATCGTTGCTGGCCTTCCGAGATACCATGCCGACTAAGCCGCCCTTAAAAAAGCCGGCGGAATCGGCAGTATCCGGCGATCTGGATGACTTTCCGCCTCCAAACCCAAGAACCCGTCCAGTGCCTGAGGCAACAGCTGAGATCGTCTTGGCGGCAATCATGACTTCTCCGAGCAATGATCCGCCAGTATGTCCGACGTTGACACCCAGCCCACTCATGAAGCTGTCAATTTTCTGGCTGACTTTCAAAAAGGCCACTGCGCACAGAAACCAAATCAGGACATTCCCTGTTACGGCTTCCTTGCCAACGGACGCGACTTCTCGTTCCACTTCAGCCTCGGTGAGGGCAAAGGCAGGCGGCGTACAGATACAGGTTATCAGCAGGATTGCCGCAATATAACGGAAGATATGCGTGGTTTTGAACGTGTTAACACCTCCGGTTAAATTGAAAGTGGGTTTGCAATGAACGTACCAATCATTGAGATAAACAGGCGAAGACACCAGGCATTCATGACCAGAAGAAATATTTGGCCGCCAAGCATTCGCACCCAGCTTTTGAAGATGTTGGATGTGCTTTGAGAGGCCCCCATGGATATGGCGACAGGAGCGGTATAAACCAGCACACCCAGGAGTACATAACGTTCTGCGGCTTCGAATAGAAGCTTGATGTAATTCCAGGCCAAGATCAAGGTGAGAATCAAAACAATCAGGGTAACCGCTCCATTGGCGCAAACGCCGATGATGACCAGCATCACAGACTGGAAGCTGGCAAAATCGACGGATGGAAGACTTGATGTCATGATCCATTGATACGGAGTGCCGCCAATTTGAAGAACCAGCGAAATGATGTCATCAGCAAAGTATGCCAAAAAGATGAAAATGACAGATCGGATACTCAGTTTGATTGGATCTTCCGCTTCAATTCCGGCGCCAATCCAGTAGTTCCGAAACAGGTTCCATACCCACATGAGCAGGATCATCCCAATGGCAAGCGCAACAAAAATGTCGTACATGGTAGCTGCAGCGGGAAAATAGCGGAGAAAAACAGACATATCACAGCCAAGTGCGCCCAAAACTGATGTATTTATGATGTCCAGGCCGTACATGATCTGTTCTGCGATCCACTCAACGATACCATCCAGTATTCCCATGCGTTATGATCCCGGTGTCCACTGACCGCCCTGGAAGAAGGGGGTCACATAGGCCATGATAAAGCCCAAGCCGTTCAGGACAGCCCAGGTGATGATAATTCGTTTCAGCCAGGACCTGGACTCATCGACCGTTCTTCCCGAGCGAGAAAAGTTCATGAGAAGCAAGGCGACAGAGCTTGTTACGATGGCGGCGATTGTAGAGATCGACAGGATCTGAGAATAAACATCCTGCATGATTTCAGATGCTTTGGACCAAATCGTTGTGCCAGCTGCAAATGCTGCGGACCCGAATGCCGGAATCAGGGATGAGACGAGAAATGCAGTGTATAGGAAACGACCTAGTGGCGCGGCTCGTCTGGACGGCGGAAGGGAAGCGGGGGACTTCTTTTTCAAATACATACCTCCTTGACTTCAGATTCGAATGAAAAAGGACGATGCCTGCCTGCTGGCAGGTATCGTCCTTTGGCAAAAAGAAAACGCCCGCTCAGGGCGCTGATTTTGTAACAGTTCATTCGGCATATAGTTTTGAGCATAATTATGATAGCATATATAGATTTGCATGACAAGAGCAAAGCTCTACCAATTCACTGCCAATCCGATGCCAATTTACTGCCACTACCGTCTGTAGGTATAAAATCCTCCAGAAGTTGCAGATTGTCGCGGGTCGTATATCCCCATAAAATGCTGCTTAAAGCGTGCACAGCCTCTTTCCGCCGCCGATAGTACGTTCGAAAGCTGATGTCGTGGATGTGGGGCTTGATCTGTTCCAGAATTTCATTTACATTTTCGAGCCGCTGGGGGGACAGGTACGTGTAGTAGAGCACCCAATACAGGGATTCACCGTCCTTGTGCTTGCTGCGCAGGAGGGTAACTGCGCCTTGAAGCAGCTTGAGCATCTTATTGGTCCTCTCCACACAGCGGGCATACTGCTCAAGTTCTGTCCCGCCGAGGTCCGCGCCGGCGGAGTAGATAGAGTCCAGAAATTCATCCACATCACACCCATATTCCACATGAAACTGATTCTTGAGATGCAGTACAGACAGCTCCAGGCTCCACACGACATCCCGGTACTCCTTGAGAAGTCTCCAGGTGTTGTGATAGCGTGGATCTTCGGTAACATCCTTTGACTTATTCGTGACAGACATTTGAATCCCTCCATTCAGCAATCGTTCATCTGTGCAAATTCTTCGGATGGAAAAACACCATGGGACTCGTGTGCCGAGTGGGACAGCACGACCTCAAAGCGTAGCATTTGATGCGCCCGTCCTGGCGGCATCTCTGATACCATGCAGTCAATCGATAAAGGTGATAACATATAAATGAACTGTCCGGTTTGCAAACACGCAAACCCTTGGGACTCAATCGCTTGGGAAATTTCTTTTACGAGAGACTGGATGTGCCATTTCGGGACGCTGACGATAAAATCTGGCACATGAACCGAAGTGCTGCCGACAGCAGCACCAGATGCCGCTCTGGGAGCTGGCAAACGGATTTTGATGTGGAGGCTGATTGCGACATCCTCCCTTTTTACAGTAACATCTGCGACTTGGAACATCGTGGAAAGATAACTGTTCAGATAAATAACACTGCCGTTACGCCCGGGGAAAGATATCAAAGTCAGGTATCCTTGCGCTGCGAGTTTCTTCAAAAGACGCCCGACAGATGAGCGGGAACGTCCCCAGCGCTTCGACAGATCAGAAAAGGAGATTAACGGGCTTCCTGTCCATTTGCGATAGTAAACAATGGGGCCTAATTCAGATCCGGGAACATTCTTGTCCCGATATACCGTGGAGAGCCATAGATCGAGGACAATATCCATTTCAGAAGCACGGGGACCAGTATTGATGAGCTTAGAGGCTATGGAAATCGGCATAAAGAAAAAACCGGTCTCCTTTTGACAGGGACAATTATAGTCGAGCACGGTGTTATATCTTCGCCATGCGATAATGCGATATTTTACAAGATGGCCGTGTCCAACCTCTGTAAAGGCGATGAGATGTAGTTTCTGAAGTTCTGAAAGAATAGAGAGGACTTGGTGTTGAAACCGGACACGGAACCAGGTCACGAGGTCTGTGATTCGACAAACCCACTCGCCGGGCCGAATGATGTAAGAAGTCCCGTCAATGCGGAGATATGACGTGCGAAAATTGGCATAGCAGCATAGGACTGTATAGTGGAAAAGATGTGACGTGTTGCCAACGTGTAAGCTTCGATCTGAGATAAGAGAATGTACAAATTCCCGGTATATCCTGCAGCGAGGATAATCCAGGCTCTGTTTGATTTCCAGCTGATACGCTTTCATAGTTGCCTCCAAGAATGAAAAGACCCCACTGCCCAAAATGGCAGTGGGGTCTTTCGGTATTGATTTGATTTCGGTTTCCAAAACCTGCTTTTGATGGAAACCTGACCTGAATTGAGCGTGACTTCCAGCGAAGAACGGTCGGGTACTGAGCCCGGCAGGCCCATTTAGCAAGAATAATTGCTAAACAGTCTGCTAATGGGAAAATATGCTGCTGCAAACACTGTGTGCAGCAAATTGAGAATCTTGCAAAAAGTGGTTGGGCGAAAAAATGAAAATAGCGCAGAATATGCAGAAATAGCCGCGTGAATCAAGAAAACGCATTTTGGTTGATGGCTTGGTAAGGATGAGGTCGGCGGTTCGAATCCGCCCAGCAGCTCCAACAAATACCTGAAATCTTCGGATTTCAGGTGTTTTTTTGTTGCGAATGTGGACTTTTTCGTGTGGGTCAAAATGTGGGGCAGCGGGTTGACCCACACCGTGACCCACACGCGGAAAGGAAATAACGGACACAAGAGTGCCGGACGGGAAGATTTGCCTTCCCGTCCGGCATTTTTCTCTCTGTCTTACATGACCTGTTCCATGAAGCTGCCCATGGTCTGGGTTGCCTCATCCTGCTTTTGCCTTGTTGCGTGGGTGTAGGTGCGGAGGGTGAAACCGGCGTCAAAGTGCCCTAGCATGGAGGACACTGTTTTCACGTCCACGCCATTCTGGAGAGCTGTGGTGGCGAAGGTGTGCCGGAGATCGTGGAATCTGAGATGTTCCAATCCGGCGTCCTTCAGGATCTTTTTGTGGAGGTTTACCACGCTGTCCGGGTGATACATCTCTCCGGCTAATGGAGAGGGGAACATGTATGGATTATCCGGATGGTGGTCATGCTCCTGGAGCAGCAGGTCCACCGCTGCCTGTGGGATAGACACCAGACGTACTGAGTTTTCGGTTTTGGGCCTTGTGAGCTCCAGACTTCCATCCGGGTTTCGGACATACTGTCTGCTTACCGAGATAGTTTTGCTTTGGACATCCAGGTCGTCCCACCGCAGGGCCACCAGTTCTCCCTTCCGCAATCCGCTGACCAGTTCCAGATAAAACATAGAGAGCAGATCTCGCCGCTGTGCGGCTTCCAAAATAGCCCCCCATCTGCTCTGGAGATAAGACTTTCATGTCCAGTTTTCGGGGCTTTGGGACGATGCAGTTCTCGCAGGGGTTTCGGGGAATGAGCCGTTCTTTTACTGCCCGGTCCAGAGCGGCGTGGAGCATCAGGTGGACGCTGCGGACCGTGGTGGTGCTGAGCCCTTTGCTCTGGTTCTTTCCAACATGGATTCTACCGTTTTCTAATAACTCCTTGTAGAGCTTCTGCAGATGCCGGGTGGTCATCTTCTTCAATTTGATATTCCCGATGCGGGGGACGGTGTAGGTATCGATGATGAGCTGGTAGCGGTTGGCGGTGGCTGTGCGGACGTTGGGCTTGGCATAGAGTTCATACCACATTTTCAGCCAGGTGGCTACTGTGTGTTCATCGGCTTCTCTGCTGACGTCCAGCCCCTGACACTCCGCCATGGCTGTTTTCGGTTTTTCCCGAACCTCCGCCTGCGTCTTACCCAACACATTTTTGTTGATGCGTTTGCCGGTCTTTGGATCGTACCCGGCAGTGTATCGTCCCTCCCAGCGGCCGTTCTTGCGTTTGCGGATGTTCCCCTCGCCGTTGGCTCGTTTCTTTGACATATCGATCGCCTCCTATCAGCAACACAACATACTGCAACTTCTATAAAATAGCCACGCTATTTGATCGGAGTTATCAAAGACTTTACAATTTCCTTTTTTCAAAAGTTGAACTGCACCCAAAATATTGGACAACTACGACTGACTCAAGCAGCGCCAAGGGTTTTACATCTATGAACGGCTGGAGGCAGACCGCCCGGGCTCAATTTGATTCTTCGGTTGTTGTAGTATTCAAGATAGGAGACCAGTTCTGTTTTAAACTGCTCTATGGATGCAAACTTTTGCAGATAAAGCAGCTCCGATTTGAGGAGCCCAAAGAAATTTTCCACGACAGCATTATCCAGGCAATTCCCCTTTCGGCTCATGCTTTGCCGAATGTCCTTGCCTTTCAGCATGTCCCGATACTTTCTATGCTGGTAATGCCAGCCTTGGTCCGAGTGAAGAATCAGATTTGTCCCATCCGGAATTTTATGAAACGCTTTCTCCAGCATGGAGGTCACCATCTTTAGGTCCGGACGATCTGAAATCGTGTAGCTTACAATGTCCCGGCTTACAGATCAAGCAGGATGGATAAGTAGAGTTTTTGCCCGAAAAGATGAAATTCTGTGACGTCTGTTACCATTTTTTCGTTTGGCTGTTCTGCCTCAAAGTTTCTCTCCAACAGATTTGGCGCAATTTGTCCCATCTCGCCCTTGTAAGAACGATATTTCTTCATCCGAACTCGGCACACCAACCCAAGCTCCTTCATCAGTCTGGAGACTACCTTGTGATTACAATGAATCTTCCTGTTTTCCAGCTCCGCTGTGATTCGCCTGTAACCGTATCTGCCCCGGTGTTCTTTAAAAATTGCTTGGATTTCTCTTTTTACGGATGCGCACTTGTTCCCCTTCTTCATCCGCTTTATCTCATCATAAAATGTGGGCCTTGACAGGTGAGCAACGGACAGCAGCATCTTCAAAGGGATTTCTGGCCTCAGTTCTTGAATCACCCGCGCTTTTTGCGCTGGCGCTGCTCGTCTTCCAAAACCGAGGCCCGCAATTTTTTAGGTATCGATTTTCTGCCTCTAATCGCTGTACTTGAGCCAGCAACTCTTTCTCACGGTCCTGGCTTACCCGTTTCAGAGGACGGCCCGATCCGCTGTGCCCTCGTCGTTCAACAGAGAAACCTTCCGGCCCTTCCGCCAAGTAAATCCACTCCCATATCTGAAGCAGTGTATGAGACTCAATCCCAAACCGCCGGCCTGCTTCACTGTGGTTCAGGCCTTCCGCCCGCATGATTTCGATTACCTTTACTTTGAATTCCGCACTGTATCTTCGATTTGGCGTAAGCGTCAAAGCTGGGGGCGGATTAAAAAGTTGAAGAGGATATGAGATACTAATTCTCGAGAAGTCTAAAGACTTCTCGAGAATTCTCATTTTAGAAGGTGGCGGGGAAGATGGGCGCGTGTGAATTGAAACGGCAGGCAAAGCTGGAACAATGGAAGACACAGGTCATAGACTGCCGCAGCAGCGGCATGAGCGTAAGGGGATGGTGTGCGGAACACAATATTTCGGCAAAGACGTACTACCGCCGGGAAAAGGAAATCCTTTCATCGGCAGCCACAGAACTTGTGCCCGCAGTTTCAGCACCGCAGCCACCGGCAGCCTTTGTAGAGCTCTCGCCGTTGCCTGAGCGGCAGACAGCGGGACCGCATCAAGGGCCTCTATTGGGAGCGGGATGGATTTATCCTGTTGTATAAGCGGTTGGAACAGGGTGCATACCAATGGCCGCGAACGGAAAACGAGGTACGGCAATTGACGCCGCAGCAATACCGCTGGCTGATGGAGGGGCTGAAGGTGGAGCAGCTAAAGGCCCACCGTCCGGTGGACGGCCTGCGTATCATTTAGGCGGTAGAATAGCTGAAAACCCTGGAAATACTGGACTTTCCAGTTCAAATATAGTATAATTTACCCATGAAAAATGAAAGAAATCATGGGACAAGCACCCCGGAGATGGTAACCATTTCACGGGCGGAATATGCGTCTCTGAAAGCGGAAAGAGACGAGCTGAACCAGAAATTGGACTGGCTTCTGGAGCAAGTGCGCCTGAACAGGAAGAAACTCTACGGAGTGTCCTCGGAGCGGCTGGAAGAAGAACTGATAGGCCCCAGTTGAGCCTCATGTTTGACGAGACGGAAGCCTGGTTGTCCAGGCGGAGAGCCAAAGAGACGGAGGTGGCCGCCCATACCCGGCGTTCTTCCAGGCCGGAGGAGGTCCTGCCGGACAATGTACCGGTTGAGGTGGTGGAACACCGGATTCCAGAGAAGGAACCAGACTGCCCTGTGTGCGGCACAGCCAAGATGGAGATTGGAAGGGACGTCCGGCGCACATTGGTGATGATCCCGGCCCAGGTGATGATCCGGGAAAACATTTATTTCACCTACGCCTGCCCCAAATGCAAGGAGGAAGGGACAGAGACGCCGATCCGCAAGGCGGAAAGGCTCCCTGCCCTGACTCCCGGCAGCTATGCCTCGGCGGAGGCGGTCGCCCATATCATGGTGCAGAAATTTGTGATGTACGCACCGTTGTACCGGCAGGAACAGGAGTGGAACCGGGCAGGCGTGCAGTTGAGCCGGCAGACCATGAGCAACTGGGTGCTGCGGGTGGCGGAGGACTGGCTGAAACCGGTATATGAGGAACTGCACAGGCGGCTCCTCCAACGACAGGTGCTCCACGCGGATGAAACCACGCTGCAGGTGCTGAAACTGGAGGGCCGGGCAGCCCGGAGCAAGTGCTATATGTGGCTGTACCGCACCAGTGGGGACGCGAAGTCCCCCGTTGTGCTGTATGAGTACCGGCCTACCCGGAAGGCGGAGAACGCGGCTGCCTTTCTGGAGAGTTTCTCCGGGTGGCTCCATGCAGATGGCTACTCCGGTTACCACCGGTTGCCTAAAAACATCCGGGTGGTTGGTTGCTGGGCGTACCTGCGGCGAAAATTCGATGAGGCGGTGGATGCCCTGCCGAAGGACCAACGCGCAGGTTGTGCGGCACCGGAGGGGCTGGATAATGCCTCTTCGGGATTGAGCAGGAATTGGCAGGGCTGCCGCCGGAAGAACGGTGTGAACAGCGTCTGGCCCGGTCCAAGCCGGTGATGGACGCTTTATTGACATGGGCTGAAACGAAGAGCGCCGCTGTGCCGAAGTCCGCGCTGGGCAAGGCACTGTACTATCTGCGGGAACAGTGGCCATACCTGATCCGGTTTCTGGGGGATGGGCAGCTGGAGATCTTCAATAACCGTGCGGAACGCAGTGTGAAACCCTTTGTAATGAGCCGGAAGAACTAGCTGTTTGCAAATACGGAAGGCGGGGCTCAGAGCAGTGCAATTGTTTATAGCATGATTGAGACTGCCAAGGAGAATCCTCTCTCCCCATACCAGTATCTGACCTGGCTTCTGAGAGATGCTCCGAAACTCGCGGCAGAGGAAAAGAATTTGGCAGAGAAATTATTGCCGGAGAACGCCCCGCAAAGCAGTTGGGATATCCCTGTGAAAATATGACTGTACGCTAAAGAGTCTGCTGATACGCAGGCTCTTTTTCCTTTTAGGTTTCTGAATTTTCTGGTGTCTCTTTTTGTCTCAAAACGGCGAATTTGCGAACTACAGATTTAACGTCAAATTTTTTACCGGAGGTATTTTCTATGGAGGACACACAAGACCTGATTTTTGAAATTGAAGGAAACGTCGGTTCGGTAGGTAGCAGCGATCTGCTGGGTGTTGTCTCTCTGGTCATGACCGGTGGGACAGAAGCCTTGCATCTGGGTAAGACATCGGATTCTTTCGAGCAACAGACTGGAAAGAAAGCAAAAACTGTATCCAGGTCCTTAGCACGTACAACAACTAACATTTGGGAGACTGGAAACAAAAAGATCCTGCGGCAAGTCTATAGCAACCATCTTCCGGTTGAACGTCCTACACCCAAAAATTTCATTATACGGCTTGCGGAATATTTAAAGCGCCAGACCATACGTAAGCAAGACACCCCTTTGAATGGTCTTGAGCGTAATGAAACTATCCCCAAAGAACCAAATGTTCACCAAATGTTCTTTACAAATATTTTTTCCACGAGATACATCCATCCCGCACTTCCTCCTATGGCATTCTAGTACAAGGTCATTTTCCAGATGGCTGGGCCACAATTTCTGTGGTTTCTCCCCCTATCCCACGGCAAAAACGCTGTGGCCTTGCTCGTTAAAAAAGATTCTCGTCTCCAACTTCCCCCTGAGCACCTTTTGGATGTGGTACATGATTTTCTTTCGCAAGAAGTGATCCTCTCTTAATCCTGCGAATCCTATTCAGCAAAAAGGCGGCCATGCGGCCGCCCTTTTGTTGATGCTTCCCGCTGTTTTACGCTTACGATTTGGCACTCCTTTTGGCATATTTACCCCCCTTTTTTTATTTTATCACTTTTGTCTATCTCTGGGGGTGCAGTTCAATGGTATCACATTTTGATACCATCCTCCGGTCCTATCAATATCCTGTCATACCTCCCATGCCGCCTTGTGTTAGCTCGAGATCTTCATGGTCACCCGGCTTGTGGCCCATGACGATCTTCTTCGCCCTGATCTTTCGGAGCAGCTTTCGGTCCACACCATGTCCCGCCGGTGCGGCAGGCGGCACGGAGTTGTCCTGGAATATCTGCCCCAGGTGGTGAAGCAGCTTGGTGGCGGCCAGAAGCATATGAGGACTGTGTGTCATTGAAGTGCGCCAGGAAGAACTGGGCGTACTTGTTTCCCTGTTCCGCCATCGCAGAGAACCAGTCCCAGGATTGATCCGGGTCCCGCGGAACCTCCCGTCCGTCGAGATACAGCCTGCCCAGAGCATACTGGGCGAACTGGTTGCCCTGTTCGGCGGAGGCGGTGAGGTGGTCCACCGCCCCGGGTACATCCTTTGAGACCGCTTTTCCTTCGAAGTACAGCTTTCCCAGCCAGCAGTCGGCGTAGGAATTGTCCTGTGCCGCCGCTTTTTCATACCGAGACACCGCCTCATCCATTCGCTTTTGACTTTGCAGCAGTTTACCAAGGGCGTACTGGGAGAAGTCATGACCAGCTTCAGCGGCACGGCGGAACCACAGCTCCGCCTGTTCGTCATCCGGAAGCACGCCCATGCTGTCCCGCCAGCACTTGTTCAGCAGATGAGCCGCTACGGTGAAGCCGGCATTCCAGAGCTGCTCCAGCATCCGCACCTGTACTGCTTTTTCTTTCTCTGTATTTTCATACTCTGACAGGATTTCCTTGGCAGCCTGGTATGCCTAAGACATCTGCCGGCGGGAGTTCCAGATGTTGTACACCGCCTCCTGATCCTCATCCACTTCGTCTTTCATGGTCGTATCTTCGAAGGTAAAGGCACCTAAGCGCAATTCCTCTGCTTCCCGGATGACCATATTCTTGATGGCTTTGAACTCCTTTTGCTGTGAGAATGGTTTGTGCTCTCTCGGCGCGTCCTTGTAGTAGCGCTCTAGTTCATCCCGAAGTTCGTTCCATTGTCCATAGCACTCCGCCACCTCTGGGAGCCTGGCCAGTTCATCCACGATGGGCGTCTGCTTGGGCTTTTACCGGCTTTCTCAGGTAGCCGTAGACTTTCTTGCCCTTGTAGTTTTCCAGCATTCCGGCCAGCGTTTCCATTTGCGTTTCGATGACCGGACTGTGGCACAGACCTGTTTCCATCCTCCGAATGAGCCGCCCCATGGCCTCTATCGCGGTGTCCCGCACCTGCTGATAGGATAGATCTTTTTGCTGGTAGAGGGACAGCATCTCGTCATGGAAGATCTCATTGGACAGCTTCGAACGCATCTGCTCGATGCCTTTTTCCGTGAGATAGCCTTGCTTGGGGGCTGACGATTAGGCCATCATGTGGATGTGCGGATGGTGCTTTTCGTCATGAAAGGCGGCCCGCCAGCGGAAATTTTGCGGAGAGATTTTCATGGCCTGGGCCAGTTCTGTCTGATGAGCCAACAACAGCTTCCGCCAGCTCTCCGCGGAGTCATACCCCAGCCGGACGGCATCCTCCCGCTTCAGGGAGTAGATGAGGGTCCACACCGGGCCGGTATGCCCATTGATCTCATCCGTAGTTTTCTCCAGGTCGGCGGGACTATCGGCGGAGAACAGTCCGTGGGACCGGGGGGGCGCTCCGCTATATACTCCAGGTAGCCGCCGGGCTTCAACTCCTCCGCACCCTCCCGGGTGGCGATGTATTCAGCGTAGTGTCCGCCGCCGCTTCCCGACTTGATATAGCCCGACTTCTGAATCAGTCCCTCCATTCCTACACCCCTTTCTGGTAGGCGAGGGCGTCATCCATGTCGATCTCACCGTTGGTTTCTCTGACCTCCTTCACGCACCGGACCCGTGTCTTACGCAGTGTGTCCAGAGCCACGTCCATCCCGGCGGCCACCAGATTTCCCATGAGGGCCTCCTCCACCGCCAGCTTGAACAGCAGGTGTCCCATCCGTTTGCCCAGGGCCCCCAGCTTGCCCTCCAGCACATCGGCCAGAACCCGGGGCAGGTAATCGCCGGCCCGCTCCGAATTCAGGTAGCCGGAGTAGAACTGAATCGCCTTTTCGATATACTCATTTTTGGTGGAGCAGTTGTCTTTCTGGTAGTGGGACTCCACCTGATCCCACACGGCATCGTCCATCCAGACGGTGTGCCGGTGTCTGTTTTCACCCATTGTCAAATACCTCCCAAATCCGTGATAGCGTCAGCGAATGTCCCGCAATGGCGGGGATATTCGTCTGCTTCTCTGGAAACAGCGTCAATCGTAGTTTGGGCGTTCCGGAAAAGCGTCAGCCCATGTCCCCGAAAACCACCCGCACTGCGGGCGGAAGTGACTGCCTGGGCGCCATAAAAGCGCCAGGGCTTTCTCCTGTTTTTTCGTCCTCCGCAGAGCCTCAAAATCGGCCCAAATCCGTCCAAAATCCCCGGGAGGAGCTGGGATCTTACTGGGGCCCAAACCGCTCTACAAAGGGCTTTGCTGGGCTCACGGGCTTTCCCTTGCTATCCTTTGTTTTGCTGATACACTTCCTCCACAACATCTCCTGTGGTGGATTTCCTGCTTGCACGATGCCCTGCGGTGGAAAGCGCAGGCAGCGGCAGGATGTAGTAGTGGTTGTTGCTCTGCCGCCAACTTCCGTCGCGGCGCATCAGCTTGTTGGTTGCCGCCTTGCGGATGAATCCGCGATCCACTAATTGCCTGACTGCGTCCCTCGCAACGTTTTCCGAACAGCTGCAGTGCGATGGTCTTGATGCTGGGCCAGCAAAGTTCTTTCTGCCCGGCGCAGCAGACCAGATAGCTGTATACCGCCAGCGGGATCGGTTTCAGGTCATAGCAGAAGATGGCATTGCTTATTTGATAGAATCGTTCACCGAGAATCGGCATAGAGTACCTCCGTGTTCTTTTCGAAATTCAGAGAACAAAATCTTGCGTTCCGGAAGCCTCTCTGTTAGACTGTCTGCAGATGGAATCTGCGTTTTTCGGAACGCGGCGTGCCGGCGGACTGTTGCAGCAGTTTCGGCGGCTTTCCTTTTGCTGCGGACCTTGTACGCTGATCACACGCACCTCCTTTACAAAAATTCGTGGGCCGCACGCCGTACCGGTTCCTACTCTGCGGCCTTGTTTGTCACGCACGGCGTTTCCTTTCGCCTTAGTGGGCGCGCCTGTTGCTTGACAGCAGAGTTCTGGCGGCACTCTTTCCGGCAAGTATCGGCTTTGGTGGTGGGTATGCAGTTATCGAGGTACAATCGCGGCCAGATAGAATTCTTGATTTTTCTAACTGTCTAATCCAGACTTGGTTTTAAAGGCATTATTCTATTGCTCGCCTAACCCGGGCGTAACAAACCACACTCTTTGCGTCAAGACCAATTAATGAACAGTTTGTAAATTAGTCTGGGGTGGGGCACATTGCTTTGATGAGGTACACATTCAAAACCTATATCGCCCATGAGCAGGAGCACTATCTTTACAGCGAGTAGACACTTGGCGAAGCGGTCACGTTTTCTGAGACAGTCCCGTTCCCGGAAAGCTTGATGTCGCTGCTCTATATGGACCTGGACCCCATAGACGCCATTATTCAAAAGTTGAATGACGAGTTCTGGAAACTGGCAGCAACGAAAGAAGAGCAACATCACCAGAACGCGCTTGCGCTGCTGGATGACTTGGCTTCGCGCCACATCTATTTTCAGCAGTTTCGGCTGGATATGAATTGCCGTCTTACCCATGCCAAGCTATTCAATAGCTATACAGAGGACGTGCTGCCCCGGGCGTATCTGTATCATCTGCCGGAGAAGCTTCGGCAGATGCAAGCTCAGATCCTGGAGCTGATCCAACATGTATTGGATACGGATCAGGAGTCCGAGGAAACGGTACCGCAGAAAATGGTCTCCTACTACAAGGCAGCAGGAGACCGTGCCTTTCGGTTCTGTGTGCAGCCGGTTGGCTTTGAGCTCATCGACGATGAAGTGTTTGCATAGGTTTTGGAGCCGGAGGTGGTCTATGACCTCATTGACTACCACCTCCGGGAGTGCATCAAGCGGGAAGTGAAGATGCGGGTGTGCAAAAACTGCGGGAGATACTTTGCCCTGACGGGCCGTACCAACACCGAATATTGTAGCCGGCCTTTTGACGAGAAAGGCCGCACCTGCCGGGAAGTGGGCGCCATTGCCCTGTGGACGAAACGGAAGAGCAGGGATGCCTTGTTTCAGGACTATCGCAGAGAATACAAGAATCGCTTTGCTCGCATGAAGGCGGGAAAGCTGGAGCCGGAGGAGCTCTACGCGTGGGACGAACGTGCCAGAGAGAAAAAAGCGGAGTGCGAAGCGGGGAGGCTGTCCCCGGAAGACTACGCTGCCTGGCTGCGGGAATCATGATAAAGAAGGAAAAATTAAGCGGCGCAGACTGTATGCAGTCTACGCCGTTTAGTTTTAGGTATGAACCAATTTTTTTACAGAAGATGGGGTATAAACGCACTTCAAGTCAAGGCATACGGCCCGACGTGGAAATGCTCGGAGCCGATACAGCCATAGAAGCCAAAAGCATTCATGACGGAGTTTTGCAGAATTTTTACGATTCCATTTTTTGTGCTTCCCCTTGCCCTTCCTTTTGTTGGAGAAGTTTTCCTTGTCACGATTCGTTGTGTTAAATACTTTTTGCTCGTTATGAGGATGTTGCTCCATGAAGACAATTCTTTTCTCCTGAAAAACATGAAATGTGAGATATAAAGGCAAGCACTTTACAGAGAACCCCGCATTTGATAAAATAGCAATAAATATATCATGGAAATTTTGCGGAATTGGGCATTTTTGCCATATTATAATGATTTGTCGGTAGAACCGATGCAGCTGCGAGTATATAAAAGGAGATACGCCGTGATTGATAGCAATGCCTTGATTGAAATGATGGAATCCTCTTTTGATGGTGTTTGGATTACCGATGGAGAAGGCAAAGTGCTCTTTGCAAATTCAGCCAATGCCTCGCTCCTGGGGGTCAGCAAAGCGGAACTGGAGGGCAGAACGACGCAACAGCTTCTGGATGAAAAGATTTTTTCCAATTCTGTCATTCTGGAGGTTATCCGGCAAAAAAAGCAGATTTCAAAAATCAGCTACAATTATCACACGCGGCTGACGGTTCTGGCTACGGCCACACCCATTTTCGATGATGTCGGAAATGTCAAATATGTATTTAACAATGTCCGGGATATCACAGCCCTCAATGAACTCCAGAACAGTCTGAAGAGCAAGGATACGATTATCCAGCAGCAGTCCCGCCAACTGGAGAGCATGCGGATCCGCCTGGGTGAGGGGACCATTATTGCAAACAGCAAGGCGTTCAACGAAGTTATTACATTGGCACAGCGGGTGGCCGCATTTGATGGAGCCACCGTACTGATTCTGGGTGAATCCGGAACGGGAAAGGAAATTATTTCTGAACTGATTGTAAACAACAGCCCCCGGAAAGACTGGCCGTATCTGCAGGTAAACTGTGGGGCCATTCCAGAAAATCTCATAGAGTCTGAGCTGTTTGGCTATGAGAAGGGGGCATTTACCGGGGCGGACAACAAGGGACACAAGGGCCTGTTTGAGGCCGCCAACGGAGGGACGGTCTTTTTGGACGAGATCGGCGATCTGCCCCTGCATATGCAGGTAAAGCTTCTGCGTGTCTTACAGCAAAAAAAAGTGACCCGTGTGGGCGGGACAGAACCCATTGCCTTGGATGTAAGAGTGATTGCGGCGACAAATCGCAATCTGGAACAGATGGTCAGAGAGGGAACGTTCCGGGAGGATCTATATTACCGACTGAATGTGGTTTCAATTTTCATTCCGCCGCTGCGGGAGCGCCGGGAGGATATCATTCCGCTGATTAACCATTTCCTCATGGTGGAAAACCAGAAATACCACACCAATAAATCTATCTATTCAGACACGATCGATGCGTTTGAAGGATATTGCTGGCCGGGAAATGTCCGGGAGTTGGAAAATCTGCTGGAAAATTTGGTGATTACCACTCCGGGCGACATTATTCGGCGGGAGAACTTGCCACTGAAGCTTCGGCGGCCTCAGCAAGTATCTGCGGAGGAAGAAGAGGAAACGGTTTCATTGAAAAGCGTAGTAGAACGGGCGGAATATGCGGCAATTGAACGCGCCATCGAAAAATACGGATCCATTCGCAAGGCCGCTGCAGCGCTGGATGTCAATCCGTCCACTATTACCCGGAAAATGCAGCTTTATAAGGACATGTCTTCCAGAAAACAAAATAAGTAAATGGTTCGAAAGAGAGATGACGGGGAGAGGGAAACCTTTCTCCGTCATCTCGTATGCAAAATAGCAACGCTGATGCAATTTTGCGCACATGAAGAGTGCGGTTGTCTGTAATATGCATTGTTTTTGCACGAATATATGCGGCATTTATAGCCAATATGCACAATTTCGTCCCAGACTTTTGTGTGAACCTCACGAAAAAATTCGTTTTCGGCAGAATTATCACTTTGGCATAAATATTGCTTAATAACAGGGCGGACAGCAACCGCAGGAGGCGGGAGAAACTTAGACAAGGTGGCTGACAGAAAACGGATGCACTGCTGCGCGACAGCAATGTCCCTATTCAGCAGAATCTTTTTCTGGTGAAGGCGGCGGCTTTTCTAGAGTAAGACACCGAACGCGCTGCCCCGAAATCCGGCCTCGCCCCGGAACCTGTAATTTACACAAAAGGAAGTCATACAAATGCGCAAGAATATGCTCAAGGAGAAGATTCGCAATGGCGAGAGTGCCATCGGCACCTTTGTGAAGCTGACGGACCCTGCGGTTCCGGAGCTGCTGGCCCTGGCGGGGTTCGACTTCTTCGTACTGGATACAGAGCATGTGGCGGTGGACCGGGAACAGCTGAGCAACATCGTCCGGGCAGCGGACGCGGCCGGCATCACGCCCATTGTGCGGGTTCGGGAGAACCAGCAGGTGGAGATCCTGCAGAATCTGGACCTGGGATATGCGGGCGTGCAGGTGCCCAATGTGGATACCCCGGAGCAGGCCCGGAACCTGGTGTCCTATGTGAAGTATACCCCCCTGGGCGTGCGGGGCCTGTCCCCCAGCGTGCGGGCTTGTGACTACGGCACCTGCGGCGTGCAGGAGTATATCGACACCGCCAATGCCAACACGATGATCGTCTCCCACTGTGAGAGCAAGACCTGTGTGGAGAATCTGGACGAGGTCCTGAAGGTGGACGGCATCGATGTCATCTTCATCGGACCCATGGACCTGTCCCAGTCCTACGGTGTACCCGGCAAGACCACGGACCCAGAGGTGAAGGCAGCCATCGACACCATCACCGCCAAGACGCTGGCAGCCGGCAAGGCAGTGGGCACCACGGCGGCTTCCGCCGAGGCGGCCAAGGCGCTGATGGCCAAGGGCGTGCAGTATATTCTGCTCTCCTCTGACGAAGGGATCATCGTCAAGTGGGGCAAGGAGACCATCAGCCGGATCCGCGGCTGAGAAGGAGCGTACATAAACATGGAAAAGGTATTTCTGACCGAGCATATCCACCCGGATGCGGTGGCGTATCTCCGGGAGAATTTCGAGGTCGTGCAGGGCACTTCCACGGAGAGCGGCGAGATCATCCGGCAGGCGCAGGGCTGCTCCGCGATCCTGATCCGCTCGGCGAAGATCACGGCGGAGATCATGGACGCCATCCCGACGTTGAAGGTAGTCGCCAAGCACGGCATGGGCGTGGACAATATCGCGGTGGATCACGCCACGGAAAAGGGGATCCTGGTGGTCAACGCCCCCTTCTCCAACCTGAACGCCGTGGCGGAGCATATCGTGATGCTGCTGCTGGCACTGTCCAAGCGGACGGTGCAGATGGATCAGCTGACCCGGGCCGGCCAGTTCAAAGAGCGCAACACCTACAAGACCATCGAGCTGAAGGGCGCCACGGTGGGCATCATCGGCATGGGCAAGATCTCCCGGCTGGTGGTGAAGAAGCTCTCCGGCTTTGAGATGAACATTCTGGCCACGGATCCCTATGTGAAGCAGGCGGATGTCGAGGGACTGGGGATCACCATGGCGACGCCGGAGGAGCTGTATGCAAAGTCCGATTTCGTCATCGTCCACACCTCTCTGTTCCCCTCTACCTTCCATCTGGTGGGTGCGGAGCAGTTCAAGGCTATGAAGAACACCGCCTTCATCATCAACGCCGCCCGGGGTGCCGTGATCGACGAGGCCGCCATGATCGAGGCCCTGAAGTCCGGCGAGATCGCCGGGGCCGGCCTGGATGTGTTTGAGCAGGAGCCGCCTGCTGATGACAATCCGCTCTTCTCCATGGAGAATGTGATCGTCTCTCCCCACAATGCGGCACTCAGCAACGGGGCGCTTCGGGCTATGGCTATGGACAGCGCCCAGGGGATCACTGAGTATCTCGCCGGCAAACCGGTCACCTATCCCGTCAACAAGGAAGTATTGAAATAATTGCATTCAAATCAAGGAAAAAGGAGTGGACGCAAATGTCTTACACAACTGTATACCGCTTTCAGGACCTGAACGGCTATGAGAGCGTGATCTCCAAGGCCAACTCGGATATGACCTATGAGGGATTCGGCCGAATCCTTCTCAACCCCGGCCAGACGCTGGAGTACAAGGTCACCGGTGAGGAGCAGGCCATCGTGCTGCAGCAGGGCGACATGACCTGCTGGGTGGAGTATGAGGGCGTGACCGTTGTGGACGGCGCCAAGGGCCAGCGCGGCAATGTCTATGACGATCTGCCCACCGCCCTGTATGTGCCGCCCAAAGCCACAGTGAAGCTGTACAGCGAGAAGGGCATGGAGGCGAGAGTTTTCACCGCCTATTGTGAGGAGGGCAATGCCCCCTATTTCTGCCCGCCTGAAAATATCGAGGAGGGAGAACCCGGCGAGTACATCTACAAGCGGAAGTACCGCTTCATCTTCGGCCAGCCCGGCAAGCACAACGACCACATCACCAAGCTGCTGATCGTGGGCGAGACCGTGTCCGTGCCCGGCGGCTGGATCGGATTCCCGGCGCACCGGCACGACTACGAGCGCCCCGGCAAGGAGTGCGTGTTGGATGAGATCTTCTCCTTCCAGATGACCTCCACCGAGGATGGCCCTGGCCGCGGCGGCGTCATGCAGCACGGCTATGATCTGACGGACGAGAACAAGAAGATCTGGGACGAGGTCAATGTGATCGAGGAGAACAACACCGCCGTGGCGCTGCCCACCGGCTACCACACCACGGTGGCACTGCCCGGCACCCGTGCGTATCTGCTGTGGGGCCTGGCTGGCGATACGAAGAAGTACAAGGTCCAGTTTGACGAGCGGTATTCCTGGCTTGAGGGCTGCTTATATTGAGGAACTGAGAAAGGTAGTAGGATGAATCTCGCAGAGGAAATTCGGGGAACACAAGTTCCTCCAGATCATCTGGGAATTTGCTGGCTTGGCCAGGCCGGATTTCTCCTGAAGGCTCCCGACGGAACAAGCATGGTGCTCGATCCCTATCTGACGGAGTGCGGCGAGCGGATTCGAGGATTCAAACGACTCTCACCCATGCTGATCGCGCCGGAAGAGCTGGCGGTAGATTATTATGTGACCAGCCATCTGCATTTTGATCACTTCGATTATGATGCGATTCCAATTGTGGCACAGTGCACAAAAAGGACCTTGTTTTTCGGGCCTGCCAGCTGTCAGGAGAAGTTCATTGAACTGGGCATACAGGCCCACCGCTGCCATCGTCTGGACAGAGGAGAATGCTATCAGGATGAAAAGATCCTGATTCGGGCAGTGATGGCGGATCACGGTACCATGGCGCCGGATGCTATCGGGCTCTTGGTGGCGTTTGCAGGTCATCGGCTCTATTTTTCCGGAGACACGGCGTTTCACTCGGAGTTGTTTCAGGAGATCAGGATCTTTGAGCCGGATATTGCGGTGCTGTCTGTCAATGGTGCATTTGGCAACATGAACGCTGAGGAAGGAGCGGCGGCGGCGGAATTGACTGGCGCGAGATATGCAGTGCCCTGCCACTTCTGGACCTTTATGGAGCACGGCGGGCTTCCCGGTCAGTTTTGTGAGCAGCTGCTCCTAAAAGGGACTTGCCAGCCGCTCTGCTTCCGGCAGGGGGAGATTCGAACGATGCAATGTCATACAAATCGGGAAAGAAAGAAGGAGACCGCCTGATGAAAGCCATTCGGTTCATGGATCCGGGAGTAATCGAGTATTCCGAGATCCCGCAGCCTGAGATTCGGGATGACGAAGTCTTGGCACAGATCGCTTATGCCGGGTTCTGTGCTACGGATATTGAACTGCTAACAGGAGAGATGATCCATATCAAAAACGGCAACACCAAGTACCCCATCATTCCCGGCCATGAGTGGAGCGGCACGGTGGTGGCTGTGGGCAAGAATGTCCGGGATTTTAAAGCGGGAGACCAGGTCACCTCCGATGTGAGCTTGGGATGCGGCGAGTGCGAAAACTGCCGGCAGGGCCATTATAATCTGTGCCCCAACCGGGAGGTCGTAGGATCTTACCGCAACCGCCAGGGTGTGTTTGCCCAGTATGTGGCGATACCGCAACGGCATCTGTATCATATCCCCGAAGGGCTGAGCTTGGAGGAGGCCGCTCTGGCAGAGCCTGCCGCAACCGCCATGTACGCGGTCACCAAGGCGCAGATTCCCGCCGGCGCCCAGGTGCTGGTGATCGGAGATGGTCCCATTGGCCAGCTGGCGGCACAGCTTGCCAATATTGCGGGTGCCAGTCGGGTCATCATGGCAGGCAGCTGGGATGAGAAGCTGGCTATCGCCCGGGAGTGCGGCATCCATGAGACCATCAACTATCACAATGAGGATGTGATACAGCGGGCAAGGGAACTGACTGAGGGCGGTCCTGAGATCGTGATCGAGACATCGGGCAGCAACGTCGCACTGAATATGGCGGTGCAGGCCCTGAAGCCCACCGGACGGATCGTAGCTGTCAGCTGGTACAATGGAGCTAATGTGGATGTTGCCATGAACACGCTGATCGTAAAAGATGCGGCGCTCATCGGCTCTCTGGCCAGCCCCAACTCCTTTACGCCGGTGCTGCGCTACATGGTAGAGGGGAAGCTGAAGGTAAAACCGCTCATTACCCATATCAAGCGTCTGGAAGACTTCCAGAACGTGATCGAGATGATTCGGGCAAAGAAGGAAATGCGTATCAAGATTTTGTTCCAGCCGTAACTGTAAATCCTGCTGAGTTTCAGCTGATTTAAAAAACCATCTATATTTTTTTTAAGAAAGGAAACGATTATCATGGCAGAACTGAAGAAGCAGACTGAATTCAAGCTGTACAAAAGAGATTCCGTGTTCTTTGATCAGAACACCGCTCCCGTGAACATCGCCTATGCCAAGGAAGTCAACGACGTAGCGATCCTGCCCCTGGGCGCCATTGAGCAGCACGGCCCGCACTGCCCCAACGGCCTGGACAGCTTCAACGCCATCTGCCTGGCCAAGAAGGTGGCGGAGAAGTCCGGCGCCACCGTGCTCCCCTGCCCCATGTACGGCGGTCATCCCTACATGCACATGGGTATGCCTGCTACCATCGCGCTGAACTATGAGACCAACATGGCGCTGATTCACGACATCATCGCCGGTGCCTCCAATGTAGGCTATAACAAGTTCATCCTGCTGGTTGCCCATGGCCAGGACAGCTCCTTCATTCCGGCTGTTCACAAGCTGGGCATGGAAGGCTACTTCACGGTCGCCTCTACCTGGTATGACTTCCTGGGCGACAACAAAGCCGTTCTGTCCGATTATATGTGGCACGCCGACGAGGCGGAGACCTCCATGGCGCTGTCCCTGTACGGCGACTTGGTCCACATGGACCTGGCCATCGACGGCGGCGGCACGACGCTGGTGGACGGCAAGTGGAAGAAAGCGCCCGGCGAGACTTCTCATCCTTTCCAGTTTTATCATTTCGACGGCACTTTTGCTCTGATGGAGAAGGACGATCTGGACTACGGCGTGATCGGCAATCCCACCAAGGCCAGCAAGGAAAAGGGCGATGCACTGGTGGAGAAGGTCGTGGAAGGTTACAGCGCCTTCATCAAAGACCTGCTGGAAAGACATCCTGTTGGAATCAATCCTCTGGGCTTCCGGAATCCCTTGGGCTTCAACGGCTTCAACGGCGGAGCTTATCCCACATTCGACAAGGATCACGACGAGAAGGGCCGGCCTATCTACTACAACAAGTGATATAACACATAACAGGTTTCACATAACGGTTTAATGGAGGAGCATATGAAAAAGAAACTGACTTGTCTGTTGCTGGCTATGGCCATGGTGTTCTCCCTGACTGCCTGCGGAAGCGGCGGAGATAGCTCCGGCGGTGAAAGCGCAGAGGGACAAACTTATGAGTGGACGGCGTCCAGCGGACTTGCGGTGGGAAGTTCCTGGGATCTTGGCCTTCTGAAATTTGCTGAACTGCTCAACGAGCGCAGTAACGGCGCCATCACCTTGACGGTCCACTCGGGTGCTACGCTGGGATCCGCCAAGGAGACGCTGGAAGGTGTGCAGATGGGCTCCATTGATTTTATCGTAGAGAGTTCTGCGTCCCTGTCCAACTTTACGGATGCCATGTCCGTGTTTGACCTGCCCTATCTGTTCCCCGATGCTGCCACCGCACGGAAAGCTCTCAGCGGTGAGGCTGCTCAGGGGCAGCTGGACGCCCTGGAGTCCATCGGGATGAAGGGCATCAACTATTGGGAGAACGGCATTTATGCCATCGGCGCGGTGAAGCCAGTCAAGAATCTGGCGGATCTGAAGGGAATGCGTGTCCGGTCCATCGACAGCCCCCTGCAGGCGGATGTGTACAGCGCACTGGGCGCTATGCCCGTGGTTCTGGCTTGGGGTGATATCTATACCTCCATCCAGACCGGCGTAGCGGATGCAGTCAGTTCCACTGCGGTTACCAACATGTATACCCAGAACTTCTATGAGGTTGCTCCCTATATCACACTGAGCAACCACGGTTATTCTCCCGCTCCTCTGATTTGCAGCAAATCTCTCTGGGATTCCCTGTCGGAGGATATCCAGCAGCTGGTTATGGAGTGTGCAGAGGAAGCCCGTGAGTACCACTATCAGATCTGTGATGAGCAGTTGGCGGAGTACATGGCGGAGATGGAGGCCAATGGCGCGGAGTTCATCGAGATTGATCAGACCGAGTGGGAAGCTGCGGTGCAGCCTGTGTATGAGAAGTACGTGGGAGAGGGCGGCATCGATCCTGTTCTGGTAGAGGCAATCCAGACGGATGTCGAGGCTGTGGAATAAGACACAAAAAACTTGAGAACAGAGGCGGAGCGGTTGCCGCCGCTCCGCCTCATTTCGGGAGAAAGGAGCGTATCGCCGGAAAACGAGCGATACATAGTTTGCCATGTTGAAAAAACTTGATCAGGCTTTCAGCAAAGTGGAAGGCTTCCTGAGTGTTGTCCTTTTTCTGGCGATGGTTGCCATCGTTTGCTGGAGCGTTATTTGCCGCTATGCCTTGAAGATCCCTTTTCTGCAGAGTGAGGAGTTGGCCCGGTACCTCATGATTTATATCGTTTATATTGGCACCAGTATTGGTGTAAAAAGTAAGAGCCACATCGGTGTGGAAGTATTCGTGGATATGCTTCCGGAAAAGATCTATAAAAAGGTCCGGATCTTTACGGAGATCCTATGCATGCTGATGTTTGTGCTGCTGTTTGTGCTTTCGCTGCAGATGTTTAATCATCTGATCATGACCAAGCAGATGACCACAACCACGCAGATTCCCACTGCGGTCGTGTTCTTCTGCCTTCCTATGGGGTTCTTTATGGGAATCATTCACTATCTTTACAGCATTGAAACCATGATTAAGGATATTATGCATCGGAAGGAGGAGATTGAAGCATGATTACTGCAACGCTTTTCCTGGTTTTTGCCGTCATTACGATTCTGGGTATGCCTATCGCGCTGGCGCTGGTGGGCGGCGGTATGGCGGCCATCGTTGCCGGGGACTTGATGCCGCTGTTCACCTCCGTGCAGAAGATGTTCTCCTCCGTCGATAGTTTTACACTGGCGGCCATTCCGTTTTTTATGTTGGCTGGCGCACTGATGAGCAGTGGTGGCATTTCACGCCGACTTATCGATTTTGCCAATGCTGCAGTTGGTTGGATGCCCGGCGGCCTCGGCGTCGTGACGATTTTCTCATGTATGCTGTTTGGCTGTTTGTGCGGCTCCCCCACAGCAACGGTGGCGGCCATCGGCGCAGTGATGGTGCCTGCGCTGGAACAGGGAGGCTATAGCCGCAAATTCGCCCTGTCCACTATTGCTGCAGCCGGTATGTTGGGCACGATTATTCCGCCCAGCACCGTGATGATCACATACTGCTCCGCAACGGGTGTATCGGTGGGCAGTATGTTCATGGCAGGAATTGTTCCCGGCATCACGCTGGGTGCACTGATGATTGCCTTTGCGATTTTCTACGGCGTAAAAAATCGGATCCCTAGAACCAAGTTTAATATCAGAAAATTTTTGTCTGCGTCTTATCATGCCATTGGTGCCATCTTCATGCCCATTATCATCTTGGGCGGCATCTACACCGGTATTTTTACACCTACTGAGTCCGCAGCCGTTGCTTGCGCGTATGGCCTGATCGTAGGCTGCTTCATCTATCGGGAAATCAACTTCAAGGGCTTGGTGGAAACAGTAAAGTCTGCGGCTGCCTCCTCTGGTATGATCATGTTCATCGTTGCCTGTGCTGGCGTATTCGGCCTGCTGATGACCCGTGAGCAGATTCCCGCCCATGCGGCGGAGTTCATCATGAGCATCTGTTCTAACAAGGTGGTGTTCTTGCTGCTGGTGAACGTGTTGCTGCTGATCGTGGGTTGTTTCATGGATACCACGCCTGCCATCCTGATTATTGCTCCTATCCTGTTCCCGGCGCTCTCTGCCTACAATATTGATCCTGTCCATTTTGGCATCATTATGCTGCTGAATATGTGCATTGGCATGATCACCCCGCCGCTGGGGATCAATCTCTATGTGGCGGCGACTCTGCGGCAGGCGAAGGTGGGTGAGCTGGTCAACCGGCATCTGCTGAAGTACATGATTTGCTGCCTGGTGAATCTGCTGCTTATTACCTATATTCCCCAAATTTGCCTCTGGCTTCCCAGCTTTATGGAATAATGAGTTGTACAAACGGAGGAACAGACTATGAGTATAATTAAAAAAAGCCCATCAAAGTATGTCCATAGTACAGGTATGCTACAGCAATTGGATCAATATTTGCAGGGAATGGGAAAGATCCTGCTCATACTGATCAGTGAGTCCTGGCCCCGGCGGATCGGGCCTGTGTTGGAATAATTTTTTGCCGGTACGGATTATATCGTTCGGTATGAGATTTTTCAGGGAGAATGCTCTCAGTCCCAAATTGACCGCCTAGTAGAAAGGGTAAGGTCCAGGCCGCTACAGTGGTTATGGGAATCGGCGGAGAAAGAATTCAGGATATGACCAAGGGTATCGCGTATTATGCGGGATTACCGGCGATCATCATTTCTACGGTGGCTTCGACAGATCCCCCCTGTAGCTCATTGAGCGTGATTTACCGAGATAACGGTGAATTTGATCGGTATCTGTTTCTGGACCGTTGCCCGGATGGTGCTGGTAGATACACTTGTGATTGCAAAAGCGCCTGCCAAGTTGCTGGTGGCAGGAAAGGGAAACGGCATGGCAACCTATTTTGAAGCGCGTATCTGCCGGGCCTCTGGCAGCAATAACCAGAAAAAATTAGGACTCCGGCGGAACAACCGCCGGAGCCCTGTGCATTTCATCCCGCCATTGCCTGTGCCTTCCCTGTGGCGATCTCTTGCTCTCATCTCCTGGATGAGGGCGGCCAGCTTTTGTTCATATTCCTCCTCGGTAGGGGCGTAGACATTGCGGGCGATGCGCTTTCCATTGACGATGGGGGAGTAGCTTTGCCGATCCCCCGGTCTTTTTTGGCTACGGCAGTCCTTTGCATCTCGTCCGTGACATGAGCGTAGATGTTCAGCGTGGTGCTGCTGGACACATGGCCGATGATCGTGGAAAGGGCCTTCATATCCATGCTGTGCTCCAGGGAGGCAGTGGCGAAGGTATGCCGCAGATCGTGGAACCGAAGTCTCTTGCAGTCAGCTCGTTTTAGTACGGTAGACAGCCGTTTTTGTATAGTGACTGGGTCCGTGGGGGAATCCTCCTTGACTGGTGAAGGAAACATCCACCGGGAAGTGCAGGAGTTTCGATAGGTTATGAGTACATTCAGGACCGGCGGAGGGAGGAGCACCATATGTTGCCTTGCTTTGGTTTTGGGTGGGGAGACTACCAACTCACCACGTACCCGGTGGACCTATTATCCCACTTGGAGTGCCCCGGTTTTAAGATTCAGGTCATTCCACTGAAGGGCGCAGATCTCACCCCGGCGCAGGCCTGTGGACAGTTCCGGCAGGAGCAGTTCATAGCAGCCCCTCTCTGGCCTGGATCAGTAACCGCTGGATTTCCTCCGGTATCAGGACCTTCATTTCTCTGGGCTTGGCAGAGGGAAGCTTGCAACCAGCCGCAGGATTTCGGAAGATCAGGTTTTCCTCCATAGCTTTGTCCAGAGCAGCGTGGAAAGTCGTGTGGATGCTGCGAACGGCCTAATCTGACAGCCCTTTGCCGTAGAACTCAACTCGGATCAGCCTGCCGTCCTTTTTAAGGGACACATAGAATTCCTGAATGTCTGTGGTGTTCAACTTGTCCGGTTGGATTTGTCCTAACTTTAGGATGATATGCTGATAGATCCGCCGCTCATAAGACATTTGCGTGTTTGGGAGGAGATTTGGCTTTTTATATTCTTGATAGCAGAGATCCAGCCAGTCCGCCAGCAAGATTTCGGGTTTAGGTTGGTCTAGTGTAGGTTCTTTCAGCGCATCCCAGAGCTGTGCCAGCTTTGCTGCGCACTCCAACTTGGTTTTTGCAAGGATATTTTTCAGTTGATGATAAGCAGTGGCGGGATTCATAGGTGTTTCTGGTTTGGGTGGGTTGGGAAAGAACCATACGGAGTAGGAACATTTTTTCGGATTCGTAACAACTCTGCGGTGCTGTCAGGCAGGACGATTTTTTTGGTTTCGGCGTAGGTCTTGGTATCTCCGGTCATTAGTTGCCAGCCCTTTTCTTTGTGGATGGTTCGGTTGACACTCAGTGTTCCTTTTCTGAAATCGAAGTCAGACTACATCAGTCCGCAGATCTCACCCAGCCGCAGGCTGGTGGTTAGCTCCGTGTAGAAGAAGGCTTTCCGGACAGCATCCTGTTTCACCGCTGTCAGAAAAGCATCCAGTTGCTCCTCGTTCAGGATGGTCATGGACTTGTGAGCCACCTTGAGCGGCGCCACATGGTCAGCAGGATTGTGGGGCAGCAGCCGTTGGTCTACCACAGACTTCAGCGCATGGTGCGGTGGTGTGGATGCCGTGGACCGTGGTGTTGGATAACCCACGGCTCTGGCCGGGGCGGGGATGGATTCTGCCACGCTGTTTTAAGGTGTCATAGAGCGTCCGCAGGTCTGTCGGTGTAATTTGTGTGAACTTCTTCTAGCCCAAGTACAGTTTGACGTGGTGCTCCATGTCACTGCGGTAGTGTTCCGGCGTGCTGGACTGGAGGACGGATGTTATCTGCTCCAGCCAACGGTCCAGCCACTCCGAGAGGGGCATTCTGCACTCCTCCGTCAGATCCACGCCTTGATAGGCGGTGATGTCCTGCCGGAGCTTTGCGGTCAGTTCTTTTTGGGTGTCGGCGTAGGTGTAGCGGAAGATGAGGTCGCCGTTTTCCTTGCGACCCACCACGATGCGGCCCTCCCAGCGGCCGTTCTCCCGCTTGCGGACCATGCTGTTTCCGGACGGCCTGCGTTTTGCCATTGTAGGTTTCACCTCCGAGGGTTTTATCTTTGATTTGCATCACAGGACTTACGTGGCCTACCAAACAGGTGGGAACCTGCCGCCCACTGGAACAGAATCGCCCCGGTATCGGCGGCAGATGACGGCGATGCTGACAGGCCCATTGAAGTGCGCGCGAAAGCGGGCACGACCGGTATGGAAAAGCGTGAGACAAAAGGCTGTTATGCTCTTGCTTGTGTTTTCGTTGAGCTTGGGGAGCTTGATGGCGGTCAGCCAAACGGTGCGGGCCGCGGTGGTGCGCCGGGTTGTGGAGTGGTATGAGACACATATCACGTACAGACATTCGGGAGAACAGATTGCCGGAGATATGCCTTGGTATGAAATTACGGACTTACTGGAGGGATATGGTGAAATTGAGAGTTAACGAGAAGAATTTCCAAACTATGTTTGCAACACCTATCGAAATAAAGAACTCAAAAAAACGATATACTTGGACTACGTGTATATGCAGGAGGGGGCCACGAGTGATTTTGCCATGGAAAGCGCAGAAATTATTCCGGTCACAGTGAATGGCCTGGATGGACAACTGTTTTTGGAAGAGAATTGGAAAAAACAGCAAAGCACAGTTACATGTATTGACATAAGTAGCAACCTCTAATTCTGTGTGGACGCACATCTTGATTAAGAGGATATTTTGCACATAACTGAGAGCGTTTCTTTGGCGAAAACAGAAAAAATATAAGAGATGTAAAGAAAGAACCTCCTTCTGCATTTGCATAATAGAAGTTTAAGATGCTCGCTATATAAAACAGACAATGGAGGTTTCATGATAAAAAAGTACGGATCATTTGTTGCGGGCATGGCGGCGATGCTTCTGGTGGCTTCCCTTGTGGGCAGCGTGTTTGCAGCTTCCAGCCGGGTGGAATACAACCAGGCCGGGATATCTCTGTTCGGTGAGGATAAGGTCCTTGCCGGTGAAACTTGCAAAGCGCCCAATGGGCAGGGGGTACCATCGGTCATTATCTATGTGGATGTTGCCGAGGACAAGACCAATTATCTCTCCATCCGCCAGATCTCCAAACTGCTCGGCATTGAAGTGCGCCGGGACAGTCAGAAAAACCGGGTCAATCTTGGCGCGGCCCCTGCGGATTATGTGGTCGTAGGTGGAAAGAGGGGCGATGGGAGTATCCCTGCTAACGCAACAACGCCCGTACTTGGAGGCGTCCACGGCCCGTTTACGGAGATCGATCCAGTCAAGGCCGCCGGCAAGTCTTTGAGCGGCATAATTCAGGACAACACCAAGCTCCAGACCACCTGCTGCTATTCGCTGGAATCCAACTTCTACCCCAAAGATGGGAACTACATTGCGCTGACTGTGACCAACAACGGCTCCGCGATGCAGACCGCGACTGCGGGCAGGACGCTCACGCTGGGCGGATTTGAAAGTGGACATTGGCGCGGGCGAAACGCTGGCCAGAACCTTTTATATCGCCGACAGTGCGGAGGAATTGGAGAGTACACTGGCCTTCGGCATCTATGCCAAGGGAGTTTCCAGTCTCAGCGATATTACAGTTTCTCTGAAACAGTATAAGTAAGTCCGAGACCAATAAGACGAACAGCGATATTTCAACGGAAGATCGTGTTACTTGCGTTGTCTGGCATGATGTTGTCGAGCGTTTCACTTACCAGTAACGATGGCAGGACTGCTTTATTATAGTGCTCACACAAATGACCACTGCAATCAACCTATGGCAAATATGCAGAACGTACTGAGCTACTATATCCCCGTTTGGGATTCGTATACAAGGGCGTGGACTCCACAGTGATTATGACAGACATTTTGGGGCGCGGTAGACACCATCGCACCCCAATAGTTGAGAAAGAAGCAACTATCTGATCCGCTTGCAATATTTTTCTGGAAGGGACAGTTCTATCAACAAGCTGTGAAGACTTCCGGTCGTATGATAGCAGGAAGACTCTGATATGATGAAGGAAAAACAATGGAGCGGTTTGCGGAATTTCTGTGCCGCGACGAGCGGGAATCGGGGACCATCGAGACGTACCTGCGTTCCCTGCGGGGATTTGCCGAGTGGGCGGCGGGCTGGAAGACTACCAAGGAACTGTTGTCCGCCTGGAAGAGGGGCTGTCCGGCCTGGAATACCGGCTGGAGTCGGTGAACGCCATGCTGGCGGCGATCCGGGCCTCGGCAGGGACCGCCTGGCACTGCTGATAGAGACAATCTGCGCTACTGGCATCCGGGGCAACGAGGTGCGGTATATCACGGTGGAGGCTGCCGGGACAGGCGTGGCACAGATCGCCATGAAGGGCTAGGCTGGACAATCTTACTGCCGCAAAAGCTCTGCCGCAGGCTACTGAAAATACGCCAAAATGAAAAAGATCGTCTCCGGTGAGATCTTTCTCACCAGAGACGGAAAGCGCCTGTCCTGGAAATGTATCTGGTAGAGATGAAAAAGCTGTGCGGCCTTGCGGGCGTGGCGGGGAGCAAGGTGTTCCCCCATAACTATTGACGCGTTGCTCCTGTCTCGCGCATAGCCAGAGTTCCCTTCTCAAATTTCTGGATATGCGCGCATTTTCTCTTGACGTACGAACACCCCCTGTATAGGTTTATTCTCCTACACAGGGGGCATTTTCTCTATTGTCCACTTTTACTGGCCCAGTTCATATCATTCGCCCGACGGGGCGCTTTTATGAGGTTCCCGTAAATTACTCCACTACTGCGAACATAGCTATCTCAAAGAGATAGCAGTCTGCTACCGGGGGTGCCACTACGGTATACCGGGCGGGGCCTACCTTGGCGTCGCCGAAATACTTGAAATACACCTGGTTCATGCCGGCAAAGTCCTCTTGCTTCTGGAGGAAGCATCGGCACATGAGCACCTTATCCAAATCAGAGCCAGCAGCTCGGAGAATTCGACGGGCATTTTCAATAGCCAGCTCTACTTGAGCCTCAATACCTTTGGGGATGTTGCCTTGGATGTCCTCCCCCACCTGCCCGGAAACGAAGAGGACATTGCCGAAGCGAACAGCTTGGGAGATGCCATTTCGGGAAATGGCCACCTCAACGGTTTCGATTTTCGTAATCTTTTCCATAGAAATTCCTCCGTAATTTTTCTCGGCTCAGAACCCAAATATGTTGGGCAGCCACAGGGAGAAACCGGGAACATAGGTGACGACTAGTAGCGTTGGCAACCACGCAAAGAGAATCAGCAGTAGCGTGGGCTTCATGGAGTGGCTGGCGTCGGTGCCCACCACCCGAGCACCCAGATACAGCATGGGGGCACAGGGCGGCGTCACATTACCCATACCAAGATTCACGCCCAGAATGGCTGCGAAGTGGATAGGGCTCACGCCGATTTCCTTGGCAATGGGAACCAGAATGGGGGTGGAGAGCAGCAGGGCGGAGCCGTCATCCATCAGCATACCCATGATAATCATGAACACATTCATCATCAGCAGAATGACATTTTTGTTGGTGGTAAAGAGATAGATCATATCTACCAGGGCGCCGGGAAGATCCTCATAGATGAAGTACCGGCTCAGCATGCTCACAAAGAACAGCATCACCATAATGACACCAGTAGTGGTGCCGGTTTCCTTAAGAATTTCCGGCGCGTCACTCCACTTCATGCCCCGGTAGATGTAAATGGCCACGGGAATGCAATACAGGGTTGAGACGCAGGCTGCCTCGGTGGGGGTCATGACGCCACCGTAAATACCGCCTAGGATAATCACCGGTAGCAACAGGGCCGGCGTGGCGTGCCAAGTCTTTTTCAGACCGGGGGCGGAGTAGATGGGCACCCAGTTCTCCAGGGGCTGCACGCCCTCTCGCTGGGCTAGGATCATACCCACCACGCCCAGCAAGGTGGCAAGACAGACACCGGGGATCACAGTACTCAGGAAACAGGCCAGCACGGATTCTCCGGAAACCCAAGCGTACATAATCATCAGGGAACTGGGGGGGATCAGCAGGCCAAGCGGGGCAGAGGAAGAAATCAGGGCTGCGGAGAGTCCTTTGCTGTAGCCGGCCATCTTCAGCTTGGGAGCCATAATGGAGCCGATACAGCTGCAGGTGGCAGCGGCAGAACCGCAGATGGCGCCGAAGATGGCGGAGGCATAGGACACCGCCAGCATCAGTCCGCCCCGGAAGCGCCCCACCAGCATTTCTACCACGGACACCAGCTCATCGCCAACCTTGCCTTTTTCAATGAAGCCGCCGGCCATGATGAAGGTGGGAATGGCCAGTAGTACCATGGTGTTGATGCCGTTGAAGCCCACCGGCAAAGTGGTGGCAAAGGTGCCACCCAGCATGGTATACATGTAAATCGTACCTGCGCCAAAGGCAAAGGGAATGGAGACGCCCAATAACAGAGAACCCATCAGGATGGCAATGGCAATTCCAACATGAATCATGCCTGCTGTTCCTCCTTCTTCAGCGTACCAACGTTGACGAGCTCCGTCAGTAACCAGTAAATGTGATAGAGTAGCATCAGGGCAAAACCCACCAACATCACAGCATGGGAGAGCACTAGGGGGATGGAGAGCACCACAGTATAGGGCATGACGGACATATCCTTGAGAATGTAATCTATAGACCACTTGATGCAAACACCGATGACGCCACACTCAATGATTCGGGCCAGCAGGTGGCACCAGGCCACCACAGTCTTATTTTTCACAACGGTGCTGACCATGTCGGCCTTAATCTGGGAATCCTCCCGGCTGCCCTGGGCTGCGCCGATAAAGTATTGCCAGAAAATAACAAGGAGAATAATCTCGTCCAGCCCCAGAACGTTCATGGTCAGGACATAGCGCAGGAACACAGTGGCGATGGTCAGAACAAAGACAATAATACCGGTGAATACCAGAACCCACTTCTGAATCGCATCAAAGAAATGGAACAGGCCGCAGTTACCCAAATATCTGGTGAAAGCGTCCAGCTTTTCCATATGCGTTTTCTCCTTTCTTTCACCAGGCTGATTCCACGCCGGAGCGCAGAATCAGCCTGATGGTCCATATCCTAGGGAGTCTTATTTACTTTGCGCAGGCCTTCAGGTCGGCATAGATGGCATCCATGGCCTCCTTGCCCAGAATCTCTTCTTGGGCAGGCCAGACTTCTTCACGAACATGCTGGGCAATGGCACTGCGGTCAGCATCGCTGAGTTCCAGAACCTCAATGCCAGCTTCCTTCAGCATAGCGAAACCATCAGCCTCAGTCTGCTCGGCGGAGTCGAAGATTTCCTTACAGACCTGGGTGGCAGCGTCCTGCACCACCTTTTGCTGATCTGCAGTAAGCTTGCCCCAGGAGGTGGAACTCATGGCCAGGTGCACGAACTCGGCACCGAAGTTATAGGGGATGAAATAGTTAACAACGTCACGCAGGTTGGTGTACACGCCCAGGGAGGTCTGGCCCACGGAGCCGTTGACGATACCGGTCTGGATGGAGCTGTAAGTATCAGACCAGGTCATGGCCACGGTGTTGTAGCCCATAGCGGTCATGCCGGCCTTAGCCACGGCGGAGTTCCACACACGGATGGGTTCTTTTTTCTGATCCCAAGTGTTATAGGACTCGGGCATGTTCTTGCAGGACACGCCAGTCAGGCCCTCGCAGTAGACGCCCAATAGCTTGATTCCGATGTCGCTGAAGCCCTTGTCAACTAGGGAATACACTTGGGAGCCGGGAGAGAAGATGTATTCCATCTCATCGAAGTTGGAGGCGATAAAGGGAAGACTCTGCACCTCAAAGACCGGGTTGTAGGTGGAGTCGATAAACTCCAAGGACAGGTCGATGGAGCCGTCCATCAAGCCCTGAACGATGACGTCCTGAGCTCCCAAGGAGTTGGCAAAATACATCTTCACGGTGACGGCACCGTTGGTGCCCTGCTCAATGAGGTCAGCGAAGCGCAGGGCGGTCTGGGAGGCAATGTGCTCCTCAGGCTGGGCGGTGGACATCTTCAGGACGATGGAATCAGCAGCGGTATCGCCGCTGGTGCTATCGCCGTCACCTGCAGAGGCTTCGGCCTTGCTACTGCCGCAGGCTGCCAGACCCAGCACCATAACGGCGCTCAGAACCATGCACAGGAGCTCTTTCCATGTTTTGTTCATGTTCGTTTCCTCCAATTATAATGTGTGTGGTAGTGGAGAGATCAGCGGAGCACGGCACCTTTTGAAATGGAGATGCATCCCTTCTGATAAATACCCAGATAACCCGTGAAGTGGGGGTACTCTTCGCCGGTGAGCTCGGAGATGCGCTGCTGGATTTCCTCATCGGTGAGCTCCACGTTCATGGTTCTGGCGTGGATATCATATTCAATGATGTCACCGTTGCGTACGGCGGCCAGGGGGCTGTTAAGGGCTGCTTCAGGCGCGGCGAACTGAAAGCTGGCACCGGAAGCGGCACCGGAGAGGCAGCCGTCAGTAATCACAGCCACCTTGGTATAAAGGTCGCTACCCTTGAGTTGGGAGGTGAACCAGTAGGCGGAGTCATAGGAAGCTTTGGGACCCAAGTAGCGGATGATGACAATCTCGCCAGCCTTGATCTCGTGGTTGAGGAGGGCGTTGTTGGCATCGTCCATGTTGTTGAAGACATGGGCGGGACCCCGGAGCTTCATCAGGCACTCCGGTACGGCGGACTGCTTGATATAGGTGCCATCGGGAACTAGGTTGCCCCGCATCAGGGCCAGACCGCCTTGATTGTCCAGAGGATTGGACAGGGGGTGGATGATGGAGGGGGCCAGAATCTCGTGGCCGGAAATATTTTCGCCGATGGTCTTTTCATTTACCGACATGCAGTTGGTATCCAGGTGCTTCCGTAGCTCGTGGAGAATGGCCTGGGTGCCGCCGGCCTTGGCATACTGATCCATATTGTAGGGGCCGTTGGGACGGACGCCCACCAGCAGGGGAATTTCGAAGCTGGCGGCGGCATAGATGTCGCTGAAGTTCATCTCAATGCCGGACTCGGTGGCCACAGCGGGAACGTGGATGATGGTATTGCCGGAGCCGCCGATGGCCATGCAGGTCTTGATGGCGTTGGTGATGGACTCCTTGGTGATGATCTGTCGGGCAGTGATCTTCTTGGCATAGAGCTTCATGACCTGCTTGCCGGCGGCCTTGGCCAACTCCTGCATTTCCTGGCTTCTGCCGGGGGTGCTGGAGTTGCCGGGCATAGACATGCCGATGACCTCGGTGATAATGGCCATAGTGTTGCCGGTGCCCATCATGCAGCAGGCGCCGCCTCCAGGAACAGACACGTCCACCAGTTCGTCAAAGTCGGCTTGAGTGATTTTGCCGTCCCGCAGGCGGGTCTTGTTGGGGCCTATGTCGATGAAGTCCACATTCTCGCCCCGGTAGTTACCAGGCTTCATGTAGCCGCCAGTAACAATCACCGTGGGCAGGTTCAGACGGCCGGCGGCCATCAATAAGGCGGGTAGCACCTTGTCGCAGGTGCCAATCATTACCAGTGCGTCCATCCGGTGATAGCTGACCATCAGGTCAATATCATTGACCAACAGGTCGCGGCTGGGTAGGGTGTACTTCTGATTTTCCAGCATACTATCGCAGAGGTTGTGCCATTGAATTCCACCGGCAGGCCACCGGCCTCACGGACGCCCTCCGCCACGGCCTTGGCGATAGCACCCTGGTGGATGTGCCCGGGGTTCATGGGGTTGAGGGTATTGAACACGGCAACCCGGGGCTTTTTTAGCTCCTCATAGGAAAAGCCACAGCCATGGAGAAGGGCCAAGGTCTCGGCTTTGTCCAGAGAGAACACATCGTACTGGGTCTGGAGTCCTGCACACTCATTGCTGCTCATGGATCAATCCTCCTGTAAATATAATATAGAATGAGGCTATTTGGCACCGTAGGTCAAATCGAAATAATTCTCCCGCAGGGTATCAATGATCTGAATAATCACCCGGTTGATGCCAACCCGGGACAATTCTTCGGAGAAGATACTGGAAATCTTCTGCATCAGTTCCACAGGTCGCTTGAACCAGTAGATCTCCACCATGGGGCAGCGCTCCTTGTCTGCCTCTGCCGCAAAGTATACAGAGGGTACATATTCAAAAGAAATCCACTCCACGGGGCACGCCAGCGCCTCTGCCACGGCAGGGATCAGCCGGGGGGCAACCGTGCGTACCACCTCCTCGCTGATCCCGCTGATAACAATCTTCGGCATGATCCTGATCCTCCTTTCCTTAGTCTACATAATTTACGACATCCCCTCGCTTTGGCGTGGGCTGTTCGCTAATATCATCGGAATATCCCAGGCACAAGAAGCACACTGTGTCATAGTCCTTGGGAATTCCGCACATCTCCTTGCACCCGGCGCCCTCCGGGGTATTAGTGTACAGGTTGGGTACATCCAGATACCGGGAGGCCAGTCCTAGGGACTTGGCGGCCAGGGCCATGTTCTCATTGGCGGCGGAGCAGTCTTGCTTTGCAAAGTTATTGTCCCGGGCCGAGGAGATGACAATCAGAACCGGCGCACCGTACAGGGAATGGTAGCCTTCTTCATCCCCTAAGCGGTGATTGGTTTCTGCGTCGATCTCCTCCAGCAGGGTTTTGTTGGTTATCACAGAAAAATGCCACGCCTGCCGGTTGAAGGCGTTGGGGGCCGCAATACCGGCTGCCACGATGGCCTCCAGTAGCTCCCGGGGCACAGGATTCGACTTGTATTGCTTTACGCCTTTGCGACTTAGGATTGTATTGAGAACTTCATTGGTCACCATAAAACCTCTCCTTTGTATGTATTTGCCATGGCTTTTCTTTGACACCATCATAACAGGTTCTTAGTGAAAAGTAAGACCGCACTTTTTGCCAATCTAGTTACTTTTTGGTTAGTATATTACTTAATTTTGGCCGAAGCACTGCTGTTTTTTGTGGATTTTGGCTAATTTTATTGGCGCGCTTTATGACCCGTTGCCGTAGCCGCTTCCAAAATCTAACGCAAAACTTTGTCACTTCCTACGAAAACGTCAGGAAAAACCTGGAACTCTGCCAGCCTCCTCGCCGGTTTACAGAAATACCCTATTTTTCGAGGACTTGATTTTTTGAAAACTTCCATTATACTGGTTTCAAACTGACATCAGGCAGAAGGAGGTCTTTGGTATATGGCCAGAGATAAAATCACCAATCACCGGGAGGCAGTGAACATCGTCACCTGCCCCGTCATGCGTTCATTGCTTGTACTGGGAGGCAAGTGGAAGCTGTTGCTTCTCTATCTGCTGGCCTTTGAGTCTAAAGGCGGCCATCTACGCTACAGTGATTTTGTAGATTTGATTCCCAACATCTCCGCCAAGGTGCTCTCCTCGGAGCTCAAGGAGTTGGAGGCAGACGGGCTGATTATCCGTACCATGTATCACGAGATCCCGCCCCGAGTGGAATACACCTTGTCGGAAACCGGCGCAGAGCTGGCTACCCCGGTAGTGCGAGCCATCCACACTTTCGGCGAACAGTATAAGGACGCCATGCGCAATCCCCCGCTGAACTGATTGCCTCATCATACGAGAGTCCCGCCCCTCCGGCCCAGTACCGGAGGGGCGGGACTTTTGTAACCATTAAAGATAACGGTGCTTGGAATTGCCTTGCCAATATAAGCAGGGTAATTTTCGTTATGGAAGCATTTTGGATTCCGAAGAGGCCTTGGCGGGAGCCAGATTCTCAGCCTGGATTTTGGCCCAGTACCAGCGCACTTTTCTGAAACCAAAGTAGATACCGGTACAAATCAAGGCCGTTTTCCTTTGCTGGCTCAATGAAACTGTGGAACTGCGCTGGTCTGCGTACCAGCGGGCGTATTCGTATTGATAAATAGCCAATTCTTCCTGCTCATTATGAACGACTTTATGTTATGCTCGGCGCGGTTGGCACTCACTTCTAGTTGCTCGTATTCCAGATACCGGATCAGGTACGGCCACTGCTTCAGCAGATAATGGATAACTCCTCTCATTGCAGATTTCGGTGCTGCTTCCACCTGCATCTCATTTGTCTATGACTACAGTGCGTCTAAAACCGGGTTTGTCTGCTCCAACCGCTTTTTACTCCGTTCCTCTGGTGTCAGTTCCGCCAACACTTGATCTAACTTGAAAAGCCGAGTACAACATCACTTATGATGGCTGTAGGAGAAATTTTATAGTATTCAGCACTTGTCAAATTTCATTTTGGCGTGCGCCCAGTAGCCCTCTAAGACCAGCGCGGACATGGGTGGCGTAGGATATCACCCAATTTATGGGATGCAGCAAATATCACCCGTTGCTCCAATTACACCCATCTGAGGGATTACAGAAAATCCGTTTTCCTCCACCGCTTTATTCAGTGCTGCATGAAGGGCGGTTTGAATGCCCCGGACAGTCTGGGACAGACCTTCGCCGCAGAGTTCTGCCCGCAGTGGTCTGCCGCTTTTTTGAGGTTTGCATAAATCCTGAGACAGCAGAACCATTCCCGCTTGTCAATAGTCAAGATGAACGGGACCCGCCCGCCGCTGACAAGTACGAATGCTTCTGCTCGTGCGGCAGTCAAGAGGGCAAAAGCAGGGAGTGCTTTTACCCTCGATAATTCTGATTTTTCTTTACATTTGCTTGTGTGGTTTTATATCGCCGCAAGGAATTTGGGCACCACAGCACCGAAAATCAGTGTGTTTTCCAGTGTCCTAAAAGGCAAAAAATTCAGTATTCTCAAGGCTTTTCACGGTGCAACGGCTTTTTGCGGGGCGAATGCAAATACTATTTCTTATAATATCACGTTCGTGAACTTAAGAGTGAGAGCTTATCTTCCTTCTCGCCATTCCAAGCCATTCTCAGAAAGGAAACTAATATCGTCCAGAAAGGCGAATTGCAGGACAAAGGAGTTGTTGCAAAAATGTAACAAGCACGCTCTACGGAGCGATGGATAGAAAGACCAAAACGAGGGAAGCCCGCTTTTACAACCTGGACCATCGCTGCGGGCCGCCCACATCCGCATTTGGGCCACCAGTGAACTGAAAGAGTAATGAACCAAGAACTTTGCCTTGGGTGATGAACGCCTCAGGCAGGGTAGGACTACTTTCAGCATCGGCTCCTTTAAAACCGCTGGAGCGGAGGTAATTCCATTCGGACCAGTGAGCGCCGTATCTGGCAGCAGATCATTGACATCTGTGCCGGGCGCCACCGTACGGGACTTCTATACCGTGGTATAAAATAAGTTCTGCGGGCTTTTACGCCGTCACAGGGCGCGGTGGGGCAGAGATCATTTGCACCAATGCAGACCGCAGCAAGACCAATGGGCCTGACCGCCTGGAAACGTGCGCTGGATGGACGTACGATGAGCGGATATTGCAACTACATTCTGCATTGAGTATCTGATCGGGCGTCAGAGCACCTTCGCCATGTGGAAATTTGCCGCCTGTGTCAGTGCGCTTCTGGCTTTCCGCCGATAGGATACAAGACCCGGAAAAGGGTCTCCGACTCTAACAAGGAAGTGCTCAAAATGCTGGAGTCAGGAAAAGTCAGGAGAAAAATATTGACTTGATATACTTTGTGGTTTAGGATTATTATAGATAAAGTATAGTTAAAGCAACATCGTATTGTCGGAAACAGGGATCCCTGTTTCTATGTTTGCTTCGCAAACATAGAAACCATGCTGAACAAACAATGGCTTCCGGAAGCCATGCAGGAAGGAGGAAATTTGAGACGAGTACGATAAAAGAAAGAGCGGAGGAATATTTCCCGGAGATGGTAGAGATTCGCAGGGATATTCACCGCCATCCTGAGATTGGAAGAAACGAGGTAAGGACATCGGCCCTGATTCGAAAGAAGCTGGAGGAATACGGGGTTGATGCAATCGAACGGCCTGTACCAACCGCCGTTGTAGCGTTGATCCATGGAGCCAGAGGCCCGGGCCGCTGCGTGGCACTGCGCTGCGATATCGACGCATTGCCCGTGCAGGAGGAAACCGGACTGCCGTATACCAGTGAGAATCCGGGGATTATGCACGCCTGCGGCCACGATATGCATGCATCCATGATGCTGGGCGCGGCCAAGATCCTGTGCGGAATGAGAGAGCGTTTTGCGGGCTGTGTCAAGCTGATATTCCAACATAGCGAAGATACATTACCTGGCGGCGCCAAGGAGCTTGTGGAAAAAGGCGTGCTGGAAAACCCCCATGTGGACGCGATCTATGGAATGCATGTGCTGCCGGACGCCCACCGGGCAGGACAGGTTGGGTTCCACATCGGGCCCATAACAACTTCCGTGGACCTGTTCGACTTCACCGTCTCCGGCAGAGGGGGACATGGCTCTCAGCCGCAGAATACAACGGACCCCGTGCTGGCTGCCGCCCAGATGATCGTGATGATGCAGCAGATCGTCGCCCGCCGGGTGGACCCTATGGAGATGGCAGTATTCTCCCTGGGGAGCATCCATGGCGGCGACGCGCCCAATGTGATCCCGGCGGAGGTCAAGTTTGGCGGCGTGACCAGAGCGTATTCGGAAAGTGTGCGAAGCGTGATTAAGGAACAGGTCCAGGCAATTGCAAAAGGTATCGAGGCCGCCTCCGGAAATACAGTACATATTCACTATGCCGACGGATATCCCAGCGCTTTCAATGACAAAGAGCTGATGGATCTTGCCGCTGACGCGGTCCGAAAGGAATTGGGTGAGGACGCGGTGGTCCCCATGCCCGATCCAATGCCTTTCAGTGAGGATTTCAGCTTCTATGGAAAGCTGGGTGGTATCCCCAGCGCCTATCTGATGCTTTATGCAGGACACGAGGGAGAGCTGGCGCCCCTGCACAATCCCAAGTGTGCGGTTCGGGAGGATGTTATGCCGGCAGGCATCAGGACCTTGGTTTCTATTGCTCTGGAATTCCTGAAGTAATCAGATTTGGAAAGTTCAAAATGATTTAACCATTTAAAGCGAAAAAATTCGCGAGAAAAGGAGAATTGTTATGAATGTGCAAGAGGTCGCCGCCCAATACGGAGAGTATCTGATCGAAAAGCGCCGCTATTTCCATCAGCATCCTGAAGTCAGCACCAAGGAATATCACACCAGCAAGGCAATCAAAGAGGCGCTGGACGAGATAGGCGTTTCCTGGCGGCCCTGTGGGCTGGAGACGGGTGTGCTGGTCACCATTCAAGGCGCAAAGCCCGGCAAGACCATTTTGCTTCGCGGAGATATGGATGCCTTGACGGTTCAGGAAACCACCGGGGCGCCTTATGCGAGCAAAAACGAGGGCATTATGCATGCCTGCGGCCATGACTGCCATATTGCGATGCTCCTGACCGCCACCCGCATCCTTCATGACATGAAAGAAGAACTGTGCGGCACGGTAAAACTGGCTTTCCAGCCTGCGGAGGAGGTAGCTCTGGGTGCCAAGTCCATGGTTGAGCAGGGCGCTTTGGACGGCGTGGACGCATGTTTTGCCATTCATGTGTGGACAGATGTGAAGTCCGGCATGGTTTCTCTGGAAGCCGGCCCCCGGATGGCGTCGGCAGACGAATTCCATATCACTGTGAAGGGAAAGGGGTGCCACGGCGCACAGCCGGAGCGGGGTGTGGACGCAGCTGTTGTAACGGCTGCCATCATCAATAACCTGCAGTCCGTCATCAGCCGGGAGATCTCGCCTATGGACCCGGCGGTCGTTACCGTAGGGACGATCCAGGCGGGCACCCGTTGGAATGTAGTGGCGGAGAACAGCTATATGACAGGAACCACCCGCTGCTTCAGCAATGAGGTGTGGGAAACCTTTGAGGAACGGATGGAAAGAGTTATCAAAGGCACAGCCGAGGCTTACCGCGCTGAGGCAGAGCTGGAGTACCTGCGCATCGTGCCGCCCACTGTCAATGATGAGGCGGTGGTTTCCATCGCCCAAAAATCCGCGGTTGCTGTCCTGGGTGAGAATTGCCTCGCATCCAATCCGGCTACCACCGGCGGCGAAGACTTCTCCTACTTCATGCAGAGGGTGCCGGGAGCAATCGCACTGCTGGGAACCGGAAACGAGGCCTGCGGAGCCGTTTGGCCAAACCATTCCGGCAATTTCTGCGTGGATGAGGCACAGCTTTTGAAGGGCGCCATGCTCTATGCGCAGGTGGCAATGGATTTCAACGCACAGTAATTGGTCAGACTCATATTGGGTGGGAGAATGCAAAACCATGAAAGGAGGCAGTTCTGCCGCCGAAATATGTGCTGAATAAGTAAAGAGGGGGAAAAGACATGTATAACTTTGCACTAGCGTTTGTGCTCTGCGCTGCAGTGTACATCATTGGCGAGGTCGTTTCCACGGCAACAAAAGCATGGATTCCATCGGTATTCGTAACTGCCGCTATCATTCTGGTGGGCTACTGGACAGTCCTTCCCACTACGCTGATCAGCGACGCCGTACTGATTCCCTTTGGCAGCACAATCGGTATCTATCTGCTGATTACGCACATGGGCACCGTGATCAGCATCAAGCAGCTGCTGGAGCAGTGGAAGACCATTGTGGTCTGCCTTGCGGGACTTGCGGGTATGTGCGTCCTGGCACTGTTCGTCTGCCCCCTGCTCATGGACCGCAGCTTTGTTGTCGCGGGACTGCCTCCTCTCACCGGAGGCATCGTGGCTGCAACGACGATGATGGAGGCGGCCAATGCTGCCGGCCTCAAGGAAGCGGCTGTGTTTGCTATCGCCATGTACTGCGTCCAGGGGTTCGCGGGGTATCCGCTTACGGCGGTCTGCCTCCAGCTGGAGGGCAAAAAGCTCCTGAAAGAATACCGGAACGGCGGTGTGTCGGTTGCCGGCGTTTCAAATGCGGTAGATGCAGTCAACGGAAAGCTGGAAACCACCGAGAGTCCGCGCAAGAAACTGCTGCCCCCCACGCCTGCCAAGTGGAATTCTGTTGTGGTGATGCTGGGCAAGCTGGGATTCGTGGCCTGGCTGGCCACACAGCTGGGAAGAGTTGTCATCCCCGGCCTGAACATGACGATCAGCGGCGCTGTGTATGCACTGGTTCTGGGCATTATTTTCACCAGCATTGGTTTTCTGGATGAGAACGCACTGAATAAAAGCAATTCCTATGGCATTGTCATGTTCGCTCTGATGATGTATATCTTTGACGGCCTGAAGGATTGCACGCCCCAGATGCTGGGCAGCATCATCGGGCCGATGGTCATTCTGATTGTTGTCGGTGTTGCTGGCATGGCGGTATTGTGCTTCGTCAGCGCAAAAATACTGAAGATCCCGTTCCTGCTGGCCTTTGCCACCGCATTGACTGCCCTGTATGGGTTCCCGCCCAATGCAATTATCACTGAAAACACCTGCAACGCTCTGGCGGCGACCCCGGAGGAAAAGGAATATCTGATGAGCAAGATGTTCCCGCCCATGATTGTCGGCGGCTTTACCACTGTGACGATCACGTCCGTTATCATTGCAAGCGTATTTGCCAAAATGTTCTGATTGTAAAGGCCATATCATCTACAAAAGCGGGACACGAAGTGTTCCGCTTTTGTAGAATCAAATGTTGGTTGGGATCATAGAATAGGAGCGTATCGCTATGAATCGGAAACTGATTTGTCAAATATTGAATCATGAGATGATGCTGGCCACCGGCTGCACAGAGCCTGCCGCGATTGCGCTGACAGCCGCCATTGCCCGAGAGCAGTTGGATGGAGAGCTGGAGCATATCAAGGTCAGGGCCAGCGCGAATATCATCAAGAACGCGATGTCTGCGGGGATACCCGGAACGAACTATACTGGAATAAATTATGCAGCTGCTTTGGGTGCTGTGTGCGGGGCGGTGGACCGCCAGCTCCGGGTTGTGGATGACGCCCGCCCGGAAGACATTGAAAGAGCGGCCCATCTTGTGGAAAATGGATATGTGGACGTGAGAAGGGCGTTTGATCCGGACAAGCTGTATGTGGAAGTTGAACTGGTGAATAAAGAACACCAGTCCCGCGCCATTATTAAGGGAGCGCATACCAATGTGATCCTTGTGGAGCGGGACCACCAGAGGGTGGGCTGTGAGCTGCCCGGGCAGACGATGGAAACGGATATCACGCCGGAGCAGATCAGCAGGACGCTGAATATCCGGACGATCTATGAATTTGTGGAGACGATGGATCGCCGACAGGATGATTTACACATGATCCAAGAGGCCATCGAAGTCAATGGGCATATCGCGCAGCTGGGCGCAGCGGGTGATTACGGACTGAATATCGGCCATGGTATCCGGAACAATCAGGAAGCGGGGCTGATGGGGCACGATGTTGTCATGGATGCCGTAGCCATGACTGCCAGCGGGGTGGACGCCAGAATGGCGGGAGCCAATGCCCCGGTCATCACAAATTCCGGATCCGGCAATCAGGGCATTACCGCAACAGTTCCCATCTTGTCTGCCGCGAAGAGTCTTGGTATTGATGAAGAGAGAACGTTTCGCGCCGTCACGCTGAGCAACCTGATGGCGATTCATATCCACGCGGATTTCGGACCGCTCTCCGGGCTCTGCGGGGCGACCATTGCCGCTGCCGCCGCAGCCTGCGGCTTGGTGTATCTACAAGGAGGCACGCTGGAGCAGATCGGATTTGCTGTAAACAATATGTTTGGGAATGTGAGCGGAATGCTCTGTGACGGTGCCAAGGCAGACTGCGCCTTGAAGATCAGCACCTGTGTCTTTGCCGCCTTCCAATGTGCCGCTATGGCCCTTCGGAGTGAAAGCGTGAAAGCGACAGATGGAATTGTAGAAACAGACCCGGAAGAAACGATCAGAAATTTCGTGCGGCTTGGGAATGAGGGTTCCTCTAAATGTGATGATTTGATTTTGGAGATGCTTCTTCAGAAATAGGAGGACTGTTATGAACTATAAAGAACTGGCTGAACAGGCATTGGATTACATTGTGGAACAGCGCAGATGGTGCCACCAGAACCCGGAACTGAGCCTCGAGGAAGTCCAGACCACAGAGCATATTGCGGCAGAGCTTCAGAAAATGGGCTATACCGAGATCCAACGCTTCCCGGACCATACCGGATTATGTGCGATGCTGCGGGGGGGAAAGGCCGAAAAGGCGTGCAGAACTGTGGCTCTCCGGGCGGATATTGATGCCTTGCCGGTAGAGGAAAAGACAGGCCTGCCCTTTGCAAGCCGAAATAAGGGCGTCATGCATGCCTGCGGCCATGACTGCCATATCTCCATGCTTCTCGGTGCGGCAAAGATGCTGATGGAGACGAAAGACGAATTGCAAGGCAACGTCAAACTGATTTTCCAGGCTGCGGAGGAGACCTGCCACGGTGCGGAATACTATGTTGAAGCGGGTATCCTTGATGGCGTGGATGCCATTATGGGCCAGCACGTGTGGGCGACACTGGAGGAGCCATACATCAATGTGCAGGCGGGGCCCCGCATGGCCAGTGTGGATAACTTTGTAATCAAGGTAGATGGCGTTTCCGCCCATGGGACACAGCCGCATCTGGGTGTGGACGCACTTTTGGCTGCCGCAGCGATTGTCAGCAATATCCAGTCATTTGTCTCCAGAACGAACGACCCCTTAAACCCGCTGGTAGTAAATATCGGAGAGATGCACGCCGGACAGCGGTATAATATTATTGCAAACCATGCGGAACTGTTTGGAACCACCCGGACTTATAACGCAGAATTCCGTATGAAGATTGAAGCGGGGCTGCGGCGGATTGCTGAAAACACAGCCAAGGCTTTTGGCGCGACTGCCACGGTTGAATATGATTACTATGCAAACTCTCTTTATAACGATGATGAAGAGTTGAATAAAATCGCCCATGACGCAGCTGTGAAACTCTATGGGGAAGCGTGTTTGAAAGAACTTCCCCAGATGATGGGCAGTGAGGATTTTGCTTTCTTTGCCGATAAGATTCCAGCGGTGTTCGGTTTTCTTGGAACGAGAAATGAGGAACTCGGTATGACGGTGGGGAACCACAACGACCGCTATACAGTCCATGAGCCGGTGCTGCAGAGGGGGGCCGCACTGTATGCGCAGTTTGCGGCAGACTATCTGGAGCGTGGCAAATAAACTGGCAGCTGATGAATTGCGCAGGGGACATTCCGGACTCAGAAAATGCCCGGAAAGGAATATCCGCTGTACAGTAGAGGCCGGCATTCCATCGACTGGAATGCCGGCCTATCATTTTGTCATTTCAATCAAATGGTGTTCTTAATATATTCCTTATCCCAGAGCCGGGAAACTAACACTATCTTCATCGGAAGTGCTCTATTATGACTTTAGCGGGCACCAGAAGCACTCCAATAAATGCGACTGTGGTAGAAACGAGGTTGTACTCATGGAATATGGAATATGGACACTGATCCCCGTCCTGTTCGTCATTGCCTTTGCGCTGAAAACAAAGCGGACTCTGGAACCGTTGATCTTTGGAACTCTGCTGACCTATGTGATTACCAGCGCTGCACGGATCCCGTCCGAGGGAGTGTATGCACTGTCTCACATCGCCACCGACTGGATGGATGCTTTTTTCCGCGTGGCGACAGATTATTCGCACCAATGGGTCTTTTTGGTGTGCGCGTTGTTCGGCAGCCTCATTACGCTGTTGGGAGAATCCCATGGAACACTGGGATTTACAAGGGCGCTTGGAAAGCTCTGCCGGGGGCCAAGGTCCACCATGATGGTCACCTGGATCATGGGGATTCTTATTTTTGTGGATGACTATTTGAATATCATGACACTGAGCACCTGCATGAAAAAACTGACCGACCAACGCCGTGTGCCCCGGGAGGCCCTGTCTTACATCATCGATTCCACCGGCGCGCCGGTGTGTGCCATTCTGCCGTTCTCTACCTGGGCAATCTTCTTTTCCGGGCTATTTTTCACGCAGCCGGGGATTGCGGAGCTGGGCTATGGAACGGCGATAGAGACATTCTATCACGTGATCCCCTTTGCCTTTTACGCCATCGCAGCGGTTATCATCGTGCCGCTGTTTATCGTTGGCGTTGTTCCCAAGCTGGGGCGGATGCGGACCGCTTACCGCCGCCTTCAGGAGACCGGCAAGGTCTATTCGCCGGAGAGCGCACCGCTCAACGAGGAGGATGAGTCGGAATTTCAGACACAGGGCAGCCTCATGGACTTTATCCTGCCGGTGGGCGTGTTGATTATCTTGGCAATCATTTCCGGAGAGCTGTTTCTGGCCGTGGTTGCTGCGATTGCAGTGTGCTTTGTACTCTATATTCCCAGAGGCAAAATGAGCTTTTCCAGGTTCTGTGATCTGGCGATGCACGGCTTTTGCAACATGATTCCCACGGTGGCCATCATCTTCTTTGCGTTTGTCATGCAGGAGGCAATGACCGATATCGGGATTGCCGATTACATCATTACCCTGGTGCAGCCCCATGTCAATGCCGTGATCTTCCCTCTGGTGACATTTCTGGTGGTGGCGATCCTGAATTTCAGTACAGGCAGCGTGTGGGGGATTCCGGCCATCGTTGCGCCAATCCTGCTGCCGCTGGCGGAGAGCATCGGCACAAATCTGCTCCTGGTCATGGGGGCGATTGTCTCGGGCGCCACGCTCGGCAGCCATGCCTGCTTCTATTCCGATGCCACGGTATTGACATCCAGCTGCTGTAAGATCGAGAACATGGATCATGCGTTGTCTCAGATTCCGTATGCGCTGTGTGCCAGCGGAATTTCCGCTTTGGGGTATCTGGTATGCGGTGCTCTGCTGTAAAGGAGGAAGACCTATGCCGTATCATCTTTGGATGGGAAATATCGTAAATATTGCCACGGATGCCATTGTAAATGCTGCAAACACAGAACTGAAGCGTACGCCGGGGATCTGTGAGGCAATTTTCGCCGCAGCGGATAGTGCAAAGCTGGAGGAGGCTTGCCGACGTCATGGCCATTGTCCTATCGGACATTCTGTGATGACGCCGTCCTTTGGGCTGCCGGCCCGCTATATTATTCACGTGGCCGGACCTGGCTGGTTTGGAGGCGCGGAGCGAGAGCGGTTACTGCTGGCAGACTGCTACCGCCGCGCCATGACAAGGGCAGTGACCAGCGGATGCAAAAGCATTGCGTTTCCACTTATTTTTTCGGGAGAATATCACATCCCACGAGAAGAAGCAATCTATATTGCCGGCCAAGCGATTACGGACTTTATACGCCGGAGTCCTGCCTTGGATGTGGTTCTGGTCCTTTACAAGCCGGGAATCTATCTGATGGCCAAACGGATTTTGGGATGGGACGATACACACAGTTATGAAACGAGCGCCAAATGATTCTGGCGCTCGTTTTCCTGCTGGTGGGAGCGCCCCAATTCTATCTTCCGATCATGACGCCATTATTCACGGTTTGGTAGTATTACGCGTGATACGATAACGGGACAAGGTATTGATTCTATGACGAGTTGTGGGAGGGTGAGTACATAGGGGACGGACAAACAATGAATGCGCGAATTTCCCACACGATCCGGAAGCGGAGGATCCTCCGGGGAGGCTAAAAATCCTTTTTGGCTATGCGGCCGGCGTGAGCAAAACGTATGCCCTGTCGTAAGCGGCGCATCAGGCGCAGAAAGAGGGCGCTGATCTGGTGGTGGGCTATGTGGAGCCCCGCATGTAAGACCGGATACATTGTCCCTGCTGAACGGACGGGAGGTCTTGCTGAATAAGAAAAACGAATACCGCGGCATTCAACTCCGGGAGGGTTGATATTGACCAGATTCCAACTGTCCTGGTGGATGAAGCGGCGCACAACAACACCCAGGGGTGCCGGCATACCAAGCATCGGGATGTGGAGAGGCTTCTTCGGGTGGGAAAAGTCTGTCGGAAACGCCAGACCAAACAGGTCCTGCAAAATTTCTTTACCACAGGGAATATAAAGCAACTGCGCTGCAATCTGCACTTGGCGGAGCAGCAGGGGGCGCAGATTTCCATGGTGTACGGGACGGCTCCTGCGGTGCAGATCGCGGAATACGCAAGGGTCAGCGGCATGGCAAAGATCGTCATGGGCCGCATCAATCATAAGTCAGGAGCCCATCACGGGGAAAACAGCCCGGCAGACCAACTGACGGATCTGGAGGTATACATCCTTTCGAACTGTCAGCATTTATTAAGGGGCCGATTGGAGAATTGCGTGTGCCGGAAGCACATTTTTCCTGGAGAGATGCGGGCGTCATGCGGGCTTCGCTGCTGCTATCCGCAGGAAACTTGATGTGCGAAGCCCAAAACAGATGCGCACTGTCCGCTGAGAAGCAAAAAGCACCTGAAATCTTTAGATTTCAGGTGCTTTCCTGCTGTAAGTGGCGCACAGATTACAGGGCTGTATGGAGAGGCAACGGGAATTGCGTTTGCAGAGACGCTGATATCTTCAAACGTTGTACGCAGACTGCCCCGCCACGTGTCGGTGGCAGGCTTCCGGACGGCGGTTCCCTCCGCAGAGCGTCTTCCGCCCAAAAGCTGAGCCCCAGGGGGCGGCGCACGGAAAGGCAGCTTGCCCACAGCCAGGGGCATGAAAATAACTGCCGCGAGGCGTTTCCGCCGATCCCGTCTGACAAAAGACGTCAGTTTGGATCTCAATCCGGCGGAGGATCCTGTTCGCATGGCAGCTTCAGGACGAATCGGCTTCCCGCTCCCCGGGATTTTTCCACATAAACAGCGCCGCCGTGGAACTCCGCGATGGCCCGCACCAGTGCCAGTCCAAGTCCGGCACCGCCCAGCTGTCGGGAGCGGGAATCATCCACCCGGAAAAAGGGCTCGAAAATCCGCTGGCGGAGCGATTCCGGGATGCCGGGTCCCTGGTCGGCAACCACGATTTGGAACCATTCCCCATCCCGGTGGCCCGCGATGTGTACAACGCTGCCGGCCGGGCTGTACTTGACGGCATTTTCCACCAGATTGCATACCGCCTGCCGGAGCAGCTCTGCATTTCCGGCCAGGGTACAGGGCGCGGCATCCACCAAAATGGTGATGCTCCGCGCTTCCGCCTGGGGGGCGGCCTGGTCCGCGGCGCTCCGGATCAGCTGGCCGGAGGAGAGCCGCTCTCCGCGGGATGCCCGCTCCAGATTGGTCAGCTCCAAGAGTTCGCTCACCATGGCGGACAAGCGGTCCACCTCCCCCTCGACGATCTGGAGCAGCTCCAGTGTGGCCTGGGGGCGGAAGTCCTGCTTTTTGCGGAACAGGCCGATTCGGGTCTTTAGGACTGCCAGCGGTGTGCGGAATTCATGGGCCGCGTTGCGGGAGAAGTTCCTCTGCATGACGAAGACCTGGTTCAGCCGCTGGGACATCTGATTGAACGCCAGGGCCACTGCGGCCGCCTCATCCCCGCTGTCGGGGATCTCAACGGGCTGCGCCAGATCCGCAGCCGTCCGCTCCCGGATCCGGCAAGTGAGTGTGTCCAACGGAGCAAGGGCTTTTCCAACCAGCCGGTATATGAGGAACAGGCCCAACGCCAGGATGGCAACCATGGCCAGCAGGCTCTGCATGTGGAACGCCCCCTGAGCCTGCTGGATCGTATCGCTGATATGCAGTTCCGCCATGGGCAGGCTGACACTGTCTTCCAGCTCTGCGCGCTGCGCCGGAAGAAGCGGCACCGCCTGAATGGCGTCGGCCATCCGGATGGCCGAAAAATTGTTAGTCACAGTGAGCAGGAGGCAGCAGAGCGTCAGCAGGGCTGCGCAGAGCAGAGTGACCCGCAGGCGCAGGGACATCGGTTTCCTCATGCCGTCTCCTCTCCGGCCAGGCGATAGCCCCGACCTACCTTGGTCTGGATCGGATCATGGCCCAGCCGCTTCCGCAGTTTTTTCCGGAGCGAGGAGATGTGCATCCGCACGGCGTTGCTGAAGGGGTTGGCATCCGCCTCCCAGATATGCTCCATCAGCTCCTCCTGGCTGATCCAGCATCCCCGGTGAAGCATCAGATGCTCCAGGATGGCAAATTCCCGGGGCGTCAGGGGAAGGGGTTCCCCACGGCCGGAGACCTCCCGGGTCACGGTGTTTAGGGTCAGCGCGCCCACCTGTACAAGGGACTCCCGCTGACGAAATTCCCGGCGCAGCAGCGTCCGCACCCGGGCCTCCAATTCCTCCAGGGCGAACGGCTTGGTCAGGTAATCGTCCGCGCCCAGATCCAGCCCTGCCACCTTGTCTGAGAGCTGTGACCGGGCGGAAAGAATCAGCACCCGCAGCTCCGGCTGTTCCGTCCGGATGTGCCGGAGCAGCTCCAGCCCATCCATGCCTGGCAGGTTCAGATCCAGGACCACCAGATCATAGGGTTCCACAAACAGCCGCTCACAGGCCGCCGGACCATCGTAGCAGCAATCCACCGTGTATTTTTCCAGTCTCAGATCCTCCGCGATCCCGTCGCACAGGAGACGCTCATCCTCCACCACCAAAATCCGCATCCCACTCACCGCCCTTTTCCATGTGCGGCTATTATAGCACATCCAGATAAAATTTCCATCAAGACCGCCTTGACAGGAAATTTACGTTTTCCATGCTACAATGCCTCCTGTCCAAAATCCGCCGCAGGTGCGGCAAGGAGGTTTTTTATGAAGCGATGCAAGAACAAACGGAAGCTGGCCGTGCTGGGTCTGGCCGCTGCCATGGCCCTGTCCCTGGCGGCCTGCGGAGAGAAGCGGCCCAGTCAGGAGGATGTGGAACAATCCATCGAGGCTGGTACGCTTACCATCGAGGACGCCCTGGATAAGGGCTGGGTCGATCAGGCGTGGGTGGATGCCTATTATGAGGAGAACAGCGTTCCCGCCGCCAGCAAAACAGAGAGCAACATGGTGGGCGACTTTGCCACGACCACCCTGTCCGGAGAGGCGTTTACCCGGGAACAGCTTGGGGATGTGGTGTTCTTTGCCTTCCTGGATCCGGAAGCGGAGGGGACGCAGGTCTTCTATAACGCACTGGCGGAGGGATATGGGGGCGTTGCGGAGAATGGGGCGGAAATCCTGGTTTGCACCAAAAGCGGAACCGGCAGCGAGATGTTTGCCGATGCACCCTTCCCCGTCATCCTCTACAACGACTCTCTGGCAGCAGCTGTGGGCAGCAACAGAAGCATGGTGGAGGACGGGGAGATGCCAAACGTCGCCTCCTGGTATGTGAACGGAACATTCCTCTCTGCATGGTATTCCGCCGTGGACGCAGAGGAGCTGCCTGCGTCCGCGGCCGCCTTTGTGGAGATGAGCCGGAACGCCGCGTTCCAGTCTGGGACGGCGGCAGAGGGCGGCGCCGCTATGGCGGCTATGGGCTGATATGAGAAAGATCACGATCTGTTGTCTGGCAGCCGCCCTGCTGATGATTGGACTGGGGCTGTGGCGCGGGGAAGCGGACATGGTCCTGCACAAGGGCGTCAACCTGTGTTTGGAGTGTGTGGGCATTGGCTGAAAACAAGCATCGCTGGAAGATCCAGCTGGGGGCCGCGCTGGCTTCCAACCCCTTTTTGATGAACTTCCTGCATGGAAGGATCTCCAGGACCGGCCTGAAGGCCGTCTGCGTCCCCGGGCTGAATTGCTACTCCTGTCCGGCCGCGGCAGCTTCGTGCCCCATCGGGGCGCTTCAGGCGGTGATCGGCTCCTCCAAGTTCCAGTTTGCATGGTATGTGGTGGGATTCCTCATTTTCGCAGGCGCGCTGCTGGGGCGGGTGGTGTGCGGCTTTCTGTGCCCGTTCGGATGGTTCCAGGAGCTGCTTCACAAAATCCCTGCAAAAAAGTTCAGCACCAGGCGGGTCCGCATCTTGACCTATCTGAAATACGGGATTCTGGCGCTCTTCGTCATTGTCCTGCCTATGACGGTGGTCAACGAGGTGGGAATGGGCGACCCGTTCTTCTGCAAGTATATCTGCCCCGCCGGCATCCTGGAGGGCGGCATCCCGCTGGCGCTGGCCGATGCGGGCATCCGGGCCGGCCTGGGCGGACTATTTACCTGGAAGAGCTGCATCCTGCTGGGGACAGCTCTGCTGGCGGTGTTTTTCTACCGGCCTTTCTGCAAGTGGCTGTGCCCGCTGGGGGCCTTTTACGGGCTGTGCAACAGAATTTCCATCTGCCGCCTGCAGGTGGACTCGGGCCGGTGCACCGCCTGCGGGGCGTGCAGTCGTGCGTGCAGGATGGATGTGGATGTGTTCAGGACGCCCAACCATGCTGAGTGCATCCGCTGCGGGGACTGTGCGGCTGCCTGCCCCCATGGGGCCATCACCAGGGTATTTTCGATCAAAAGAATACAAGAGAAGAAGGAGACTGCCACATGAAACGTGTTCTGATCCTATTGCTGTCGGCGGTACTGATGACCGCCGCATTGACCGGCTGCAGCTCCGGTGAAGAGGACGCCCTGGTGTCCAAGACACCTTTCCCGGAATTTTCCGAGGTGGACATTGCGGGCGATGAGATCTCCAGCGACATTTTCGCCGACTATGACGCCACCATCGTCAATTTCTGGAACAATGGCTGCGGTTCCTGCATCGCCGAGATGCCTGAACTGGAGGAGCTGTATCAGGATTTCAAAGAGCGAAACATCAACCTCATCGGTGTGGGTACCGACTCCGGCGAGAGCCGGGAGCAGCTGGACACGGCCCGGGAGATTTTGAAGGAAAAGGGCGTGACCTATCACAATATCTCTCCGGATCCGGAGGGCGATTTCTACAAGGACTTCGTTGCGGATATTTCCACCTATCCCACTACATATATCGTGGACAGCGAGGGAAACATCGTGGGTGCGGATATCGTGGGCAATGTGAAGAAGCAGCTGGACACCGTGGAGACCCGGCTGGCGCTGATCACCGGCCAGAAATAGAGTGAGAGACTGACAGGCGGCCGCCCCGCGGAATAGGGCGGCCGCCTGTGCCGGATTCGTTGGCCGGGGAGAGGGGAGCGGGCGATTTGGCGGCTGCTCCGGCAGGCCGCCAGTAAAGAGCGGGAATCCCACCTTATCAGCAGATGCGGGAATCCCTGCCGCACGGGGGCCGCAGATGGGCCGTCGGTACCAAATCCCGGAACAGACAGGCGAGGGGCATCAGATCAGCACACGGCGGTTGGGGTCACTCAAAACTTCCCGCTGGATGTAGGAGGCAATGATATCAATAAACTGGGAGGCGCGGGGCGGAGCCGTCAGCGTAAATCCCGCCATTTTGACCAGAAGCGGTCGGTTTGTATGCCACGCGCAGAGAACGACAGTCCGGATGTTCCGCTCCACGTTGGAGGGATGGCACCGGGTCTGCAGGGCCACGACTTCATAGATCTCTTCGGTGACATTGAGCAGGCGGGATTCGTCTTCCAGGACCAGAGCAATGGCGCGGACCGTCTGCGGGTAACCGCGGTAATTGCGCGTAATGCCAAAGGGGCGCAGCGTTTCCCGGATGATCGTGTCCATGGAGAGCACCTCCTCGAAATTTGCGATGAGAAGATTGTACGACGAAAAACAGCAAAGCCTGAAAAAACGACATCTCTCAGAAAATTCGACATCTTCCATTGCGTGGGGAAGCTGCGCAGCCTGTCTTCCAGAATTTGGAACCCCCCTTTCAATCTATCATAATATATTTTTTTACTTTTGTCTTGAATCTGGCTGTATTTTACAAAAAAATGAGCGCCGGAAGACCGGCACCCATGGGGAAGAGGGAAAAGTTATCTGAGCAGACAGGATCTCCTTCAACTCCTGGAGAGACCTTTTTGAAAGCTGCGGGCCAATACGCGGGGCTGGAGGACGATGGATTTTTCATCAACCACGAGGCACCGGCCAGTCAGGGGGGAACGATGCCGACGTTGTTCAGCACTACTGGCCTGGATGTGATGGAAACAGGGAAAGCCCCCGCTCTTACGAGCGGGGGCTTTCTTGCGCAACAAGTTACTTGAAAGAAACTATTTGCCTTACGGCTGGGCAGTGTAGACGAAGCGGACAGTGTTGGAAGTGAACTCATCCACAACTCTGCCGTCTTCATTTTCGATGGTGATAATTACATAGTAATTACCACTTTCCTGGATCGCGATTTGTCCCAGGTTGTTCCAATCATTAACCTCATAGGCAGTCTCGTTTACATGCTCCTTGGAGCCGACTTCCGCATCGCCCTCGGTGCTGTTGGCCTTCATCAGAGTCACAGTAACAGGATAGTTAGCGGGAATCTTTCCGGTGCCGACCAGGTCAACAGTAACGATATTGCTGTTGCAGACGAAATTCTCCACACCGGTCAGGTCCAGCTCGCCGCTTTCCTGCTCACCGTCATCTTTGGCAACGCCGCCCACGTCGGTGACGCAGATGAAGGTGATCTCGCCGTCCTTCACGTACAGATCGATCTCCACAGTGCCCTTGGTCTCCAGATCCTCGTCTCTCACGGCATCCAGAGCGGCCTCCAGACGGGAGATGCTGTTGATCTCGCGGTCATACACGGAGTCGTTCCGGTCGGAGTTGCTGCGGCCATCGATGATGGTGGCGTTGGCGATGCTGACATCGTCGAACTTGACGTTATCGATGGAGCCGCTCAGAGCGTTGCGATAGATCTGGTCCGTGTTGTCCAGCGCCAGATCCTCTACGACGATGCCGTCGGAATCCTCATCGATAGAAGAAGCGGTCTTGTCATAGTCCTTCAGCGTGTAGACGCCGTCCTCGTCGATGCTGTCCACCTCATAGAAGCCATGGGCACTCAGCTTTTCATCGATGGTGATGTCCTCGCTGGTGTTGTCCTCCATGGACCAGAACTCGCGGACGTACTTGTCGGTGCCCACCTTGTCGGTGCTGCTGCCGGCGGCGTACAGGATGTCGGCGGAGCCAACGGAAGCGTCGGAGCCGAGCAGGATCACATACAGGGCGTCACGGTTCTCATCCTGGTCAGCAATCACGATCACACGGCTTCCGTTGCTCGGTGTACCCTTCATGCCGCCCATGGCATAGACGGTGTCGATATCATCGGCATAATCATCCACGCCGAGGTACTGAGTGTTCTCGTCCACATAGAAGGTCTTGCCGCTACCGCCGCCGACGATGGTGGTGGAGAACTTGGTGTCGTCCATAGCCAGAGCATCCTTCAAATTGGTGTTCAGCTCACCACTATCACTGAAGCCATAGACGGTATAGTCTCTGTCCCCGTCCCAAGCAGTGGCAATGTCATCATCAAAGGTATACAGGCCATTGACAACAGTAAACTCATCTGTCTTTTCATCATTAATGAAAGCCTTCAGTGCATTGTCCGCATCAGTTTCATCCAGCTCGATGTCAGAGGCAGAACCATCCGCCAGGGACACGGCCTGGGCGTACCAGGTAAACTTGTTGGCATTGTAACGGCTCTCCTCGCAGTAAACGCCGGTCACATAGTACACGTCGTTCAGGTCCGCACCAGCGGCACCCTCCACACCGATGACATAGCCGTCGGCGGTCAGGTAGATGGTGTACTCCTTGTCGAAGTCGAAGTTGCTGGTGATGCCGTCCACGAAACCAGCGGTGCCGTTCTCGTTGCGGGCAAACTCATACTTGGTGCCGTCCATGGTGACGGTCTCGTCCTCACGGAAAGCGGTGACTTCGCCGGTGACAGCCTCGGCCTCGTAAGAAGCCAGGACTTCATCGCCGAACTTGCCGTCGCGGAAGGCCACGGCCAGAACAGTGCCCTCGTCATAGGAGGAGGCATAGCCCCGCAGGGTCTTCTCGGCATCGTCGTACTTGTCGTAGTAGTCGTTGCTGTTGTCGCCGTCCAGATCGGTGAGGGTCAGGACCTCGGAGGCGCCGTTGCGGCTCTCAGCGGTGCTGACGTCGGTATCGACCTTGTCGATCTTGGCAACAGTGTAGCGGGAAACCACAACGGTCTCCACATCGCCGTTGTCATTCTCGTAAGCCTCGACGATATCGCCCACGGCAACCAGCTCAGAGGACTTCACCTCATTGTCATCGCCGTTCAGGAAGTACTTGGCATCCTTGGCTTCGGAGCTGCTGTAATTCATGTAGCTGGAGCTGGTGACCACCTGGCCGACGTCCATATCGTCGTCCTCCACCACATAAGTGGCGTCAGCCTCGTTGGCATAGGTGCCCACATCGTCGCCATCATAGACCCACTTGCTGGAGGGATGGCCGAAGATGTCGGTGGCATCCTCCTTCTCCAGGTCCTTGAAATACTTCTCGCCGAACTGCATCAGGCCGTCGCCGTTGCGCTCGCCATCGATGTTGCCGTCGGTGTTGGTATTGTTTTCCACGTCCTTGCGGGTGGAAGTGGTGTTGATGGTGATGTCGCCCACAACGATGGTGTCCTTCTTGTCATACTCGACCATGGTGGCCTGCAGCATGTTGAAGGCGTACAGGGCGGCCTCCTGACGGGTCACAGCCTGGGAGCCCACGAACTCGTCGTTGCCGTCATCCAGACCGATGCCGCTGGCCTGCTTGATGACGCTGACCTGCCAGTTGGCGCCGGTGTAGCCCTCGATGGAGCTGTCATAGCCCAGAGCGCCCAGCAGCATCTTCATGAACGCGTTGCCGCTCAGGGTGCCGGTGGGACGGAAGGTGCCGTCAGCATAGCCGCTGATGATACCCTGCTGAGAGCAGTAGGTGATGTAGCCCGCGAAGGTGTTGGTCACGGGAACATCCTTAAAGGGAGCGGTGCCTGCGCTGAGCGCGGAGGCGGTGGTGGGGCCCAGGATCAGGTTGCAGATGATCTTGGCGGCCGCGCCACGGGTCAGGACATCATCGGGACGGAAGTCGCCGTCGGAATAACCGTCGACAACACCCAGGGCAGAGATCACATCCACAGCTTCTTTGTAGGTGATCTCGCTGTCGTCCGTGAAGTCCTTGGCGCCGGCGCTGACGGTGACCAGAGACATGGTCATCACCAGAGCAAGCACCAGAGAAAGGAACTTCTTCATTGGGATTTCTCCTCCTTCAAAAAATTTGCGGTCCGCCGGAAGACCCCAGGCGGGTCTGGGATTCGTGTGGGGGCTAGCCAACCAACTTGTGTCGGCCTACACCAACCGCAGAGCCGGATGCGGGGCGCTTCCGCCGTTCGCAAGGCCAATTTACGGGAAAAAACTGCCGGTGTCCAGCGTTTCGCAAACCTTTTAATCCAATTGAAAAACGGCGCACAAATCGCATGGACAGCCATGTCACGCCATCATAACACGGACGCGATTTCTGCTCCGGCCGCGGCGCGGGCCAAAAAAGAGAGCGGCCCCTGAGGGCCGCTCTCCTTTTGCGCCGTTCACAGCAGAACCTCCTCACGAATGGGAAGGGCGTACCGCTGCCCGGCCTGCACCAGGCGCCCGTCCTCCACCATGTGCTTGAGGATCAGGGCACACTGTCTGTCGCCGACGTGCAGGAGCGCCGCCAGATCCTGCCGGTAGGCCGGACCGGACTGCTCCAGAAATGTACGGATGACGTCATACTGCTCCTCCGGCGGCACCACCTGGCCGGCGGGGTAGTATTTGCCGCCGACCCGCACCAGCTTTCCCCGCTCAGCCAGCTGCCGGAGACGCTCGTAGGCCGCCACCTTGGACAGGCCGAGCAGCGACATGGCCTCCGACCGGGAGATGGTGCCTTTTTCGGCGGCGTAGGCCAGCAGCCGGGCGTCCTCGTTCTCCCGGCGCTCCTCCCGGCAGAGATCTCCCAGGCTGATGTGCTCCATCCCGCCCCGGATCAGGGCGGTCCGCACCATCTTGGACAGCCGGGGCTGGTCCAAGGGCCGCCGGGAGTTGGGCGTCAGCAGCACGTGCGGGTCCTCACCCGGCCGCCGGCGTCCCGCCGCCGCCCGCAGCAGGCGCCGCAGGGTGACGCCCAGGGCCAGGTCCCGGTCCGGCAGCCGCACCAGACCCCGGTCCAGATCCACCTGGTCCCAGGTCAGGGCTGTCATCTCCCGGACCTGCATCCCCAGCTTCCAACCCATCCAAAGGGCAAGCCCCACCGGGGAGCTGCCCTCCGCCTGGAGCAGCTTCCACATCAAAAAACCGTCCACCTCCTGCCGAGGGAGGGAGTCCTTCTGCCGTCCCTCCGGCAGATAGTCGGAGAAAACGGCATACAGAGTGGGGACGGCGATGCCGCTGATCCGGGCCACATAGGGCCAGTCGTGGGATTCCAGATGGCGGATGATGAAGTCGTGCCGCAGATCCATCAGGCTGATGCCGCCCAGCCCCGCCCGGTCCAGAGTTTTTCTGGCCAGGCGGGAAATGGACTCCGGCGGCATCTGCTGCCTGCGGCGGTCCGAGACCACCACGAAGGGAGTAGGCGGGTCGGGGCGCTCCGCCTGCCGGCGCAGGCAGTCCTCGGTCTCCGTCTCCAGCGGGATGGTCCGGTCCGGCAGCCGGAGCTGATGGGCAGAAAAGTCCACATCGTTCCAAGTGAGGCGCTGGATCTCCTCCCGGGTCAGCCCCTGCCGCCAGGCCAGGCGGAGGATCAGCCCCGCCGCCGTCTGCGTCTGCTCCGCCAGAAGCTGGGCCATGGCCCGGGCATCCGGCCGTCTCATGGTTACTTTGCTCACGTTCCGTCTCCTCCCGGTCAGGGGGAGCGATGAACGGCGGGTTACGACCGTATGACATACGGACTGAACCCTGCACCGCTTTGGACGCTCCCGGTCAGGAACGCCCAGAATTGTTCTGCTGTCTCCATGGGATGGCGGGTGCGGGCAGCTGCCCACGGGTGCCCGCACCGGGCGTACCTGCCGCCTCTGACTTTCACCGTGTTTCTGTCTGTTTCTGTCTGCCGCCGTTTGCCGGGAGAGCCGAAGGAGCTTCGATGGGGCCCGGCACCCCACCCGTCACACGGGCTGGCTATTCTTGCCGGACTGCTTCTCCCACGCCGCAAGGCCCCGGATGATTAGGTCCCGGAACATCGCGTCCCGGGGGACGCCGGGGTAGCTGCTCTGCTTTACCGCGGTCAGTTCCGCCGCCAGCTCCGGCGTCACGGAGATGGTAAACCGTTTTTGATCTCTGTTCATGTACGCAGCTCCTTTCCATATAGTGGTTAAGTGAATTGGTGAACCTATTAAAGTTATTATAGTGGTTCACTGAACCGAAGTCAAGGGGGCTGCGGCTCTCTTTACACCGGTGGTTCACTCGTGTATAATAGGGCCAGAGGTGATAAGGATGGCAACAGACAGACCGCGTTACACGGTATCCGTGGACAATGAGCTGTTTCAGCAGATCGAGGATTTCCGCTTTGAGCGCCGGTTCCAGACCCGTTCGGAGGCGACCGTGGAATTGATCCGGCTGGGACTGGAATCCCTGAAAAAGGAACAGCAGACCCCGCGGGAGAAGCCGGCGGACGAGGCACGTGACGACTGACCGTCCGCCGGCGGCTCCGGCCGCGGGGACACCCGTGAAAACGGGAGCGCGCACCCCCGCCCTATCCTATCGGAGATAACTGAAACAGTTCTGATTCCGGCGCACCTCCGGGGGAGGCGGGAATCAACGAAAAAAAGACGGCTGCCGGGTTGGCAGCCGTCTTGGTGATTTTGGGAGATGGATACGTGAAGGGCACTCAGTAGAATTCCTTCAGACAGGCCTCCGCATCCGTCCAGGTGCCGGTGAAGGGGACGGGCGTCTCCATCTTCAGGGGCACCAGGGCGGTGGCGGAGCGGAGGACGGTGGGGATGTCAGCAGTCAGCCACTCATTGATGTAGCCGGCAAAGGTGCAAGGAACGGCCAGGGCCCTCACGCCTGCCGGAAGTAGGATGCGATCTCCCGCATCCGCGCCGACTGGGATACATGGAAGGGGCACCGGCGGTCACAGTGGCCGCAGCTGATGCAGGCATCCGCACCCAGAGACAGGCTCCGGTAGTGCTCTGCCGCCAAGGCATCCCCCGCACGGGCCAAGTCATAATACTTGTTGATGAGGCCCACGTCCAGGCCGGCGGGGCAGGGCTGGCAGTGGTTGCAGTAGACGCAGGTGCCCTCCGCGTCTCTGGGGGTGAGGGAGCTGATGACGGAGTAGTCCCGCTCCGCCTCCCCAGCCCGCAGAAAGCCCAGGACCCGTTCCAGATCCGCCCGGTCTCGGACACCGGGCAGCACTGTCAGGACGCCGGGCTTGTCCAGGGCGTACTGGATGCATTGATATTCCGTCAGGGCCTGACCGAAGGGAGAGGTACGAGCATCCAGCAGCTGTCCGCCGGCAAAGGCCTTCATCACGGAGATGCCCACGCCCTCCGCCTCGCACCGGCGGTAAAGGGCCATCCGCTCCGTGGCGCTGCCGTTGGCATACTCGCCGTGCTGATAGTCGTAGCTGGGGTTGATGCTGAACATCATCATGTCCGCCAGGCCGGTGTCCAGCACCTCCCGGGCCAGGGCCGGCGTATGGGTGGAGAGGCCGATGTGGCGGACGACGCCCTGGGCTTTCAGCGCCTCCAGATACTGAAGAACGCCGTTGTCCACATACCGGCGCCAGTCGCCGGACTCGTCCATACAGTGGATGAAGCCGTAGTCGATGTAGTCCGTCCGCAGCTGCTCCAGCTGCCACGCTACCGACCGCTTGACGGTCTCCAGATCCGTGGTCCAGCTGTAAGGTTTACCGGCGGCGTAATTGGCGCCGAAGTGGACCTGGTAGAGCACCTGCCTGCGCACACCCGCAAGGGCGGCGCCGAAGATGGGGAAGCAGGCGGAGTCGGCAGTGGCCAGGTCGAAGTAGTTGATCCCCTGCTCCAGGGCCATCTCCAGCGTGGCGGCACCCTCTTTCGCCCCGGCGGCGGGGAGGCCGCTGGTGCCCACGCCCAGGACGCTGATCCGGTCCCCGGTGCGGCGGTTGACACGGTATTCCATAGGTCGAAACCATCCTTTCCTGTTGCAGCTCTGCGGCAGCCGGAGTCCGGACGCCGCGCCTCACATGACCCTATTATACCGCCTGAAATGAGAAATAGCGAATACCTGTTTTCTATGCTGAGACATACATTTCACACATATCACACTTGCGGCCCCACTGCGGCCATGATATGGTAGGGGAGAAGAGGAGGTGCGGCCCGGTGAAATTTCGGACGCTGAAGTATTTTTTGACTGTGGCCCGGGAGGAGAACATCACCCGGGCGGCGGCGCTGCTCCATCTGACGCAGCCCACCCTGTCCCGCCAGCTGATGCAGCTGGAGGAGGAGCTGGGAGTCAAGCTGTTCCGTCGCAGCCAGCACCACGTCGTTCTGACGGAGGCCGGGATGCTGCTGCGCCGCCGGGCTCAGGAGATCGTAGAGCTGGCGGAGAAGACGGCCCGGGAGCTCCGACCGGCGGAGGAGATCACAGGCCGGATCTCCATCGGAAGCGGCGACCTGCGGAGCATGACGTATCTGGCAAAGCTCCTGGCTGCCTTTCACCGCCAGCATCCCCGGGTCCAGTATGAGATTTACAGCGGAGACTCCGACGGGATCAAGGAGCGGATCGAGCAGGGACTCCTGGACATGGGACTTCTGCTGGAGCCGGTGGACACCAGCCGCTACCAGATCCTCCGGCTGCCCGTCCGGGAATCCTGGGGCGTCCTGGTGCCGGAGGATTCGCCTCTGGCCCGGCGGGAGGCGGTGACGCCCGGGGACCTGGCGGACAGCCCCCTGATCCTGACCACCCGGGAGCTGATGCGCCGGGAAATGATCCGCTGGTTCGGCCCTTACGCAGACCGGATCCAGGTGGCGGCCAGCGGCAACCTGCCTTACAACCAGACCCAGCTGGCCCGGGAGGGGCTGGGGATCTATCTGGTGATCCGGCTGGATTGCGCCTATGACGGGCTGCGGTTCGTGCCCCTCTCTCCGCCGCTGGAGTCGGGCACGGTTCTGGCCTGGAAGAAGACCGAGGTCCTTTCTGCCACCGCTGCTGCCCTGCTGCGATTTGCCGAGAAATACGTCGGCGGAATATCAGACCATCCGGTATAGGTATTGGACAAGGCGAAGTTCCGGATTTAGAATGGAGGCGTCCCTGCGGGGACGTCTCCACTTTCTGCCCTGAGGTGCGGGCGATGACGATCCAGGAGGCCAGCGAGTGCGATCAGATCTCCATGGAGGTCCTGAGGTCGGGCAGGCCGCGACCCGGAGCGGCTGAACCTGATCCTGACGCTTCGGGACATCGGCTTCACCGGAGAGGAGACGGGGGGCTATATGCGGCTGCGGCTACTGGTGGAGATACGGGCCGCCGCGCTGGCGGATATTCACACCCGTGAGCGGCAGGAGACACGCTGGCGGCAGAACATCCACACCGGGGCGGCGGTCTGCCCCGCATTCATAAGAAAGCATTGGGAGGTATGTTGCATGAAGATCATGGACAAGGCTGCATTTGAGGAACAGAACGTGTTTGGCCTGGGCGCGCCCAACGACGCTTTTGCCCGGTACTTTGCCGGCCGGTCCTATCTCAATCCCCTGACCCGCCCGGAGGACGGGCTGTTTCTGGCCAACGTCACCTTCGAGCCCGGGTGCCGGAACAACTGGCATATCCACCACGCCTCCGAGGGCGGCGGGCAGCTGCTGATCTGCACCGCCGGCGAGGGTTGGTACCAGGAGGAGGGCAAAGAGGCGGTCAGCCTGGAGCCCGGCAGAGTCATCGTCATCCCGGCGGAGGTCAAGCACTGGCACGGCGCCAAGCGGGACAGCTGGTTCAGCCACATCGCCGTCGAGATGCCCGGTGAGGCCTGCTCCAACGAGTGGTGCGAGCCGGTGAGCGACGCGGAATACGAAGCACTCTGAGCGGCCCCCGGCCGGGGAATCGCCGCTTGGCAACAAGGCACGGACAGTCCAAAGACTGTCCGTGTCTTGCTTTGCAGCAGCTCCGCCGGAATCCTTCCCGCCGGGGCGGAACGGGGGGCTGCACCGGATCCGGCTGCTGGCGGGCATCGGCCTCAGGCGTCCCTGCGGCGGCAGAAAGCGGAGACCAGATCCACCAGCCAGGACAAGGCGATCATGCCCAGCGCCAGAGTGCTGACATCATGCCAGGCGTATTGGTTCAGGGCCAGGATCAGCGGCGCGCCGATTCCGCCCGCACCGGCCAGGCCAAGGGCGGAGGCCTCGCGGATATTGACGTCAAACCGATAGAGCCAGGCGGAGAAGAACTGAGGCACCAGCTGCGGCAGAGCCGCGTGGCGGACGCAGGACAGCTTCGGCGTCCCCATGGCCTCCAGAGCGTGATACGCCCGAAAATCCAAGGTGTCGATGGCCTCTGTGAAGCGCTTGCAGAGAAGTCCCACGCTGCACACTGCCAGGGTCAGCACTCCGGTAAAGGAGCCGGGGCCGCAGACGCGGATGAAGATCAGTCCATAGATCAGGAAGGGAACGGACCGGATGGCGGTCACCAGTGTCCGGAACAGCCAGGCGGCGGGGGCCGGGAAAAAGCGGCTGCTGCCGAGAAACGCCAGAGGAACGGAAAAGACGGCGCCGACGCAGGTCCCCACCAGCGCGATGGCGACGGTCTCCAGCAGGAGATAGGCAAGTCCGCTGCTGTCCAGGCGGAAAAACAGCTCCCAGTTCGGATGCAGGAGGCCGGTGAAGAGCGTCTTCACCATCTGCATGCTTGTGCGGGACAGGTCGGGCGGCGGAAGCGTGACCGTGCAGAACAATACCAGCGCGGCCGCCGCGCCCGCCAGCAGCCGGCGCCCCTGCCGGCCCAGGGTCCGCTCCTGCTGCACCAGACGGGTGAGCCATGTGCTGAGATGCTCCATGAGATAGACCACGGCGAAGAGGAGCAGCAGGATCGTCCCCACCTTGTCGTACTCCCGCCAGGAGACCTTTTCATTGAGCAGCAGGCCGATTCCGCCTGCGCCCACATAGCCCAGGATGGCGCTGTGCCGCACATTGCCCTCCAGCAGATAGAGGGCGTTGGTGAGATAGGCCGGCAGGATCTCCGGTAAGGTGGAGCGGAAGAACGCCTGGGCTGAGGCGGCGCCCATAGCCCGCAGGGCCAGATAGGGACCCTGGGGCGCGCTCTCGATGTCCTCATAGGTCAGGCGGGTCATGATGGCAAAGGTGTAGACCGTGATGGCGGCCGTTCCGGCAAAGGAGCCGATGCCCAGAAAGAATGTGGCCAGCAGGGCCAGGATCAGGGCCGGGAAGGAGCGGAGCACCTGGATGCAGAAGCGGACCGCCTTCTTGACCGGGCCGGGTCCCGGCAGGGCGGCGGCGCAGGCCATGGCGGCCGGGATGGACAGCACCGCGCCCAGAAACGTCCCGGTAATGGACATCTGGATCGTGGCCCACAGCAGGGGCAGGACCTTCCCGAGGAATCCCCAGTCCGGCGGAAACATCTTTGCGGCGATGTCCGTCAGGTGGTCGCGCCGGCTCCACATCAGGGACAGGTCGCATCCGGTGAACCAGGCGGCTCCCAGGAACAGCAGCACAAAAGCGGCCGCAGCGAGGCAGCGGATACGTCTTTGTTTCATACGGCCGCCGCCTCGCCGTAAATATCCCGCAGGACGGCCTCCGTCACATCCCCGGGGGCGCCGTCAAAGACAACGCGTCCCCGGTTCATGCCGACGATATGGGTGGAGAACTCCAGGGACAGGTCCAGATTGTGGCTGTTCATCAGGATGCTGACACCGCGTTGGCGCTGAATGTCCCGGAGCAGGCACAGGATTTGCCGCCCGGTGACGGGGTCCAGGGACGCCACCGGCTCGTCCGCCAGCAGGATGGAGGGGTTCCGCATCAGGGCGCGGGCGATGGCCACCCGCTGCTTCTGCCCGCCGGAGAGGTTTTTCACCGGCTCCTCCAGCTTGTCCGCCAGCCCGACCTCTCGCAGGATCGCGGCGGCCTGTTCGGACCGCTCCCGTCCGAACGCCCCCAGCAGGGAGGCGGCCAGGGACATGTCCGGCAGGCAGGCGTTCAGCACGTTCTGGATGGCGGACAGGTTCTCCACCAGGCAGAAATCCTGATAGATGGTGCCGATCCCCTGCTGGAGCGCCCGCTTTTCCCGGCCTCGGGCGGCTTCAAAGTGCGTCCCGCCATAGAGGACTTCACCGCCGCTGCACAGCTCCGTTCCATTCAGGATGCGGAACAGGGTGGTTTTCCCGGCGCCGGACGGGCCGATGACCGAGAGAAACTCGCCGTCGCCCAGGGTGAAGCTGACATCCCGCAGCACCTCGCCGGAACGCTGAAATTGTTTGCGGATATGGATCGCCTGCAGCATGAAATCCCTCCTGAAGATGGTCACGCTTCCATAGATTTCAAAAGCGCCTGGGCCGCCCGCTCTCCGTCATAGTCGGAGTCGCTGCCCCAGTCGTAGCCCACCTGGCTGAATACGCCGAAGATCTCCTGGCCCTCCTCGGTCTGGGCCAGCTCGATGAAGGACTCGCCCACTGCCTGCCGGAAGGCTTCGTCCGCCATGGTGTCAGAGGTCTTGCTGTACGCGATCATGTCGTTGTAGATGCCGTCCGTCACACCGATCACGCCGGTCTGCTCCACCATGGGGGCTGTGCCGCCGAAATCGGATTCCCAGATGGGGGCGTTCTTGATGCGGATGTGGCCGTAGGACACCATCACATCCACCTGACCGGCAGCCAGCCGGGCCACGGAGGTGGTGTGGGAGTCGCACTCCACCACATTGTCCAGATCGCTGATCCCCTTACCGTAGTGCTCCTGCAGCCACAGGGAGGGATAGATGTACCCGGAGGCGGAGGTGGGATTCAGCACCGCCCAGGTGGCGCTGTTCAGGTCGTCCCAGGTCAGCTCCTCCCCGGCGTTGACCTTGGAGAGCAGCTCCTGGCCCTTCTCGCTGGGACCGGCCAGCAGGATACAGCGGTAGTAAGTGCTCATGTCCTCTGTGTTCTCCTCGATGGTGCCGTCGTTCCAGTCGGCGGGGTTCTCAGAGTCCTTGTTGATGGCATAGCGCAGGGCGGTCAGCAGCACATCGCAGTCGTCGGAGAAGAGCACATAGTTGCCGCCGGAGATGAAGCCCAGGTCCGCGCTGCCCGCGCTGAGGGCCTCGCCCACGGCGGTGTAGCTGGTGCCCACGGTCATGTCGATCTCGCCCACGTCGTAGCCCTTTTCCAGCAGCTTTGCCTTCAGCAGCTCCTCCAGCGGCTCCGTGGACTCGGAGATGAGGTCGGCGTCCGCATAGGGAGAAAATGCGATTTTCAGAGAGTCCACCTGCTGTACATCGGTGTCGGACGGAGCCTCCGCCGTCTCCCCGGTGCCGCAGCCGGCCAGGAGTCCGGCGCACAGCGCCAGGCTCAACAAAAGTGCGGAAATCTTCTTTTTCATGGGAATCCCTCCAGTTTAATTTTCTGCGCAAAACAAAACGGGCACGCGCCTCATCAGCACATACCCGTTCAGACCTTCACGCAGATGCTGATGCCCCCGCTTCCGCCTGGGAAGCCGGGTGCGGTCGGCCCTTACTGGGACCCTCTCAGCCTGGAACACAGGCTCCCTCGCAATCTGGTTCTTGTCATCTATGTGAGCGTGGCGCCAGGGAGCTCCCCCTTTCGCCGCATTCCTTAAACCTCGGCCAGTATAGCACGCTGTACAGAAAAAAACAAGAGTGGAAATTTTCCCCCGGCCGCCAGCTGGCGGCCCGCCGAAAGGAACACCTGTCCGGCATCGGGTGGGCGCGAAGAGAACCCCGCTGGAGGGGGATGGCTCCGGCGGTCAGAACAGCATGGCCAGCGTCCCGGCCACAATGAGGGCAAGACCTGCGGCGGAGCGAGATGTGAGCCTCTCCCGAAACACCAGCCGGGAAAAGGCCACTGTGACCAAAATGCTCAACTTGTCGATGGGCACCACCACGCTGGCGGGGCCGCTCTGAAGCGCCCGGTAATAGCACAGCCAGGAGGCCCCGGTGGCCACGCCGGACAGGCAGATGAACGCCAACTCCCGCCGGGGCACCTGCCGCACCGCACCGGCCTTGCCTGTCACCAGCACCATGAGCCAGGCCATCACCAACACCACACCGGTGCGGATGGCGGTGCCCAGGTTGGACTCCACGCCCTGAATGCCGGCTTTGCCCAGGATCGCGGTGAGACTGGCAAACACCGCCGAGCCGAAGGCGTAGAGCATCCAGCTCCCGCACTGGGGTGCACAGCCGGCGGCGGGGGACCTTTTCTCCAGCATCAGGAAGGTGCCTGTGCCGATCAGCACCACCCCGATCCCCTGAGGCAGGCCGATGGGCTCCCCCAGCAGAAAAAAGGCCAGCAGGATGGTGAGCACGGTGCTGGATTTGTCGATGGGCACCACCTTGTTGATGTCACCCAGCTGGAGGGCCTTGAAGTAGCACAGCCAGGAGGCTCCGGTAGCCAGGCCGGACAGCAACAGAAAGAGGAGCGTTGTGGGGCCGATGTTCCGGATCTCCCCCTGGGAGCCCACGACAAACACCATGGTCCACGCAAAAACCAGCACCACAAGGGTGCGGATGGCGGTGGCCACGGTGGAGTCGGTCTTCCGGATGCCGCACTTGGCCAGAATGGCCGTCACACCGGCGAAAAGCGCGGATCCAGCCGCGAAGAGAATCCACATACGCATTCCTCTTTTCTGATGACTGCCCCTTGGACAGTGCGCCCTCGATGCCGCCCCCTGCGGAGACGCCGTGCCCCCGGATGGCACATCCGTGCTTCACGCCGTTCCGGCGGTGGTGCAGGCAGCCAGGGCGGAGCTCCCTCCGGCGCGTTGCGCCGCCGCCGGACAAGAGCAGGCGGCCGCCCTCCGGTAGGCTCCGGCAGTCGACACGGTCCTGATCGTTTGCACCGTTTTCAAAAATATCGGGGGAGGGCCGGACGGGGGGCGGCGGAGGCTGCCGTACCTGCTGTGATCTCCAGCCCTGCACACTGCGGTGCGCCGGGAAGCTGGACGTTTGCCCGTAAAAGCCCTGACAGGGCGGGGGCCGCGGCCGGAGAAAGGAGCGGCCGCGGCCCGGCGGCCACCAGCGATCTCAGTATGGATATTATACCACAATATTTGCCGCCCGCGCATCCATTTTCAATCAAGTGTGCGGACTCTGCACCGGGGAGCCATCCGGGTGCCTCTTGCGCTGCGGCAGCGGAGAGGCGGGACTTCCGGCTATGGCCTTTGCGAATTGACGCAGGGGACGTGACGGGACGGCGGGTTCAGTGTGTCTGCCGCTGCCACAGAACTTCCGCCTGTGCCCGTAGCGGGAAGGTGCGGTTGGGGCAGGACAGCAGCTCGTACAGGATGTTGAATTCCCGGATGGTCACGGGGATCTCCGCTCCAGCAAGAGAGGCCGTCAGCGCGTCGGCATACAGAAGAAGTCCGTCCACGGACAGCTTCCGGCTGGCCTCAATATTGGCCCGGCGCAGCAGTGCCCGCACCCGCATGAGCAGCCCGCTGAAGTCGCCGGGCTTCACCATATAGTCGTCAATGCCTGGGTCGTACCCCTTCTGAAAACTCTCTGGGGAAATGTACCATCCTGCCACAGCACCCAACTGGCTGCGCTCTGTTAACATGTGTCCTCTTTCCGAAATTTTTGCTGCCCGGCGGGGGCTGCGGGACCCGGATTGGTGAAACGTAAAAAAGAGGCACCCCCTGAAAATTATGGCGCATTCAAAAAATGGTGGTGAAAACGGGAGGAAAAGATGTTATAATATCTAAAACACAGGAGGACAGCCGCCTTGGACTTGAGAGAGTATATTGCGCCCGACCTTTTAGAGAAGTTTGAATTTTACAGCTATAATCACGCGCTTGAGATTATCACACAGGCATTTCCGGCGGAGTGGAGCGAGATTGTGGACTGCCTGCGTCAGCTGCGCATCACTACGGACGATCTTCGGGAGTCCGGCGGAAACGAGACCAAGATCCCCAAAAAGTTTGATGATGTGCTGTATCCCCGCGGATGGCGCGAGATCCGCATTTCCGGCGACCTCCACATCAAGTTCTATCCGCGGCAGGCCGAACAGCGGGGACGCTTTTCCCAGGAGCCGTTTGAGGAAAAGGTCATACCCGGGTATATCGACGGACATAATATCGACTTTCTGAAAAACCGGATCGCCTTCGATCTGGAGTGGAACAGCAAAGATCAGACGTTCGACCGGGACCTGCTGGCCATGCGGACGTATTATGACTGCGACCTTGTCAGTGCAGGGATCATCATTACGCGCTCTGCCGAGCTGAACGACATCTTCAAAACCATTTACGACTATGACGGAAAGACCCGCCAGTGGAAACCCATTCTGCGGAAGTACGGGGCCAGCACCACCTGGATGGGGAAATTGACCTATCGCTTGGATTCCCGCAGGAACGGCGGATGCCCCATTCTGGCAGTAGGCATCAGGAAACCGTGCATCACAGATTGGGAGGAAGGGTACATCGATGAGCACAATCCAGGAAACATCTGAAAATCTGCTGCGTTTCTGCGGCGATCAAAAATACGCCACCATATATGCCGACCCTCCCTGGAGGTTCCAGAATCGGACCGGGAAGGTAGCGCCTGAGCACAAGCGGCTGAATCGCTACGAGACCATGGAGCTGGAAGACATCATGGCGCTGCCGGTGGCACAGGTGGCGGCGGAGAAGAGCCATCTGTATCTGTGGGTACCCAATGCCCTGCTTCCCGACGGCCTTGCGGTCATGAAGGCCTGGGGATTCGAGTACAAGGGCAATATCATCTGGGAGAAGGTTCGCAAGGACGGAGAACCGGACGGCCGGGGTGTGGGGTTCTACTTCCGGAATGTGACGGAAATTCTGCTCTTTGGTGTCAGGGGCGGCGGGAACAGGACGCTGCCCCCGGCCAGGTCCCAGGTGAACCTGCTGCGGGCACAGAAGCGGGAGCACTCCAGAAAACCGGACGAATTCATCCCCCTGATCGAGCGATGCTCTCCAGGGCCGTTTCTTGAGCTGTTTGCCCGCGGGGACCGGGAGGGCTGGGCCATGTGGGGCAATCAGGCCACAGCGGAATATGAACCCACATGGAATACCTATAAAAACCACACGAAAAAACCGGAAGACTGCCGGGAGGAGAGAGCTTCCCGCTCCTGATGACCCGAAGAACAGGGCGGACCGCGCCGTTCCTGTGGGGCAGAATATCGGAAAAACGGCCGTGCGATTTTTGATCGCACGGCCGTTTTGCGTCTGCGGGCCAGGGAGGAGGGGAGCGGCTGCCCGCCATCCAATGCCCGGCACTGCAGGCCCCGTTCTACCGTTGGGCAGAAGTTTCCCGGGCAGGGGGGAAAGCGGCTCCATCCAGGCATCTGGATGGAGCCGCAGTGGTTTGCGGGTATAAATCTTACTGCATAAAGCTGCCGTCCACCATCTGGTCCAGGTAGCCCTGATACTTCTCCTGAACATCGGCGGGCACCAGGTCGCTGAGGGCACCCGCGGACAAGGCACCGTTCTGCAGGGTGCCGTAGATGACCTCGCCGCCGAAGGAGCCATCCTCCACAGCCTCCATGCACAGGCCCACAAGGGAGGCATTGTCCGTCACCTGGCTGCCGATGATGCACTCGTTCTGGCCCAACAGATCGGAGGGCTGGGCGATGTCATAGATGCTCACGGAGCCGCTGGCGGCATTGGCTTCGTCAATGGCCTGCCGTGCGCCGGAGTCCACAGCGGAGGCGTCGCCAAAGAACACATCAGCGCCCTGGTCGATCATGGCCTTGGCAAACTCAATGCCCTTGTCGGCGGCGGAAAAGTCGCCGGAGTAGACCACATCCAGAGTGGAGACGGTTTTGCCCTCCTGCTGTCCCACATAGGCGGCGGCTTCCTTGAATCCGTTATACTTGCCCAGGGTGGTATCCAGTTCCATGGCGCCAATGAAGGCCACCGTGCCGCTCTTGGTCATAAGACCGGCCAGGGCACCGGCGATCCAGCCCACCTGCTGGGCATTGGGCAGCAGGGAGGTCACATTGCCGTTGACGGCTTTGGCGGGAGTGTCCTCGCCGCCGTTCAGCAGGGCGAAGGCCACATCGGGGAACTCCTCCGCCGCCTGAAGGACGGCGTCGGTGTACTGGTTGCCAGGGGCGTAGATCAGGTCATAGCCCAGGTCACAATAGGAGATGATGGTGTCATAGTAGGCAGACTGGGCGATGCTGTCGGAGACCTCCGTGGCCCAGCCGCGCTCTGCGGCGGCATCCACCATGGCGTTGTAGCAGGACATGCCCCACCCGCCGTCGGAGATGCTGGAGTCGCAGATCATGGCCACCCGGTAGCTGCTGTCGCCGGAGTCTTCGCCGGTTTCTCCGCTGGACGTGTCAGTGCCGGAGGTGTCGGTACCGGAGCCGCCGCACGCCGCCAGCGACAGGCACATGACCAGGGTGAGAAGCAGAGCCAATAATTTTTTCATGTTCTTTCCTCCCAATTCTTCATAAATGTGGATGCCTTCTATTGATAACAGCCGCGTGGGCGGCGATTATCCTCAGCGCTCCTCCTTGAGATAGGGCTTGCCGGAGCTCTTGGGGCCGGCCTTCTTCATGCCGATGCCGGCCAATACCACCACGGTGGCGATGTAGGGGATCATCTGGAAGAACTGATAGGGCACGCCGAAGCTGCCCACCTGCAGCCGGATCTGCAGCGCGTCGCAGAAGCCGAAGAACAGGCACGCCAGCAGCACGCCGGCACCGCTCCACCGGCCGAAGATCACCGCCGCCAGGGCGATGAAGCCCCGGCCCGCCACGTTGCCGTCCACGTAGGTGTTGGCGTAGCAGGTGGTGAGATAGGCACCGCCGATGCCGGCCAGGGCGCCGCAGATGACGCAGGCGGCGTACTTCACGCCAATGACGTTGATGCCCAGAGTTGCCGCCGCCTTGGGATACTCGCCCACGGCCTTGTAGTTCAGGCCGGACTTGGTACGGTTGAAGTAGATAACCGTGAAGATCACCAGGCCGTAAGCCAGGTACACCATGGGCGTCTGGTCCAGCAGGAGGCGGACCAGGAAGTTGTCGGAGGTGATGCCCAGGGAGGAGGACAGCGTGTTCATCAGACCCACCTGCACCAGCTCGGACCCGGCGCCGAAGTAGACCCGGTAGATGAAGGCCGCCAGGGCCGGGGCGAAGATGTTGATGGCCATACCGTAGACGATCTGCTCCGCGCAGAGGGTGACGGTAGCGTAGGCGAAGATCATGTTCACCAGAATGCCCACCGCCGCGCCAGCCAGCACGCCCAGCATGGGGCTGCCGGTGATGAGGCTTACCAGAAAGCCCACCAGAGAGCCGATAGAGGCCAGGCCCTCCAGTCCGATGTGGACCAGGCCCGCCCGCTGGGAGTACAGCTCCGCCAGCGCCAGAAAGATCAGGGGCGTGGCCATGCGGACGCTGGAGAGGATGATGTTCATGACAAATTCCATATCAGGCCGCCTCCTTCCGTCTCTCCGTCAGCCTTCCCAGGAACGCCTTGAATCCGGGCAGCTTCACCATGGCCAGACCCGCCACGGTGAACACGATCACCAGGGCCTGGATGATGTCGGATACGCTGGTGGGCACGCCGGTGGCCGCCTGCATGGTGGTAGAGCCCACCCGCAGAGCTGCGAAGAAGATGGCCACCACAATGGTCGCCAGAGGATGCAGCTGACCGATCAGGGCCATGGCCACGCCGTCGAATCCGTAGCCGTTGCCGAAGCCGTTGATGAGCCGGAACTGGGTCCCCAGCAGCTCGGCGCTGCCGCCCAGGCCGGCGATGGCGCCGGAGACGATAAAGCTCATCAGGATGTACTTCTTCACCGCGAAGCCGTTGAACTCCGCCGCCGTCATGTTCAGGCCCACGGCCCGCAGCTGGAAGCCCTTGGAGGTGTAGAACAGGAAATAGTACACCAGCAGTCCCACCGCCAGGGCGATGACGAAGGCGGAGGTGACCCGCAGGCCGAAGAGGCGGCTGAGCTGAGTGGCCTCCGGCACGGCCTGCGTCTGCGGAACGCTGCCGTCCCGCAGCCAGTCGGTATATACCACGCCCATGAACAGCGTGGCCACATAGTTCAGCATGATGGTGATAATCATTTCATTCTGGCCACGGTAGACCTTCAGCAGGCCGGAAATCAGGGACCAGAGGCCGCCAGCCACGGCGCCGCCCACCAGACACAGGAGAATGGCGGGCAGTCCTTCGATCCCGCTCTGGGTGGCAATGTAGCAGCAGACGATGGAGCCCATCAGGAACTGGCCCTCACCACCCAGGTTGAACACGCCGCAGCGGTATGCAAAGCAGGCGCACAGGCTGGTGAAGATCAGCGGCGTGGAGCGGGCCAGGGTGGTGCCTACGTTCCGCAGGCTGCCGAAGGCACCGATCCAAAGGGACTCCAGCGCCACAAAGGGATTGGCACCCAGCACGGCCATGATGATGCACCCGATGACGAAGGCCAGCAGGATGGAGATGATGGGTACCAGGAAACTGACGAGTTTTCCGCTGTTTTTCATGCGTTCTCCCCCTCCTTATTTCCCGGCCATGGCCAGGCTGATCTCCTCAATGGGAGGATTTTTGCCGGAGAACACGCCCATGATCTGCCCCTCGAACATCACCACAATGCGGTCGGAAACCTCCAGGATTTCGTCGAAGTCCGCGGAGATCAGCAATACGCCGCAGCCCTTGTCCCGGGCCTCGATCATGGTGTCGTGGACGAAGCGGGTAGCGCCGATATCCAGGCCCCGGGTGGGGTGGACGGCCACCAGCAGGTCCGGGCTGCCCTCCAGCTCCCGGGCCAGGATCACCTTCTGCTGGTTGCCGCCGGAGAGGTTCCGCGTCTCCTGCTCCACAGAGGTGCAGCGGATGTCGTACTTCTCCTGCATCTTCAGGGCGTAGTCCCGGATGGCCTTTTTCTTCAGAAAGTAGCCCTTGGCACTGGAGAACTCCGGAGAGTCCGTGGCCTTGAGCACGATATTGTCCTTCACGGACATATTGCCGATGAGGCCCATCTTGTTCCGGTCCTCCGGGATGTGGGATACATTTTCCAGAATAAAGCCGTTGGGGGTGAACTGAGCCACCTTGGAGCCCTTCATGTCCACCTCACCGCCGTCCGGCGTCAGCACGCCGGTGACCACCTGGGCCAGCTGGCTCTGGCCGTTGCCGTCCACGCCGGCAATGCCCACGATCTCGCCCCGGCCCACGGTCAGGGAGACGCCGCTGAGCCCTGCGTGCTTGGATTCTTTGTGGTAGTCCACGCTCCGCATCTGGATGACGGGATCGCCCGGCTCCTCCACCTTGCCGTAGTGGGAGGGGGCCAGCTCCCGGCCGATCATCAGGTTGGCCAGCTCCTGGCCGTCGGTCTCGGAGCGATCCAGGGTGGTGATGACCTCGCCGGTGCGCAGAATGGTGATACGGTCGGAGATCTGCAGCACCTCCCGCATCTTGTGGCTGATGAAGATGACGCTTTTGCCCTCCTCCGTCAGCTTATGGATGATCTGGAACAGTCCCTCTACCTCGATGTCTGTCAGGGCGGCGGTGGGCTCGTCCAGAATCAGCAGCTCCGCGCCCCGATACAGGGTTTTCAGGATTTCCACCCGCTGCTGGGCGCCCACGGCAATCTCCGTGATGGGCCGGTCCAGCTCCACGTCCAGACCATAGCGCTCCGCCAGATCCAGGATTTCCTTCTTCCGGGCCTCCTTGTCGATGAAAATGCCCTTGGTGTTCCGGTCCCCCAGGATGATGTTCTCGAACACCGTCATGGCCTCCACCAGCATGAAGTGCTGATGCACCATACCGATGCCCAGCTTCACCGCCTGGGCGGGAGAGTCGATGCGGACCTCCTTCCCATTCAGGAAGATCTTTCCCTCTGTGGGCTGGTATAGCCCGATGAGGACGTTCATCAGCGTGCTCTTTCCCGCGCCGTTCTCCCCTAACAGGGTATGTACCTCGCCCTTGCGGACGGACAGGTTGATGTCCCTGTTGGCGTAGAAATCGCCGAAGCGTTTGCTGACGTGCTCCATTCTCAGTAACTCATCCAAAGTTTCAGCCCCCTCCTTACATGCGGTGCTTCCCCATGCGGGCAAGCATCAGCTCCTTTTTCTCCTGCAGCGTGCAGACCATGGGCTCCGCCCAGGAATACTGCTGCATGAACACCCCCTGAAACTGGCAGATGGCGTCCTCATCGCCGCTCATGAATGCCTGAAAATCCGAGTCCGCCAGGTCCATCCGCACCCGCAGGCTCCCCCGGCTGCGCAGGAACATCTCCTCCGCGCCATAGTCCCGCAGGGTGTCTGCCAGCTCCTTGATGGTGCGGCGGTAGCCGGTGCCGTCGGCGTTCTCTCCCCATAGGTTTTCCACGATCTCGTGAATGGACACCGGCCGCCCGTCCCGATACACGCACAAGGCCATCAGCTCCTTGGCCTTGCCGGAGCGGAAGTGCACCGGCTCGCCGTCCACCAGCATGTCGAAGGCCCCGAAGGTGTGGAAATGGATGCGCTTGCACTGGCGGCGGCGCAGCAGCTTGGCCCGCTCCATCACATCGGCGATGTCCTCCCGGTCAAAGGGCTTGAAGATGATGTAGTCCGCCTTCATCTTCAGCGCCTCCACCGCAAACTTCGGGTGGGCTGTGGCGAAGACGATGATGATGTCGCTCCGCAGCCGCCGCAGGGCCTGGGCCAGATGGATGCCGTCCATCCCCGGCATGTCGATGTCCAGCAGGGCAAAATCCACCACATGGCCGGCGGCGTACTCAATGGCCGCGTTGGGATCGGTGAATTTCCCCACAATTTCAAAATCAGGCATGTCCGCACATTTCAGCTCGAAGAGCTGCAGATCCAGCAGCATGTCGTCCACCAGAATGGTTTTCAATCGCGGTCACCCCTGTCTTATGTTTCTATTGTACCAGATGGAGCGTACGGAAACCGTACGCTTTCAGGTCGATTTTGAAAGATTTTCCATGTTTTTCCCCCGCTTTCCATAAGTCAGGACAGCCTGTGTGCCCATGCCCACTGTGCTGGTGATCCGCAGCTCGCTGCCGGGGAAGCGGGCTATGCGCCGCCGCACATTCTCCAGCCCGATGGAGCCCTTCTCTCGGACAGCTTCCAGGCCGAAGCCCACGCCGTCGTCCGTCACCGTGACCTGCCAGTGGTCCGGCAGCTCTTCCAGCTTCAAAGAGACGGTTCCGCCGCCCACCTTGGGCTTGATGCCGTGGAGGATGGCATTCTCCACAATGGGTTGGATGGTCAGCAGGGGGATGGGAAAGTCCACGTCGGGAATCTCGTAGACCATGTGCAGCCGGTCCCCCAGCTGCTGCTGGTTGATATCCGCATAGGCCCGGACCGCCCGGATCTCCTCCCGGAAGGAGCCGATCCCGCCGTCGGCAGTGACGGAGTCCAGTGTGAACCGCAGGTAGCGGGCGAAGTCTCCGGCCATTTTGTAGGCCGCCTCCGGCTTCAGGACGATCAGGGCCTGCAGAGCGTTGAGGGTGTGGTAAAAGAAGTGGGAGCGGATCTGGTTCAGCAGCATATTGCCCTGTTCCCGCTCCAGCTGCTCCTGCAGCTGCTGGATGGCCCGCTGGGATTTTTCCAGCTGCAGCTGCCGCAGCCGGCCCGCGTAGTAGACGCCCGCCGCAGCCAGCAACGCCACCAGCAGGCTCACCGCCACCCCCAGCCACAGGCTGATCTGGAGATACCAGGGCCGCAGGGGCGCCAGGGAGACGGTCCAGACAGAGTTGAACAGCTCCTGCGCGTGGTCCACAGTCCGCACACCCTCCGGCAGCGGGTCCGCCGTCTCGAGAATCACCTGTTTCTGTCCGTCGTCCGGATTGATGCGCCAAATTTGGCAGGCGAAGCCCTGGGCATTTACCCGCTCCACGGAGCTTCCGGACAGGGCGGCCGGAAAGTCCAGCGTCACGGAGACAATGCCCCAGAAATACCGCTGGCCCTGTTCGTCCGTCAGAAAGACCGGCAGCCGCCCGGCGATGCCCAGGCCGCCCTGGATCAGCTGGAAGGGGCCGGCGATATACAGCGCCTCTTTTTCGATGGCAGCTTGAGCCTCCAGATTGCCGGCCCCGTCCCCGTACATGTTCAGCCCGACGACATCCTCGTTTCCCTCCAGGGGAAAGACACCGTCCACGATCCCGTCCGGCGCGAAGAGGACGTTTCGCACATAGTCCTCCCGCAGCAGGACATGGGCGACCCTGCCGAAGTCCGAATAGTCCCCGCTGGTCTGGATGAGATAGGCCTCCAGAACGCGGGTTTTGCTCATCTCGGAGAGCATAAACTCATACGTCTCCGCCCCGATGGCGCTGGCGACATAGCCCATGCGGTCCCGCTCCTGGTTCCGGCGGCTCCACTCCATGCAGCCAACAAGCACCAGTCCGGCCGCCAGGGCCAGTACAAAAGCCCGTCCGGCGTGAATCAGAGGCGTCCGCTTTGCGGTCCGCACCAAGGCGATCCCTCCCTTTTTTTGGCACCTGCCTTTTTTATTAAAGAATACGTCAAATCGGCCCGCAATGCAAGCAGAGGGCCGGGGCCTATCCGTCGGTGTCAGAGCAGTGTTCTGCCGCGCAAAATCCATTGGATACATAGACAGCCGGCCGGAAGGTAAAATATAGAGGATAATTGTACGGGAGGCGATATGCAGTGCAAGACTATACCATCACAGGAGAACAGCTCCAGGCGTTCAGGCAGCGCCTGGTGTGGGAGGAAAAGAGCCCCGCCACCATCGAGAAATACCTGCGGGATGCGGCGGATTTTACCGCCTGGCTGGACGGCCGGGCGGCGTCCAAGGCGGCGGCGGGGGCCTGGAAGGCCGCCTTGCTGGAGGCGAAGCTGGCGCCGGCCACCATCAACGTCAAGCTGGCGGCGGTCAACCGGTTCCTTGTATTTCTGGGCTGGCCGGCGTTTCGGGTGAAGCCCCTGCGCATCCAGCGGCGGCTGTTCCGGGACGACAGCCGGGAGCTGACGAGGCCGGAGTACCTCCGCCTGCTGGAGACCGCCCGCACCCAGGGCCGGGAACGGCTGGCGCTGCTGCTGGAAACCATTTGCGGCACCGGAATCCGGGTGTCCGAGGTGCGCTATGTCACCGTGGAGGCCGTGTACCGGGGAAGGGCCGAAATCTCCTTGAAGGGCAAGATCCGGACCATCCTGCTGCCGGGCAAGCTCTGCCGCAAGCTCCTCAAATACGCCAGGAAACAAAAAATCGCTTCCGGCGAGATTTTTCTCACTAGAAACGAAAAAGGCATCTCCCGCCGGCAGATCTGGGCGGAGATGAAAGCGCTGTGCGACAAGGCGGGCGTGGCACCTAGCAAGGTGTTTCCCCACAATCTGCGGCACCTGTTCGCCAAGACGTTCTACCGTGTCTGCCGGGACGTGGCCAGGCTGGCGGACGTTCTGGGCCACTCCAGTATTGAGACGACCCGGATTTACCTGATCTCCACGGGCACCGAGCACGCCGGGACTCTGGCACGGCTGGGGCTGATCTGTTAGAAATAGGACAGAATCGCCATTCCGATGCGGATGGCTGCAAAAAAATAACTAGACATACATAATTGATTTTAACAGTAACCAAATTCTAGCACAAAGCACCGCCAGCCGCAAGAGCTTTTACCGATTTGGGCAGCATAAAATGGCCGGAAAAGCGTCGAATTTTGTCCGGCTGCTGTCTTTGCGCCATTTTTGAGCCCGCGCAGGCTGCGCGGGCTTTTTTGCGCACATTTGCCCCTGGTCTGCAGGCCCTGTTTCGGTCCCTTACAGGAGGAAATGGCGATTCTGTTGACAGGAGGCGGGGAGATGAGGAGTCCAGAGGCTCTGAAGCCGCGGGAGACACACCGCACACCGGACTGGCCCGGCGCCGAGCTCAGCATGGAGACCATCCGGGCTTATCTGGCGGACCTGTCCGGCAGGGGACGCCGCAAGGGCACGGTGCAGATGTACAGTGCCAAGCTGCGGGCCCTCTATGACTACCTGCCCCCGGACAAGCAGATCTCCCGGGGAACGCTGGCTGCTTGGCGAGCATTCCTGCTGGAGGCAGGGTATTCCCCCAGCACCGTGAATACCCACCTGTCTGCCGCCAACGGGCTGATGGAGTACATGGGGCGGCGGGACCTGCAGTTGGTGGGGCAGCTGGAGGCGGACAAGGGCCTCCAGCCGGAACTGAGCCGGGTGGAGTATCTGCGGCTGCTGCAGGCTGCCAGGATACTGGAAAAGGAGCGGACCTACCTGCTGGTGAAAATATTCGCCCTGGCGGGCATCCGGGTGGGGGAGCTGCCTCAGGTGACCGTTGAGCGGGTGCGGGCCGGGCGCCTGCCGGTCCGTACCGGCAGGGAGCGGCGATACGTCCCGTTGCCCGCCTGTCTGCAGGGGGAGCTGCTGGACTACGCCCGGCGGCAGGGCCTGACGGCGGGGCCGGTGTTCTGCACCCGGAACGGGAAAGGCATGAGCCGGACCCAGGTGACGGAGGAGATCCAGACCCTGTGTCATGACGCCCGGGTAGAGGAGGAAAAGGGAACGCCCCGGTGCCTGCGGAAGCTGTATCTGGCTACCCGGGCGGAGGTGGAGCGCGGCGTGCGCCTGTTGGCGGAGCAGTCCTACGAGCGGATGCTGGACACGGAGCAGCTGGCCGCCGGGTGGGCGGAGGGAACCGGTCATTCCATCCATAAGGATGTTTACATATAAGATCACTGAAATATAAAAGGAGGAGAAGTGATGAAGAAACGGATCTTGTCAGCATTTCTGGTCCTCTGTATGATGCTGACAATGGTTCCCACTGCTGCCTTGGCGGCAGAAGACCCTGGCGGCGGCAACGGGAGCGACCGGGTCCACACAGAGAGCAACGACGGCGTCGTGGTGGACAAGACGGTCAACTATGATGAGGACGGAAATTATTCCCTGACCCTGGAGGCCTATGTCACCAACGAGGTGACCAAGGGAAGCAAGACCACACCGCTGGATATTGTGCTGGTGCTGGATGTCTCCGGGTCGATGGATGATGACCTGGGAGAGAGCACGTGGGAATATACCCCCACTGATGAACAGAGATGGTCGTATAGCGACATCAACGGGTCTCGGTGGACGACGTATTATTTCCGCGATGATGACGGCAACTACTACGAAGTGGAAGCTGAAAGTGATGGTTCTTGGGGGAACCGGCAATATTCCATCGGGTATTATACCGGCAGCGGGGTTTACCGGGACTGGAATCAGCTCGGTACTACCAGCAGGAACCAGAATGCCAACCTTTGGACAGGTACTCTTTACACGCGCCAAGAGATAACGACTTCCAAGATGGAGGCCATGCAGAGCGCTGTAAACGGCTTCATTGATCAAGTGGCCGAAAACGCGGCGGGTGCAGACAATGACGTGACCCACCGAATCAGCATTGTCAAGTTTGCGGATGACTCCTACGCGGACAGCGTCGGAAACGACCGCCAAGACGACTATTATGCCTACAACTATACACAGATCGTCAAGGACTTTACCACCGTCGATGCGGCGGGCGTTCAGCAGCTGACCGGCGCAATCGAAGCGCTGGAGCCCGCCGGCGCCACCAGCGTAGACTACGGCCTGACCCTTGCGCAGGACGTCCTGGACGGACAGTGGAGACACGACGGCGGCGAGTGGTGGGTCGAGGATCCGACGCTGACCGGCGCCCGGCAGGACGCCAAGCAGGTCGTGGTGGTCTTTACCGATGGTGAGCCCAACCACGGCAACGACTTTGATGACGATGTCGCAGCAACCGCTGTCAATCTGGCCCACGATTTGAAAAACAACGGCGTGACCGTGTACACCATCGGTATGTTTGAGGATGCGGATCCCGATGATATACGGGACAACTTCAACAAGTACATGAACGGTGTGTCTTCCAACTATCCCAATGCCACGGCAACAAATCGGTTCGGACAAGCAAGCTGGAATTTTTGCAATCTTGGCACCCGCGTGACGGAAGGCAACTACTACTTCGCGGCGGACGATGCCGAGGAGCTGGAAAACGCTTTCAGCACCATCGCCGATAACGTGAGCACCTCCAAGGTGGCGGCCGGCGCGAACACGGTGCTGTCCGACACGCTGTCGGACTTCTTCACCTTCCCGGAGGGGCTGACAGGCAGTTCCGATGCGGTGACGGTCCAGTATGCGAAGGTCACTGGGCAGGACCAATACGGCAAATATACCTGGGATTCTCTGCAGACGCTTGATGGCGTTACCCCTGTGGTAAATGCCGACAGCAAGACCATCACTGTGGAGGGCTTTGACTATACAGACCATGCGGTGACGAAGACTACTGAGAACGGCAACGTCACTTGGTCCGGCGGCAAGCTGGTCCTGACGTTCCCCATCCAGCCCGATGTAAACGGCAGCTGGAGCGACGCCGATACCTATGTGACAAATGACACGGGCGAACACAAGGCCGGTCTGAGCGGCTACATGGTGGATGAGAAGCCGAATCAGTCTCTGGAGCTGACGGAGTCCCCCGAAGCGCCGGTGGAGACGTATCAGGTGTTGTATGTTGCCAACGCCGATGATGCCGACGGTACGGTCACGGACCCCAAGTACTACATCACCGGCGGCGAGGCCATGGTGCTCCAAAACATGTTCACCCGGCCGGGGTATGAGTTTACCGGGTGGAACACCGAGAAGAACGGCGCCGGAACGCCTTATGCGGCGGGGAGTGCCATCACTATCAAAAACACCGATGTGACCCTGTACGCCCAGTGGAAGTCCTCCACGGCCAGCTATCGGGTAGAGTACTATCAGCAGAATTTGAAAGATGATAACTACTCGATCGTTGCAGCTGATACATTGACACCCTCTGGTACTGTCGGAGATACTGCCACTGCTGAAATCAAGGAATACGAAGGCTTCACTTATAATGAAAGCCGTTCGAATTCCTCCGGTATCATCGCCGAGGACGGCACGCTGGTGCTGAAGCTGTACTACGACCGGAACGAGTACACAGTGACGTATGAGTATGAAGGTACAGTCCCTGCGGGTGCGCCGGAAGTGCCGGGTGAACAGACCTGCAAGTACGGTGAGACTGTGGAACTGGCAAAGATGCCGGATGTCACAGATTACCGCTTCAGCGGCTGGTATTCTGAAGATGTTGCGCTGAGTGGAGGTTCATTTACAATGCCCGATCATGCTGTTGTGATCGAGGGCAGCTTCTCTCAGCTCAACAGCTATACGGTGACTTACGACTTGAATGGCGGCACAACAACAAGTCCCCAGACCGTATTTCCCGGGCTGGCTTACGGCGATAAGACACCGAGAATTGAGGATCCGACTAAAGAACCCAGCGAACTTTATTCGTATGAGTTTACCGGATGGTCTCCTGAAATAGCGGATACTGTAACCGGGGACATTACGTATAGAGCGGAGTATACGCGCACAGAACGGGAATTTACCGTAACCTATTATCTGGACGGGACTCTCTACGCTGAACCAGAGTCCTACACCTACGGGGAAACCGTTGTAATCAAGAAGCAGGCAGAAGACGCTACTGAATGGACTACAAATGACCTTCAGGAAAGCGACATTATTGAAGGCCTGTTCTACATGCCTGAGCACAACGTTGTCTTCACCGCAACCACCGACGGCACGGTGACGCCCGACGAGTGCACATACACTGTCGTGTACCATTATGTGGACCGAGATGGGAATGAAGAAACAGAGACCGATCCCAAGGATAGGCCGTCCACGGCAGGCACGCCGGTCAGCGGGCTGTATAACACTGACCGTACGTCTTATAACGGTAGCACATACATCTTTGACCGGGCGGAACTGAACGATGTCGAGATTGTAGACGGTGAGACTCTCCAAGCAGGCCATAACTCCATCGACGTCTACTATGACATCGACGAGCTGGGTCCCGACGACGAACCCGACGGGACCCCCGACAAGGACCAGATTGTCTTCACCTATGTCAGTGCCGATCACGCTATGGGCTTTGTAAGCCTGGAGAAAGAAGTCGTCACCAGAGACCAGATGACCGGCATGGCCTCTCCGACGGGAGCTGTGGCGACAGCAGAAGAGGGCTGTGAGTTCGTGGAGTGGACCGATGACTACTATCATAGAACTGACACGAACGCGGGAATGAAGTCCCTGGCAGGCTTGCCCTACGACGAGGACACCACCTTCACAGCGAAGTTCCAGAAAGCTGGAGAGGAGCCGGGGAATACCATCTCGGTGATTTTCCTTGCGGAAAACGGCACGTTCAGCAATGAGCAGACCACCTACACGGCAATCGTGGAGGTTAATGCAGATGGCAAGTATCGCCTGGCCGAAGGCGATATCTTGGAGGCAACACCTGATACAGGCTATGGGGATCCCAGCTGGACCTGCAACTATGAGGACTGTGATGCTCCGAAGATCGGAGACCCGGTAGAGGATTGGGATCTCTTTGTTGTGACCTTCCACCCCGCAGGGGTCGTGCCGACCCAGGTCACGGTTACCTATGCGTGGGCCGGCGATCACCCGGAGGGCGTGGAACTGCCTGAAACGGAAACACTGGCTGCCGGCAGCAATTACACCATTCAGCCGCCCAGTGAATTGCAGGTTTCAGACGAGCAGGGGACCTGGTATTTTATCGGCTGGTATGACAAAGTCGGTGTCCCTTACGGCGGAACGATTTCTGCCATCGATGCCGACACCACTTTGTACGGGCGCTGGGATTTCCAGGCGACTCCCGAAGAGCCCGAGCCCGATCCCGGAGACGGCCGTTTTATGGTGATCAAAGAGCCGGATCAGACCTCTGTCACCGTGGGCGATCCCATCACTTGGACCATCACCATTGCCAGCATGACGGATGAGACGTTGACCCTGGATGTGACTGACAAGTTGGAAGGTGTGACGCTGACAGATGAGGAGGGCAATACGGTCACCAATCCGGTTATTGTCGAAGGCTGGACCTATGCAACGCTGTACGCCAGCTATCAGACCTCACTGGACGATGTGAACCAGAAGATCGTGAACACCGTGGTAGTCACGGACACGGAACATCCGGAGGATCCCCCGGTGGAGGTCCCGGCGGACCCCGTGGAGGTGAAGCCCTATGCCATCACCATCACGCCGGCGGACATTGTGATCTACACCGGCGGAACCGGATACAGCGGTGTGCTGGACGATGCGGGCGATTTTGTCGGCAGCACGGAACAGGGCCTGCCGGAGCCGGGTTATCACATCGATCTGCCCGACTCTGTGGAAGCGTGGCTCACCAGCCATGGCGTGGACCTGACGCAGGCTGCAAACCTGGCGGACTACCTGAGCTTCTACTATTATGACCAGGAGACTGGTGCGGCGATCCGCCGCTGGGATCTGATGGACCAGGGCGTCTACTCGAGAGATGCAACCGGCAACGTGAGCCGCTATGTATATAGCCTGAGCCCGAACCAAATCGAGGGTGAAAATGAAGGCGTCAAGGTCCGGCTCCAGTTCACAGATGACGGCAACATCATCACTACCGACAACATCCGAATGGAAGAGGGCGTTGTTTCTGCCAACTATGAGATGACCATCTACGACGGCGGTCTGAACCAGAGCGAGATTCAGGCGGTGTTCTCCGCCGGCGGTGATACGCTCGTCTGCAGCGTTGATATCGGTACCGGCCATCTCTTGGTCAAGAGCGTCACAGACGAGGGCACTTCCACCAACGAGATCGTGACCAGCGCCGACACTGTGGACGCGAACCAGATCACTGCCGTTGACAACGGCAATGTGACCTATTATGTCAATGACAGTGAGGTCCAGGTGGATCCCGGCCGCGTGCAGCTGCTAGTGGACAGCGTCTCCAACAGCGACGCGTTCGACGCCGCCATGGGCGCTGACGCCCTTGCAAAAGTCGCGGCCACGGACAACACGCTATCCGCCCCCCAGTACGAGATGGCCTATCTGGACCTGGTGGACACCCAGAACGGCAACACCGTGGTAACCCTGGGCAACCAGCAGGCGCTGACCATCTACTGGCCCATGCCCGCCGACGCCGACGAGGACGGCGCGTTCTACCTGGTACACTATACCGGCATGGACCGTGAGAGCGCCAGCGACACAGGCGACTTGGCTGGTACCGCGCATACTGTGGAAAAGATCCAAGCTACCCGCGACGGCGACCATCTGGTCTTCACTGCCGGCAGCTTCTCTCCCTTCGTGCTGGTGTACGAGAAGGAGAGCAGCGGGGGCGGCGGCAGCACCGGAGGCGGCGGTGGAGGCGGCAGCCGGCCCACCCTGAACACGGAGGACCATTACTCCTATATCATCGGCTACTCCGACGGCACGCTGCAGCCCTACGGCACCATCACCCGGGGCGAAGTGGCCACCATCTTCTTCCGCCTGCTGACGGACGACACCCGGGAGGAGTACTGGAGCCAGGTCAACGACTACACGGACTGCAGCTCCGACCTGTGGTGCAACAACGCCATCTCCACCCTGACCAACATGGGCATCATCGACGGGTTCTCGGACGGGACCTTCCGGCCCTATGCCAAGATCACCCGCGCCCAATTTGCCAAGATCGCGGTGGGCTTTTTCGAGACCACCCGGGAGGACTACCAGGGATACTTCACCGATGTGGATATTAACGCCTGGTACACCGAGTACGTAGAGGCGGCAGCCCGCGTGGGCCTGATCGAGGGCTTTAATGACGGGACCTTCCGCCCCAACACCAACATCACCCGGGCACAGGCCTGCGTGATCGTGAACCGCGCCCTGGGCCGCAGCCCGGATGAGGATCGGCTGCTGGACGAGGACGAGATGATCACCTGGCCCGACAACAATCCGGAGGACTGGTTCTATGCCGACATGCAGGAGGCGACCAACAGCCACGACTACACCTGGGTGACCGTCAGCGGTGACAAGGTCGAGAAGTGGACGGAGAAGCTGGAACAGCGCGACTGGGCGGCTCTGGAGCACGCCTGGTCTACGGCTCACTCTGCCCCCGGCGGCGAGGTGACCAAGTAAGCGCGTACTCTGGCAGAATTTGATTCCCCAAAGGCCGTGGGAGAGGCATTTGCCTCTCCCACGGCCTTTTGACGGCCTCCGATGGCGCATCGGGACTCTTCGTGGCCAGCGGTCGCGCCGGCGACATTCCGGAGGCGTGATCCTCCGGAGGTGGAAGAGGAAAAGCGGCCGCCAAAACTTTTTTGCCCTTTGGGGCGTCTTATAAGACAGCCGGAGTCCCACAGAGGATGACGCCGGCAAACATCTTGAGGAAAGGATCATAAACGATGCAGAAGAAGCTCATTTTCTTGGCATTAACAGGGCTCCTGTGCCTGTCCCTCGCAGGCTGCGGCCAGAGCGGCAGTACCTCGCCGGAGGGGGGCAGCTCTCCGCAGGCGGAGCAGCCCGCGGAGGAGACCGCTGGAGAAGATGGGGGCCGGACCCCTGAGGAGGACGGTGCGGATACGGAAGCGCCCCAGTATACAGATAATTTTTCCATAGATACGGAGGCTGTTACAGCATTTGCAGAGCAGATCCAGGCCGCAGTGGCGGAAAAGAATCTGGAGGCGCTGGCGGACCTGGCGTCGTATCCGCTGTACATCGGCTTTTCCGATGGAGGGGAATCTGTGGAGTCCCGGGAGGACCTGATCGCACTGGAAGCGGACCGGATCTTCTCAGAAGAGCTGGTCTCTGAGATCGCCGGGGCGGACCCCGGGGGGCTGGCCCCCAGCAAGGCAGGATTTGCCCTGTCCGCCAGCGGCAGGCCCAATGTGGTGTTCAGTGTTGTCGATGGCAGACTGGCCATTGTGGGAATAAATTACTGACCTGCTCTTCCGCAGGGGACAAAAGGCGGCTGGCGGCGGGGGAGGCGTCGCTGCCGGAAAAGCTGGAGCTGCTGGGCAGGACCATCCGGTATCCGGAGCTGGACGTCTATTCCGCCACCCAACTGCTGGAACAGACGGAGGAGCATAGCAAGGCCTAGGCGGAGGCGGCGTGGTGTATATCCAGGCCGACGGCAGTCTGGCCGCCGGTATGCTGTATTTGCGGGGCGGCCCGGAGCACCGGGATGACCATTGGATGATGGTGGACAAGGGCACGGGGCTGCCGGTGTGGATCGACTCCACACTCCGCTCGGCAAGGGGTTCCCTGGGCACGGCGGAAGCGCTTGGACAGGCCTTCCGCAGAGGTCTCAGGCTGGAGATCTGACAGTACGGCCCGGCCCCAGATGGAAGGTGGAGGGCCGCAGCGGGCGCGTCAGTGTGGAGCTGATGGGATTTGTGTGGGACCTCTCCGGGAAGGAACCGGCCTCCCGTGCCGCAGAAGGGAAATGATGCAACAATGATGCCTTTTTGCGGCTGCTTTGCCGGAAACAGGGCTTATGGTATCGGTATCAAAAGGGAACAGGCGCCCGGACGGGTGCTGCGGATGAATATGGAATGGAGGAATTCATCATGAAAAAGAATCGGATGCAGATTTCCACGCTCCTCACACTGCTGCTCTGTATGCTGCTTCTCACTGCCTGCGGCGCGTCTGCCGCGGAGAGTGAGGGGACGGATCCGGAGACTCCGCCGCAGGAATCGGCGGCTGCGCCGGAGACGGAAGAACCGTCTGCCCAGCAGGAGGACGTCACGCTGGAGGAGCTCCTGGGAGAGGACTATGTGAATTACCTGACGGAGACGATCACGATGCAGATGGCCAACCGCATGGACAAGGACCCGGAGGTCCGCTACTTCCCGATTGAGGACAACACGCCGTTGAGCGACTATGTGACCATCGGCGGGACCACGAAGTTCGAGGTGGACGAGGAGGGAAATCCGGTGATTTACTTCCCGGCCGGAACCGTGACGGATGAGGCAAATGGCGAGCAGAGCTTTCGGATCCCGAAGCTGTATCAATAACCGGAGAAACTGAAAACAGGCCGCCGGCTGCAGCCGACGGCCTGTTTCATTATTTCTGGGCAGAAAAGAACTGCCGTCCTGAAAGGGGGGGCTGCATTGCCGCCATCAGAGCAGGAATACTTTTGCAGACTCCAGCCAGAGTGGGCACAAGATCAAAAGGCGCCGGTTTACACTCCGGCGCACCCTGGTGGCAGGCGCCAACATCGCCGGCTTCAAGCGGGTGGCTGAGGCCATGATGGAGCAGGGCGTATTCTGAGGCAAAGCATCCCACGGCTCTTCAGCCGCATAGCAAGGCGGAGCGTGAATAATGGCGGACATGAGCAGATGGCTGATGTGAGAGATGGCATACCATCAGATATGTACCAGAAATGGGAACGGGCATCCGATAAGAGCACTCTGGTGAAGACCCGGGCGAAAGGCCCTGAAAAAGCCGGGCAGAGCTGCTGCGGACAGACAACATGGTTCTGACAGACCCACCTCAAGCAGAGATAGTAAAGAAGCACAAAAGCCAGCACCGGGCAAGATATTTCCTGTCCGGTGCTGGCTTTTGCTGTACGGATCACGCTGTAAGCTGGAGGAGCTGCTTCTATGCACCCATCTGAGCGTTTCTTGTTCTAAGGAATTCTATGTTTCAGCATTCTGTGTAAGGAAGCGTTTGTAAAGAGCGGCTGGCCGATGGGATATACTTCCGGACTGATGATCTCCGGGGGGCATAACACCGGAGAATGGCTCCCGGTCTTATCTTGACAGGCCAACGGCCATAGACTTTGCAGCCGGCCTGTGAACTTCATGCAGCGGTGCTGCGGGGAAGGCGATGCGTCTATCAATTCCTCCATATTGGAGGGAGAGGAGCTCATTCGTCACCGCTCTCCTTCATTTGCAGCAATTTGATTAGATCGCTGGTCATTCGGTCAACCAGAAGCAGCTGGGCAGGGGAGAGCCCGGAGAGCTTTTCCATAACGGAGGCTGCCAGCAGATTGGAGTCCGGAAGGAGGGCCCTGCCCCGCAGGATCCACTCTGTGGAGGTTCCAAGAACTTCACAAAGATGAATCACAGTTTCCAGAGAGGGGCCGGCCAACCCCCGCTCGATTGTGGAGATGAACTGCGTGGAACGGTCAATCCGCTCTGCCAGTTCCTCCTGCGTCAGCCCAGCTTGCTCCCGGGACTGCTGGATCCGTCTTCCGATTGCGATGTTCAGCGGCTTCTTTCCCTGCATGATGATATACTCCTCAATATAATATCATCAGTTTACGCATAATAATGCTTGACTTAAACGAAATGTTATGCTTATAATTCTAAGTGTAATATACTTAGTTTTTGCGGAAGCGGTGAAGGATGATAAAAGGTAGCTGCCCTTTTCCAGCCATTGGCTGGGAGAGGGCAGCGTTTGCGTTATCCGGAAATCCAAATCATTCTTCTGATTTGTTACATAAGGATAACCTTTTGCCGCCGCCCGCCAAGAGAGGCATTATGCGAAACGAGTTCCGCCAGCCGGATGAACAGAATATGCGCCAGCTCCTGCACCAGCATCCGGAGGACCTGCCGGGGCTCATCCTCCGCCTGGCCTGGCTTCAGGGGCTCAGCCGGGAGGAGATCGTCGCCCTGAAATGGGCCCAAGTGGATTTCCAGGAGAGGAGTCTGTTTCTGGAGGACCGGACGGTCCCGCTGGAGGAAGAGACTGCCGGATGCCTCGCTGCCCGCTTCGAAAATGGCGGCGCGGTGTCTCCTTATGTGGTGATCTCCGATAAGTTCCGGGAACCTCTGCGGCCGGAGTCCGTCTCCCGCATTGCCAGAAATGCCCTGACTGCGGGAGGCCTGCCTCAGCTCCAATTGAAAGATCTGCGGCGGGACTACTTTTTCCGCCAGCTGGAGCAGCACGACTGGCCCTATGCCGTCCGGGTCAGCGGTCTGTCGGTCTCCACCTTCCAAGCCTGCTTTGCCGGAGACACCCCGCACAAAAAGCGTTCAACACAGGCAGGGCAGCAATTCGATGAATTCCGTCTGTGGCAGGTCCTTCAAAAGGAGGACAGCTCCGCCGCGGGCATTGCTCTGTGGATGAGCTGGCAAATGGGCGTGCAGGGCAAGGAGCTGGTGAATCTCACCTGGGACCAGGTGGATTTAGAGCGGGGGCTGCTGCATCTGCCGGAGCGGGACATGCTGCTGACCAATGCCGTGCGGCGGCTGCTGGAAAAAGTGCAGAAGGTCCGCTCCCCTGGGGAGGATCCCCATGTGCTGCTCTCCCCCCAGTCCCGGCGGCCTATGGATTTGGCCCGGCTGTCCAAGGTGGTGCAGACGGCGCTGATCCGGGGAGGTCTGGAAAATATCACGCTCCGGGACATCCGGGCGGCAGGCGGACAGCGGGAGGACGACCAGACCCTGCTGGAGTGGACCCGGGCCCATGGCAGCATCACCCGGCGGGATGTGATGGCGCTGCTGAATCTGTCGGACACTGCGGCATATCTCCGCCTTCGCCGGCTGGTTGGCCGGCGGGAGCTGGAGCAGGTGGGCAAGAAATACTATCTCCCCGGAACAGTGGTGCCGGAGGAAAAGCAGTGGGAGGTGATCTCAGCCTATCTGCAGGAGGCGGGGTTTGCCTACTGCCAGGATGTAGCGGAGCTCCTGCACGTCGGAAAGCGCAAGACGGCAGGTATCCTGCGGCGGATGGTGAGGGACGGCCAGCTGCTGCAGTTTGAAAAGCGGTATTATCTGGCGAAGCAGCCTGGGCAGAAGCAGATTCAATGAGGGGCGGCGAAGGGCTTCGCCGCCTCTTTTATTCTCCGCGCCAAGGTTACAAAATATAACAAATTCAAAACGTATTGCGTCCATAAGTTTTCGTTTGGATTAAAAACGGGCTGAAACTGTGGACTTTTTAGAGAAGTTTGGATAGAGTTGCCTCAGCGGGGACGCCGGGGCGGATGCGACTCTTCGGCGAATGCGCCGGCAGGGCTAGCGCCGGCGGAGGCATCGAATGGGCCCGGAGGCCGCGGCGGACCACCGCAAATTTCAAAAGGAGGAGAAATCCCAATGAAGAAGTTCCTTTCTCTGGTGCTTGCTCTGGTGATGACCATGTCTCTGGTCACTGTCAGCGCCGGTGCCAAGGACTTCACAGACAGCGAAGACCTCAGCGGCGAAGCCTATGCGGAAGCTGTCAACGTGATGTCCGAAATGGGAATCATCGACGGCTATGCCGGCGGTGCTTTCCAGCCCCAGGGAACCCTGACCCGTGGCGCTGCCGCCAAGATCATCGCCTGCATGATGCTTGGCAAGACCACGGCTGAGGCCCTGGGCACCCAGGCCGCGCCCTTTAAGGACGTGCCCGTGGGTTCCACCTTTGCCGGCTACATCGCCTACTGCGTGGAGTCCGGCCTGATCGACGGCTACGCCGATGGCACCTTCCGGCCCTCTGCGCAGCTGACCGGCTTTGCCTTCCTGAAAATGCTGCTGACCGCTCTGGGTTATGACAGCGCCATCGAGGGCTTCACCGGCACCAACTGGACCGTCAATGTGGCCTCCCGCGCCATCGAGGCCGGTCTGACTAAGGGCAATGAGAACTTTGTTGGCACCCGTGCCGCCACCCGTGAGGAGGCCTGCCTGTATGCCGTCAACGCTCTGAAAGCCACCCTGGTGGAGTATGAAAACAAGGGCACCGACGTCACCGTCAACGGCGCCACTGTTGCTATCGGCGCTTCCAAGCCCACCTACGTGACCAGCAACATCCACGACGCTGCCACTTCTATCAACGACGCCACCGACAACGTGAAGAACGGCTGGACGGTTGAGTTCGCTGAGAAGTATCAGCCCGACCTGGCTCTGAAGGACACCGCCGACGACTTCGGCCGTCCGGCCCACACCTGGACCTGGAAGAAGGCCGAGATCGGCACCTATGTGGACTTCGACAAGATGGTGGCCGAGTACACCACCAAGGTCACCGGCGAGGACCTGTACAACCTGCTGGGCAAGACCGCCATTGATGACAACACCCTGTTCGTCTATGTGGACGGCGAGGATGAGAATCTGGGTGATGCCGCCTTCGGCAAGGCCGACATGGTGAAGAAGAACGACGAGACCATCGGCCGGACCGGCAACGGCGTGCTGACCCAGGTGTTCCTGGACACCCAGGACGACGAGATCACCGTGGCCATCATCAACACCTATCTGGCCAAGGCCGCCGAGGACTACGACGAGAAGAACGACGACGTGGACCTGGATGTCTACTATGTGGACAACAACGGCACCAGCCGCAAGCCCGTCTACATGAAGACCGCTGACGAGGATAAGCCCCAGAAGCAGACCATCTCTGTGGACGGCGAGGACTTCGCCATCGAGGAAGTGGCTGAGAACGACCTGTTCCTGGTGACCATCGCCCAGGGCGTGATCCAGACCATGGACGCTCCCGAGGTCCTGTCCGACACCAGCATCTCCAACTTCCGCCTGGAGAAGTATGTTACCGCCGGTGGTACCCAGTATGACTACGCTGACACCGTCATGTATGATGAGGAAGTGCTGGATCAGTATGACGACGCCAATATGAAGGACGTCACCTACAATGTGATCCTGGACGCCTACGGCTACATGATCGGCATTGAGCAGAACGAGGATCCCGACCAGTACGTGTTCCTGACCGGCATCGACGGCAAGAACAGCAACCTGTCTGTGCGGAACGCTGACGCCAACGTCATCTTCATGGACGGCAACATGGATACCGTCACCGTGAACATGACCAAGAGCGACATCGACACCACTGGCAAGAACCTGTCTCAGCTGAACACCTGGTGCACCTACACGGTCAACAACGACAACGTGTACACCCTGAAGGAAGTGGCCGTGTCCACCTCCAAGAACGTCATCGACGATGACACCGATGTGGCCCAGTATGCCCAGGATGTGGGCAGCAATGGCGCTACCATCGATAAGAAGCACGTGTCCCTGAAGGCCGCCAACAACAGCAGCTACGTCTACGGCAACGACGACTCCGTCTACCTGAACGTGGAACTGAAGAACGTTGAGGTCGAGGATACCACTGGCGGCGATCAGCGCCAGATCGTGGACGACGTGGAGTCCGTCACCACCGGCGTGAAGAACGTCAACCTGGTGATGGAGGACCTCAAGAAGGATGGCAACTACATCGCTCCTGCCGCCGAGATCTACACCCTTTACAATGATGACGGCTATGTGATCGCCGCTGTCACCATCGGCGAGAACGAGGGCACCTCCTCCAACTACGTCTATGTCACCAGCAGCAACGTGAACCGCGAGGCTTACGACGATGAGACCGAGTGGACCTGGACCCGCGAGGTGGTCGTCAACGGCGAGCTCGTGGAGATCTCCGAGGTCGGCGACTCCCTGGAGTGGATCGGCAACGCCTCCAAGAACCAGGGTGAGATGGCTCAGGGCGAGTGGTTCGAGGTCAAGTATGACGCTGACGGCAATGTCCGTAAGGTCGAGGCCATCGACTTCTCCAAGGCTGCTGACAAGTTCGTCGACGAGGTCGAGGACGTGGAGGACGCCGTGGAGGACTTCGACACCGTCCTGCTGTCCGACACCAACACTGTTGAGAAGCTGACCTTCAAGAACGGCACCCTGTACACCGACCGGAACGCCACCAAGGGCTTCTCCGTGTCTCCCGAGGTGAAGGTGGTTCTGTCCCTGGCCGACAAGAAGGGCAACGAGTTTGATGATGTGGATGACTCCTACACCGGCTACAACGGCCTGGAGAAGGCTCTGCGCGACATGAATGCCCAGGGCACCTTCGGCACCGGCGTGGTCGAGGTGAGCGCGATCCTGGATAACGGCGTGGCCACCAGCATCGTGATCAACGACAAAGCCAAGGCTGGCTCTGATGTGAGCAATCCCACGGTTCCCGAGGGTGAGTTCCTGCCCGCTTCCTGGAATCCGACTACGAAGGGGATCGAGCTGCGCTACTATGAGAAGTCCATGAGCGACAGCGAGATCAAGGCCGCCATCGAGGACCTGCTGGGCGCTCCCGTGGATCGCCTGAACAAGTTCATGGGCTATGTCACCCTGGAGAACGGCGACATGTACCGCGTGAACTTCACTCAGATCGAGGTCGTGGCCATCAGCATTGACGGCGAGGTTGTCAGCTATCCCGACAAGGGTGATGCCGCCAATCTGACCAACATTCCCGCTGGCAACTACTTCGACATCAATGAGAATCCCGATGGCTTCATTGGAGGCAGCAACAGAGGTCTGCTGACCGTTCCCAGCACCGGCAAGGTGACTGTGAGCAACACCAACAAGGACCGTGAGTTTGTCACCGCCTACGAGCTGGATATTGACGGCACGATCACCTCCGATGTGTCCGCCGAGGTCAACGGCAAGACCGTTTCCGACGGCGACTACATTGCCGACGGTGAGGTTGTGGAGCTGACCTTCACCACCGCTGGCGACTACACCGTGAACGGTGAGCTGGTCCGCGCGGCTGCCAACGACACCTATGAGATCGAGGCGACCGAGGCCATCATGGTGAGGAGTGTTTCCAACTACATGACTGAGGAAGATATCGCGGACATTGTGGATGCCTATAATCCTGGTACTCCCACTGGTGCGACCATCACTCGGAGCGGCGACACTCTGAACATTGTTCTCAACAATACCGTATCTGATTGGACCGATGTAAGCGGCACTGGCTTGTTTGTTCTGGCAGAAGATCTGCTGGAGGATAACTCCATCCTGATTACTTTCCCGGATGGATCTGCCGAGCGGATTGATAAGGGTACTAATGCAGCTGCGGCAGCTGCTCAGCTGACTCCGAAGCTGGGTAATGTGAGCGATCTGACGCCTACTCCCATCGTGATTACTGTCACGGTTGAGAACGCTGGCAGTGGCGCTTCTGTGGAGTATACTGTAAATCTCAGCCAGGCTGACTAAGCAGTATAGCTTCAAAAGTTTCTCAAGCAAAGCGGAGCCCCCCGGATTTCCGGGGGGCTTCCCTTTTATTCGTCCACTTCCAGAATCGTCACCAGACTGTAGGTCTGCCCGCTGGTGTTGCAGATGTAAATGGCGTTGGGGTAGTCTGGCGTGGCGGTAAATTTGACGCTGTTTTTGACCCATTTGACGGGCACAATTTCTCCTCTGCATCGACCTGCTGTATGCTGCGGACTCTTTCGGCACCCATGCAGGGAGGAATCTGCGCCATACAGGAGGATATCCTGCGGGGACGGAACGTGGAGCACGAGGGGAGGCCCTTTTCCAGCACGGAGAATCTGGAAGCCACGATGCGGAAGGGGGCGTGGTTCAACCTGTTCTGTCTGGACATCTGTATGGCTGGCAAGAGCGGCATGGAGTTTGCCTGGGAGCTGCGGTCCTGGGACGAGAGGGCGGGAGTCTTTTTTATCACCACCGCAGCAACGCATATTTGAAGGCGGGCTATCAGGCCACCCCATTCAATATCTCTTTAAACCAGTGCAGCGGGAGGAGCTGGCCGAGGCCCCGGAGGCGGATCTGCGCCAGCGGCAAGTACCCCGGACATTGACGCTGCGCGGCAGCGGCCGTGCTCTGCGGAATGGAATTGATGGCGGAATGGCCCGTGTAAACTTGAGGGGCCAGCCAGGCCAGCCGTTCCCCATCTCCTCCCGCTGGCGCTGCTGCCCCCGGCCTACGCCGCGGTGGAGGCTGATTGATGCGCAACCGCATGCTGGAGTTCCATGGACTGGTGGACAGCCGGGGCAATCTCATTACAGATAAGAAGATCACCGTGGATGGGGGAACTACACTCCGGAGGAGCTGAAACTGGTCCTGGACATCGAAAAATACTTGGCCCATGTCCAGGCTGCCTACTTTACAGAGCGGGACATCGCAGAGAAACAGCGGGACAGCTTTTATAATCCGGCCGACCCCTGGGACAATGGTGACATCTCCTTCACCGGCGGCATCCAGCCGCTGATGGTGAACGCCCTGACGGACGAGGGGCCTTCCGGCATCGACTACAGGGAGCGCGGGCCGATGTGGAGGTGGAGCAGACCGGAGCGAAAAGCAAAGCTCTCCATATCCATCAATCACCATCACACTGAACCGGCACAGAACGCGGACGTGGGATGTATGCCAGGGCTGCTCCTCCCGGCCGTGCCGGCATTGCCCTGGTGGCTCTCAACGGTGGCCAGAATGTGGAAAACGCGAATGGCCTTACCGTGGCGCGCCTTCCCGACGCAGAGAGCACCGCCCTCCGGTTTAACTTTGCTGTGGGACAGGCTCCCTTCCTGGTGATCCCACAGAGCGGTCGGACCATCACGCTCCGTCAGGGCGGCGCTGTGGCGGTGAACTGGTCCAACAACCGGCGCCAGAAGAACGAGGGCACTGCGCCAAAGTACGCGGGCTTCAGGCCCCCACATCCCATGTGGCGGTATTGTATCCGGATCTCACTGGCGGAGGGATAAAAATGTGGATCTGCTCCCATGGGACCGGACACACTGACCACCACCAGGGAGAACCAGACCTTTTCCTCTGTCACTCCGCCCTGGGAGATGGTGCGGGCGCCCATCTATGAGAGCGGCGCCTGCAGCTTCCGGGTGGCAGGTGTACGCAGTGTGCTGGGAGCAGTATTACGGCAGCTGCAATCCGCCCTGCTGGTCTTTGGGAAGGTGGTTCTGGGAACGATTTCTCACCCGCTTGGGGAAAAAGAAAAGCGTCCGGCTTGCCGCAAGGCAGCTAAACGCTTTTCGGCGGGTATCTGAAATGGGGATAAAACCCATGAATAGCGCTGCATGGCGGGCCGGGGCACCGCCAACGGGCATGTGCCGACACCGGCGGGCAACTGCCGCGCCATGCAAAATTCTGCGGATGCCTTTCGTCCTGCAGCAAAAAATGCTGGATGGAGGAAAAAGGAGGTCTTTGTGCCACAAGTCTGCCGCCGGTTTTCCATGGAAGTCAGTTGATGGTTCGCAGGCGCTGGAGAAATTCCTGGTTTTCCGTCTTTTCGCAGATCGCGTCAATGTTGGAGGAGATGACCCAAACCGCCATCCCGCGTTCTGCGCAGGCAACCAGCAGGTCGATAATCAGTTCATGATGCGCCGTCTCCTGCCCGGAAAAGGGAAAAAAGCAGACCAGCAGCTGCGGATTCAGCAGATACCATTTGAAATAGGAGAACCGGAGGCGCGCCGGTAAGGACCAAGTGCGCAGAGGCCGCAGCAGATCCTCTCGGGGAAACCATCTGGAGGCCTCCTCCAAAATATTCTCCGCGACCCGCCGGCGAACCAGACGGTATCCGGCCTTGGGAAGCAGGCAGGTCGTCAGGTTGTCCAGCGCGGTGAGGTTGTCAAACAATACACCGCCGGGACGGTCCGGCCGTTCGGTCTGAATCCCGATCTCCGTGCCGATCTGCTTTGTCATCTCTTCATGTGTCTGTGCCTGCCCGTTCAGCCACAGCATCCCACTCAGCCAGTTCCTGCCGCCCAGAAAGCACTCCCGGAGTCTGGCAGCAGCCGTGTAGTTCTCGTCCCGGAAGTAGGCGATCTCTCCGCTGTGAATCTGGCAGGTCAGCGGCGCCATTCCCGGAAAAGTGAGACCCTCCAGCCGCAGCACCTGCTTGTCTTCCCAGCGGCACTCTGTATGCTCCGCTCCGCGGTCCCGGGGCTTCCAGCCCAGAACTGCATAGAGCTGCTCCCCGTACTCCTCCGGGTAAAGCCGATAGCAGGTCCTGCGGTCCCGGATGACGTCGATCCGGTCACAGTAGCGGTACATGAATGTCTCGTCCAGATCCAGCAGGAATACCGCCGTCCCTTGGCGCAGCAGCAGCTGTACGCACTCCATCAGTTTTTCCACATCCCGCCGCCGCAGGATTTCTGTGATCCGGTCCAGGACCAGCAACTCTCCCCGCCAGAACCACACCCGAAATACACAGAGGCGGTAATAATCCAGCAGGGAGAGGTCGGCAAGCCGGCTCTCCAGCGGCACACGCAGTTCCATCCGCTGCCGGATCTCCTGGCTCTCCGGACTGTGCAGGCGCCGGACCGCGCCCCATCTCTGCGGCCAGCCGGCCGGACGGTCCAGCGCCAGCAGGAAGTCCCGCACCGTCAGCTCCTGCGAATGGAACCGGTGCCAGTTCACGATCCTGGCGTTTTGCAGGATCCAGCGTTCCAGTTCCAGCGGGCCCACCCGACGGCCGCAGGAAAAGGCCCGTCCCCGCTCCAGGTGTGTGCCGCCCTTGAACAGGTCCAGATATGCGGTGCCGGAGGTAAAATGGTCGTCCACATAGACCCCGATGCACTCCCCCCGGGAAATGGAGATTTCAAAACGGTAGAATTCGTCCTCCCTGCGGAAGCAGCCGTTCTCCACCCGGATCAATTCCTCTCTCACGGTTCTACGCCTCCCGGAAACGCAGCGGCAACGTCACGCAGCACTCCGTGCCAACGCCCGCGGCGCTGAACAAATGCAGGCCGTAGTCCTCTCCGAACATGAGCCGGATGCGGCTGTTGACATTCCGCAGGGCGATTCCTCCGCACGGCTGGGTCATATCCGCGCCCCCAACTCCGCCGAACTGCGCGTTGAGCCGCTCCACCTGTTCGTCCGGCATCCCTACGCCGTCGTCCCGCACCCGCAGGAAAAATGTCCGGTCGCTGTTTTCCACAATGATGCGGACCGTGCCGTGGCCCAGTTTGCCCTCCAGCCCATGTGATACTGCGTTCTCCACCAGAGGCTGCAGGATGAGCTTCGGCATCCGCACTTCCAAAAGCCGCTCGTTCTCCAGCTCCAGTTCCAGAGAGATTTTGTCACCGAATCGGCAGCGCTGGATGGTAAAGTAGTTTTCCGCATTGTCCAGCTCATCTGAAAAGGTCACATACTCCTGGACATTGGAGATGGTGTATCGGAAAAAGGTCGCCAGAGCCTCCGTGGTCTCGGCAATATCCGGACAGTTCGCCAGCAGGGCGTCTGTGCGGATGGCCTCCAGGGCGTTATAGAGGAAGTGGGGGTTGATCTGGTTTTGCAGCGCCAGATATTCCGCCTGTTTCTGCCGCAGTCTGGTGATCTCCTCTCCGTGAAGCCGCTCTTCCACATCTGTGAAAAATGCGCTCAGATCCAAATCCCGGTGCCAGTCCATCTGCAAAACGGCCTCCAGGTCCCGCTCCCGCCGGTAGCGCCGCAGCGCCCGCCGCAGTTTCCAGTCCGTCCACGGCCACATGGTATCACCTACTTATAAAGTTTCTTATAATCTGACGGGCTCACACCGGTAAGCTTTTTGAACAATCTGGAAAAGTATTTGAGATCCCGGTACCCCACCTGCTCTGCCACATCCTGCACAGACAGCTCCTCACCGCACAGCAGCTCCTTAGCTTTGCTGATGCGCAGCTCCGTCAGATAGTCCATGAAGTTCTGCCCGGTCTCTTTTTTGAACAGTGTGGAAAAATAGGTGGCGTTGAAGCCCACGGCGGTGCTGACATCCTCCAGCCGCAGGGCCTCCTGATAGTGCTGCTGGATATAGTGCTTTGCCTCTGTGATCGGCCGCATCTCCCGCAGGGCTTTCGCCTCCTTCAGCCGCTGGATCTCTGCCTGGATGCCCTGCCGCAGCAGCCGGTATACTGCCGCCATGTCCGTGCAGTGCCAGAACCGCTTATCCATCTCCTCCTCCAGGGGCGCTTCCGTTTCACCGCTTTGGCGCATTCCGTAGAGGCATGCCTCCAGAACCTGGCGGAACCAGTCCTCCACCATCTGCCCGTTCAGGTCCGGCAGCGCCTCCACCGTCCGGCAGCTCTCCTCCAGCTCCTGCACAAAGCGCACCTCATCCAGGCACTCGGCCGCCACCTGAAAGCTCTTTTTCCGGGACGCGTCCATCTGATACCGCCGGGCCAGATCCGGCATCTCCAGCGCGGCATCCCGCCAGGACTGCGGCCGGCACAGCCGATCCCTGCACAGCCAGAGCGCCTCCCGCATGGATTCCCCCACCTGCTCCAGAGAGTCCCTCCGGCTGCCCAGGCAGACGGTGGCCTGGACATTCCAGAACAAGTCCCGCTGATTTTCGATCTCCTTGCGGATTTTGGTGAAGCACTGCGTCACTTCCACCGCATGATAGGCCCGCAGGTACAGCAACACTGCGATCCCGGCATGGCCCAGCGAGGCCGCGAACTCCTCCGTCAGCAGGCCGCTCTCCCGCCGCACGATTTCCAGCGCATGGCGCAGCAGGATCCGGTAGCCGTCCTGATAGGATTCCGCATCGGGCACATCCACCCGGATCACTGCGGCGGCGTAAGTGCCGCTCCCAAAGTGAAATCCATACTCCCCGTTGGCCTGCCCGGCGCTCAAAAAGGAGGTGCCACGCTCCGCCGTTCCCAGCAGGGCGTCCAGCAGCAGCTCCTGCTGGTGTTCTCCGCTCCTTTTCAGCTGGAATTCCAGCGCGGCTTCCTGCCCCATCTTCTCCTTGAGGCGCAGCAAAATGCCGGTGAGCTCCTCCTGCTTGAGGGGCTTGAGCAGATAGTCCTCCACGCCGTATTTCAGCGCGTTCTGGGCATATTCAAATTTCCGGTATCCGCTGATGACGATGAAATGCAGCTTGGGCTGGAGGGCCTTGGCCCTCTGGATCAGTTCGATGCCGTCGCAGCCGGGCATCCGGACGTCCGTGATCAGCAGATGCGGCTGCTTTTCCCGCACCAGCTCCAATGCCCGCAGTCCATCGTTGGCGGTGCCTGCGATCTCGTAGCCAAGCGCCTCCCAGTCGATCAGCTTCTGCATCAGCAGGATCACCTTGTTTTCGTCATCGGCCAAAACGACCCGCAGCATCCGCAGCACCTCCCACGCAGATTCTGATAAGGAAAGGGAAAACGAACCCGTTTTCCCTTTCCCTGTCATTATACGCTATTTCTCGGTATTTGCCAAGAATTTTTGGAGAATCAGCGGATCAATTTGTCGCTTTTGGCAGCTTACTCGTAATCCGCCACGTTGGAGGAGTCAATCCACACGCTGTCCGCGATGATGAGATTGTTCTCCAGCGTGCCGCCGTCCAGCAGGGTGACAGCAGCTTCCACGCCGCTGGAAGCCATCAGACCGCCGTCCTGCGCCACGGTGCCGGTGATGCGGCCGTCCTTGATGGCCTCATAGCCGTCGGGGGTGCCGTCCAGGCCGGTGATGACGATGCCGCTGTTGGCACCGGCGGCGTTGCCCGCGCCCACGGCCATGCCGTCGTTCTGGCAGACGATGGCGTCCAGATCATAGGCAGACAGCCAGCTCTCCACGGTGGACTGGGCCTTGGCGGTGTCCCATGCGCAGTCCGCGGGAGCAATCACTTCCGTCATGTCCGGATAGTTGGCCAGAATATTGCGATAGCCCTCCAGGCGTGCGGTCGTGTCGGTGGTGGAGGAGGGGCCGGTCAGGATGGCGATGTTGCCCTTGCCGCCCAGCAGATCCGCTACATGCTGCATCTCATTCTCGCCGGCCTTGACGTTGTCGCCGCAGGACACGGCAGAGATGCCGGCGGACTCCCAGTCGGTGCAGGCGGATACGATGTTTATCATGATGACGCCGGCGTCGGCAGCGGCCTTAGCGGCGTCGCGCAGGCCATCGGGATCCACGGGCTCGAACAGGATGGCGTCATAGCCCTCGGACACGCACTGCTCGATCTGGCTGATCTGCTTGGCAGCGTCCTGATCGGCGCTCAGAATGTTCAACTCCACACCCAGCTCATCGGCCTTCGCCTGTGCGCCCTCGGTGACGCCGATCTGGAACGCGTTGGTCTGGTGCTGCTGGATGAGGGCAATCTTATAGGCGCCGTCTCCGCTCTCGGCGGACGCATCCCCACCAGTGCTCTCCTCGGTGGTCTCGGTGCCGCTGCTGCAGCCGGTGAGGGCGGCCAGCGCCATGGCGCCGGTCAGCAGCAGAGCCAGAAACTTCTTCTTTTTCATGTTCTTTCCTCCTTGAAATGTTTGGTTCATTTCGATATATATCAAGAGCAGGACGGGGAACGCCCCTCTCTCAATACCGTTCAGCGTTTCTTGCTCTTGCCCTTCACGTCGATCAGCACAGCCAGTACGATGATGGCGCCCTTGACGATCTTCTGCCAGTGGGAAGACACGCCCATGATGTCCAGACCGTTGGCAATGACCGTGATCAACAGACAGCCAATCACCACGCCCCAAGGCTTGCCCACGCCGCCGGTCATAGAGACGCCGCCCACCACGCAGGCCGTGATGGCATCCATCTCATAGCTCTCAGCCGCTGTGGGCTGGGCAATGGTAACACGGGAGGTCATTAAAAAGCCGCTCAGGCCTGCCAGAAGCCCCGCGATGGCAAAGGTGGAGATGCGGATCTTGGTGGTGTTGATGCCGGAGACCTGCGCTGCCAGCAGATTTCCGCCGCAGGCATATACCCGGCGGCCGTAGACTGTCTTCGACAGCACGAAGGAGCAGAGCAGAATGGTAATCACCAGAAAGACCGCCAGCATGGGAATGCCGAAGATCGAAGACGCCGCCACAGCCTTGTACGATTCGCTGATTCCGATGATGGGTTTGCCGTCGGAGATCAGGAGGGCAAGACCACGGACCGCCGTCATGGTTCCCAGTGTCATGATGAACGGAGGCAGGTTGCCCACGGCAACGCCCACGCCGTTGACAACGCCCACGGCCAGGCCGCCCAGCATGGCTACGATCAGCGGCACGAAGATCGGATACTGTCCCTGGCCCAGCATGGCGGCCAGGATGCCGGTGAACGCGACCGTTGAGCCCACTGACATATCAAAGCCGCCCGCGATGATGACGAACATCATGCCGAATGCCAGAATGCCGTTGATAGAGGCCTGCTTCAGAATATTGACCAGGTTGGCAGGCTGGATGAAGCTGGGCTTCAGGCAGGTCAGCACCACCACCAGCGCAATAAAAATCACGAAGATGAAGTATTCGCTGATCAGCGATTTTGCACGACTCTTTTCTTTCATAGTTCTTCCTCCCTTTACACCTTGATGGCAGAGGCCAGCGTCATGATCCGCTCCTGGGAGAATTCCTCCCGGCTGACCTCTCCGGAATAGTTGCCCTCGCACATGACCATAATCCGATCACAAATACCCATCAGTTCCGGGATCTCCGAAGAGATCATGATGACCGCCTTGCCCTGGCGCACCAGATTGCCCAGCAGCAGGTAGATATCCCGCTTGGCACCCACGTCGATGCCGCGGGTGGGCTCGTCCAGAATGATGATGTCCGGATCGTTCAAAAGCCACTTTGCAATGACGATTTTCTGCTGATTGCCGCCGGAGAGGTTTCCAACGATCTGGTCTGCGGAAGGAGTCTTGATGTTGAGCTTTTCGATATACTCCTCAGACGCGCGGCGGGCTTTTCCCTTGTTGTAGAGTCCGTGGGTCAGGAGCTTTTTGATGGCCACCATGGCAATGTTGTCGTTGACCGTGCCGCTGAGATTCAGTCCCGTGACCTTTCGGTCCTCGGTGATAAGCGCAACACCCTGTTTGATGATGTCCTCCGGAGAGGAGATCTTCACCCGCTTGCCGTGGACAAAAATCTCTCCCTGTGAAAGGGCGTGCATGCCAAAGATGCCTTCCACCAGCTCGCTGCGCCCAGCGCCCACCAGCCCGCCGATTCCCAGAATTTCACCGCGGCGGACGGACAGGCTCACGCCCTTGACCTTGTTGTCGGCCCGGACGATGTTTTTTGCCTCAAAGACGACCTCGCCGATGTCCGCCTCCAGCTTTGGATACACATCCGTGATCTCCCGTCCCACCATCATTTTAATGAGCTGGCCTTCGTCCAGCTCCGTTGTGGTGCCTGTCCCGATGTACTGTCCATCCCGGTAGACGCTGACCCGGTCGCAGATGGAAAAGATCTCCGCCATACGATGGGAGATGTAGATGATGGCAACGCCCTTCTCCTTCAGGCGGCGGATATGTCCAAACAGCAGCTCCACTTCCCGGTCGGTGATGGCGGCAGTGGGCTCATCCATGATGATAACCTTGGCGTTGACGGAGATCGCCTTGATGATCTCGATGAGCTGGCACTGGGCAACTGTCAGGTTCCGCAGCGTCTCCTTGGGCGAGACGTGCAGTCCGCACTCCTCAATCAGCTTCTGAGCCTGTTCAATCTCGGCCTTTTTGTCCACCAGACCGTTCTTGCGCAGTTCCCGTCCTACGAAGATGTTTTCGTATACGGTCATATCCAAGATGGGATTGAGCTCCTGGTGGATCATGGCCACGCCCATGTCCATGGCTTCCTTGGGGTTGGAAACCATATAGGGCTTGCCATCAAACAGGATCTCACCACCGGCATCCCTGGTGTAAATCCCCATCAGGATTTTCATCAGGGTCGATTTACCGGCTCCGTTTTCTCCCATCAACGCATGGACCTCTCCCGGCCGTACCTGCAGCTGGACATGGTCCAGCGCCTTGACGCCTGGGAAGGTTTTGCTGATATCCTTCATTTCCAAGATATACTCCATGCAGTTCTCCCCCCTCACATATACCTCTTTGTGATTATTTTATCGAACACCCGGCATTTTTGGAACGCCTGTTTTTCACATGACAGGGGAGGATTTTTGGCTTTTTTTCAAAAACGTCATTTTGTGTAAATGTGTAAGTGCTTTTTTGTTATATGTTTACAAAAACCTTCTGCATCTGCAGAGCAGGCGGCACTTATGCACGGTCAGACATTTTCACTGAACGTCTGGAAGTCCCTGTGACATATAAAAATAGCCACACCTAAGGGTGTGGCTATTTTAGTGTGGCTATTTTATATCAGGCGCTGAGAAAAGGTACATATCTCAAAGTCCTGCGGCATGGGGGTGTAGACAATGTGCGTGCTTTTTTAAAAGGCTGACACGCTGACAACGGAATCTGGTATATGAGGCATTGCATCCTTGATACCGGTACGGCAAAGCTCCAATAAAAATTTTTTGTTTTTATTTTCGGGTAACCTTATATAAAAGGCCAATAGTCTCTCATACATCCATCTGGCTTCACTTTTCTCCTGCACGCTATGAAATCCAGAAAGCGCAGGATTGCTGGAGACTGACGGACGCAGGCCGGCGGCCCCGTGCGTGAAAAAGGGGCCTGCGCTCATACCCGTTCCCGCTCTGTTGTGTGCTGTTGTGTCGGGAAGGTACTGGCTCGGTATTCCGCCTGCCTCGTGACTTCTGCCTGTGACGTTTCTGTTCTGTGTCCGCCTGAAAGCGGAACGGCACATGTCAGGCTGAAACTATGCCGCATCGATCAAAGAAAGGTGCTCCTCAGCACAAAAAACCATGTGTACAGTGAGAGGATTGTAAAAGCACCAGGGATAGATCTTTTGCGGGATACCGTTTCGGCCTTCCGTCCAAAAGCTGCCCGACTGTTTGGAGCCGGGGACCCGGATATCCAGACAGCTTTTAAAATGCTCCTAAATGGGTTCATGATTATCCCCGGGCTAGGCTGAACACATGAAACGGGACTGGTTTGCCGCATGTTTTGCGCGGGAAAATCAGATTGTTCCCCGCCTCACACTGCCGAAAGGCAATGAAAATCAAATATAATTTGTCATAAATCTGTCATCAGAGAGGCACAAATCCCTTAGAAAACAGACGTTTTTCATGACATCTTATTGGAAAGGAGGGGAAATTCCGTAACAGAGAAGGAACGGCTCCAGCTTCGTCTGCAGCCGAAGACCCGGGAGAAAATCGAGCGCTGGCAGAGCGATGCCAGCTGCTGCAGCATGAGCAAGTCCGTGGAAAAGGCGGCGAACTTCTACACGGCCTACTTGACATCAGACGATAGTAGCGTGCTGCTCTCACCAGCGATCCAGTCAGCCATCGACGGTCAGCTGCAGGTGCTCAAAAAGCAGATCAGCTACAAGAGGTATATTGTGACGGAGATCATTCCGAATGACCGTCGGCCTACCCGCAAGCAGGACCAGCTTATCACAAAGCCGACGAAAGACTTCATGGATGTGAAAGAGCTGCTGGAGTATGAGGACTATGTGCAGAAGCCAACAAAAGCTCATGCGTCGTCACTCATCACCCTGATACTGGAGGAATACTGGAAACAGGTGCAGCAAACGGACGGCTATCTGAAGTACATCGCAATGCAGCCTCGCGCGGAGCGTCTCGGCTATAACAACGCACAGGCATGGCGGGCTTTGCTCCGTGCTCACCACAATGACATCGCAGCGGCTATGCACTTTCACGTGAGCTATATCTTCCAGCACAATGCGGCTGCCGTGACTGCACAGCCGAGGCTGCACATCGACTGCAAGCAGATGCAAGAGCTCCAGAAGCTGCGGATCGCTCTGGGCCATCAGCCAGACAACCACGAAGAAGAACAAACCCGGTCCCGGGGCGGCATGACCATGAAGGGGTGGTAAGGTTCTGCACTGCATAAAACTCAGATGCGAATTCTGAAAATTGTTTCTGCTTTGAATAATTACAGATTCTTTCGTGATACTCCGTCTTTTTATTGCTGATTTAAAATTGCTCATGTTGCGGCGCGAAACTGTATAACTTTTTCCAATCGGGAGCCTGTATGTAGGAGGACTTATTCCTTACTTCACACAGGAGGCCTATTTATGACCGAAGAAAATTACAATTACCGAACCAGTCAGGCGCTGCTTCGCAATCAGTTTCCCGGCAACGGAAAGTTGAAAATCCCCATCATTCCCATGTTCCAAGAAAAGCCCGGAGACTTTGACGACCTTTTGTTGATAGGCTTCGACAAGACCCATTTGGAGGATCAGAATCATCTTGACCGGATGGTTCACTTCTTCCTATATGACTATCGTTTTGAGCGGGTTTGGAAGCACCCAGATAATGACGTCGAAAAACTGTCCCGCTACCGTGCGGTGCTATCGCCGGATTTCAGTATGTACCTGGAGATGGCGCCTGTCATGCAGATTTACAATGTATTTCGTAATCGCTGGTGCGGTGCATATTGGGCATCCAAAGGAATCCGGGTGATTCCTGCCGTCAACTGGGGAGACGAATCTACGTTTGATTTCTGCTTTGAGGGGATTGAAAAAGGAAGCGTTGTTGCTGTCTCAACTTATATGGCCACAGAGCATGACAACTGCTGTGACCAGAAAGAATGGTTCATAGCAGGATATGACGAGATGCTGCGGCGCATTGAGCCGGAAAAAATCATCTGTTACAATACACCGTTTCCTGAAATGCAGGGCAATATCATCTACGTGGATTACGAGCGTAGTTTCCGTGGTGAAGATTTGGACGCCTTTAAAATCGGCAGCACATCGAGTGGTGATCGTGATACAATAGAGCCGTACCTGATTGGCAAAGGCGGCGGCAGTGCTTATGGCGCAGACTGGAAACCAAACCCTAAAAAACCAAACGATTGGAAGTTCTTAGGGAATCCGGGCGATATCAATCAGACATATAATAAACACGGAGAGCTTTATGAGACCCATATTGGCCCAGATGGTAAAGCCGATTATGAGATTCATCATTCAGACCATGGTAACCCGGGGGAGCATGTAAATCCCCACGCCCATGAAATTATATGGACACCAACAGGTCCAAGCTTTAATCCTATGGATATGCCATTGAAGCGATTCATACAAAGAAAGGAGATTGTTTCCATGACTCCTTTGATTCCCGCTAATACACCCGAACAGAATCAATTTGTTTCAATCAGTGATTTTAAATGGTGTGTGGACAAAGGCGGTGAAATCGACTTTATTTGGGATGGGAAAGAATACGGGATCAGCCATTCCAGGGGACGAATCATTGCCTACCTGTGGGGGCAGCCTGATACTACACAATACTTCGCAACAGCTGACGATGTCCTGAACTATATGGTAGGATCTGACCGCCTGCGCGATGTGATCACGCAGGTTACTGTGCTTGACCGGACTATCTAAGATAAAAGTGTCTTGTCTGCTGCTTATAAACCACCGGTATTACCGGATTTCACAGGCCGTTTCATGACACGCGGACGATTGGAGTATCCTTCGGGGTACTCCGATTTTTTATTGTTAATTGGAAAGCGGAGCCGATTGCTCTGGCCATCGGCGTGGATGCCAAGACCCGCTCCGGCATCCTGGACCACACCAAGGCCAGCTTCCCCTTGGACACCTACGCCAACGTCACCGACGATATACAGCGGCAGGCGGCCCAGGTGATGGACACCTTCATGACCGAGATCTTCGGAAAGGGGCTGATACCATGGCAAAGCGGCGAAAGCCCGGCAGCGGCAATCAGATCGGCGACCACCTCTGGGAAGGGCGGTATTCACCCGGAGGGCCGGACGGCAAGCAGAGCTCCCGGAATGTCTGCGGCCATACCCCGGAAGAGTGCGAGGAGAAGCTGAGAGTTCTGATTGCCGCCATGAAAGCGAAAAAAGAAACTCCCGCGGATGCGGGAGTTTTCCTGTCTGTGGTATTTCTGTAGTCAATCAAAAACACCAAAAAAATCGGGGCACTGCAAATACGCAAAAAGCAAAGAAAAGAACCTGATTTCTCGTGAAATCAGGTTCTTTTTGGCAAAGACTACTGGACTCGAACCAGCGAGCTTCTGCGTGTGAATCGTACGCTTTTTCAGTTGAACTGTATGGCTATATTGGTCGCTTTTTGCTGAAGAAGTTGCATGGGATGAATTTTTTAGATGTTTGATTCTGAGGGGGGAACCCGAAAATCGGACGAGAAATTGGAAAGGACAACCGGGCCTACGATGGAAGTCCATATAGATGCGAAGATAAACTAGGTGCGGAAAGAACGGGTTGTCCTGTCCTTTTCGCTCTATTTGTTGTTTTTAGCTGTTAACGAGGGTAATTATCATCCGATCTACTCCACTGCCTCTATCTGCGTTTTTCCTGTTAGGGGCCGATGCTTGGGGCAAGTTCCCATCGCAGCGGATTTGAAGCTGCCATGCTCGGCACGGTCTGTATCTCAAAAAATTGGTTACCTTATCGGACCTCGATATGTCCCAGCGATTCCGCCATGGCCTTGTCAGAAAGCTCCTGCCCTAGGCCAGGCAGATCCGGCACAGTCAAATAACCGTTTTCCGGTACGTAAGCGTACTTTCCGTAGGACACACAGTCAGGATGCGCTGCCATATGGTAGGTTTCGTGGATGTAAAAATTGGGGATGGCGGCTTCCAGCTGAATGGCAGCGGCCTCCGCGATAGGAGTTCCGGCTACATGGCACTGGACGCGGACATCATAAATGTGTGCCAGGTCGCAGATCTTCTTGGCCTCGGATAGGCCTCCGCAGTTGGTGATATCCGGCTGAATCACAGAAATAGCTCCCTGTTTGAGCAGCTGTTCAAAGCCCCAGCGGGTGTGGAAACGCTCACCAGTGGCCAACGGTGTCTCGACTCTCCGGGCGATCTCTCCGTAAAGGGCGGGATTGAAGTTAGAGGTGGCCTCTTCGATCATCAGCACGCCGTACTTGCGGGCGATCCGCTCCAGCTGCACGGCCGCGGTCACATCGGTCCCGCAGAGATTTTCCAGGATGATGCCCAGCTGGTCACCGCACCGCTCCCGCACTGCTGCCAGGCGGGATTCTGCAAGATCCAAAATCGTTTTCTCCAAGGGACCGGTGGTCATCTCCCGGGGCAGGGGCTTTGCCTGCTCGTCAAAAGCCACGGCATTGAATTTGACGGCAGGATACCCGTCCTTCTGGATCTTGGCGCAGGTATCGGCCAGCTGCTGTATAGTGGCCTGTAGGCGGTAATCATCCAGATAACCCAAATGGCACTGGGAGAGATAACACTTGAGTTTGTCACGATGCTTGCCGCCCAGCAGAACATAGATGGGGACCCCCAGCTTTTTGCCCTTGATATCCATCATGGCGGTGTCCAAGGCACTCATGGCGGAGTAGACCGTCACACCGCCTCCGCTGAGGTGTCCCCGGAGCACATTATGGATGTCCTCCCAGATGACCTCGTTGTTCATGGGGTCCTTCCCCAAGACCAGCTGAGAGAGGTCCTTGAGCATATAGGCCACGCCGTTTTCACCGGTTCCTACGGAAATGCCGGCTTCACCATACCCGCAGATCCCCTCGTCCGTATTGACACGGCACACCGCCGGACGAAAAGGGAAGGGGGAAAACTCCTCACCGACATGGCGCAGGAGGAAAATGTCGACGCTTGTAATCTTCATGGTTCAATCCTTTCTTGGAGTGCCAAAAATTTATCCCTCCGGTTTTGTGCGTGGGCCCCCATCACATTTTTGGCAGATACCGCGTCATGCGCACAAAAGGCCTGTATCAGTCGCTCATGGTATGGAATACCTTCCTCCGCGCCCAGGGTCACATAGGTGCGATGCATGACCGGCTGGAGAAACTCCAGTAAAAGCGCGTAAGTCTGAACCACCAGGGAATTCTGCGTGATCATCGCGATTTTCGAGTGAAATTCCACGTCCACATTGGTCAGCGCCTCCAGATCGTTTTGATCCTTGGCGGCAATCAGGCGCTTATGGATCGCTTGCAGTTCCGCCAGCTCCTCCTGGGTGCAGCGCTGGACAGCCATGGCTGCCACACTGTCCTCAATGAGGCATAGAAAATCCAGCACTTCCACAATATCTTCAAACTGCAAATCGCCGATAGGCACGATATTGAGCATGTAATTGCCGGAAATCTGCCGCTTGACATAGGTTCCGGTGCCATTTCGGGTCTCTACCATCCCATAATCAGCCAGTGTACGGATGGCCTGGCGGACAGAGCTCCGACTGACGCCTAACGTTTCAGTCAACTCCTGTTCAGAGGGCAGCTTTTCGCCTTCCTTCCAGGTCCCCTGGAGGATCTGGTCCCGCAGCTGTTCAAAAACCTTCTCTGCAATATTCACTCGCGTAATCTGTTTGAGAGCCATAAAGTCCACCGTACCTTTTGTCAAAGTTTGGTATGTATGGAAAATGCATACAATCCTTTACAAAATTATCCTAACAAATACAAGCATTGTCAAGGCTGGGTTTCGCCCAAAATCCAGAGTCTTCTGCACAGGACCAAGGAAATCGATTCACAGCTCTCTGAACACTCTGCCTCATATTCTCTTTCTGCTGTCCAGAGAAGACCAATCCGGAAACAGTGCGATCCGCACCGCCAGTCTCATCACCGGCTCCGGCTCATCGGTCAGGTGGGACAGTAGCCAAACATTCGGGGCCAAAATGATTTTGAAAGAGGCAGGGGGGCTTTTCACACCCCCTGCCCTCTCTATATTGCTTATTCCGCAACGGAAGCAGTTTCCACCTGTGCCAGCAGGCTGTCCACCAGATCGGTGCCGATTTGTTCGCGGACCAGATCGTAGACGTTGGCGGAGACATCAGCCATCTCCTGAATCATGGCGGGCTCCAGAGTGATGATCTCCAGGCCGGCATCCTGAATGGTGGACTTCTGTCCTTCGATGCGCTCGTCGGCCATTTGACGGGCATACTGATGGGCCTCAGCAGCGCACTCACTGACCAACTGCTGGATATCAGCGGGCAGGGCGTCATAGGTGGCCTTGCTGCCCACCATGTTCAGAGTGTGCAGCAGATGATTGGTCTCAATGACATAGGCCTGGGGCTCATACAGCTTGTTGGCCACGATCAGGTCATAGGGGTTCTCCTGAGCGTCCAGAGTACCTTGCTCCAGGGACATATACAACTCGCTGAAGTCAGCGGGAGTGGGGTTGGCGCCCAGAGCCTGCCAGTAGGCGATGTGGTTGGGATTCTCCATGGTACGGATCTTGATGCCGGAGAAATCAGACATCTGGCGGACCGCCTTGCTGCTGGTCATGACGCGGAAACCGGAATCGGCATAGCCGAACAGCTTCAGTCCGCCGGCTTCATAGGCGGCCTGCAGCTCCGCCAGAATGGGGCCGTCCAGCACTTCCCGGGCGGTTTCCAGGTCGGGGAACACGTTGGGCAGGTCGAACAGGGCGGCCTCAGGGATATAGTTCACCAGAGAGCCGGTCATGCCCACGATGAAGTCCACGGAACCGGCAATGCAGGACTCCGTCAGCTCCGCGTCGCCGCCCAGGGCGCCGTTTTCATACAGTGTCACGGTGACAGCACCATCAGAGCGATCTTCGATCAACTCCTTAAACTTGGCTGCCAGCAAATGGTTGACGGAATCCTCCGCAGTGTTGGTGCCTACAGAGAAGCTGTAAGTTTCCCCGGCGGCATCCCCGCCAGGCTCCTGCTGTGCAGTCTCTCCGCCGCCGCAGGCGGCCAGAGACAATGCCATTGCCAGGGATAAAAGCAGAGCCAATAACTTTTTCATGGGAATATCCTCCTTAAAAATAATTAGAACTATGAACGGGCAGCTGCCCGGAGCTCTTACTGCAGCAAGAACATGCTGATCTGGGGCACGAAAGTGATCAGCAGCAAGGCGATCAGGAACGCCAGGATAAAGGGAACTGCCTTTCTGGCGATATCGAACACAGATACTTTTGAGAGGTTGCTGGCCACAAACAGGTTGGCGCCCATGGGCGGGGTCACAAAGCCGATGGCCAAGTTCACGCACATGATGATGCCGAAGTGGATGGGATCGACCCCGATGGCCTCCGCCACCGGCAGCAGCACGGGGGTAAACACCAGGATTGCCGGACCGGTATCCATGATCATGCCCACAAACAGCAACAGTACGTTGATCAGCAGCAGGATAACCACCTTGGAGGAGATGGCACTGAGCACCGCCTCGCTGACGATGGTGGCTACATTCATCAGCGTGATTACACGGGCAAAGGCCACGGCCGCGGATAGAATGATGAGGATAGGGGCATAGGAATGAATGCCTTCCAGCATGATTTTCGGAAGATCCCGGATCTTGATGGTGCGATAGATAAACAAGCTGACGATCAGAGAGTAGAAGATGGAGATGGTAGCCGCCTCTGTGGGGGAGCAGATGCCGCCGTAGATGCCGCCCAGAATGATGACGGGGGACATCAGCGCCCAGAAGCCCTCTTTGAGCACTGTGCCCAGGCCTTTTGCCCGCAGTTCCATGCATTTGGCGTTGAGCTTGTCCTTATCCTCTCCATGGATCTTACAGTAGATGTAAGAATAGACCATCAGGCACAGGGCGATCAGCACACCAGGCAGGAAACCGGCCAGGAACAGCTCGGAAATGGAGGCGCCGGAGGCGTTGCAGTACATGATGTAGGGGATACTGGGGGGAATGATGATGCCCAGACTGCCGGACACGGCCACCAGTGCGGTGGCAAAGGTCAGGTCATAGCCCACACTGGTCAGCAGGGGGATGCACATAGAACCCACGGCCGCGGTAGTAGCGGGGCCGGAACCGGAGATGGCACCGTAGAACAGGCATGTAATGGTCACCGCGCAGGGGAGACCCGCTGTTCTGTTGCCGACAAAATACGAGAACACATTGAACAGCCGCTCAGAAATCTGCCCCTTCGCCATGATCACGCCAGCGATGATAAACAGGGGAATCGCAAGCAGGGGGAAGTTGTTTAAACCACTCACCATGGAGCGGACCGCAGCGTCCGCCGTATAGGGGAAACTGGCGTCCACAATGGAGGGAAGCAACGTCACAAACGCGAAAGATACACAGATGGGTACCGTCAGTACCAGCAGAAGGACCAATACTCCGAAAAACAACGCCAGAGACATTTAGGGCGCCTCCTTTCCGATTACGATTTTGGTTTCCGCCACGATCCGGCCCAAAGACCGGAAAATGGAGAGAGTCAGACCCAACAGGGGACCCGCATAGACGATCGCCAGGGGTAATCCCAGAGCAGGGCTGGTCTGTCCGGCGGAGGACGTCACCATGTGCCAGGCGTTGACCGACAGCATAGCAAACACCACGGAGCAGAACAGGTACACCACCATATTCAATCCCGCCCGAACGCGCCGCGGCATCCACAATACGAAAGCGTCAATGGAGATGATGGAGCGGCACTTGATGGAAAGACTCAGTGTGAGAAAGCCCGTCCACACAAATAAATATCTGCTCACTTCTTCGCTCCAGGTCAGGGAGTTGTTGAACAAATAACGGCAAACTACCTGCAATCCTGATACTAGCGTGATGACCGTAATGATGATGCACAGCAGAACTTCCTCAAAATTGTCCCAAGTCCATCGAAGTTTTTTCATATTGCCCTCCTTAAAAAGTTCTCCCTAATAACTAATCGATAGGACGTCATCTGTCTGACAGCTGATAGTTAAATAATAAATTTCATTTTATCTTTTGTCAATAATTTTACCTTTTGTTTCTCTGATTTGGCTGACTAACCAAAAAACGGAGAGATCTTTTGTCTCTTATACCAGTCGACCTGGATATAGACCCTATTCGATCTGGGGCGGCAGTTGGTTGCAGGGCTCTTTGATCTCAAAGAGGTTAGAATAAACATGCAGTTTTCTTCATACGTAAGCCTGTATTTGAGAAAACTCTCAGGAAGGAAACCTATGAGCAAGGAGGCAACTGGTGAAAACGGCGCTGTTCTGGGGAGCGGTGAATATTGGAACCGCGTAAACCGCGCCGCTTTTTTTGGCACGCTGATGCAAAGACCGTCAGAAACGAATTACCACGAAACATTACGGGAGATGGGGAACCGTGCCGGCGCCGCAGTGGAAGAGATCTACGACGACTTGCAGGAACACATAAACGTCATTCGCAATATATCCTCTGATCGAAGGAGCGCACTTGCCAAGCAGGTACAATCACTAATATGATGTATGCAGGATGTCCCGCAGTTTTTGCAGCCATAGCAGTGACTGCATAGAAATCCTGAATCTATCCTCTTTTTATCTCCCAGGCAGTTCTTTTCGTGATGATCGGGCTATCCAAACAGCAATTCAAAAAATTAAGAGCGGTTCGGACTTCTTTACCAGTGAGTGTCTTGATTTACTTCAAAAGGCTGTGGATTGGAGTATTTCCTTTGCGGCGGGAGGGATGCAAGAAAGACTGCATTTCCGCAGGATATTTCACAGGGAAAGGATAAAGAATTCTTACGGGATGTACTGAACACATACCGCAGCAACAATAAATCGGCAGATCTGCGGGGGCGTTGTGGGTATTCCATTGGCAGCAGAGAATATCTGAACTATGCGGAACGGAAAGTCCCTTTGCAGGATCTTCCTGCCATATGCAGCGATGACTACGATGGAGGCATAAAGGGCTCCTTGGAAGATATCGTGCGCCAATTACAGCGGGATTTATCGCAAAACGAACGAGAGAACAACTATATCACAGACGATACAGCCCGCAACCTGCATGCCGCTGTTAGCGAACTGGAACACTGCGGGATCAGCACAGGCATTTCTGACAGCATGATCGAGCGGCTGGCATGGTTTGTGGGTGGCAATGCAGCAAGAACTCGACGAATTGAATTTAGGCGAGCGGCTGCTGGAGGACGGAGTTTGCGGAAAAAAGACTGACGGTGCTCGTGAGAGCTTTCTGGCTGAATTAGCGCGAGGCACCTTTCCAACTCTGGCATGGCTTGACCCGCTCCAAAGCAGTTGGACGAGGATTCTGGCTGCAACAAAAATCGCACGGAATGGACGGGATTTTCCATATTTTGTATTCTTTGGAAGTAATATGCCGCTTTTCGGTGCCGATTTGCACTCCCATAGAGGGAATACAAGCTATTACCTTATCAATGTGGATCCTCTCACAAATGCTTCGGCGTGGCAGAAAAGGCTTCCATCCGGACTGGATCATACCGAGATTTCCAAAGTAGTCAGGATCGCAGGGAGAGTGCTGTTGGTCGCGGGTGCAGCACTGGATGCTTTGGGGCTATGTGATGTCATTGACGGAGATCTGCATGACGCCCATCAGAAAATTGGCAAAAAGACTTATAGTACAGCTGCAAGTATTGGCGGCAGTTGGGCAGGAGGTGCACTCGGCGCCAAAGGCGGCGCTCTGGCAGGTGCTGCAATCGGTACGGCAATTTTGCCGGGACTTGGCACTGCTGTGGGCGGGATTGCCGGCGGATTGCTCCTTGGTGTTGCAGGTTCCTCTTTGAGAAAATGGGTAATTGATATCACAGATGTGGGAGAGTAACTATGGTTTTCCGAAAACGAAAAGAAAGAACTGACAGGTTGCTTAACGAACTGCACCTAGGGGAGTTTTGGCTGATGCCCGGAGCGTTCCGGGCAGAGGAAGCAACTGCCGGTATGATGGGATCATACGGACTACCCGGAGGATATGGGGCGCTGGCGGCCTCGGCCGAACAGGAGGAAGCACTGCGCCCCTTCCATACGATTGTACAGCCACTGTGGAAGAGGTCAGTGCCGGGCTACCTGTGGCGCTGACCGTGTCGGACTATACCGGACATACCTGTGCCCTGTGGGAGGCGCGCTTTCCAGAACTGCGCCAAATGGCGTTGGAACAGTGCCGTTGGTTCAAAGAAGAGGAGGTGGGCAAAGGGGAAAGGCATATATTTCTCTTTGACCGGCTGCCGGCTGCCCAAAGGATTGTATACATCGCTCTATCAGTGTATCCAACCAGAGATTCCCCGGGCGGATGTCTATCTGAATTGTTCTATTCTGAAAAAAGAGTTTCCTCTTCATTTTGATGAAGGTTCGACTCCGGAGAAGAGCGCTCTTCTAAACCTGCATGTGGATTGGGGACATTTGGTACTCATTATACAAACCGCACCAGACTTTCCGATCAAAAAGCTCGCCAAAGAGCTTGCAGACGCGTGTGAGATGGAAGGCCGGATTTTTTCTGGCCATACAAAAAGACTGTAACCATTACGGCAGCACCGGGCAGGGATTTCCTGCCCGACACTGTCCAGCTCTATCAGATACTATCGCCGTATTGGTCGGAGAAGAAGCTAAAAGTTTAAGCATGTTTTTTGAGACGAATAAAAGAAAAGTCCCTGATTTTACATAAATCAGGAACTTTTCGACGGAGACTACTGGACTCGAACCAGTAACCTCCTGCGTGTGAACAGCTTTATGAAACTTTTTTGATTGTTTCCGGCGGTTTTTAATCATTTCTGCTCCATTTCAATTGTTTCCCGGGCGTGATTTACTGTGCAAAATCCGCTTGTTCCACAAACTCCTGTGGTACAAGCTGTGGTCTGACTCTGTTATGTCGGCTAAAGTTCCGATTACTTATTAGTGAAAAAAGAACATCCCAATCCCCAGGGGCAAGCGGACAAAAAGATGGACTGGAAAAAGGCGGAAGAGATGTATTCTTACGAAGAAAGGAAAAGCAATGGTACAGTTTAGTCCGGAAGAAAAAGCGGAGGTATCATTTCTATATGGGTGAGATCTGCTCAGCCGTGGAAAATACCCTTTGGCGGGATTTTCATGCGGGCTTGCTCATCGTCAAATGGGTTATTGACATTAGGAGTTCCTTATCCCCGCTGGCTGAGAAGCGGCGAGTATCCGATCGCCAGTTTAGACTGGGAAGGGCGTTACCGCTGGTAGGGCTAAATTCAAAGCTTGGAGCAGGCTGAACTCACTTGCTCCATGTCTCAAAGGAGGTCACTTCCCCGACAATGCAGTCTGCGTAGGAAGGACGGTTGAAGAACGAGCTGTTTTACGGGAGTTTCTAGGAAAGCACATCTGTTTTCTAGTTCATTAGCAGTGTAGATCCCTGCATGAATATGGTATAACGATGGCAGAATCAAGCTATCCTTGGGGGCGATGAGATCTGCCACATACAGGCGCACCTTGAAACTCCCCATTTAGGTCCAACTTCTTGTTCGCATCTCCCTGGGCTCCAATACTCAAAATTTGTACCGCAGTAAAGTGTATAGGAGGTGAGTAAACCAACTGGAGTGGGCTTTTATCTTTGCTCGGGATTGTTATAAAGCCTATATCTAACCCACGCGGTACGCAAGACTGTCAGGAAAAGCTGTTCATATCTGAAATTCCCAGATTTCAATACAAGGCCTAGTTCCAGCTGTTCGATGGGCTACAGTTCCAGCACGCCAGGAGCGATATCTTGCCACGCCTGATTTTTGCCGCCAACTACTGCAATGTCTACCATAAACTTCCATACGGCTTATTAACCCTTGGATATACGTTCCGCGCCAGATCGCTGGCAGTCACTTAATTCAACAGGATTTACAGCGGAATGCCTCCTGTTTGCAGATTTTATAGCTTCTTGCAGTACGGTTTCCGTCTGTTCACCAGACAGCAGTTGTTCGGGATCAATACGAACGGCACTTACTCTGCTTTCCAGGTAAGCCTACACTTACCTTTGTACCATGGCGGAATAGCTTCCAGAGAGAATTAGGTGAGGTAAAGTCTCATTAGCCGCCAGTTCTTTCAGATTCAGCTTGCTTTTCGCACCTTTTCTGATGAGGCATCTAAGATATACCAGTAGTCCGGAACCACCAGTCAGCAGCGGTAAATGTCAAAATTTTCTGCAGCCTGTACCCCGTTTCCATAGTGCGCCCATTGACCAGCTATGACGGATACAACACCGTACACCAGCTGCTGGTCAGTTCCAGCGCTACTTTTCCGTTTCCAGTACCATCCAACAAAAAGCCTGTAGTCCGGCTTTGCAAAAATGACGCGGCTTTACTGCCGGTAAAATTATTGGCAATGCAGCCTATCCAGAGCTGGTTGTCATTCCAATCCGCAATTTTCCTTTAGTAATGGTGTCGCCAGCGACTTTAAGCCGGCAGCTGCACGCCCGTATTTAAGCATGGAGCTTACGCCAAATCGTATTTCTGCTAATTCCCAGCCGCCTTGCCGCAGCGGACTGGTTCATGTTTTCCTCCATCAGTACATGCTGAATAATATCCCGCTCAATTTCCTCCAGCGGTTTTGTGATATCAATTCCACTGTAATTCAAGTATTCCGTCTCCTCCGGGGGAATAGTATTGTCATTTAAAAGCAGGGTCTGTGCCTCTTTCAGAGTAATCTGTGCTCCCTGTGCGGTCAACACTAATTGCTGAATAAACGTTTTTAACTGGGATAAATTGGTATTCCAATGCTGCTGTTCCAGCAGAGCCACGACCCCTTCTTCAAATCCCCGGATACTCTTTTGATATTCTTGATTTGCCGCAGTTAAAAAAATCTGTGAGAAGTCCGTAATGGAATCAGGAAATTCCCGTAGAGGTGCCAGGATTACATGGAGAGACGAAATCTTCTGGTACAACGGATACAAGAACTGGTCATTGGACAGAAGATGGTGGATCCTATTCGTTGCCGAAGCGATAATAAAGTGCCGCTGATCCGCAGCAGAATCAACTATGTAGGCGCTCAACTCCTGCTGCAGTTCTATTGGAAGTAAGTGAATGTTCTCCAGATATAATGTGCATCCGTTTTCATTCAAAGGTGATGCAGTTTTATCCAAAAATGCATTCCAGCGTTTCCTGGTCAGTAGGTTGCAGCGCACAAAGATGAACGGAGCCATTGGCTCCTTGCGCAGGCCATGCAAATAATAGGCCAGACTGCTTTTTCCGGTACCATATTCTCCCAAAATCAACACAGGCGGCGGAGACACGGATGCGGTGACAATCTCCGCCACCGCTTGTACCCGTGGGTTATTCTTTTGAAGAGTATTGATAAATTCCGGGGACAGTGTCACTGAAAGCGGTTTTTCGATGGTAATGTCTGCCTGGGAGGCATATCCCTTATGCATCAGTGAAATGAAGAACAGGAAGCAGTCCTGATTGCGATAAGAAACCCTTTTGCCGATAATTTCGATTCCCTGTGTTCCGATTTTTTTACAGCCCCTATCGGTGGACTGCTGCAAAAGCACCGGAATAAATAGCAACAACTCTTTTTTAAAGGTTTGATGATCGGTAATCTCAAACGCGCGATTGTCAACAATTACGTTGCCTATCTGGTCCATCAGGATAATCCGGAATTTTAAATTATCAATAACTGTCTGAAAAATCTGAGTGATCTCCTGCCCCTTTTCCATCAACTCCGAATAATAGATGGCTGCAATAACGGACTGGCGGATACAATCCTCTGATGACAGAATTAGGAGTCCCCGAAGTCCGTTTGCCATAGCAGCATTTACGGAAGGCACATCCCCAATAATCAAAGAAAATCCCCGGTCAGCCAGTTCCGCCACCCGTTCCTTAACTTCTGCGTAGCGCACCTCGTAAATCTCCGTGTTTTTCAGTTGAAGCACTTCAAATACTTTTTTGACGGAATTAATAATGCTGGAATATCCGACCACCGCCACACGCTGATCGCTGAATCCCGGTTGGTTAATAGCCCGCAGGATATCCAATAAGGATACATCCACTTCCACCACCGGCACAGAGGTAAACTGCCGAAGAATCGCCGCAATTGCACCACGAGTAATGATTGCGTCAAAGGCGTTAGGTGGATAGGAGTTAAAAATAGAGATTGCCGTAAACTCATCTCCGGTATGCATCTCAAAATCCACCGTAGGAAACTCTTGGATGACGGGCGCGGCAGTCTCTTGGAAGGACAAATATGGGGCAATGATTAATATACGGAATCGTTTCATGGGCCTCCTCCCTCCATTTTTATTCGATTCAAATTGTAGCATATAGCAGGTTTTGTGGCAAGTAAAATCTTATTTGAGTTAATATTGCTACAAAATATAGCATTATTTTGCAACACATACCTTGATGAATGCTATTTCTCTCTGTAAAATTACGGTATAAAGCAATCTGCACAGCATCATTTTTGTGCATTTTGCTCACTCGAATACAATACCATTTAAAAAAATGGAGGAGGGCCAAGATGGACTTGAGCTGTGATTATCTGAAAATGAAACACCCGATCGCCCAAAAGGCGCTATATGCGCTGCTGGAAGTCAAGGATTCGGACCTTCGTTTGGATACGGTATATCAGGGAAACCACGCTGTAGACCAGGGAATCCACATCGGTGGCACCTTCTCAGAACTGATTCCACTGATCGCGCTTTTTTACGGAGGTTTCATTCATGTAAATGTGGAAGACCCCACTGCTCGTGAAAGTGACATCTACGTACAGAGCAAGGGACACGGTATAGCCGGTATGGCATCGGTCTTTTCGGATTTTGGTTTCTTTGACAGAGCGCTTTTGGAGAATTCCCGCGGAAGTGACAGCGATCTGAATGGACATCCTGGCCCTATCCTGCCAGGAGTACATATCGCGACGGGACCTTTAGGGCAGGGCATCAGTGCCGCTGTCGGCTTTGCCATGGCGCAGAAAATAGAGGGTGTTGGGCGGACATTCTGCCTGATGGGAGACGGGGAACTGCAGGAGGGCATTCCATGGGAGGCATTCATGTTTGCCTCTGCCAAAAATCTGAACAATCTGTGCATTCTCATCGATCACAACTATGGACAAAACGATGACTCTCACCGTCTCATGCTTTCCATGGGTAGCTTGCGAGAAAAATTGGAGAGCTTTGGTTTTGATGTTTTGGATGTCAACGGTCAGGAGTACGAGCCGATTTACCATGCGTTGGAGCACTTCCAACATCGGATCGACAGCCGCCCCATGGCCATCATCTCTGAATGCCGCAAGGGTGAAGGTGGTTTCTCCAAAGCCACCGAGAGCCACAAGACCACCGTGGGGCAGGATCTGGCGGAATGGGAAATCCATCAGCAGACGCTCCGCAGGGAAACCCGCATTAAAAACTTGTGTCATTTTCTACAGGCTGCAAAGGTGCGTGCGCCGGAGGAATATGAGCAACTCCTGCACTGGGCTTCCAAGATGGGGATTGATGTACAGCAGGATGAAAATGGCCCTGTGGGTGTTATACGCCGCTATTCTCAACGCCGCACCAAACGGGCTGCTCCCCGAGACAAGACTCTGCATTACCAGGAGCGCGACCTACCCGATCCCAAAATCGGAGATAAGCTGCAGTGCAGCAAAATTGCCGCGGATATGGTAGCAGCCTTTTCCAGAGACCCGAAAATGATTACTTTGGACGCGGATATGGGCCTGATCTCTGGTCTTCAGCCCGGTATGCTGAAACATGCTGGAAACCGCGGCATCAATGTAGGCATTGCTGAATCCAACATGAGTGGCATCGCCGAGGCCTTTGCCGCAAAAGGCTATAACGTCTGGCACTCCACTTTTGGCGTCTTTTTTGACTGGCGAGTTTTGCGCCGGATTACGGTCAGTCAGCAAGAGCGAATGGAATCAATTTCCAAAAGTGACGGCTGGCTGTCCGAGGGCCATCAGCTGGATATTACATTGTTCTCTACCGCTAGCAACATTGACACCGGTGTTAACGGCGCCACCCATATGAGCATCGACGATGTTACCGCGCTTATGCAGCTGCCTCACTTGCGGGTAATCGATGTAGCCTGTCCCCGAATGATGGTGGCGGTCATGAAATGGATTGCCAAGGGTAGCAAGGGGCTGGTGCTACTTCGGCTCACACGAGCCGCTTCTGAAACCATTTACCCTGAATCCCTGCAATTTGAATACGGAAAGGGCTATGTCCACGGAGATCCTCATGCGGACACCGTCATCATCACTAGTGGCCGAGGCATTTATGAGGGACTCAACGCCCAGAAGGCGTTACGGGAACAGGGACGCGAGATCGCCGTGGTGGACATGCCTTCCTTTGATGCAGATCTGGCTGCGCAGCTGACCCAACAAGGCAAACGAATCCTATTTGCCGAACAGAATAACGGTTTCCTGTTTGCCTCTTATCTGGACGAAATGTACCGGCGAGGAATCGCTTGGTCGCCGGAAAAGATTACCACCCTCAGCACCCGCACCAGAGAGCGAAAAGCACGGCATCTGCACTCCGGAACCTATACACAGCTGGCAAAACTCTGTGGCCTGTCTGCAGAGGATCTTGTAAATACGATCACATTTGAAATGTAAAGGAGGGCGCATATGGGCTTTGACATGAATGCTTTTTCCCTGGCAGGGAAAAAAGCCATTGTTACAGGTGGCGCAAAAAAGACCGGCCTGTGTTATGGTATGGCTGTCGCACTTCATGACGCCGGTGCAGAGATTGTCATTCTGGACGCAAATTCACAGGTTGAAAACACGGTGGCAGAATTGGGTGGCGCCAAATCTGGATACCACGCCGTGGTAGCAAATCTATTGGACCTCAACGATCTCAGCAACGGGTTTCAGCAAGCGATTTCAGCTCTGGGTGGACGGCTGGATATTCTGGTCAACGGTGCCGGACTTCAGTATCGCTGCCCCTCCGAGGAGTTCCCCGAGGACGCTTGGGATCGCATTATGGGGGTCAACATCAAGGGCGTTTTCTTTATGAGCCAGCTGGCTGGCAAGGTGATGCTGAAACAGGGCAAGGGAAAAATTATCAACATCGCCTCCACCAATTCTTTCATCGGCCTGCGGAACATGCCGGCGTATGTCTCCAGCAAGGGCGGCGTCAAACAATTGACCATGGCGCTCTCCTCTGAGTGGAGCGGTCGCGGCATCAATGTCAACGCCATTGCTCCCGGCTACATGGACACCGAAATGAGCAAGGATCTGCAGCAGATGGAACAGGGCAAACAGCTCACTAAGCGGATCCCTATGGGAAGATGGGGGCATCCCGAGGATCTGATGGGTACTGTCGTATTTCTGGCCTCATCTGCTTCCGACTACATTAGTGGTGTGACGCTCCCGGTGGACGGAGGTCATTTGGCAAGTTAAGGAGGTGGGTAAATGGCCATTCGTAAGCGCAACGATTTCATTTTAAGCATTCTCTCTTTTGCAATTGGATTGTTCCTGTTCGCATCAGAATCAACTGTTAGTGGTGTCATGCTGTTTGTCGGACTTCCCTTTCTGGCGGAACCCCGCACCTTTATTCAAGGCATCGGTATTCTGCTGATGGTATTCAGCATCCCTCTGTTTCTCAAATCAATCAGTCTGAAGGGTGAGCGGGACTCTGGCAAATTCAGGTTGAAAAAGGAAACGATCATTACTCTGATTGCGCTGCTCCTTTTCGTTCCCGCCTATGAACTAATCGGTTTTCCCATTGCTTCTTTCCTGCTCACTTTCTGTCTGAGCGTTGTGTATGGTCTTTGTGAAGAATCGCAGCGGGAGGAGCATGAACGTACCAGCAAAAAAAAGTTCTATCTTATCCGGTTTGTCTATTCTCTTGTTGTCGTAACCGTTCTGGTCCTCGTATTTACACAGATCCTGCATGTCAAGTTCTTCTGAGTCCGTTCTTTCCTACATTTCGTTATTTTGCTTAGGAGGAAAATTATATGAAAAAGAAAAATATCTTGGCACTGGCCTGCGTATTTCTTATGATGATCGGCATTCTGTCGGGCTGCGGTGGCGGTGAAGAAGCCGCTTACCCGGCGGAAGACATCTCGTGTCTGGTCCCCTACGCCGCTGGCGGCGGCACCGACAACATCGCCCGTGCTGTGGCGGCCAACATTGATCTACCTGTGTCCATCGCCTGCTCCGTTATGACCGGTGCCGGCGGTTATACCGGTTCACAAGAATTTTCCACACAGCCCGGCGACGGCTATCACATTATGTCTCAGAGTCCCCTGGACCTGATTTGCTACTATCTGACCGGTGTCAGTGAGGAAAAACTCTGGGAGAAGATGGAGCCGCTTCCCTGCATGGTAATCGATCCCGGCATCGTGGTTACCAATCCCAACAGCGGGATCAACAGTGTGGAGGATCTAAAAGCAATGGATCCCGCTGAACTGACTTGGGGATTCATCGGTGCCCGTCAGCAGATGGTCACCATCCAACTGCTCCAGGGGCTCGGCCTGGAAGGTGCCACCCAGGTTCCCTACGACAGCGGTGCTGACGCCATTACTGCCATCATGGGCAACCATGTTGATGTCAGTTTCATGCAGGTGGGCGATCTGGGCTCCGCCGTGGAATCCGGCAATGTGAAACCCCTGCTGATTGTGGACGAAAAGCGCTGTGAAATTTATCCCGATATTCCCTGCACAGAGGAACTGGGAATTGAAGCCACCGGCGCCCAGTATCGTGCCTTCTTCGCCACCAAGGATACCACTCCCGAGCAGATTCAGTATCTGAACGATAAGATGGCAGACCTTCAAGATGACCCCGATTATCTGGAGGCTCTGGAAGGCTTTGGCTTCCTGCCTGGCTTTATCCCGGCCGATGAGATGGGGGCGAAAATTGAAGAGTGGTACAACATCTTTGCTCCGATTTATGAGGAGTACCTCAAGTGACTCGCTTCTCACCCGCGCAAAGCAACGTCAAATCGCTCTCGCTGCTTGAAATATAGGAGGTGTCGTGAATGCAGCTATTTGCAGAGGGCTGGGCTTACCTCATGGCGAACCCAATGTCGTTTGTCTATATGACTGGAGGCATCCTGATGGGTATCATCTTTGGATGCATCCCTGGCTTGACGGCTGTTTTAGGCGTTACGTTGATGATTCCTTTTACCTACGCCATGTCTGCTGCGGAAGGCCTTTCCACTCTTATCGGCATTTATGTTGGCGGCATCAGCGGCGGCCTAATCTCTGCGTGCCTGCTGAAAATTCCCGGGACCTCAGCATCTCTTGTCACCACCTGGGACGGCTATCCCATGGTCAAGCGTGGCAAGCCGGAGGCTGCACTGTCTCTTGGTGTGTTTGCCTCCTTGATTGGTGGCACATTTTCTGCTATTGTCCTGGCGACCATAGCGCCGCAGCTATCCAAGGTCACATTAAAGTTCGGGCATTGGGAGTATTTTGCACTGATTTTTTTCAGTATCTGCGTAGTGCTCTCCATGGTCAGTTCTAGCGGAGCCAAAGGCGGAATCGGATTGTTTTTCGGCATGGCTATCGGCTCTGTGGGAATTGACCAGGTCACCGGCGTAAACCGGTTGATGTTTGGCCAGTGGCAGCTCAGTTCCGGCATTGGCCTGACCGCTTTTCTGATGGGGCTGTTTGCCATCAGTGAGGTTCTCAGCCAATCCGGTGAATTGTCCGGACTGCGGATAACAACCCGGGTGCGGCGTGTCCCCTTTATCCCCCCAAAGGATGAGCGGGATGAAATGTGGAAAGGCATCACCATCGGCTCTCTGTTAGGTACCTTCACCGGTATTTTACCGGCCGTGGGTCAGGATACTGCCACAGTGCTGGCCTATAACCAAACCAAAACCATGTCCAAGCACCCGGAAAAATTCGGAACCGGATATGCTGCCGGTATCGCAGCATCTGAGAGCTCCAATAACGCTGTCAACGGCGGAGCCCTGATCCCCTTGTGCTGCCTGGGGATCCCAGGCGACAACGTGACAGCTGCTCTGATTGGCGGTCTTATGATCCACGGTCTGCAGCCTGGACCCATGCTGGCGGTGGACGCCCCGGAGGTGATTGGATGCATTATGCTGGTGTATTTTCTGGCAAATATTGTAATGTATCTGATGGAAACCGGCCTGATGAACATTTTTGTTCAAATGATCCGGATTCCCAAGTCCCTTCTTTTTCCTGCTATTTTGGTCTGCTGTGTTTTGGGCGTCTACGCCATCAACAACCGCATTTTTGAAGTGTTGGTAATGGTAGTTTCTGGAATCGTTGCCTATTTTCTGTTGAACTATTTCAAACTGGATCTGATTGCAATTCTGCTGGGATACCTGTTGGGGCCACTTCTGGAAACCTACTTGCGGACAGCCATGATCGCCGACCAGGGAAACTTGTTGGCTTTCACACAGCACCCCATTGCGCTGGGTCTCATTGTTGCGGCTGTTATTGTCTTAGCGGGACAGGCCTTCTTCCGAAAGTCCCGTAGAAAAAAGCTGTTGCGTTAGCAGGCAATACCTCCGCGCAGGAATAAGGCAACAGGCCGGCCCGTCTTTCCGGCGGGCCGGTCCTTCCTTTCATCTGACATTCAATTTGAAAGGAGCATATTTGACATGAAAGCAGCTGTTCTAACAGCACCGTATGAGATTACCGTTGAGAAGCGGGGAATGCCTCAAATTCAGGGGCCACAGGACGTTTTATTTAAGATTTTGCAAACTGGTATCTGCGGCTCTGATATGTTGGCATTCCGTGGAGGGCATAAAACCGTGCAATATCCCCGAGTCCTGGGGCACGAGTGTGTAGGTGAAGTTGTCGCAGTTGGCTACGAGGCGGAAAAGAAATTTCTCCCCGGCGATCTCGTTACAGTACAGCCTCAGTTGATCTGCGGTACCTGCTATCCGTGCCGGCACGGCAGAATCAACGTCTGCACCCACAAGAAATTTATGGGTATTAACGAAGACGGTTTTTTCACGGAATATTATAAATGTAACCAATTTAACATCGTGAAGCTGCCGCAGGGAGTAACCCATGACATGGGTATGCTGGTAGAACCCTTTGCCGTAGGAGCTAATGCAGCGGAACGGGCCGGAGCTGAACAGGGGAAAAATATTGTAATCGTGGGCGCAGGTACCATCGGCAACTGCACAGCACAAATAGCTGTGGCTAGAGGCGCTAACGTTTTAATTACAGACATTAAAGACGGACGGCTTCAATACGCACAGGACTGCGGCATAAAAAACTGCTGCAACACCAATCGGGTTTCTCTTGCGCAAGCCATCGATGGGGCATTTGGTTCTGCAGGAGCAGATGTATTGATTGACTGCTGCGGAATCCCAGAAATGCTGCAAAACATGGTGTGTTGCGCACAAAATGCTTCTCGCATTGTTTTGGTAGGCACATATGGGCGGGATATTCTGATGAATATGACACACCTGCAACGAGGAGAAATCGATATTATCAGCGTCATGCAATATGTCCGACGGCACTACCTACAAGTATTTGACCTCATGCAACGGGGAAAGCTGCATCTGGAGGGCTTTATTGGGGCCCGCTTTCCTCTGTCAGGCCTTCAGCAAGCTTTTGACTATCTTCATGAACCAAATACGGATGTAATGAAAGTTGCAATTATGGTGCAGTAGGATTGACTGCTGCCTCCACCACGCGGCACGGAGAGGCGTACCATTCAAAGGCCACTGTTTGTTTCCTGGACCCCACGGATATAATGAACCTGATTCAGCATTTACAGTTTGCATTACATAGTAGTGCGTTTGCTGAAGTGGGAAGATGAAATTAGTTTTGGCTGAAATAAGTACTTTGACATTTCAAAGCTTGCGCCGCAGTAAACAGTACAGAAGTCCGGAACTGGCCCATATCACCAGCTCCGGGCTTTTCTCTTTCTGAAGATCACAAAAACCTCTCCCATTCGACACGGTTCGACCGACAAAAAATTCCAGCATGATATAATCAAACCAGGCGCAAGCCTAAACTCGTAGCTTTCCGGTGAGGTCCACACCCCGGTGGGACCTCAGACGTTCATGGGCCTCGTAGGGCACCATCACCATCCCTGTACGAAGGAAACTTCCATGAAGGTCTTCAGTTTTTGGCGCTGTGCCGGCAGCGCGGGTGTGTGACTTTCCGTCGAAAGCGGAAAGGACACAAATGAACGACTTTGTCGTGATTCCTTATAGTGGGCAGCAAGTATCAGTGCCAAAGGAGGTCGCAGACTTCCTGGAGCAGGATCGGAAACGGGAACAGGCGCAGGAAAAGCAGGACGAAAGGCATCTGAGTAAAAGTGAGTTTGAAACGGTGCTGCCCGGCTCGGAATGCGTCAGGCGTCCCGTGGAGGATCCTGTACTCTGGACCCTCCGCCTTGAAAGTCTGCAAAAAGCCATGGAGGTTCTGGATCACCAGAGCCGCGAGTTCATCGATTTCCGCTATGACAGGGGTCTGACCATGGAGGAGATCGGAAAGTTCTACGGCGTGTCCAAAATGGCGGTATCAAAGCGGCTGAGAAAGCTCCACCAAAAGCTGAAGGGCTCTGTCATCTGACAGAGCCCTTCAACTTTTTTTGTTTTCCGGTTTACAAATGCCCTTTGAGTGTCCTAGTAAGTGAGGGGCAATGGTTTCCGCGTTGTGAGAACGCAGCGAGTTGACGTGAGACACACATTGTAAACAAATTGAAAATCTCGCAAAAATAGGTTGTAAAAAACCGTGATTTTATCCCTACCCCTTATGAGGGGATTTTTTCTCCTGCGCTCATGTCTCTGATGGATCTGAGAAAACCATCGTGCCCCAAACGACGCTTCCACACATCGGAGATATGGCTGAAGGCCGCAGCCATGAATGACAATTGAAGGAAGAGGTACAGGATTATGGATGGAACCAAATTCAACCGCAGGTTTTTGAAAATGCTTCTGAAGATGCAATGTGAGAAAGAAACGCTGGACTGTGTGATCCATGAGATGAGAGCTGTGCTGGGAGAGAAGATGCCGGAGGAAGATGCCGTGCGGGCGTATCTGAAAGACCCCGGCAAAAAAACAACCCTCACAGTGGGCCAGCAGGTCCTTGCCATGGACAAGCTGCTGGAAGACGCGGAGGTAAACTTCCACATGATTTGCGACATGGTGCGCTACCAGAACATGAAGGAAGCGGGGATGGTCCACTCTGTGGATGAGTTCCTGCAGCTCCTTCGTTCAGGCAGAACACAAAACGAGTAAAGGAGGTGCACAAGCATGAAGCTGTCGGAGTACAAAAGCTATGACGACCTGCCGCTGTTCCTCAACGCGGAGATGGTGGCGAAGGTGCTGGGCGTGTCTCCGTCATCCGGATACGAACTCCTGCATGAGGACGGCTTCCCGGTGCTGCGGGTAGGCAACCGTATGGTGGTGCCAAAAGACGCGTTCATCCGGTGGGTGGAGTCACACACAGGAGGTGGCGGATGAGAACACAGAACAACTACTTCACGATGCCCAACGAAGTGTTCCAGCTGGGACTCAGCGCTGGGGAGCTGGCGGTATACAGTTACCTGCGCCGCTGCGAGGATCGCAGGACACACCAGTGCTGGCCCAGCTACCGGACCATCGGCAGCGCGGTGGGCATGAGTGAAAACACGGTGCGAAAGTACGTACTGGCCCTGGAAGAGCGCGGCCTGATCGTCACCGAGCCCACAGACGTGCGGCTGAAAAGCGGACGGCGCCGAAACGGAAATCTCAAATACACCCTGCCGTCTATCCAGGAGGTATTGCGGGACTACTACGCCCGGCAGCGGAGTACGCTTGAGGCCCAGACAGAGCGGCAGCGGGTGCAGAAGATGCTGGCAGAGCAGCAGGCAGAAGACTCCCTGTGAGCCCCCTGTGAGGCCCTGTGTGGAGTGGCTTGGGACTCAGCAGGGTCCCAGCCCCTCCCGGGGATTTTGGACGAATTTGGGCCGGTTTCGAGGCTCTGCGGAGGACGAAAGAAAATGCTGGATAAAGAACAGGCGTCACAAGCGCCGCTCTGTTCGGTCATTTCTGCCCGTAGCGCGGGCAATTACGGGAGTTTCTGTGGCTTCAAAAATGGAGTCAATATCCGGGCCGTGATATCATCTCTGCGGTCGTTATCCCCCAACGCATACTCCCACAAAGAAAAAACAGGGGTCACACCCAGAAAGAAGACCATTATGGGAAAAAAAGAGAAGTTTCCCCTCTACCTGTCACCGGAGAAAAGACCATTCTGGAGCGCCGGTATCAGGAGGACAGGAGCCGGAGCATCACCGACTTCATTGAGCGGGCGGTGGACTTTTATCTGGACTACCTCAGCGCCAACAACGCTGGATTGTTTCTCCCTACCTCCATCAAGTCCTATCTGGACGGCCTGTTGGACCAGCTCGAAGGCCGGATGTCCTCTCTGCTGTACAAGCAAGCGGTGGAGCAGGATCTGGTGGCTGGTATCCTCGCCGACGCATATCAGTTCAGCGGCGAGGAGCTGCGCCGACGGCGGACGGAGAGCGTCCAAAATGTGCGGAAGACCAATGGCTGCATCTCGCTGGAGCAGCGGGTGCGGGAGACTTGGGAGGATGGGGATGAATGGCAAGACTGATCGTCAAAAGTCCGTATATCAAGTGCGGAGGTAACCAGGGCGCAGACGGTTACATGCGCTACATCGCGACACGGGAGCGGGTGGAGATCATCCCGGATGACCGTCCGCCAACCCGCAAGCAGGAGCAGCTCATCACAAAGCTGACAAAAGACTTCCCGGATGTGAAAGAGCTGCTGGAGTATGATGACTATGTACAGAAGCCTACAAAAGCCAATGCCTCGTCGCTCATCACCCTGGCGCTGGAGGAACACTGGAAGCAGGTGCAGCAGACGGATGGTTACATGAAATACATCGCAACACGTCCTCGTGCAGAACGACTGGGTGACCATGGCCTGTTCGGTGACGCGGATCGTGTGGACCTGGACACCGCCATATCGGAACTGGAGCACTACACCGGCAACGTCTGGACGTACATCCTCTCTCCGCACCGGGAGGACACCACACGCCTTGGCTGCGACAATGCCAAAGCATGGCGGAACCTGCTCCGCGTCAATCGCAATGGCATCGCCGCCGCCATGAACATTCAGCTGAACCACTTCCGCTGGTATGCCGCCTTCCGCGACGAGGGAAAGCATCCCCATATGCACATGATAGCGTGGTCAACACAGCCAGGAGAAGCGGACCTGACGTGGGATGGTTACCCGCAATATCAAATCCGCGCTCACCAATCAGATCTTCAAACAGGAGATGCTCCACACCTACGAACAAAAGTCGCAGTCCCGGGACGAGCTGGTGCGGGGAGCCCGCCGCATGATCCGGCAGCTTACGCAGGAGATGGCGCAAAGTCTCTGCGCGGCTCCTGAGATTGAGCAGAAGATGGAGCAGCTGGTCGGACAGTTGGAAACGGTCAAGGGCAAAAAGTCCTACGGATACCTTCCCGAGTCCGTGAAGAAAACTGTGGACGAGGCGGTGGACAAGCTGGAGGAACTGCTGGTGGTCCGTGAGTGTTATGACCAGTGGTGCATCCTCCAAAATGAGGTGGAGAACTACTGCCACGATAAGCCCAGAGAACGAAAAAAGCTGGCCCAGGAGAAAAAGTTTCGGCAGATCAAGAACGCTATCATCCAAGAGGCGGAGAATATCCGCCTGGGTGTGATGACATTCGAAGATGAAAAGGTGGAAGATCGAGACGAGTGGGTGGAAAATTGGGAGGTCTCCTACGAGTGCCTGCGGCTACGGGCCAAGATCGAAGACCGCAAGCTGCCGCTCGATCAGCGGGACGAGGCGGTGGGAGATCTGGAGTAGCTGGCAGAGTACGGCGATATCCATGCCAAATACTTCCTGGGACTGCTGTATCGGGACGGCGGGCTGCTCATCCCGGACGCTGAGAAAGTCAGGCATTGGCTGGAACAGGCGGCAAAACAGAATCTTCCGGACGCGCAATACCCCCTGGGCCACCGGCCTGATGACCACGAAGATCCGGAGATGGATCGTGTCAGCATGGGCGGCATGACCATGAAAGGATGGTGATTGTCCGCAATCTTTACGGAGTCCATTGATTATAGAGCACTCCCTTCACCAGATGGTGGGGAAATAAATCAACAAGACGAAGTATAACAAATAAAAACCTCTCCTACGGCTGGAGAGGAGAAATGATATCCAGTGAAAAAAGGAACATTCAAATCTTACGAAGATCTGCCGCTGATGCTCTCGGTTCCTGAGATGGGAGCGGCGCTGGGAATCTCCCGTGCCGGGGCTTATGAGTTGGCACGGTCCGAGGGTTTTCCCGCACTGAGGATCGGCACCCGCATTGTGATACCCAAGGACAAACTTCAGGAATGGGTAGACAAACAGACCGAAAAGATATGATATGAGGGCAATCGTTGATTTGCGGCGAGGCAATGTGGTAAAATACAACATACAAATCAAAGAAAGGGGTGTTCCTATGAAGGATATGTCGGCACAAAAGCAGGTCTGCTCAATAGGGACAGGCGGGGAGCCGGCGGAAGCCATGCGGGAACGCTCATGGGAATATGGGCTCCCACCTTACCTCCAGCATGATCTGGACGCATACAAAGAAGGCCTTGCGGAGGGGTCCTCTCTGCTGGACTGTCTGTGGGGAGAGCTGTACGGAAGCATCAACATCGCGGAGATCAACGATGGCGCGATCACACATGAACATGCCAATTATCTGCGTCAGAAGTTTCTGTGGGGTGAATGAAGTGCCTGATTTTACAAACTGCAAGCGTGTGCCCGGACGTGCTTATAACGGTGCCAACGGAAAGAAGATCGCAATCGAACATCAGGGCGAGCAATATATGCTGAAATTTCCTCCTTCCGGTCAGGGAAAGAGAACGGAGCTGTCCTACACGAATAGCTGTATCAGCGAACACATCGCCAGCACCATCTTCAACATGGTTGGGATCCCCGCGCAGGAAACCATCCTGGGAACGTATGATGTGGGGGGAAAGACGAAGATCGTCTGCGCCTGCAAAGATTTTACCGCAGACGGAAGTAAGCTGTTTGACTTCTGCTCCATCAAGAATACCGTCATCGATTCTGAATATGGCGGCACCGGAACGGAGCTGGAGGACATTCTGGATACCATTGAAAAACAGCAGTACGTGAATCCTGTGGAAGTGCTACAACACTTTTGGAATGTCTTTGTGGTGGATGCGCTTCTGGGGAATTTTGACCGACACAACGGAAACTGGGGATTCCTGTATCACGATGACACCCAGACCGCAACGCTGGCCCCAATCTATGATTGCGGCAGCTGTCTGCTGCCGCAGGCAGATGCCCAGGTGATGCGGGCGGTCTTGTCAAATCAGGATGAGCTGAATGCCCGGATTTACCGCTTCCCGACTTCTGCCATCAAACAGAATGACCGGAAAATCAACTACTATGATTTCTTGATGGCAACTGGAAACAAGGACTGCAATGCGGCGGTCATGCGCATGATGCCGCGATTCCATCTGGATAAGATGCTGGCTTTCATCAGAGAAGTTCCTTTTCTGGATGAACTGCAGCGGCAGTTTTACCAGACTTATCTGTCTGCCCGAATGGAAAGAATCATGGTCCCTGTGCATCGGCGGATTATGGAGCAACAGCAGCATCTATCACCGAGACTTCATATGTGAGTGTAAAGTTCAGGACCGCTTCCGAATTTTCGGAAGCGGTCCTGAATTTGCTAACAATTTGATAACTCTGCCCGGTTGGAGTAGCTATTGAGGTCAGGTCATAGTATTGTGTGTCGCTGATAGGAGGCGATTCATGATGCGTGACTATATGAAGGCCCTCTGCTGCAGGTTCGAGACGACATCCCGGAGGGCGGAGTATCTGGACAGGAAAGTCGAACGGACCTACAGGCAGCTCACCCGTCTGCTGGATGAGCCGGAGCGGAAACTGCTCCTGAAGATGGCGGATCTGGAAGACGCTCTGCGGGAGGAAGCGTGTCTCAACAGCTTCATCTCCGGTTACCGTCTGGCCCAGGGTATCCAACAGGAGCTGCTGGCAGACCCAGTCGCCGTACAACTTTGAAAACGAGGACGAACAACGGGCGTGTGAGCTGGCGAGAAAGGAGAGATGATGAATGGGGAAGAAACGCGCCAACAGCGAGGGCAGTATCCGCAAACGGAAAGATAGTAGATGGGAGGGATTCTACACGGCCTCCTATGACCCGGCGCCCGGGAAGCAGAAAATTAAGAATGTCCTGGGAAAGACTCAGGCGGAGATCAAGGAGAAACTGAAAAAGGCCATCGCGGACAGTCAGCGACTGGATATGAACCGTAGCGGCACCCACACGGTGAAAAGCTGGGTGACGATGTGGTACGAGGTCTATGCCGAGCCCCGGCTTCGGGAGAACACCAAGGACTACTATCTGAATTACATCAATAACCACATCATCCCCCAACTGGGGGACATCAAGCTGGACAAGCTCACCACGATCCAGATCCAGAAGTTCTACAACGATCTCCAGAAGAACGGGCGGGTGCAGCGGTACCAGCACATCCAGCTGAAGAACAAGGGACTGAGCGTCCGGGTGGTCCATGGCATCCATACCTTGCTGAACAACTGCTTGGAGCAAGCTGTGGCGGAGCGGCTGATCCTGGTGAACCCCGCGAGAGGCCGCAAGCTGCCAAAGATGGAGAAGCGGGAGATGAAGGTACTGCCGGAAGAGAAGATCCGCCCCTATCTGATGGAAGCGGACAAGCGGGGACTGCTGGCACCCTTCTACCTGGAGCTGACCACAGGACTGCGGCGGGGAGAACTGCTGGCCCTCCTCTGGACGGACCTGGACGTGGAGAAGCGAACCATCTCCATCACGAAGCAGGTGACTCGCACCAAGGGAGAATTGGTGGTGAGCCAGCCCAAGACCCACAATTCCATCCGTGTCCTGCCGGTCTCGCAGCAGGCGGTGGAGCTGCTGGTGGAGGAGCACAAGAAGCACCCGGGAAATCCCTACATGTTCCCGTCGCCCAAGACGGGAGGAATGTTCGATCCGGATTCCTTCCGGCATACCCACGAGAAGATCCTGAAAGCCATCGGCACCGAGCATATTCGGTTTCACGATCTCCGGCACACCTTCGCAACGCTGTCTCTCAAGAATGGGGTGGATGTGAAGACCCTGTCCAGCACCCTGGGGCATTACAGCGCGGGCTTCACCCTCAGCACCTACACCCACGCCACGCCGGATATGATGCGAGAAGCAGCGGATACCATGGGCGATGTGATAGGGAAGGCAATATGAAAATACACCTTTGTGAGCACATACACTCACAAAGGTGCATTTTTAGAAATTAAAACGGCAATTCATCATCTTGAACAGAAGAGGCATCTTCTGTTTCCCACTGAATCAGGGTTTTAACCCGAGACATTGGCAATCGTAATAATTTATAATTATCATCAAATAGATCCAAATCAAGCGTAATTGTTTCTTTCATACCATCATGTACTCTGGTGTATCTCCAATATGACTCATCCGGAGCTGCAATATCATCGGAAAATCCAACTACTTGCAGAAATTCTTCCAACCCAGATTGGTCTAAAACAATAAAGGTGGAACTTTTCATACCCAACAGAGATCGAATATAGTAAATGGTATTGTTGGTTGTAAAAAAGGTTCCGTCCAAAAACTGAAACATTCTTTCGGTTTCTTTATGAAAAGAAGATAGGAGGTCTTTAAATTGTTCAGTGGTTTCCTGTAAATCATAAGCTGTTTTAGCTTCTGTCAAAGAAGCATCCCTAGCCAAAAAGTTCTGAAATAATCCAGCAAATTGGCTTTTTAGGGAATTAACAATATCGGTTGTAGTTTCGAAAGATTCAATCGGGTTATTTTTAATTGCGAGACGCAGTTCCTCAATAAACTGATGAATTTTAATGTTATCCGCATATGCGGGCCTAAAGGTGCCCGAATCCTTGTTTTGCATGTATGTCCGGTTTTCTATATATACATCTTTAGCGATGAAAATATAAATTTTCTTTTTATTCTTGATAGCTGTGCGAAGTTCCTCCATGGTGATTGAAAAATCGCCTGTGGAAGCCTGAGTCCCAAAATGATTTCCAATAATACAGATTACAATATCGCAAGTGGTCAATTCACTATAACAACTATTTTCAATAGTGTCTGTTTGCGTATAAGCTACACCGCCCCTATCATGCATAACTGGCGTATACCCAAGTGATCTAATAAAATCTCCGATATCATTCCGGACATGCTTCAAATCATAATATGTTGAACTAATAAAAACACGCGGCGCAGCCATGATGGATACTCCTCTCTGTTTTTGAAATTATTTTTAGTATAACATTTCGACTTGTTATCTACAAGAAACTTTTGCGCAGAAAGTCCGATTTTAGAACATAAAACAACAAAATACGACACCACTAGGCAAAATCATTTCGCCCGGAGCTGTGTCCCTTCTGAAACTATCCCCGAATTGGTCAGTGTATTGGTCGGAGAAAAAGTAGAAAATTTGGAGAAAACTTTTAGAGCCTGAGGCAAAAGAAAAGTTCCTGATTTCTTGCGAAATCAGGAACTTTTTGGTGGAGACTACTGGACTCGAACCAGTGACCTCCTGCGTGTGAAGCAGGCGCTCTAACCAGCTGAGCTAAGCCTCCATACGGATATGTAATTTTTTTCTGCCCATAAGACGCCGTGCACAACGGCGTCCTATGGGATGGTGACCCGTACGGGATTCGAACCCATGTTACAGCCGTGAAAGGGCCGTGTCTTAACCACTTGACCAACGGGCCATTTGGAAGTCCATGAAGCGCCGGGGCGCTTCATGGATCTGGTAGCGGCACCTGGATTTGAACCGGGGACACTGCGGGTATGAACCGCATGCTCTAGCCAACTGAGCTATGCCGCCAAATGTCTAACCCGAACGGGCATCAATTACTATACCAGAAGGCGGCGGCGTTTGTCAAGTGTTTCTTCGAAAAAAATGAAAAATTTCAAAAAACCGGAAGCAGAGGAGAGACTCGCTGCCGCTGGCAGGGTGCCCCGAGGCCGGCAGCCCGGATACGGTGGGAATGAGGCCGGGCGGCTCCTACCGCCCGGCACCGTCTTTTCAAAAATCCACTCATGTCATCGGGCGGACCGGAACGCATTGTAGAGCCGGAAGAGATCCTCCAGGGCGGCGCACAGATCTGCCCGGGCGGACTGGCGGGCTACCTCCCAGGGCACGGCGCGACGGTTGGTGGACACGATAGCGGTGACGCCCTCTTGATAGGCGTCCTCCGCGCCGGGGGCCACGTCGCCCACTACGGCCACCACCGGGATCCGTGTCTGCCGGGCCCGGTGGGCGATGCCGATGACCACCTTGCCCCGAAGGCTCTGACAGTCGATACGGCCCTCGCCGGTCAGGACCGCGGTGGCACCAGGCAGCAGGGCATCGAAGCCCACGGTGTCCAGGACTGTCTCGATCCCCATCTGCAGGCGACTGCCCAGGAAAGCCATCACACCGGCTCCCATGCCGCCGGCGGCGCCAGCACCGGGAAGGTCTGCGATCTCCCGGCCCAGGTCCTGGCGGATCACCTCCGACAGGTGGCGCAGATTCCGGTCCAGACGGGTCACCATATCAGGGTCGGCCCCCTTCTGGGGGCCGAAGACGGCGCTGGCGCCATTGGGACCGCAGAGGGGGTTGTCCACATCGCACATGGTCACGATCTCCACACCGTTCAGCAGGGGGAAGCGATGGGACATGTCGATCCGGCACAACCGGTCCAGCGTGCCGCCTACAGGGACGTACTCCGCCCCGGTGCCGTCCAGAAAGCGGACGCCCAGAGCGGCGGCACAGCCGCAGCCGCCGTCGTTGGTGGCACTGCCGCCCAGGCCCAGAATGATGCGCCTGGCGCCGTCCCGGATCGCCGCCAGAATCAGCTCTCCCACGCCGTAGGTGGTGGCTCCCTCAGCACAGAGACGGCCTTCCATCAGGGGCAGGCCTGCGGCGGCGGCCATCTCGATCACGGCGGTGTAGCCATCGGCCAGCAGACCGTAAAAACCAGAGATCTTACGAAAATCCGGACCGGTGCAGGGCACCTCTACCCGGTGGCCGCCCATGGCGGCCAGAAACGCCTCCACGCTCCCCTCGCCGCCATCCGCCACGGGAATGGAGACCACCTCTGCATCCGGCACGTGGCGCAGAAGGGCCTCCCGCATCAGCTGGCAGATCTCCAGGGAGGACATGGTCCCCTTGAAGGAGTCCGGCATGAGAATCCACTTTGACATGAGTTTCCTCCTCTCTGGATGCGCGGGGCGGGCGGAAGGCCCGCCCCGGTCCGGTCACGGGTTGACCACGTTGATGGGGGCGCCCTGAAGGTAGGCCCGCACGTTGTCCACGGTGCAGTCCATGATGCGCTGGCGGCTCTCCCTGGGGGCCCAGGAGATATGGGGGGTGAGGATGCAGTTCTTGGCGGTCAGCAGGGGGTTGTCGCCCCGGATGGGCTCTGTGGACACCACATCCAGCCCGGCGGCCGCCACCTTGCCGGAGTTCAGGGCGTCCGCCAGGTCCTGCTCCACCACCATCTGGCCCCGGCTGTTATTGATAATGATGACCCCGTCCTTCATCTTGGCGATGTTCTCCCGGTTGATGATGCCGGTGTTGAAGGGGAACAGGGGCATTTGGAGGCCCAGAACGTCGGACCGGGCGAACAGTTCGTCCAGGGAGACGTACTCCACCCCCAGCTGCAGAGCTTCGTCCCGCTGGCGCATGTCGTAGGCGATGACATGCATCCCCAGGGCCGATGCGATGGCGGCAGTGTGGATGCCGATGTTCCCGCAGCCAAGCAGGCCGTATGTCTTTCCCGCCAGCTCGATCAGGGGGTAGTCCCAGTAGCACCAGTCCGGGCACTGTTCCCATTTCCCGCTCTTTACCGTATCATTATGATAACCGATGTGATGGCAGATTTCAAGCAGCAGGGCGATGGCAAACTGGCTGACGGAATGGGTGCCGTAGACCGGCACGTTGGAGACAGGGATGCCCTTCTCTTTTGCGCAGGCTATGTCGACCACGTTATAGCCGGTGGCCAGCATGGCGATGAAGCGCATGGAGGGACAGGCGTCCATCACTCGGCGGGAGATGGGGGTCTTGTTGGTGAGGACCACCTCCGCACCGCCGATCCGGGAGATGATCTCGTCCTCATCGGTGAGGCTGGTGCGGTCGTAAACCGTCAGGTCTCCCAGCTTCTCCAATTCTCCCCAGCTGAGATCGCCGGGGTTTTCCGTGTATCCGTCCAAAATGACGATGTGCATTTCATTCCTCCTGTCTGTGTGTCCCCCGGCCCGCAGGGGCCGGGGGACAGCCGATTCCACTGGAAAGTCAGCAGGATTGCAGCAGTTCCAGCGGGACGCCGTACCTGACGGCCAGATCCGCGAAGTCCTGCTCAATGGCGGGGCTGATGTCGATACCCTCCCGCTCCGCCTGCCGGGTCAGATGGAACTCGATCTCCCCGGGGATCATGATCTCCCGGAAGCCCGGTGCCGTGGGGGCGGCCTTCAACTCATCATACATGGCGTCGGTCCGCACGACCACGGCCTCGCCGGAACTCTTTCCCACCACAGCCACGGTCTCAAATGCCTCGGAACCGTAGTCGGCAATGCCGGTGGCCTGGTTGATATTCAGGCAGGTGTGATAAAACAGGCAGGTATAACCGTCGGGAGAGGCGTTCTTGACTTCCTCGGAACCCAGCGCTCCGCCATTGCCGGTGATATTGGTGACGACTACGGTCTCACCCAACACATCCTCCAGATATTTTGCATATGTGCGGGCATTAAAGTCAGTGTCGCCCCCGGCGCCCATGGGAACGATCATGTTGATGGATTTGGTGGGCCAGTCAGTGCCGCCATCCTCCGAAGAGGCGTCATCGGCCGGGGTATCCGGGCTGTTGCCGCAGTGGCCGGACTGCGACGCCATGATCGCTCGGGGTGCCATCTATCTGGACCTGTGCTGCCGCTCCCTCTCTATCCGGGTGATCGAACTGATTATCAACGGAACGGACATTGTCAATATCCTGCTGTAGCTGCGGCAGAAATACGGCCCGGTTCCAGCTGCCATCCAGGTTTTGCAGCTCTCCCGCCGGGAACAGTATCTGGGAAAGCCGGCATCCTCCGTGTTCTCCACCCCGGCGTTGAGCCGCATCGTGTCCGCGACGGAGAACACGGACGAGATTATCGCTTACAAAAACACCCACCTGTCCGTCAAAACGAAAAACATGATGATGCACGGCCTCCGGGCTGGAACTGTGGTTTCCCTGCTGAACGCCGCGCAGATCCAGACCACGGAGGACCAGCTGCGCAAAAAGCTCCACTACAAGGGACACAAGGCCAAGTACACCTTCGGGGATATCATCACCCGCAGCCCGCGGATGATAGCCTGTATCCAGGAGGCCAAGGCCTTTGCCCAGACGGACTCCAATATCGTGGTGGTGGGGGAGACCGGTACCGGAAAGGAGCTGTTGAGCCAGAGCATCCACGCCTGGAGCCGTCGGTCACAGAACAACTTCGTAGCCATCAACTGCGCCGCCCTGCCGGAGAACCTGCTGGAGAGCGAGCTGTTCGGCTATGTGGAGGGCGCCTTCACCGGCGCCACCAGGGGCGGTAAGCCGGGCCTGTTTGAGATCGCCCACAACGGCACCATCTTTTTGGACGAGATCTCGGAGATCCCCCTGGGACTTCAGGGGCGGCTGCTGCGGGTCCTGCAGGAGCGGGAGATCATGCGGCTGGGGGACAGTCAGGTGACTCCCATCAATATCCGGGTGATCGCGGCCACCAACAAGAACCTGGAGTCGCTGGTCCGGGCAGGTAAATTCCGCAGCGATCTCTATTACCGCCTGTATGTCCTGTAGCTGAATCTGCCCCCGCTGCGGGAGCGGCAGGAGGACATCCCGCTGCTGACGCAGAGCTTCCTTCGGAACTTCCAGGCTCGGGAGGGCGACGGCTGTCCGCTGGAACTGAGCGATGGCGACTGCCGTCTGCTGCAGAGCTGCCCCTGGCGGGGAAACATCCGGGAGCTGCAGAATTTCTGTGAGCGGCTGGCGGTGCTTTACCGGCCTGGCGTCTCTGTATCTGGCCTGATCGCCCATCTGCTGGAGAGTGCCGCCTCTCCCGAGACGCCGCCCCCGTGCCCGCCGCCGATGCCGAAGGCCGCCCATACCAGGATCGACCTGTCCTATGAGGAGTTGCTGGCCGTTCTTCAGGAATGCGGCGGGAACCGGACGCAGACGGCGGCAAAACTGGGGATCAGCCGGGGGACACTGTGGCGGCTGCTGAAGAAGTATCAGGTCGGACAGACATGAGCAGAGGCATAGCCCATGACGCATGCCGACTGCGGTTTCCAGAGTATGGGCAGGGGAGGGCAACGCTGATGGAACCCCAGCGTACGAGAAAAAGCCCTGTGGCTGTAAAGCCAAAGGGCTTAATGGTTGCTGGTACTCAGTATGTGCAGCATCTGTGCCGCTGGTGGAAGCGGGGCGCCGCTGCAAAGCCTGTCACCCCCACTTTCCTGCCATCACAAGCTTCGTATCCTGTATTCCGGCGTTATAGCCGGAACGCAAGCGATTCCCGACTCCGGCTCACCCCGCTCGAAGGCGCAGTGGAGGACTCAATGCTTGATGCTTGTGCTCCGCCGACAAGCCGAGTCTCCACGAGAAAAGCCCCCTGGCGAAAGCCAGGGGGCTTGATGTTTTTTGCACTTAGTACATGCCGCCCATCTCGCCGCCGGCGGGGGCAGCGGGAGCGGGGGGCTCGGGCTTATCGGCCACCAGAGACTCGGTGGTCAGCACCATGGCGGAGACGCTGGCGGCGTTCTCCAGGGCGCTGCGGGTCACCTTGGCGGGATCGATGATGCCGGCGGAGACCATGTCGCAGTACTCCTCCTTGTAGGCATCAAAGCCGTAGCCGGTCTTGCCGGAGGTGCGGACCTTCTCCAGGATCACGGAGCCATCCAGACCGGCGTTGGCAGCGATCTGACGGATGGGAGCCTCCAGGGCCTTGGCCACGATGCGGACACCGGTCTTTTCGTCGCCCTCCACGCTGGAAAGCAGAGCCTCCACGGCGGGGATCACGTTCACGAAGATGGTGCCGCCGCCGGCCACAACGCCTTCCTCAACAGCGGCGCGGGTGGCGTTCAGGGCGTCCTCGATGCGGAGCTTCTTCTCCTTCATCTCGGTCTCGGTGGCAGCGCCGACCTTGATGACGGCCACGCCGCCAGCCAGCTTAGCCAGCCGCTCCTGCAGCTTCTCCTTGTCATAGTCGCTGGTGGTGGTGGAGATCTGCGTGCGGATCTGGCCCACGCGATCCTTGATGGCCTGGCTGTCGCCGGCACCGTCCACGATGGTGGTGTTCTCCTTGGTGACCTTCACCTGGCGGGCGCGGCCCAGCATATCCATGGTGGCGCTCTTCAGCTCCAGACCGACCTCCTCGGAAATCACGGTGCCGCCGGTCAGAATGGCGATATCCTGCAGCATCTCCTTGCGGCGGTCGCCAAAGCCGGGAGCCTTGACACACACCACGTTCAGGGTGCCGCGCAGACGGTTCACGATCAGGGTGGACAGAGCCTCGCCCTCCACGTCCTCCGCGATGATCAGCAGCTTCTTGCCGGACTGGACGATCTGCTCCAGGATGGGCAGGATGTCAGCGATGACGGAGATCTTCTTGTCGGTAATCAGGATATAGGGATCGTCCAGGTTGGCCTCCATCTTCTCCATGTCGGTGGCCATGTAGGGGGTGATATAGCCCCGGTCAAACTGCATGCCCTCCACGACCTCGGAATAGGTGTCGGCGGTCTTGGACTCCTCAATGGTGATGACGCCGTCGGCAGAGACCTTCTCCATGGCGTCGGCGATCAGCTTGCCGATCTCCTCGTCGCCGGAGGACACAGCACCGACACGGGCGATGTCCTTGGAGCCGTCCACGGTCTTGGCCTGCTTCTTGACCTCGGCCACCGCGGCTTCCACGGCCTTGGCCATGCCCTTCTTCACCACGATGGGATTGGCGCCGGCGGCCAGATTCTTCAGACCCTCATGGATCATGGCCTGGGCCAGCAGGGTGGCGGTGGTGGTACCGTCGCCGGCCACGTCGTTGGTCTTGGTGGAGACCTCCTTCACCAGCTGGGCGC
>ENA-UONZ01000074-UONZ01000074.1-human-gut-metagenome-genome-assembly--contig:-C93old-NODE-74-length-170560-cov-7.859981_pt1 | contig 170560 bp, 156 predicted proteins | sample MGYA00242468_ERZ724015 | MGnify/ENA metagenome assembly ERZ724015
TATTTTTTTATAAATAAAAAAACATTAAAAAAATAATTAATATAAACATAAAAAGGGGTAACAAACAAAAGTATAATAAATATTATAAAATCCAGTATGCTTTCATACAAAAAAGTCGGGTGAAAATATTCATAGTTTATAAATTCAGGCGGTCTTTTAGATATCGGGATGTATAATTTCCATAAAACATCTGTCGGCATACCAAACGCTTCGGAATTAAAAAAGTTTCCCCACCTGCCGATACTCTGCGCCAGAGCAGTCCCGCACATAAATACGTCAAACAGTTTTAAAAAAGACATTTTATAGATTTTCGAAAACAAAAACAGAGAGATTATTCCCAAAATTATCATTCCATGTATTGATAAACCGCCTTGTCTGACATAAAAAATCTCTACGGGATGATGAATATAGTAAGAATAATTTACAAGGCAATAATACAATCTTGCGCCAATAATTCCTATGGTTATTATGTAAGGTGAAAAATCTATAATTTTTTCTGCATTATTTTCTGAATTGTAAAACGTTTTATAAATAAAATACGCTGCATAAATACCTGTTAAAATTGCTAATGCGAGAGTAATTCCGTAAAAATATACGGGGAAGCCAAATATATTAAATGCAATTTCTGCAGGTGATTTAAACATAACAACTCTTATTTAACGGTATATTGTGCAAGAAGTAATTGAAGCTCTTTTACTTTATCTTCAACATAAGCTTTATCATCTGCCGTCGGATTTTTATCCTTATAAATCATATAGTCTGATATTGCATTGTTTAATAAAGTCGTAAGCATTTTTTTATCATTTTCGGTCAACGATTTTTTATCTGCTGCTTCTTCACTATCCGCTTCATCCGGTTTTGTAATAGTATCATCCTCATTAACCGTAACTTCACCGGCTATAATGTCTTTTGCAAGGTTTTCTTCGCAAACGGCAAGAGAATAATATGCATCAGGAAAATTTGGATTTAATTTAATAGCATCATTATAAGTTTTAATTGCATTAGCATAATCTTCTGCTTTAGTATATGCAACAGCAAGATTATATTGTGTTTCAAAAACAGTACCGTCTAAATCAATACTTGATTTTAGTCTTTCGATTGCAGATACGTAATCGCCTTTATCCATAAAATCTTTAGCTTTATTATTAAGCTCCTGCACAGCAAAATTATTAATACACGCTGTAGATATAACAGAAATGAACAATATACTTGCTAGTAAAAAAGCTTTTTTCATGCTATAATAATCCTCATAAAAATACTTGTAAGTTTTATTATAAAATAAATCATTAATTTTGGGCAAATTTTATAAATAAAAGTTACATTAGAAAATTCTTATACTGCTAATTGCATCACTGCAAAAGGTTCAAGGATTACAAAAGCATTGTGAGGTTAACATGTCAAAAGATAAAGTTATCAATTTAGGAGCAAAAAGAGAACATAAAGCAGAAAACGAATCTAAAAACGATGATCTGGTTTATTGCAGCTTTTGCCACCGTCCTAACACTCAGGTGTTAAAAATGGTTCAGGGACCGGGTGTTAATATTTGTTCCGAATGTGCAATGATAGCAGTACAATATCTTATACTAAACGACAGAATGCCGTCTGCCGAAGCACAGCAAATTTTGGATGCATTCTGGGGGAAAGCACGCAAATAATGAATAATAACATTGAACTTAACCCGTTTGAAATTAAAGCAGAAATTGCTAAACTCATGACAAACTTAGAAGGTATTAAAGACTTTGAAAGTTATGAGGTGCATTATCGTACGCTTGATGCCCAAACAGACAAAAATGTTATTATTAAACTGTTGTTTAAAGAAATAAACAGCTCAAGCAATCCTGAATTATTAAAATATCTTTTAGTCAGATACTGCCCTATGAAAGAACTCGTTGAAAAACTCTGGGGACTGATAAAAAATAACATGACTTCAAATCAGGCTAAAATTTTTGCACTTGATTTGCTGCGAGATATAGATACAGACTGGAATTACGACAGCTGCAGCGAATATCTTGATAATCCTGACGAGCTTGTGAATGCCGATACTAAAAAAATATTAGATACTGCAATTGCAAACCCTGAAGTACAAATTGACTTTTTAGACTTTTTAAACTCGCTTCCTGATAATGATAAAGTCATTTTATTGAATTCTCTGGCTGAAGATTACTCAAAAGATGAACTTGCAAATATGCTGGTTCCTGTTTTTCTCTCACAATCTGCAACAGAAGCAGGAAAAACAGCTCTTGAAATCTTAGGAAACTCAAAGTCACAGCTGGCTTATCATGCTCTAAATTCCTCACTTGATTTTGTGGATGAAAGTCTTGTTCCGTCAGTTAAGAAAAATTTGTCGGTACTAAAACTTTCAGGAATTAGAGAAGATAATTCAATTGAATTTTACAAAGAAATTTTAAAAGACTCAAAACCGTATAAATTCTGTATTACATACCCTGACGGACACGGCAATCAGGCAGTTATAGTATCAAGAATAAATAAATCAGGAAAAGTTCAGTTTGTAGCAATTGTTATTGACGACTATAAGGGAATAAGAGATTGTTTCGGATTTAACGAGATTTCCAAGTTTGAGTGCAACACAATAATCGAAAGATTTTACAGAGGTCAAAGAGCTCTTGATTTAAGCCCCGAAATACTAAAAGCATTTCTCGTTAAGGCAGAAAAACTTTCCGGTCATAATATGCCGTATGAGTATGTATGCTGGAAAAATCTTTTGATTGATATTGAAGCAGAAGACCTTAACAGAATTATTAATTTGATTTCTAAAGATGCAAAGAAATTAGACAGCAGCGAATTTGAAAACATCTTACAGGCTGATTTCACTGATTACTGGTTCTTAAACAGCGATTACAGCGATGAGTTTGAAGATTTTATAAAACTTTTGAATGAAACCGAACCAAAAGATTACGAAAAAATTATTGATGAAAATATTGATAAAATCTTCTATCCGGCAGAAAAACATGTCTGGTATGAGAGAATTTTAAACGTATCAATATTAAAATATCTTGCAGGCAGTGAAAACATGGCATCAGCATTGTATTCTCTGTATAAAGATGAAGAACTTAAGCTTGAACTACTGAAAAACATTGTCAGAAAAAGTATTTACGAATATTACACCGCTCAAAAAGATGCTGACAGAGTTTATGAGATTGAAAAAATGTGGGTGAAATAATGTACAAAGTTATGGCGCTTGATATCGGAACAAAAAGAATTGGAGTAGCATTAAGCGACTATCTTCTAATGCTGTCAAACGGTCATTCCTGCGTTGACAGAACACCTGAAAATAAAGCTTTAGATACAATTTTAAAAATAGCAAAAGATAATAACGTAAAAAAAATCGTAGTAGGAGTTCCGCTTAACATGGACGGCACTCAAGGCTCACAAGCACAGGATTGCAAAGATTTTGCAGGTAAAATCAACGGCTATGAAATAATTTTTGAGGATGAAAGACTAACCTCAGAAACAGCAGAAGAAAATTTACGGGCAAGAAAAATCGACTTTCGAAAAAACAAAGGATTAGTTGATATTGAGAGTGCTTGTATTATACTAGAACAGTACCTTAGTAGAAATAAATAAAATAAAGGAGACATTATTATGGCAGATGAAGATCAAATAATTGAAACCATTGACGAAAATGGTAATTTAATTAAATTCGAACTTTTCGATATTATCGAAGTTGACGAAAAAGAATATGCGCTTTTACTTCCTGTTGAGGATGAAGAAGGCGATGAAGTCGTTCTTATGAGATTATCTAAAGACGGCGAAGACTACTTGTTTGAAACAATCGATAATGATGAAGAATTCGAAAAAGTAGCAGCTTACGTTGAAAACATGGATGATGAAGACGAAGACGAGGAATAAGTTTTGTTTGAGAAGTTTACGGAAAAAGCAATAAATGTAGTTAGTAAGTCACAGCAAATCGCAAAAGATATGGGTGCAACGGAAGTACGTCCCGAACATCTTTTGCTTGCACTGTATGATGAGGCTAAAGGTATTTCTTTGAAAATTTTTAAATCATACAATATTTCTTACGAAGAGTTGTATGATGAAGTTAAAAAGAATTCTCATGGCGTAATAATGCAGAAAAAAGCCGACACATTGCCGTTTGATGATGAATACAAGGAAATTCTGAAAAGAACACTTGATTTAGCAAACAAATCAGGCAATCCGACAATACTATACGAACATTTATTTCTTTCCGTAATCTCGGACAAAAAATCAGAAAACGTTGATATTCTTGAAAAATTAGGTTTTGACATCTATAAGTCCAAAACGCTTTTGGAAAAACTTGTACAAAAGAAAATCAAACGTCTTTACCACCCCGAAATTGACGAAAACAAAGAAGTTGAAACTAATAAAACAACTGAAACCGATAACATCTTTGATAATGAGGAATCCTCAAAAGTATTTGAACGTGCAGTTGCAAAACTTTCTGCTTCTAATTATGAAATTCTGGGTACTGAACAAATTATTTCTTCTATTTTAGAAGATAAAAATTCGGAGTTAACTAAAATACTTTCAGACTATGGAGTTACTGCCGAGCTTTTCGATGAAAAACTTGCGAAAATTCAGTCAAGACAATCCGAATACGAAGGCAGGCAAATTATTTTTACACCGAATGCTTTTACTACAATGAATTTGGCGCTTCAAACAGCAAAAGAACTCGGTTCATCGGTTGTTTTGCCCGAACACATTGTATTAGGACTTTTAAAAACAAAACGTGGCGTTGCGTATGACATCTTGAAAGAATTTAAAATTACCGACGATGATTTGGCGCACAGTATTATAAAACCTATCGAAAAACAAATGCCTGAAACGCTGACAATCCTCAGACTTGCTAAAGAAGAAGCAAGACGTTTAGGACGAAATATTGTTGGAACAGAAATGTTTTTACTCGGTATAATCGGCGAAGGTACAGGCGTTGGACATGATGTTCTTGCAGAACTTGAAATAACCATTAAAGATGCAAGAACAATTGTTGAAAATATGATTGGATTTGGCAACGAATACTTTGAGAAAGAGATTGTTTTTACAGAACGTGCAAAACGTGTTTTGGAAGTTGCGTGGGAATTAGCCAAAAAAGAAAATAAATCAAAAATAGAATCTTCACATATGCTTCTGGCACTGACAACAGAACCTAACAGCCTTGCAATGAAGGCTTTGGAACAGCTTGGAGTAGATGCTGTTGAAATTAAAGAAGGTATTAAGAAATTTCAATCATGATTGAAGTTGTCAAAAATTTCATAGAAAAATATAATTTATCAGGCACATTTATCGTTGCATTTTCAGGCTGATACGATTCAATGTGCCTGTTAGACATTATGCACAAATTAAATTTAAGAACTGTTGCAGTGCATCTTAACCATAACTGGCGGGGAGAAGAAAGCCTTAACGAAGCGAAAAACTGCGAAGAATTTGCAAAAGCAACAGGCATTGAATTTTATTCGGAAATTTTACCTGAGAATATTGCCAAAACAGAAACTGCTGCACGAGAAGCCAGATACGATTTTTTTAAACGCTGTGCAGAAAGATTTAATACAAATATTATTTTTACTGCCCATAATGCTGATGACAATGCGGAAACCGTTTTATACAGAATAATAAAGGGTACAGGCACAAAAGGTTTAGGAGGGATTAGCGAGCACAGAGATATTTTCTACCGCCCGCTTCTGACGGTTAAGCGTGAAGATATTGAAAATTATTGCAGAGAAAACAACCTTAACCCCAATTGCGACAGCTCAAATTCAAATACCAAATATAAAAGGAATTTTATCAGACATAAAATATTGCCGCTTTTAAAAGAAATTAATCCAAAGGTGACAGATGCGGTTAATTCGTTATCACAGCTTGCCGCAGAAGACAATGAAATTATTGATAAACTCATCACGAATAACATTTTGGAAGCAGCACCTGTTGAAAAGAAAAGATTAATATACAACATTTTAATTGACAATAATATTGATTACGACAAAGAAAAAATTGAAAATATTTTAGCTTTTATTGAAGAAAACAAAAATTCAAAATCAGGTAAAACAATTTCAATCTCAAAAGATTTATGGCTTTTTGTCAATAATAAAAAAGTTGAACTTGTTAAGAAAGAGGAAAAAAGCGCTGAAATTTTAAAAATTACGAAAGAAGGCGAATACAAGTATGGAAGCGGAGTTTTTACAATTAAAGCCCTGAAAAATTGTAACGAAGAAATTTGTTTTCCAAAAGACAGTGAAAACAAGGCTTTAGTATCTTTGACAAACATTGATTTTGATTTACGAACAAGACTGGACGGAGATATAATCAAGCCTCTCGGATGCTTAGGAACACAAAAATTAAAAAAATATATGAATGAGAAAAAAATTCCTAAACACGAAAAAGACAAAACATTACTTCTTTGTAAGGGTAATGAAGTATTATGGGCAGTCGGGCTCGGTATAAGCGATAAAATTAAAGTTGTAAACAAGCCGACACATGTGCTAATATTTAAAAAGAATTAATAAAGGACGGTAAGGTTATGAAAGCGCAAGATTTAAAAGTTTTATACAGTGAAGAACAAATACAGACAAGAATTAAAGAGCTTGCAGATGAAATGAACAAGTTCTATAACGGTGAAGAAATATGTGCAATTTGTGTTCTTAAAGGAGCAGTAATGTTTGCGGTGGATCTGGTTAAACACCTTGAAATGCCTTTAAAAATGGAATTTATAAGATTATCCAGCTACAACGGAGGCACTAAAACTTCCGGAAAAGTTAATGCTGTTGATATATCTCTGCCGGATTTGAACGGAAAAAACGTTTTGATTATAGAAGATATTGTTGACACAGGACTTACCGCAAAATTTCTTACAGATTTTATACAGTGCAACTTTCACACTAAAACCACTAAATTTTGTTCGCTTCTTGATAAAAAAATTACCCGTGTAACAGATATAGAACCTGATTATTACGGATTTGAAGTTGATGATAAGTTTCTTGTAGGCTACGGATTAGACTATGACGGATTATTCAGAAATCTGCGTTTTATAGGATATGTTGAAAAAGAGTATTTGGAGTAAGTTTTGAATTCATATGATTTTGAACAGCTTAACGAATTTTTCACAATAAAACCTGAAGGTAACGAGATTTTTCGTGTACTGAAAAAACTTATTGATTTTGATTCTGCCTATATTTTCTTCGTTAATCCTCTACACCTTGAATATTCTTACAACCCACGTGAAATTGATATAGAAAATATTAAAGAACCATATTTAAAAGAAAACCTCAGTGTAAAAAATACCGTGTTCGGAATTTTGATTATAACAGGTAAAGAGTTCAGTGAACACGACCAGAGGATATTTAAGATTTGTGCATCAATTATATCAAATATCACAAAAGATATTGAAATTTCTAAAATAATTAAAATGCAGGTAGAAGCTCTCCGTGAAGGATATGAAAAAGTTCAGGAAAGCAACAGAAAAATATTAGAAGCAGAAAAAGTGAAAAGTAATTTTTTATCACATATTTCTCATGAATTAAGAACCCCGTTGAATTCAATACTCGGCTTTTCGGATATGCTTGAAAAAGAATTTGTCGGGAAACTGAACGAAAAACAAAAAGAATATATTAATGATATTCAAACAGCAGGGCTGCATCTTCTCGGCATGATTAACGAAATACTTGATATGTCTAAGATTGAAGCTAATGCCGTCAAGTTAAACTTGAGAACATTTGATATAAATCAGGTAGTTTTGGAAACAATAAACATAATTCAACCTCTGGCAGCAAAAAAGAAACTCAATCTGACAACGGATATTAAAGATTTTGAAATAAAAGCCGATTATCAAAAAATTCAACAAATATTGTTTAACCTTTTAAGTAATGCTATAAAGTTTACTCCACAAAACGGTAAAATTACAGTCAAAGCTCGAAAAGACAATAAAAATATTACAATTTCAGTGCAAGACAACGGAATCGGCATTGATAAAAAGTATCATAAAAAGATCTTTGAAAAATTTGAACAATTCGCTCAGCAGAATGAAAGTTCCACAGGTCTGGGATTAGCGATTACAAAAGAACTTGTAAAACTCCATAATGGAAAAATAAAAGTAAAAAGCGAACCTTCCTCGGGCAGCACATTCACAATAAGCCTGCCTGTTGTTATCTAGGGTTGTCTTTTGTATATAAACATGTTATAATGGAAATGTTATCAATAATCATAGAGGAGTTTGGAAGAATGGCATCTATTAAAGACGCTTTTGAGGAATCCTATCAGGACAATCTTGCATTTTTAAAATTCATTATATTTGCAATCCCTGTTTACTATTGTGTTCATCTTTATACAACAGCCGTAAAAGGTGATTTAACAGGTTTCTGGTGGATGGCATCAATTACTTTCCTTCTATTATTCGGATTTTTAATTAAATGTACAACTAATGTCAGAAACGGAAAAGATCATGTTCTTCCGTCATTTAACATTTTTAACCTTTTTTGGGCAGGTATTAAAGGTACAATTGCACTTGGTCCGTCAATTGCTGTTAACTGCTGGCTGGCAACCCTGGTAAACGGATTGATTGCAAACTATATACCCGAGCCAAATACTTTAAAAGTATTCCAATGCATTATATGGGGTATATTCGGTTCAATAATCCTTACAGGTTATTTATGTTATGCAAAAACATTTAAAATTGCATCTGCGTATGATTTCAAGACTATTTCCGAATCTTGTATGGATATACTTGTAGCCGTTTTATTTATGATACCGCAAATATTATTGGCAAACGCTATTATTTTAATACCTGTAACTTATATCATATGGGTATTTTTAGGCTTGCCTCACCCAGTTGCAACATTTTTCTGGAGTATGGTTCTTATATTCAACCTTGGAATGATAGGTCACTATCTGGCACAGGTAGATTATGAGGCTATTGCTGCCAAAGAAAATTCAGACAAAATAATATAACAAAAAAAGGTTTCCTATCAAGGAAACCTTTTTAATTATCAATCATTTCACGAAGTTTTTTTAGTTTATCTCTTATTTCAGCAGCTCTTTCAAAATCGAGTATTTTAGCTGCCTTATGCATATCTTTTTCGAGTTTATCAATCAATTTAGGAAGGTCTTTCTTATCAATTCCCAGATCAACCATTTCTTCCGCAACAATATCTTCCAGATCACGATAGCTTGCAACAAGAGAGAGAAGATTATTTTCAATAGGCTTTTTAATGGTTTGAGGCACAATACCGTATTTTTTATTGTATTCCATTTGTATTTTGCGGCGCCTTTCGGTTTCAGAAATAGCTTTTTCCATTGATTCCGTCATTCTATCAGCATACATAATTACTTCACCGCAAGCATTACGTGCGGCACGCCCAATTGTTTGAATTAAGCTTGTTTCCGAACGCAGGAAGCCTTCTTTGTCAGCATCCATAATTGCGACAAGAGAAACTTCCGGAATATCAAGTCCTTCTCTTAAAAGGTTAACCCCGATTAACACATCAAATTCACCGAGGCGCAAATCTCTTAAAATCTCAACACGTTCAAGCGACTGTATTTCACTGTGAAGATAACGAACTTTTATGCCTTCCTGAATAAAATAATCAGTCAAATCCTCAGCCATACGTTTGGTAAGAGTTGTGATAAGAACACGTTCATTTTTTTCTGTACGTTTTTTAATTTCATTCTTTAAATCATCAATTTGGGTTGCGATTGGACGAACAGATATTTTCGGATCGACAAGCCCTGTAGGTCTGATAATCTGTTCAACAAGCTGTGATGATGTTTTACGTTCAAATTCCGACGGTGTTGCGGAAATATAAATCTTTTGATGAACTTTTGCAAAAAACTCATCATTCTTAAGCGGTCTGTTATCCTTAGCACAAGGCAGCCTGAACCCGTAATCTATTAATGTAGTTTTGCGGGATGCATCTCCATGGTACATACCTTTTAATTGCGGCAGTGTAACATGGGATTCATCAATAACAGTTAAGAAATCACCTTGAAAATAATCAAGCAAAGTTGCAGGAGCAGAGCCGGGCGGTCTGCGTTCAATTATTCTGGAATAGTTCTCAATACCCGAACAATACCCCATTTCCTTTATCATTTCAATATCATATTTTACCCGCTGTTCAAGACGCTGCGCTTCAATAAGCTTATTTTCATTGTTTAACTGCACAAGTCTGTGCTGCAATTCTTCTCTAATCAGAGCAATAGTCTCATCGACATTTTCATCATACGAAAGGTAATGAACCGCAGGATAAATGACAACCTTGTCCGGAGTTTCGATAATTTCGCCTGTAACACTGTCTATTCTTACAATTTTTTCTATTTCATCACCAAAGAAAGATACACGTGTAATAATTTTTTCATAAGCAGGCATAATCTCGACAACATCACCTCTTGCTCTAAAGTTTGAACGTTCAAGGACAAGGTCGTTTCTTGTATACTGCACGCTGATTAAATGCCTCAATAAATCATCACGAGCAACTTCATCGCCAACATTAAGTTCAACAGAACCTCGAAAATAATTTTCAGGAAGTCCCAAACCGTAAATACAGCTCACAGAAGCTATAATAATTACATCATTACGTTCATATAAACTTCTTGTGGTATTGTGACGCAGTCTGTCTATTTCTTCATTGATTGAAGCTGATTTTTCAATAAAAGTATCGGTTCTGGGAATATATGCTTCCGGTTGATAGTAATCATAATAACTGATGAAATACTCAACCGCATTATCAGGAAAAAGTTCTTTAAATTCATTATATAACTGTGCCGCAAGGGTTTTGTTATGAGCAATAATCAATGTAGGCTTTTGCACACGCTCAATCACGTTTGCTATCGTAAATGTTTTGCCTGAGCCTGTTATACCAAGTAAAGTCTGGGCATCATCGCCGTTTTGCAGTCCTTCAACAAGCTTGTCAATAGCTTGAGGCTGGTCGCCCGCAGGTTTATATTTAGAAGATATTTTGAACTTTCTTTCCATAACAAAATTTTACAACAAAAGACTAGCAAAAAAAAATGTTTTTGTGTTATATATAATTGCGCAAATAATTTATTGAGGGCACCCCTAAAGTGATAAGTTCGCTGTCTAATACTCCCCAACAACATCAGAAATATAAAGATCCGTTAAGCCAAAAATCTTTGGTTGTGATGTCTTATTCAAACGAAATAGGGACAGCGATATCGGAAATTGCTCCTAAATTGGGAACTGCTCTGTGGGCTCCGACTTTTATGTATCTGGGAGCTGATATTTATGACAAATATAAAAATGACAAAGACAGCTATAATCCGAGTGCCAAAAGAGCTCTTAAACGTGCAATTTATCAAGGCACAACTTCGCTAATCGCACTTCCTGCATTGATTTATGCAGCACAATGCACTGTTTCGCCGCTTGCAAGAATTCATTCAGGCTTAAGCAGCAATGCTAAAGATGCAATATACAGACATACTAAAGATGTTATTGATCAATCTCATGGAATGGCACTTGAAAGTTATGATAAGTTCAAAAATATTGTTCTAAAAACTCTGGAAAATAAGCTTGATGCAAGAAAAAACGAAAAGAAAACAATAAGTATTTATAAAAAGGTTATGGGATTTCTTACAAGCAGTTATCCGCTTGTAAATGCCGACAAAAAAAAGCTTATGAAATTTGCAGAAGACAACGCAAAGAAAACTTTTGATATTGCATCAGCCTTACAAAACAACGATAAGAAAAAAGTTCCTTTTAAAATTTATCATAAATATCAAAAACTTGTTCCGCAAATGAAAGAAATGTACGGAGAAGCCGACTACTCACACCACGCTACAAGAACAGCACTTAAAGAGTATCAGAACTCCTTGATATTTAAAAACAAACTTCTTAAAACTCTTGCAGGCTTTGCAGCGCTCATTGTTTTCGCAAAACCTGTTAATGAGTTTGTTGACAAACAGATAATAAAAAAATACGTAAGTCCGGGTATTGATCAAATTTCACATGAATTTGTTAACGGTTCTAATATAAAAACCATTTTTAACGAAATGAGAGAAAGAAAATCTAATCCTCAACCTGCACAAAACGTGAAGCCATTGAACCAGCCTGAGAAATCAAAGATTCAGCCCTCAGTGAAGTAAGAGGCTGGGGAATTTCCGTGACATATTGATTATCCACAAGCTTCGCAATTTCTCTGACTGAAAGTGCAGCAGTTCTGGCAGGAGTAAGCTCGACAACAGATGTTATACGACTGACACCATCAGACATTTTATTAATCTGGACAATGTAATCATAGTCTGATAGAACTTTACCTTTTGCATATTTTTCCGTAAATTTTTCTTCCGCTATCATTGAAGACACAAGTTTTGTCAGTGCCGCATCTACAGAACCTGCCCTTAAAGTAATTACAGTTCCCTTATAATCAGAAATCCATGAAACAGGAGTATTTATATCAACTATAAAATGTTCAGGAGACATACTTAAAATATTTGTAAGCAAAATATTTAAATCTCCTGAAAGCGTATTTACAGCGAATTTAGTTATATTGTCACTTCTAAATGACATTTGCGGTACATCTTCCAGCAAGACTGTTCGTTTATTTGTCAAAGAAGAAGATACTAAAGTATCAAGTAAAGCAGTTTTACCTGAATTTATATCACCAGATATTACAATGTTTTTACCGGAATCAATAGCAGAAACCAGAAAATCAAAAAGCTCTCTGTTTAAAAGACCTTTGTCCAATAAAGAATTTATATCAGTGGAGTGAGCTTTTTTAATAATAATATTCGCTCCATTCACGGATACAGGAGGTAATATAACGGATATATTCATATCACGAACTTTTAAATTCCAGATAAAATCTTTCGTATCAGGTTTTACATCTGCAAGATTTGAAATATTTTTTAGAATAAAGTTCATTTGTTTATCATTGAGCTTCATCTCCGTATTCAGGACTTTGCCTGAAATTTCAATAAAAACACCGTTTGTCCCGTTGACATATATTGCAGAAACATTATCCTGAACTATCAGGTAATCAAGAGGTCCAAATCCCATTACAGACGTAAAAAGTTTTTCTATAAGCAAATCAGCTTCATTATCAGAAACTGTTTTGCCTTCTGCTGAAAGTCTGTTTAATACAAAAGTTTTAATCAGCTCTTTTTGTCGGTCCGGCGTATATTCAAACCAAACAGGAATAGCTTCTATTTTTTGCAGTAATGCTTTTTTCAATTCTGTTTCCAGATTTTCATCTAAGGATGTTTCTTCTAAATCAGGCTGCACCTGAACAGTCTTTTCTAACACAAACCTTTTCGGTTCATTAGACTGTAATTCATTTTCACTTTTTTTAAATCTGCTGCTCAATTTACTGCTTTGTAACATATTAAACCCTTCCAAGCTTTTTCATAAGTTTCTGGCGATAAACGCTGTCAGATACCATCAAAGCGAGGTTTTTGTAGCTTAAGGCAACATTTGAATCCGGATTAATTTCAGAAACAGGTACGCCTTTATTTATCGCAGACATCATAGAAAAATAATTATTAGGTATTTTCCAGTATATTTTTCTGCCCAGCACCTCTTCTACGTCCTCAGCCTTAATTTCATCGTTTTCCATATAACGATTTACAAGGACCTGAGTTTTTTCATCATCAAATCCCATTTTTTCAAACAGTTCCAAACATCTCTGGCAGTTTCGCAATGCAGGCAGGTTAACAATGGTTACGAGAAATATTAGATCAGAATTTTCAAGCGCCATCATAGCTTTCCCGTCAAATCCTCCTGATGTATCTACAACAACATAAGAAAAAGTATCTCTTAAAATATTAAAAAGTTTTGATATCTGCTTTGATGATATGTCTTCAACCTGCTTGAAAAAAGGTGGATCGGCAAGAACATAAAGGCTTGTATCTTTATATTTTTCAAGAGTTGAAAGCAAAAAATCTTCATTAATTTTATCAAGATTTTGAAGCATATAAGATATATTGAAAGACGGTTTTAAATCAAGAAAAGTTGTAACATCACCCAGTTGAAAATTTAAATCTATCAGAGCCACATTTTCTTTGGTGATTTTAGCAAGTTCAAGAGCTAAATTTGAAGCAATAGAAGTTTTTCCCACACCGCCTTTGTTAGAGTATACTGTCATAACTCTGCACTTCGATTTCTTAGGTTTTGAATCCGTTAAATCCTTATATGTTTTATCAAGCACTTCAAAAAACTCACCTTTAATTAACGGCAGCGAAAGGAAATCGGAAGCCCCTATTCTCATAGCTCTGATAACCATATCAACAGCAGGTTTGTCAGAAAGAGCAATTACTTTGCAATTTTCAAATTCAGAAGAAATTTTAGAAACAAAATTCAAGCCTTGTTCTGGATACTCAGAAATATCAACTATTACAAGAACTTTAGAAAGTTCCTTTATTCCGTTATATGCCTTTGAAAAGTCAGAAGTTTCCGCAAGAAAAGAAAAATTTTCACAATCTTCAATATAACGTTTCAAAAGTTCTGCAGTATGTATCTGCTCAGTAATTACAATTGTTTCAATAGCTTGTTTCATACAAGAATTGTAACATATTAGCCTAAAAGAAGCAATAAAAAAACTTTCTAATTAATTCTTAATATTTAATAATCCATTATCCAGCCCTTTTCCATTATACGAGCTGCACAACCATCTCCATCAGATTTATTATCCGTACATCCACCACTAAGAGGATAATTCCAATAATATTTTTGCCAATATGTTGAGTTATACTTTATTCTAGCATAATAATATGCATATTCCAAACCATTCTCTGGAAATAAATGACCATCATCAGAAATTATAAAGCTAAAAATATCACGTCCAATTAAATTAGGAGGAGCAATACCATTAACATCAATTATTAGATCTCCTTGACTTGTGCACAATTTCCCTCCAAGTTTCGCTATTTCTTTACATATTTCATAATCACGATTACTAGATTTATATAAACGTAGACTTCTTAACATACTGCCATCTTCAAACATAGTAAGAACACTTGATTTATATCTAGCACTTTTATTCAAAGACGAAAAAGGTGCCTCAGCATCTGTTTTAATATCAATAATTCTAAAATATTTTTTTAAATAAGAAGTAAACACAGGACATAAATTATTATCACTACTCCCAGCAAAAGATCCTCCATAATATGTATCTTTTGTAATTGAATTAAATGCTGTAGTGTCAGACAAATATTGAACTCCATCATCTGCTAACATCTTTTGAAAACCATTCTCTATTGTTGTATATGATTTTTTTAATCTAGCTACATATACTAAATTCCTATATTTTGTAACCAAAACCGGCATTGTTAAAGCCGCAACTACACCAATTATTCCAAGAGTTATTAAAACTTCTGCAAGTGTAAATCCGAAATTAAAATACTGAAAACGTTTATAGGAAGCAGCTTTTAGGTTGCCCCCCCCCCATTGTAACTAAACTTTTTCATAAACTGCTCCTTTCTATAGTTTTGCACATTATTGCTACTTATAATAATAAAAGCCCTGCACAGATGCGATTTTGTTACCTGCGTGGTCTCGCAGGTGGGTGAACGCCCCGGATTATCCGTTTCCCGCTGGCGATTATTAAATCGGCGGGTATACTTCACATCCTGTCGGAGTCAATTCTCCCTTTTATAATAAATGTAGGAACAAAATGAACACCCGTACAGAGCTTAATAGATTATAACATATTTTGTGTAAAAATACAAGATTAGCCTTTAGAACTATTTACCGAATTTTTTATATCCGATATAGAAACCGATATACATTGAAAGCACTACAAGCATTATGCTATCTATAACAACAGTATTCGGAGAATTAGGCGCCAGTAAATTTACAAGCAATGTTACTACACCAAGACATAACATTGAAACAGTATATTTAAAAGTCCCTTTACGCTTAACAACTTTTACATTATGACAAAGGTGCTTTGACATATCATCAACACTTGATAGTCTTAGTGCATTGTCATAAGCAGATTGAGTAATTTGACCGTTATCCAATAAAAGTTTGCATGATTTTTCATAAGCTTTTTTCAATTGAAATTCTACAAGATGCAGCATTTCTTCTTCTGAAAGATTGCTTAACGCAGATTCCTTAGCCATTTCATATGCAACATATGCAAGTTTTTGCAAAATATTTTCATGAAACATTTCCGGAATATCAGAACGAAGTAAATCAATATACTTATGAAAAGTCCACTCGGAAATAATTTGAGTTAATACTTTGGCTGTTTCAGGTGTTTTAATACTGTCATCATTGGAAAGAGCTTCCCCTGCCATAAATGTATAATTGTATATTCTTTCCAAAAACTCCTTTTTATGCTCCAAAGCAATGTCCTGAGGAATAAAATCTTCAGCCTGTTTTGTCAAATCTTTAGCAAAACCTTTATAATCAAATGTTGCAACCATAAAACCCTCCGAAAAGATTATAACATGCTTTTTACATGAGGGCAAGATGCTTAACTGCGGTACTAAGAACTACTACCAACGCATGCCGAGAGTTTCCAAAGCTTTTTGTTCAGCCAGATCTGCACGTCTTAATGCTGCATCGGCAGAGCTTGTATCTTCACTGTTATTAATCTTTACACCTTCAGGAGAAGGAATATATGTTCTTACAGGTTCTTGAGCCTTTGCAGGTTCATCATTCACTGTTTTGGCAGTAGTTGTTGTAGTTGTCGAAGTTGTTTGCTGAGGACTTCTATATTTATTCAACAGATTTGACGAACTTTGTGCTGTTTGCTGTTGATTTGATGAAGTTACTGTTGTTGTCTGTTGAGTAACTGTCTGCTGAGCAGGGGTTTGCGCCTGCATTTGCTGTTGCAGTTGAGGGGGAATTTGTGTTTGTTGAGGCTGTTGAACGGTTTCCGGAGCCTTTTCTTTTCCTTCATCAAGCAATGAGTTTTTAGGTTTTCCAAATATCATATGAGAACCTTTTACGGCAATCTTGCTTAAGAACGGTAATATAATCATCATACCGAGTATAATTCTCATCGGATAACCTGCCATTTGCTTCATACCGAACTTAGGATGTCTGAATAAGTCTATTATCTTTTCTTTCCAGCCAACTCTTGAAACAGCTTTATTATCAAATGGTCTTATTTGTTCCAAACCTACAGAAACTATTCTGCCAATACGTTTGAATAATTTTGTAATCGGATTTTTTACTCCTGCATTTAACTCTGTTTTTAAAGCATCTTTACTTGCTTTCCAATCAGCTTTATTAGCAAATTTGCCTGCCATTGCTTTTTCATTATGAGCATTCAAATTGGCTCTGTAAGCCTTAACCTGATCAGGTGTCATACCTGCGTATTGAAGACCGCCGACTTTATGCATTAACTGAATAGCTAAAGGCATACAAACAAAGAATGCAACCATTTCAGTGAAACGTTCTGCGAATGCTTTAGCTTTTTCTCCAGCACCTTCCTGCTTCATTGATTTAACAATAACGTCTGCAAGGTAGGCAGCCTGCATTATTGCAACGAACTTACCTCCTGCAACCCTGTTTGTCGCTCCTTCCATAATCAAGTTATTATATTTGGCAAGAAACTTACCTAAAGCTGATTTAGGAATTTTATTTATTAAGCCTGTATCTTTTAAAACTTTTTCAAGCTGCGGATTTTTAGACAAATCTACATTACCTAAAGAACCTGCAAGTTTATTTGCCGTTTCTGAGGCATAAACTTCACGTCCGAAAAGATGCTTGCTTGCTCTGCCCCTGGCATTTGCATTTGTACCCCAAATCCTTACAAACATGTTTTTGTTTGCATTATGAGAAGCCTCAAGAACCCGGGGCATATTTTCCTGAATATTTTTCAATACACCTTCAAGTTCTTTAAAACTTTTATAGCCCCATTCACGTGCTTTCATGTTCTTTAATGTAAGAGCACGTTTTTCAGGAGTTAACGCTTCAAAACGTTTTAGAGCATTTTGAATTTGTTTATCGTTTAATTTAGCTTTATTTGTATGTGTTGCAAGAGCTTCAAACTCTGCTTTCTGCATTATATCAACTCTAGCTTGAGGAGTTGTTGCATTATCCAATAAAGCTTTATATTTTGTGTATATAGGGTCTTTTGCAATATCCTTTGAAGCACCGTAACAGTCCAAATCTTCAAGATGTTTTAAAGGTTTAACAAATTGTTCCACCTGCTGCGGATAGTCAAACAACTGCATACCTGTCATACCGTTTGCCTGACCTTTAACCATATCGAGTTCCGGTAATGACGGGGTAGAAGCCATTGCTCTTGTTATCCTGAATCTGTCAACAAAATTACGCTTTAAAAATCCCTTGAAATTTTTAAAACCGCTATTTACAGATTTGGCAAAACCTGATTTTCCAAATCTGCTATTTTTCACATAGCCTGTAACATCATCACCGAATTGACCAACTTTATGATGCAGAGTTTGTTCAAACTCACCTCTTGATTTTTTTGCATAATGATCCATTCCCTGTGAAATTGCATACCACGTCGGCACTGCAACACCGGCTGTGATAAGCATTGTTTTAGGATCGTCAGTAGATTCTGCTACTCTGTTTGCAACGTAACTGTCCTGAATATTTTCTTTCAGTAATTCAGGGTTAACAGCCTGCATCGGAACCGGCTGTCCTTGAGCCTGCCCCGGAGACATTGCCTGAAATTGAAGCTTTTGCTTATTATTTACGTTGTTTTCAAACATAGTTATCCTATTTCCCCTATATAAATATAAAAACATATAACTTACAATAATTGACTTATTTAGTTTAATGTAAAGTTATGTAACAAGTTAAGCTGTTTGTGAAATTTTAAAATATTTATATACTTTATATATACATAAGAGATAACTAAAAGATTGAGAGGCTTTAAATGGCAGTTGCTAATTTGAAAAAAATTGACGACAAACTGAAAAACATTTATGAAAACCAGGTTACAGTCAATAATAACCAACCGTTTGAAGATCGCTCGGAACTTCTGTTTGCCCAGATGAATTTCATAGCAATGGCAAATAAACAAGCTTTACATCTTATATGATAAAAAATAATTTTTTATAAACTCCAATTAATTTTTCCCCTACAAATTTTGTACCTGATTTCATCCCGAAGTCAGGTTTTTTTTGGAGCGTAGCCGCTCCACCCACAACTGGTTTTCAAAACACGCTTAAAATCAATACTAAAGATAAAGGAGCGTAGCCGCTCCACCCGCCACCCAGGTCTTTCATAAACTTTAAATGTTATCGTCAAAGAAGAGCATATCCGCCCATTTTTATTATATAATTATCCTATGAAACTTTGTATTTTTTCGGGAACATTCAATCCTATCCATAATGCACATCTTAAAATGGCTCAATATGTTCTGGATAATTACGGATTTGATAAAATCATATTTATACCTGCATATAAGCCGCCTCATAAGGATTATGAAAAAGATATGTGCAATCACAGATATAATATGGTAAAACTCGCAATTCAAAACAATCCTGCTTTTGAAATCTCTGATATTGAATATAAAAGCGAAGGTAAATCATACTCTTACCTTACTGCTCTTGAATTACAAAAACTATACAACATAGAAGGAAAAATTAATTTTATTATAGGAACAGATGCGTTTGAGAAAATAGAAAGCTGGTACGAAACCGATAAATTTAAAAAACTTGTTGATTTTATTGTATTTATCAGAGAAAATGAACCTGTTAATTTTGACAATTTAAGAGAAAAAGGTTACAATTTTGAGTTTGCCAAAATGGATTTTGTTGATATATCATCAACCGAATTGAGAGAAAAAATCAGTAAAGGCGAGCCTGTTGAACACTTAATACCCGCAAAAGTAGAGGAATATATTAAAGAAAATGGATTATACACAAATAAAGAAATGGCTTAAAGAAAACTTAAACGAGGAAAGATACATTCACACGCTTGGAACTGCTGATTGCGCAAAAGAGCTTGCTGCAAAATACAATTTAGACAGTGAAAAAGCATACCTTGCAGGGCTGTTACATGACTGTGCAAAATGTTTTTCTAACGACAAGCTTCTTGATATAATCCATAAAAATCTCAATGTTGAAGAATGTGAAATGCTTAATTATAAAACTCTTCACGCACCGGTCAGCGCATATATAGCAGAAAAAGAATTTAACGTCCAGGATAAAGAAATTTTGTCAGCTATAAGATGGCATACTCTTGGAAGACTTGACATGTCGGATTTTGAAAAAATTATTTTTCTTGCCGATAAAATTGAACCAAACACCAGAGATAAAGAATACTGTGAGAGCATAAGAACTTTATTAAATGAAGAAAACGGTTTAAATAAAGCACTTCTGAGATGTTACAAAGAAACAATAAAAAGTCTTGTAAAACGTGATTTAAAAATATGTATGCTTACCATTGAAATATACAACAAGCTTGAAGATTTAGTTAACGTAATTTAACTTTTTTAATAAAAAATGGCATGTTCATGCTAAAATGAGTTAAAAGTGAGGAGTTATTGATGAAGGTACTGGAAATTAAGAATAATTTAGTAAAAATAGCTTACGATGTTAATGATGATTTGGCTCTTTCCAGCTTTGTAATAATAGAAGATGCAAACACACCGTATGTTGCGCAGGTTATGAATTTGAAAGCTGACACCGCATCAAATTTTGCTATCGTAAAATTGCTGTTTACTTTTAATGAAGAAGGTATCTTGAAAAATTATAACGGCACTATTCCGTCTTTAAAATCAACTATTTCAAAACTTCCATCAAATGAACTCTTAGATATTATTCCTGCGGAAGAACCTATTATTATGGGACAGCTGGCTCAGCAGGAAGTGCCCGTTAAAATTGATAAATCAATCTTTGAAAATAATTTTCTTGTATGCTCAAATAATTTGGAAAATACAACTATTTTACTTCATAACTTTATTAAACAGCTCAAAGAAAAAATTGTTATTTTTGACACTGACGGTGAATTTGACTGGGATAAAAAAATTGTTTTCGGTAAAGATTTTAAACTGCCGCTTAATTACGATACAATAAATTTTATTTATGATAATGACTTAGAAGATGTTGATGCTACAAGCAAAGCAATAATTCAGGATATTTTCATTGAGGTTCAGGAATATACCAAAACACTCCCGGAAGGGTACCTGCCGTTTGAAACTTTCCTTAATGTTGTTGACCAGCAATACAGAGAAACTCAAATTACACAGCTGGTTCTGCTCAAAAATAAACTCTTAAAATACAGAGATGAAAATGTTTTTGCTGAAACCTTAAAAGATATTTTAAATTTAAGCATTGCTATAGAAAAATCAGACACAGTTGTAATTGATATTTCTAATATGAAACCAAACCTGCAGAAAGAAATTATTGCATACACATACGATACTATGAACAGTATTAAAGATACAATTTATGCTTTTGCAAAAATTAACTCCGATAATGCAGATAAAAAACTTTTGAAGAAATTATTGGGCAGAACAAATGTATTTACAACTATTATAAGCCCGCATGGATTTAAATATATTGAAGAATTAAAACAAGCTTCCCAAAACATTATTCTTTTTGCACCACTTACCATGCAGCATGATTTTGCATCGTACAATACATTTTTAAATAAACTTAACAGCGATGAATATATTATTTACGGAGCACATACGCAAAATATTCCGTTAATAATTGAGCTTGATGAGATAGATTTATCTGAATATGAAGAAAAAGAGGAAGAAGTCAAGGAACAGTCTGATACTGCTCCTGTCCCTGCCGAACAACCTCAAACTCCGGTTACGGATGAGGCTGAAATCGAAGTAAAAGAAAATGACAGTGATACAATTTCAGAAATTATCGAACCTGTAACAAATATTCTTGACGACAGCGAAGACAGCATTGCAGTGGAGCATATTATCACAGAAGCTATTAATGATGCTGATAAACCGGAAATTATTTCGGTTGATGAAAATATTCAAATAGTGGAAGATGAACCCGTAATTGAAGAATTACCTCTAACAGAACAGGTCGAAGAACCTGTTATTGAAGAAATCAATGAAGAAGATATTTATGCACCTGCAACTGCTCAGACAGAACCCGAAATTGATTACTCAGTAGCAGATATTGATATTGAGCCGGATTTTAATGTTCAAGAACCTCAAATCATTGAAAATAACACTGATATAATAGAACAAATTGCCCAGGATGTTGATAAAGTTCTATATGAAAAATTACCTGAAGATGATGTTATAAATGATTTGGAGGATCCGGTATCTGATGAACTTACCGAAGATGACCTGAACCTTATCGGAGATATAACATCAGAGATTTCAGAAGATAATCTTGAAATAGACTTGCCTGAATTAAATGAGGAAGAACCTGTTCCGGTTGTACCTATTTACCCTGCGGAAGAAATTGAGCCTGCATCAGCACAAGTTCTGGAACCGGGTGACAAGGTATCCACACCTAAATACGGTCAAGGCGTTGTTGAAAAAATGATTAAATACGGCAACAAGACACTATGCTCAATAGAATTCCCTAATATCGGCAGAAGACTTCTTGATCCGGCGATGACTGAAATAACAAAATTATCTTAAAGCTGATGCGCCTTTTAAGTAGACAAACTGCGGAACAAAATCATCTTCGCAGTTCAAAACAATGAGCACTCTTAAACATTTTGGCAATGAATCCGGCACATCTAATTCATGAAAACACATCATTGCAACGTTATTCCAGCCCAAATCAAGTCTTGCAAACTTTGCAGGAAAAGCTGCATTTAAATCATCAGTTAAAGTAAATATAACATGAGATATCATTTCAGTATCTATTTCATTAACACTAATCATTTCGGACAACAGCTCTAACGTTGCGGATTTTATAGCATCTGCGGAATTATCTTCAACTGTGATTGCGCCTCTTATTCCTTTTGTTATCATAATTTTTAACCTTTAAAATTTATTCAAAGCAATGTACAGCAGCGCACATTGTGACCGTTAGCCCAATCTCTTGCAAACATTTCCCCTTTGCCTTCGGGTTTAACTTTTACAAGCATTATACAATCTTTACCGCAGCCGACTTTTATACCTTCTTTAGTTAACTGTATCAGCTCACCGCAGTTCCCTTGTTCTCTAACAATACGTGTTTCAAGAACTTTTATAACTTTATTGTTATACATAAAATAAGCTGACGGGAATTTGTAAATACCACGAACAAGATTGTGTATTTCTTCTGCAGATTTAGACCAATCAATCAAAGTTTCATCTTTTCTAAGCTTGTTTGCCATACAAACACCGTCTTCACATTGTTTTTGCGGTGTAATTGTTTTTTCAACAAGCCCAGACAAAGTTTTTTCTATCAGCTGCGGAGATTTTTCGCTGATTTCTTCAAATAAATCAACACAAGTCATATTATCAGGAATTTGTATAACCTCTCTCATGCAAACATCGCCGCAATCAAGACCGAGTTCGGTAATCATTGTACAAATACCTGTTTCTTTATCTCCGTTGATAATAGCACGCTGAATAGGGTTGGCTCCTCTATATTTCGGGAGAAGCGATGCGTGAAGATTAATTGTTTCGTATTTTGGAATATCAAGAACTTCCTGTGACAAAATTTGCCCGAAAGCAAAAGTTACAAAGAAATCAGGATTTAATTTCTTTAATTCTTTCTGAATTTCAGGTTCTTTTCTTATAGATTTTGGCTGAAATACAGGAAGCCCTTTTGAAAGGGCAAATTCTTTTATCGGCGACATAGTAATCTTATGCCCACGCCCTGCGGGCTTATCAGGCTGTGTAACAACAGCAAGAACATTAATTTTATCAGAATTATACAGATACTCTAATGACTTTAACGCAATCACAGGAGTTCCGAAAAAAACAATATTAATCATTTTTATTTCCGAGTTCCTTTTCCAATTCAGGTTCTGCGAGTAATTTATCAGCTTCGATAGGAGGAAGATTATATTTTGCTAAAATATTATCAGTCTCAAATCTGTTAACACAATGGTCAATAAATAAAATTCCGTCAAGGTGGTCATTTTCATGCTGAATTGCACGGGCAAGCAGAGACCCGTCTTTTGCTTCAATTACAAAAGGTTTTCCGTTTCTATCAAGTGCTTTTACAATAACATTTTTATATCTTTTCACGTCAGTGTAAGCTTCCGGAAAGCTTATACAGCCTTCTTGAGCAATAATAGCACCCGATTTTTTTATAATTTTAGGGTTAATAAATACAATCGGATTTAAAGGTTCATCGTTAGTTGAAACATCAACAACAAAAACTCTGTAATTAATACCAATTTGCGGAGCTGCCATTCCGACACCGTTTTTTGCATACATAGTATCAAGCAAATCCTGCACAAGTTCTTGTATTTTTCTAGAAACTTTATGAACTTCCTTTGAAGGTTCTCTTAATGTTTTTTCACCGTACTGTAAAACTTTTTTTACTGCCATTCTGTTATCCTCACTATGATTTGATTATATACTAAATTGGCATCTTTTGCAAATATGGTTATCTTACATCCAAAAATTTATGAACTTGAGGAATAAGGCGTACATTTTCATATTTTTCAAGAAATTTATCTAAAATTTCAGCAGCAAATTCAGAACTCACAGACATTTTATCGTTAATCATTTCAGGCTGTAAAATAAGTTCTATTTCAAATTGCCTACCAAGATTGCAGCAGTTTTCAATTTCTTCATCAGTTATTTTTGAATTAAAAACTATTTTGGCAAAAGTTTCTATCCCCTTGCACTGTTCAAAAAATTTCTCATGAAATTTGTATGAACCTTTTATTCCTGTTGCACTTTCAAGTTTAATATCAGCTGAAACAATATCTACAAAAGGTTTAATTTCATTAAACTTTTCAGCAAGAGTTGCATTAGTTTCCAAATATATTTTTTTATCGGTTCTCGGCAGAAACTCTTTTAAAAATTCAGCAGACAAAAGCGGTTCACCACCTGTTAAGGATACTGAATGTATCGTTTTATATGAATTTACTTTATCTGCCAACTCGCAAGGGTTATATTCTTCATAATCATTGTCGGAAGAAAATTCGGTATCACAGTAATTACATTTTAGATTACAGTTGCAAAAACGCACAAAAAGCTGTTTATACCCTACGTACGGACCCTCGCCCTGAATTGATTCAAAAATCTCTTTTATCTTTACTTTATTCATTTAACAAATTCTCTCTTATATTCTGTACAGACAATTTTTTCAGCTTTTCATAAAGCCTGATTTCATCATCTGACAAACTACAAGGAATTTCAATATGCACTGTTACAATCATGTCACCTGATTTGTTATTTTGTTTAAGCCCCTGGCCTGCAAGTCTGAATTTTTGTCCTGAATAAGTTTTGGGAGGAATTTTAAGACTTAAATTACCTTCAAAAGCAGGAATATTAATTTCACCGCCCAATACAGCTTCAAATGGAGTTATGGGAACGTTATAGAACACGTCCTGACCTTCAAACTTCATTCTTGAATTAGGTTCTATTTTTATTTTTAAATACAAGTCTCCGTTTTTACCGCCGTTTAAACCGATATTACCTTCTTGAGGAATACGTAATTTAGTTCCGTTCTTAACATTTTTAGGAATTTTTACGGTAATTTTTTTATGCTCGGATTTTTCTCCAGAACCTTTACATACATTGCAAATATTCCCGTTGATAAACTTTCTGCCTTTGCAATGCGGGCATTGAGTTGTGTGCATAACATTAATTATGCGTTCAGAACCGTTTACAGCTTCTTTTATTGTTATAGAAATATCTTCATAAATATCTTCACCTTTTTTCGGTGTTTGCTTTGTCTTTTTAGGTTTTGCAAATTCTTCAAAGATATCATTAATTTTTTTTGAAAATTCTTCTTTGGAAGGATTTGGAGGCATATGCCCTGCCGAAGAAGTTTTTTTTGTTTCAGAAGATGTTTGTTTTTTGTACTCGGATTGAGCCTTTCCAGAAGATGTTTTTGTCTGCGGACCTGATTTAAAGAAACCGTTAATCATATCATACTGATGCCTTTTTTGAGGATTGGAAAGCACATCATAAGCTTCAGTTATGTCTTTAAATCTTTGAGTTCCCGAAGGATTAACATCAGGGTGAAATCTGCGTGCAAGATTACGGTATGCTGATTTTATCTCAGCATCGCTGCTGTCAGGTGTAACTCCAAGAATAGAATAATAGTTCTTCATATAATTATATATAATGAAGTTAAAAAATTTTTCAACATCAATTGCAGATATCAGTTCGGTATTTTTTTCCGTCAAAGTTTACAATTTCAATATCTTCATAAAGATGTTTTCTTGCTCTTGACAGGGTTTTAGCTGTATTTGTCAAAACAAGAGTTTTTCCTGACACAGTTTCATACTCAAGATACTCATTTTTCCTAATTGCAAAATGCGTAATATCGCTTTCAACCAGCTCAAGTCCGGAAATAACCTTCCCTGACTGACGTGCAGAAAGCACACAGGAAACAGAAGAATTATCAGACACATTAATATTTTCATAATCATCTGCAAAAGAGCCGACAGCACAAGCTTCAAATAACGTTAAGAGATTTTCATCCACAATATTTAAAACTGCTTGAGCATCATGGTCGGATAAAAACGGTCTGAATTCAAGAGTAACAAATTTATTCTCATCATTTAAAACGCAGTCAACACCTAAAATTCCCATATAAGGAGTTTCACGTTTTTGAAGAGCCTGAAGAACATTATTAACAACATTTTTCATAACAGAAGCTTCAATATCTTTTGATATTTTATAATCAGGAGCATAAGCACCGATGCCATCCGTAAGAATTCCGCCGTCACCGTCTTCAACAAATTTGTAATTTGCGACAGAAGTCAAAGGTATAGCATGATAACCGTCTGTTACAACATAAAAAGTAAATTCATGTCCGTATGCATAATCTTCAAAAATAACTTTCTTTTCATCCCTGCAAAATAAATCTTCAGTAAAAGTTTTGGCAGTAATAAATGTTGTACAAACCAATCTGTCACGCCCGCTTAATGATTCATCAGTTCTTATAACAACCGGCAATGCAGCTGATTTCAAATAATCAACAGCTAACTGGGGTTTATCATATATTCCGAAACGAGGTGTAGGAATTCTTAGTTTATACAAAAACTTTTTGCCTGCGGATTTACTGATAGCAAAATTAGCGCTCTGAGCAGTCGGAGCAAATATCAACTGATTATTTGCCTGAAAAAGTCCTGAAATATCATTTTTGATTGCAGTTTCGGAAGATGCGATTGTTAAGTCAACCGCATTTTCAAGAACGAACTCTAAAAGCTCCTGAACATTTTCCTCTCTAATATCAGCGCATGAACATATCTCTTTAATCATTGAGTTGCCGGGAGCAACAACAACTTCAGAAACATTATCATATTCCATAAATTTCTTAGCCAGAGCATATTCTTTAGCAGAAGCACCGACAATTAAAACTTTTTTCTTTTTATCCATAAAAGAATTATATAACAAAAACTGCTAATCCATGTATATGATTTTATTAAGAAAAATTAAGTTTTTAATAATTATTATGATACAATAATGACAAACAAAAATTTATTCTTAAACTTGAATTATAAGTGAGGGTTTAGTAGAAATGGCAGGTATAGTAAATTTATTATCACAAATGTTTGTTCCGCAAACAACTCAAGTGACGGTTCCGGTGAGCAGTACGACATCAAACCCGTACAGCAATAATCCCTTTGTTAACTATAACGGTAACAGCTTAAATACCTATGCAAAAAATTCACCCGTAAGAGGAGGATATTTTGCAGGATACTACAACGGCAAACAAAACATTGTCGGACAACGTTTGTTCATAGAAGTTTAAGCGCCATACAATTGACAATCTTGCGTAAAAAGGTTATAATAAGGGAAACAGATAAATTTAGGAAGCAGAATGATTATATGAAAAATAAATGCTTTTTTGGGTTTACGGTAACTGAAGTTGTAATAGCTATGGGGATTATAGGAGTTATCTCCGCATTGACTGTTCCTGTATTAATTGCACACTACCAAACTCAGTCTTTACAATTAATATTAAAGAAAACATATGGAGAACTCAGACAAAATCTTGATATGTTTCAAACAGAATCGTATAAGAAAAAATTGTATGCATCTAATTTAAGTACTCTTGACGGTTCACGTTCTGTTACTGATACAGCCGGCAGATTTCTGCTTAATTATTTCAGAATAGCAAAAGATTGTGAAACAACAGCACAACCGTGCTTTGCTGACAGTTACAGATCAATTGACAGCGCAACACGCACAAATTTTAGCTGCGGCAACGGATATAACGTTTTGCTTACAAGCGGTGCGGCTGTTTGTATGGAACCGCCATCCAGTGATACTCCGGCAAGAGTTTATATTGACGTGAACGGTCAGGATAAGCCAAATATCGGCGGCAGAGATATGTTTACTCTTTATGTTTATGATGATTTCAGCATAGATGAACAGGATATTACACCGGAAATAATAAAAAGCGGCGATCCGGCAGGCAATAGAGAAACTTTATTTAACAATAATTGCAGAACTTCTTATGTTGGTGTCGGCTGTTTCGGCAAAATAATTAATGATAATTGGAAAGTAAGTTACTAGCGGAAAGGGATTATAATGAATAAAAAATTTGCATTCACATTAACAGAAGTTCTGGTAACACTAAGTATTATTGGTGTTGTTTCAGCTCTAACTGTACCAACATTGATGAACCAGTACCAAAGAAAAGCTCAAGCTGTGCAAATTAGAAAATCAGCAAATGAAATTATGTCTGCTATTGATATGCTGACTACTGAAGAGGGAAAAACTACTTTCAAAAAAACAAGTGTTTTTACAGATGTTCTACCTAATAATACAGCTGTTGACGGAATTGAAAATCTTATCACACAACATTTAAAGGTGATTAAAACTTGTGATAAAGATGAAACTGGATGTTTTGCATCGGAAAATTACAGATCAATCAACAATGCTAACTCTTCAGCTTTTACCTGCGATGGAACAGCTTATGTATTAGCAAATTCATCAGCAATTTGCGTATCCAGAACTATAGGTGAAAAGGAAAAATATCTGACAGTACAAATAGATACAAACGGAATAGATAAACCTAACATCGGCGGCAGAGATATGTTCGTTTTTGATATTAATGAAAACGGAGATTTCAGAAATTCTGAAATTAAATGCGAAGGCGGCAGCGGCGGCGGTTCTATTTGTTCAGAAGATGAAATTACTTTTTCTTCAGCAACCTGTATAGCTTCAGCATTAGGAAGCAATTGTTTTGGAGTACTGGCTGAAAACAATTGGATTATGGATTACTAATGGAATATATCGCAATTTTTTGCACTACAAACAGTATTGAAAATGCAGAATTAATAGGGAATACACTCGTTCAGGAAAAGCTTGCGGCATGTACCAATATTATTCCAAAATTGACTTCAATCTATAGTTGGGATAACCAAATTGTAAAAGATGAAGAAGTATTCCTTATAATTAAAACCAGAAAAGAACTTTTTGAAGATGTCAAAAACAAAATAATTACTCTGCACAATTATGAAGTTCCGGAAATCATTGCCATAGATATTAAAGAGGGCTCAAAACCTTATTTAGAGTGGATAAAAGAAAATACAAAATAAAAAGACTGCATATAAAGCAGTCTTTTTTATTATTAGATTTTTATTAAAAGGAACTTGCTGTCTTCTAAAGCTACAACCTTATGTTCAGTATCCTTTTTAAACATCAATATTTCTCCCTTATCAACCTTAAATTTTTCTGCATCAAAATGCATTTCTATTTCACCGTCAAGAACATACACGGCAGCATCACAAGTTGAAGTATGAGTATCAATAATCTCATCTTTTTTTATTGCAATAATATTTAGACTGCTATTGTCATGTTCCATAAGGATTTTGCGTTCAAATTTTGCTTCTCCCGTATGCACAATATCCTTTGCTTTTAAAACATTGTAAAACATAATTTCTCCTTTCATTTATTATTAGCACGAAATCTTATATGCCAGTGAGTAGCATCACAAAACGGTTTATTTTTAGATTTGCCGCATCTGCATAATGTTTGTCGGTTCCTAACTTCATAGCTTTTCCCGCACTCACTTTCAACACGAATTTTTCCCTTAAGCCATAAAGGTCCGCTGATTTTTAATCCGCCGTCTTCAATAACAGCAATACTTTGCGGAAAATTTTCTTCAACGGCATTTCCGTCCTTATCAAAAAGCATTAATCTTCCAGAAGGACATAAACTTACCTCTCTGCGCAATTCTGATTTACTGTAATCATCACCTTTCATTATAAGCTTCCATACAGTACCGTTTGCATCACAAAACCTTGCAAGAGCACATAAATTTTCCTTATCATATAAAGTAAATTCTGGTCCGACATATTTTTCAGCATCATCAAAAACAGAGTTAAAACCAGCTTTTTCAGTACCTTCAAAATCTGAATTTATATGAGAATTATCACAAAACGGAGCATCTTTAGAATATCCGCATCGGCATAGCGCAGTAGGATTAGATTTTATTTCAAAAACTTTTCCCTCCGAATATTCAATACAAACTTCCTGATTATCTGTAACAATAATATTCTCGGAAAATTTAGGAGCTCCATACACCAAATAAGGACCGTTATGTGTAACTTTTACATAAATTTCACTCATAAATAAAATATATTAAAAGCTCACAGATTTTAACATTTACATTCAGGTAATATATTAGACTAATAATCTTAGTCCTGAAATAATTTCTTCCATTGATTTGTCACTATTAGATTTTAAATATTCATTGCCAATTTGCATTCTCATGCGCTCAAACTCTTCATTATTTAATTTTGAATTAGGAAATTCAAGTTTTATACGTTCTGCGACATTTAACGTTTTTAAAAATTTTTTAGGTTCCGAAAAATGAGTTTGTATTTTTGTTCTTAATTGTTTTAAAGAATTACCGTTTTCTACTTCTGTTTTTATTATATGTTGAAATAAAACAGTTTCACCTGTTGCAATAGTTTTACTACATTCATTTAGTATCGACTGTGCCGAAAAATTTTCTCTATTATTATAAATTTTATAGCAATATTTAATATTTGGAAAACATAAGTGGGAATATATCAAATTTTTATTCTTATCTATATCAATAATAGTGTTATTATCCGTAATATTAGCAAAAGCATCTGAAAATAAATTTTCAAACTTACTTATTTTTATTTTTTCCGAGTTAAATTCATTTTTAGAAAGATAGTTAATTAAATGCTTACCAGGCTTCGCCTTAAAAGAAGGGAAATATGGTACATTTGTTTGATTCTGAACTTTCATATTTAATATAAAAGCACAAAATTTAAACAATATGTTTAAGTATTAAGAAAGGTAAAGTTCAAAAACCGGATTTAGAAGAATTTTTTTTAATAACTTTTATGATAATTACACTCCAATTGAAATAAATGCAAATTCATTTAATGATTTGTTTGATAAAACTGTAAATATTTCATTCAATCCAACAACATAAAATATTCAAAATGGACTTGCCAATTATTTATCTTTTCAGACCATCAAAAGACCTGTTTTGACCGTTTTGGAATTTGAAATAATCGATGGTTTTCACAATAAAAAAAACACCAATAGGTGTTTTTTAGTGGTGCCGCATCTCACTCTGCCGAGAAAAACGATTGAGTATCGTTTTTTGAGAGGGTGTGAAACACATCCGGGATGCGGCTCACATTATAAAAACCACTCAACAGAGTGGTTTTAGTGGTGCCGCGTCTCGGAATCGAACCAAGGACACAGGGATTTTCAGTCCCTTGCTCTACCAACTGAGCTAACGCGGCATATTATATTTAATTTTTTTAAAGTACGGGCAATAAAATACTTTTTGGGATAAATGGATTTAATATTTAATTGCCACGTTTTTTATTGTACTTGCTAAAAGTTTCAAGTCAAGAACTTTTTTATGATTGAGGTGCAAGATACATAGTAACGTTTCTGCCCTCAAGCTGCGGCTTTTTCTCTACAACAACAGGCATTTTTTCAACATCTGCCATAAATCTGTTAGCAAGATCAAATGCAAGATTTGAATGCTGCATTTCACGTCCTCTGAGCATGACTACTATTTTTACTTTATTACCTTGAGCAATAAATTTTTCAATACTCTTTATTCTAACCTGATAGTCATGAGTATCTATTTTATAACGAATTTTTATCTCTTTTACATCAACTGTATGCTGTTTTTTCTTAGCTTCTTTAGCTCGTTTTTCCAATTCGTATTTATACTTACCGTAATCCAATATTTTAGCTACCGGAGGCTCCTGGTTTGGATTTATTAAAACTAAATCTAAATCGGCATCATATGCCATTTGTAAAGCTTTTGAAGTTGGTACAACTCCATGATTTTCACCTTTATCATCAATTAATCTGACTTCTTTCGCACGAATTCTTTCATTCATTATCGGCTGGTTTTTGTTGTTTCTGTTATCGTTGGTAGCTATTGTTGTATCTCCTATATTGTAATCACAAGTGTCATGGTAGCACAAAATTCAAAATTGTACACTATTACGGGATTTATTTATGTAACAAAATGTTAAAACGGATTTTATATGGCTGTATAGCTTTGCCAGACTGCTTTTTTAGGGATTTCAAACAAAGAACATGATTAAAGTTTTTAGCTTGGTTTACCGATAAAAATATTACCGGATGATGACAATTATAACAGATAGTAATAATAAAAAGGAGTATTTATGATGAAAGAAGCAGCTGCCGAAAACAAAGCTACAGAAGTATTTGTAGACCTTAACAACGGTGAGTATTTACAGTTTGATATGACTTTACCGCTTCAAATTTTGTTCGATGATGTTATGACATTTGTTTCAAAAACGGATTTTGAATAAAATTAAAATTTTAAAAGTTTTAAAAAGAGTTAACTAAGGTTAGCTCTTTTTTTGTTATAAAATATAGTAAAATGTCGATGTTCATGGAATAATAATTTTATTAAAGTTGTTGTAAAGAGGGATTACTATATGAATAAATTTTTGTGTTTTACATGTGCGCTAGTATTGGGTGTAAGTACAATCACTCCGGCTTTTGCAGGGTTTAAAGAACATTATGATATGGGACAGCAATACCTTTCAAACTATCAGTATTCCGGTGCAATAACTGAATTCAAGAGTGCTTTAAGAATTAACTATTTAGATAATTCTGCAAGAATAGGATTAATAAACTCATATCTTGCAAGAGGAACATATTACGCAAATACCGACAAAAATTATCAAAAAGCGGCTGATGACTATAGAGCAGCACTTTTCTATCTGATTTACTATCCGAATGCTAATCAGGTAAAAAATTCTTCACAGGCAATAGTACAGGTTACATCCAATCTAAATCAATGCCTTAACACTTTAAACTTTGATTCATCTGCTTCACACAGATATGCAATTGCAAAACAGCTTAGGGCTGAAGGAAATTTTGCAGCTGCAGGCTATGAATTTAATCAGACATTAAGCGATAAAAGTCTTATTAAAGATTCTTTCCAGCAAACAGGTGATATTATGAAGCTTTTGGGTAATGATCCGAAAGCCGCAGAGTATTACAGAAAAGCCGTTGCAGTTGCCCCGACAGATATACCGTTGAGATTGGCTTATGCTAAGATGCTTGACAAATTGCAACAGGAAGATGCTGCCGTAGAAGAATATAATTATATACTTTCTAAAACAACAGACAACAAAGACGTTCTCTACTCTTTAGAAAGAATTTACAAAAGAAAACTTCAAGAATCTCCAAATGATGCGGCAATAACAGCTAACCTGGGCGCAATTATGCAAAAGCAGGGCAACTTTGATGATGCTTTGAGATATTATTCAAAGGCAGAATATCTTGAACCTTCCAATACCAACACAAGAATAAATGTAGGAACGCTTTACCAGCAGAAAGGCGACTACAAAACAGCTATAACAGCTTATGATTCGGTGTTAATACTTTATCCTGACAATGCTCAGGCAAACCTGTATAAAGCTCAGTCGCTTGCTGCGTTAGGCGACAAAAAGGGGGCACTCGCACTTTATAAAAAAGTTACATCAATAGAACCCGATAATACTGTTGCACAGTCTGAAATGCTTGCTATGGTAAGAGAAACAATGACACCTGCACAATTTGTGGAATATGTTAAGAAAAACTCTCACAATCCTGCTGACGTGCTTTATACCTATGCTCTTGATTTGCATAAACAAAATAAACTTGATGATTCAATAGCTATTTATAACGAAGTTATCAAACTCACACCATCAAATCCCGAGGTATATGTTAACCTTGCAATAGCACAAGGACAAAAGAAAGATTATGATAAAGCATTAAATACATTAAATCTTGCAAATACCAAATTCCCTAATAATGCACAGATTACTGATGCGCTAAAATCTATAAGCAGCCAATCAGTAGATGAAAAACTTGAAGTTGCTGCAAATTACTATAACAACAAGGATTACCAGAACGCTATTAATGAATACTTGAAAATTCAACCGCCGACAAAAGATACTATGCTAGGTGTTGCATCAGCTTATCAAAATTTGAATGATATTGATAAAGCTATTGAGTATTATAAAAAAGCTTTAAGCTATGCCCCGACAGATTCCAATATAGCGTATTATATAGCAGCACTTTATGCGGATAAAGAAGATTGGGTAAGTGCAAAAGCTTTTGCTCAAAAATCTTTAGCTTTGAACAAAACAAATAAAGATGCTCAAGAACTTTTAAAAACAATAGACAGTCAAAATAACTCTATAGCACTGAATAAAGCAATAGAATTATTCGATGCAGAAAAGTATGATGAAAGTTTATCTATTCTCAACAGTATTCTTGCATCAGATGCTAAATATGCCTATGCTCTTTACTATAGAGGCATGATTTACGACACTAAAAAGAAATATAATGAAGCAATTGCTGATTACAAAAAAGCAGCAGGCATTGATCCTGAACTTACCATTATCAATTATCTTATAGGTGTTGACTATGATATGCTTGAACAATACAAAAATGCGGTAAGTTACTATAAATCATTTGTAGCAAATTACAGCGAAGAAGATGATTATAAAAAATATGCACAAACAAGGATAGGTGAACTTAAAGCTTATGACAAATAGAGTTAAGCACCTGTTACAAAGCCGTGTTTCACTTGCTCCAATGGCAGGCATAACTGATTATGTTTTGAGAAGTTTAATAAGAAAATATTCAAAAAACTGTCTTTTAACAACTGAAATGATCAGCTCCGAGTATCTTGCACAAACGCTTAACGGACGGAGCGGTGTTGAAATTCTAAAACGGGATCAAAATCACACCCCGATTTCATATCAAATAAGTGGACACAAGCCGTTTATGATGCATCAGGCAGCAGAATTTTTAAACCAATACGCTGATATGATAGATATTAATATGGGTTGTCCTGTTAAAAAAGTTGTCGGCGGTCAGGACGGTGCAGCATTAATGCGAAATCCTTCTCTTGCTGCCGAGCTTGTAAAAGCAGTAAAAGACGGTACCGACAAACCTGTAAGTGTCAAGTTCAGACTTGGTTATACAGCAGAAGAAATGAATTATGTTGAATTTGGTCAGGCAATGCAGGAAGCAGGTGCTGAATTTATCACAATTCACGGACGAACTCGTTCTCAAATGTATTCTGGCAAAGCTGACTGGGAGAAGATTAAGAAGCTTAAGGAAAATATAGATGTACCTGTTTTTGCTAACGGAGATATTCTGACAATAGATGATGCAATCAAATGTTTAGAACTGTCAAAAGCTGACGGAATTGCAATCGGAAGAGGCGCACTTGGTGATCCGACACTTATTGGAAGAATTGAGCATTACCTGCACACTGGAGAAAAACTTCCTGTGCCTCCTATTGAAGAACGAATTGAAATGCTAAAAAAACATCTTCATGAAGAGATTAAACTCAGAGGAGAAAATGTTGCAATAAAATTCATGCGTAAATTTTATCCTTACTATCTCGCAGGCTTTAAGAATGCCAAAGTAATGCGTTCAAAACTGGTTATTGAAGAAAAACTTGAAAGCATTATCAATATATTAGATACCTTTAATTCTTTTAGCGAGAATTGAACATATCAACAAAAGCTTTTGCCCTGACATCATAACTTCTTATATATTCTTCCGTATCGGATTTTTTAACGGAAGGTATAGGGAAGTATTTATTCATTTTGTTTATAAAATTTAAAAAGACATTCTTATCTGTACTTAATCCAGCTTTTTGTGCAGCTTTGAAAGATTTATCTTCTATTATCTTTAAACACTTTAAAAGTTCTGCCTGCTGCTGAGGCATCAGGTGGTCATAATATTCAGGATAAAGAGTAAAATCAGATATTACCGCCACCATATCCATATAAGAGTTTTGATAAATCTCATTATTCTTTGCAAAATAATCAATAACACCCAGCCTGTTATTTTCAAAGTCTACCAGTAAATTATTAGGATTTACGGAATCTGTTTTAAATCCGGGCACAGCATCACCGGGATATTTAGGTGTAGTGTCAAGAACTTTTATCTGATTAGCCAAATCATCAAATGAAGCCTGTTCCATTTGTGCAATCCGGGTTATTTTTCCATAATAATCATAAGCCTGCTCCCTTGTGACAGAAAGAGGTTTTTGCAGACTTTTATCATAAATAGTTCCCGACCAATTTTCTATTGAGTTTGGTTTTCCCGAAACTTTTTTAAGTAATAAAATTCCCTTATTATCAGGATGCCCCCAGACAGGCTGACCTAAATTTACACTATCAGGAAATAAACCTATAGGAATATTATTTGGATCGGCATTTAGCTTTGATTTTATTATTTTAAGCACATAGTCATCCAAAAAATCTATATTATAAACTACAGAATTCGCACCTTCTCCTGCAACTGAAGCCTTATCCGGTGAAAGAAGTAATTTTTTTAATTTTTCATAATTATTGTTAACTGACAGTTTTGACCTTAAAGTTTGCGGAAAAGAATTAGCAAGTTTTTCATCCGGCAAAGGTGTCTGTTTAATCTCTAATTTAATTTCTTTCTTTATTTCCTCAGTTTTTTCAGGCTTTATAACGACAGGTTCCTGTTTTTGCACAACAGGTTTCTTTGGCACCTGAGCAGCAGTATCCTGCGCAAGCTGACTGAGATTTTTTGCAGGAGATTTATGTTTCCAAATATAAAATCCTGCACCCAGCAGAGCTAATCCTCCGCCCAGAAGCAAAGAATTATTCATACGTTTATTATCAGCATCCTGTACTTTTTTTGAACCTGCATTGTCTGACGTAAAATGAGTAAGATGATGATACTTTGGTGTTGATTGAATTGGTGAAATAAATAAAACTTTCATATACTGATAATTCTTATCTTTGCAAAAAACTATAATTTAATTATTCTGCAAAAATTTTAAATTTCAAGCATAAATTTTATTTTACATTCTTTCAGGTGCACTTACTGCCAGAATGTCTTCCAAAGCATTATGAAGAACAGTTTTAACACTCCAAACAAGTGCAATTCTTGCTTTCATCATTTCTTTATCATCAGAAATTACACGATTTGCATTGTAGAAAGAATGAAATTCACCGGCAAGTTCCTGAACATATCTGCAAATTGTATAAACCTGTCTTGTTTCTGCCGAATTTTTAATTACTGATTTGTATTCTTCAAGTTTTAAGATTAGATGTCTTGCCGTATCAATTGTCGGAAGAACCATTCCGGCTTTAAATCCGTTGTTCAGTTCATTTAACTCTGCTTCTGTGAAAGGAGCAGGAGTTTTTTCTCCTGTTTCTGTATTTATTTTTTCTGTTACTGCGTTTCTCAAAATGGAACAAGCTCTGGCATGAGCATATTGAACATAAAATACAGGGTTTTCATCAGAATTTGTTTTAGCAAGTTCAATATCAAAATCCAAAGTTGTATCAATATTTCTCATTGACATCCAGAAACGTGTAGCATCAACGCCGACTTCGTCAATAAGGTCTTCAAGAGTAACCATATTTTTACGTTTGCCCATGCGGACTTCATTACCGTTAATAACAAGGTTAACAAGCTGCCCCAGAAGAACTTCAAGTTTATTCGGGTCATATCCCAAAGCTTCGATTGATGCTTTAACACGGGCAACATAACCATGATGGTCTGCCCCCCATATATTAATCATTCTGTCAAACCCACGTTCCAATTTATCAATATGGTAAGCTATATCAGCTGTTAAATATGTATTTGAGCCGTCTGCTTTTTTAATTACTCTATCCTGATCATCGCCGTAATCTGAGGATTTAAACCAATCAGCACCGTCTTTTTGATATATTTTACCGCTAGCTTTTAATTTATTAACACACTCTTCAACTTTACCTGAATTGTGCAATGACAACTCTGAATAGAATTTGTCAAAATGTACTCTGAAGTTATTTAATAAAGCCTTTTGCAAATCTTCCATTTCTTTTTTTGCAAAATCGGAAAGCTCTTTAACATCCTCAGGCAATCCGTTATGTGTTTGAAGATATTTTTTTGCAACAGGGATTAAATAATCGCCCGGGTAATAATTTTTTCTTTCTAGCTCATCAGTCGGGAAATCCACATCCTCGCCAAGTTCCTGACGAATTCTTATAGCAAGAGAGTTACCTAATTTTTGAATTTGGCTTCCTGCATCGTTAATATAAAATTCCTGATAAACTTCGTGACCGTAAAATTTTAAAAGGTTAGCAAGCACAGACCCCATTGCCGCCCATCTTCCATGACCTATATGAAAAGGACCAGTAGGGTTTGCTGAAATATATTCCAGAATAATTTTTTCCGTTTCAACATTTTCCGGTTTTCCGAATTCTTTAGGATTTTTAAAAATTTCTTCAACTAAATTCGATAAAAGTTGATTACCCGCTTTAAAATTGATGAAGCCTCCTACAACGGTATATTCATTATCGTTTTTATCAACATATTCAAGAATAGAATTAGCGATTTGAGGAGGTGCAATCTTTGCAAATCTTGCAAGTGAAGAAACGTTAACGGCATAATCACCAAAATCAGCATTTTTAGGGCGTTCAGGTTTCAAAGTTCCCGCCTGATATTCTGTCATTGCACCGAGTTTACCGTCTTCTACCGCTTGTTTTAAAGCTGCTTCAATACTGTTTATAAAATAATCTTTTATCATATTTTTCTCCATACCATATTATAGTAAAACTATTATAATACAAAGAAATATTTTATTCCAGAAGCATTTTATCAAAAAACATTCCGCCTTTTTCTATAAAAGTACAACCTTCTTTACCAGAAATATGTAACTTTTTCATATCCTTATAATATACATAGAGGATAAATAAATCATATCCCCACTTATTCGGACCTTTAGCTCCGTTTGTATCTATTGCAAAATATGCCGGATTAACAGAAATGATTGTAAACCCGTCTGCCAAAACAATTGCACGATAATTTTTTATACCGGCAGTTGTAAAACCGCAGCTTTTATTAGAAAAATCAATTTTTTCATCAAGTTCATCTTGAGAGATATCGGAATTTTCATATTGCTCTTTTATAACATCATCCTTACCTTTATAACTGATAATACATCCTTCTTCATATCCTTTTTGGCAATATTTTATTACTTTTAAATTTTTGAGCAGCTGCTCTCTAAAGACAGTGCAGTCAGAATATGAAGAAGAACCAGGTTGTGTTCCTGCACCTGCTGCATCGTAAAAACAAGTATTTGAAAATTCTAAGTCGGCAAGTGTTTTATAATAAGCCTGATATAATATGGAATAAGCTTTTTTAGCTCTATTTACCAGAACAAAATGCTGATATTTGCCAATTAAGACAGGCATAGTCATTGCTGCAGCAACACCAATGATGCCTAAAGTGACCAATACTTCCGCCAGGGTAAACGCACTAAAACGATTATCTTCTAACGTGGCTACGCACGTAGTGCCCTCTGCAAGTGTAAATGCCTTACAACAGGAGCTTAAAAGGTTGCCCCCCCCCCGCATAATGCGGTACTAATAAATCTTTTCATATACTGCTCCTTATTAATTCTATATTATTATTATAACAAGGTTTTATATATTAAGCAAGTATATCAGAATAAAGGGTTAAAAAATTAAATGGGAATGAATTCTTTGTTTGTAATATAATGTTTATATGATGAACGTTCAAAACATAATCGACAGACTTCGTGAAATCATGGATGATGAAACACTTATTCAACTCAAAGAAGAGTTGAACAGTTATCACGTTGCGGATTTAGCCGATATTTTTCAAGAGCTGAAGCCGGAAGAAAGACTCCAGTGTTTTAAACTCCTTGATCTGGAAAAAGCTGCAGATTTAATGGAATATTTACCGCCTCAAATGCAGGTTGAACTCTTAAGCGACATTGATGAGAACTTAGCATCACAAATTCTTACCCAACTGCCCCACGATGCTGCCGCTGACGTTTTAGGCGATATGGAAGAAGATGAAAGTGAAACTTACTTAGATAAACTTCCTCATAAATTTTCCGAAGAAGTCAGAGAACTTTTAACATATAACGAAGATACGGCAGGCGGTATTATGAACCCTGCGGTTTTAACCGTTAATTCGGAAATGAGCGTTCAGGACGTGTTAAACCATATCAGAATTAAAGCTGAACAAGACAACATGGAATTATATTATGTTTATGTTGTAGACAAACAAAATCACCTTCTGGGAGTTGTATCTTTGAGAAAACTTTTAACTTCACCAATCAATAAACGTGTAGAAGATATTATGATTTCAGACATTGTAAGGCTTCACGTTGATGATTACAGTGATTATATTATTGACGAATTCATGAAATACCAGTACAATGCTCTGCCTGTTGTTGACCTTTATAACAGGTTAAAAGGGATGATAACCTGGGATGACGTTCATGACTTATTTGAAGAAGAAACAACGGAAGAAATTTATCAATCATCAGGTATTTCAACCGAAGTTGTTGATGAAGATGAAATCCTCTCCGGAAACGTTTTTAACGCTATTCGTGCAAGAACTCCGTGGTTATTTATTACGTTGTTAGGTGAGTTTATTGCAGTTAATGTCGGTCATCATTTTGACCATACACTTCAAGCTTTGCCTATTATTGCAATATTTATGCCGCTTTTAGCCGGACTTGGAGGTAACATAGGAACTCAAAGTATTACACTTATGGTTCGTGGTTTATCAACAGGTCAGGTTACATTAAGCTCTGCGCTGCACCACATTTTAAGAGAAACATCTATAGGACTTCTTATAGGTTCAATATTTGGTATTCTTGTAACAGCTGTTACATGGGGCTGGCAGCATAATATGGAACTCGGTATTATTGTCGGATTAGCAATGGCTATTAATATGACAATGGCAACAATTATAGGTACATTTACACCGTTTGCTCTTAAAGCAATGAAAGTAGATCCTGCTGTAGCTTCAGGTCCCGTTATTGCTACAACTATTGACGTTCTAGGGTTAGCAATATACTTTACTCTTGTGTCAACTTTTTTAATTAAGGTTATGTAAAAAGGTAGAAAATATGACAAATCAAACTCAAAGAAGAAATAGAGAAGAAAGAACTAATTCATTTGTTAAACACGCCAGACAGGCAAAAGAAGAACAATCCTCATTTGCCAAAATACTTATAGGTATGATGATTGTTTTTGCAGGTTTGCTCTTAGCTATATTTATGTTTGCGGGAGATGAAAACTTTTTTGAAAAACAATTCGGTGAAGATGCTCCCATTACCAAAGTATTCCAAAAACTTGTAAGAAGTAATGATAATAAAGAACATGCTGACTTTGCATTTCCTTTTGGTTTAAGACGCCAAAACATATTATTTCTAGGAGTTGATGCCAGCGGCAACCCGAACGACTTATGGTCAGGCACAAGAACAGATACAATAATCTTAGTAAACGTTGATCCTAAAACAAAATCTGTAAATGCATTGTCAATTCCCCGTGACAGTAAGGTTTATCTTCCGAGAGATAACGGGGTTAACAAGATTAATGCGGCTCATGCTATCGGCGGCATTGAAATGACAAAGAAAACCGTAGAAGACACTCTGGGTGTTCATATTGACAGATACATAATGGTTCATGATGATGCCGTAAAAGCTATTGTTGATGCAATGGACGGACTTGATATTTATATTGAAAAACCTATGCATTACAACGATTATTCGGGAAACCTTCATATCAATTTTTCAAAAGGTAATCACCACTTAAACGGTCAGCAGGCTGTTGAATACCTAAGGTTTAGACATGATGCTCTGGGTGATATCGGAAGAACTCAAAGACAGCAGTGGCTCTTAAGAAGTCTTTTAACTCAATTAAAGCAGCCTTCTACAATTACTAAAATTCCTGATATCATTTCAGTTGCAAAAAAATATGTTAAAACAGATATGTCTTTCTATGAAATGTCACAATACGCTGCTTTAGCAAAACATATTGACATGGATAAAATAGAAATAGCTATGCTTCCCGGTGCTCCTAACCAAAAAGGTTACATCAGCTACTGGATTTTAGATCCCGAAAAAACACAGGAAGTAGTTAACCGTATAATTTACCGTGACAGAGAACACTTCGATGAAGCAGCTCCCATGACAGCAAGCGTACTTGCTTCTGATGCAGCGAAAGGTGATGCTATGGCTGCAAACCTTAAAGAAGCAGGCATCGAAGTAAAATGTACAGGAAAAGCTACAAGAGCACACTCTCAATTTATTGCACACTCAAGCAAAGTCACAAATGATTACTACAACTGGCTGAAAAAGAAAAACGAAGCTTTCGGCGGATTACAGTTTGTATATGATCCTGTGAACTATCACTGTGGTGAAAGTGACTTTACAATCATATTATCAGGTAATTAGAATTGCCAAAAAACTCAAAAAATGGTATGATACTCTTAATATAGAAGGAGAGAAATATGTCACTTACAATTTTATCAGGTTTAGTACTTGTTGCAGCATGGTGGTTTTACTCTGTATATGTATCACTTATCAAAAAAAAGAACAAAGTAAAAGAAGCTCTTGCCAGTATTGATGTTCAATTAAAAAAACGTTATGATTTAATTCCTAATGTTCTGTTCATCGCTAACAAATTTATGGAACATGAAAGAAGTTTAATCGAAGATATTACCAGACTAAGAACAGAAGCATTAAAACTTCAAGGTGAAGATACTATTTCACAAAAAATGCAGCTGGATAAAGATATTCAGTCTAAAATGAGCCAATTAATGGTTTCTGTTGAAAACTATCCTCAATTAAAGTCAGATAATACAATGGTTCAAGCAATGGAAACATATTCTGAAGTTGAGGAACATATTGCAGCTTCAAGAAGATTTTATAATGCATCAGTGCTGGATTTAAAAAATGCAGTTGAGATTTGGCCTGGTTCAATGTTAGCTCAATCTTTAAGAATAAAATCCGACTTACCTTACTTTGAAGTAACTGATGAAAAAGAACGTCAGCCGGTAAATGCAAGTGATTATTTAAAATAAATTACAAAAATTTTAAAGTCCTCAAATTGTATGCTAATATGTGGTTATACATTTGGGGACTTTTTAAATGCTAAATTATGACGAAAAATTTTCAAACAGACTAAACAGCAGAATTAAGGGAGAAAGCTTAATGACTTTCCCTGATGATTACACTGTAATAGATATAGAAACAAACGGATTAAATTCTGCAATAGATGACATTATAGAATTGTCAGCCATAAGGGTTAGAGAAGGTAAAATTGTCAAAACTTTTTCCAAACTCATAAAACCGCAAAGACCTGTCGGAGGATTTATTTCAAAACTTACGGGTATAAGTAACTCAATGCTTGAGAATGAACTTTCCATTGAAGAAATTCTTCCCGAATTCTTGGAGTTTGTCGGCAAAGACACAGTTTTGGGGCATAATATAAATTTTGATATAAATTTTATTTATGATAAATCAATGAAATATCTTAATAAAGCTTTTTCAAACAGCTACGTTGATACTCTAAAAATTGCAAGAAAATTAAAACTTGATTGTGAAAATCATAAATTAAAAACTCTTGCTGATTATTATGAAATTAAAAGCGGCAGAATGCATAGAGGGCTTGAGGATTGCAGAGTTACATTTGAATTATACAAGTGCTTAAAAGCATACGTTCTTGCTAAAATGGCAGAATTTATGTAGAATATATAAGTAATTGTGCCTGTAGCTCAGTTGGATAGAGTGTCTCCCTCCGAAGGAGAAGGTCGTGCGTTCGAATCGCATCAGGCACATTTTTGCTGTATAATAATAACGGTTGACAGCCGGTTATATAACAAGAACCGAAAAGCTTTGCTATGTAATTATTTAGCAGAGCTTTTTCTAAATCCGAAATCATCTGCAACATAACGTCCTATATCTTTTAGCATCAATGCAACATCTTCACGTGTAACACCAGCTTTATTCGGATAAATTGAGTAAAGTTTTTTATGCTCGCTGTCTGTTAAATTAGGCATTACAACATTAGCACCGCTTTGAAGCGCCAAAAGTCTGCCGTTTTTTCTTAGGGTTTCCATTGCAGTTGTCGCAGGAATATTAATATTTGGAAGTACAAGCCTTGTTACTGCCATAACTTTTAAAGCTAAATCAAAATCTCCGTCAGGTTCATTAGAAAGAGGTGTATCAGGATGTGAAATAAATGGTCCTATCCCAATCATATCAGCATCAAGCTCTTTGAAAAATAAAATATCATCAGCTAAAGACTCAACAGTTTGTCCTGGCAAACCTACAAGACATCCTGTACCTGTTTCAAAACCTATTTTTTTCAGATCTCTTAAACAGCGTTTTCTGTTCTCAAAATCTGCTGACGGATGCATTTTTTTATATAAATTTTCATCAGTAGTTTCAATTCTTATTAAAAATCTGTCAGCACCGGCATCCTTAAATGCTTTGTATTCATCAAATGTTCTCTCGCCAAGACTTAGAGTTAAAGCAACGCCCAACGATTTTATTTCAGAAATAATTTCGCAAAGGATTTTTGCGCTAAAATAATTGTCTTCGCCTGATTGCATAACAATTGTTTTATAACCTGAATCAGCACCGAATTTTGCTATTCTTAAAATTTCTTCTTTTGTAAGTCTGTATCTTTCAACATTTTTATTTGAACATTGCAGTCCGCAATACTGGCAATTTCTTTTACATATATTTGAAAATTCTATTAACCCTCTAAGATGAACAGCATCCCCCACATACTTTTTACGAATTTCATCAGCTTTTTTGAAAACAGAAGTATCAGGGCTTTTTAATATATCAACTATTTCTTTTTTATTTAACATTATATTATCCTTAAATGGCGGCCCCGGTGCGATTCGAACGCACGATCTTCGGTTTAGGAAACCGCTGCTCTATCCTGCTGAGCTACGAAGCCACTATTTAACAAAATTATAATACCTCTAAAATATTATCACTGCAAGCAGCGCAAATAAAATTAACGGAATATTATAATGTAAAAATGTCGGTATACACGTGTCCTGAATATGATTATGCTGACCGTCAGCATCAAGTCCTGCCGTAGGTCCTAAAGTAGTACCCGAAGCAGGAGAACCGGCATCACCGAGTGCAGCAGCAGCCGCAAAAACAATAATTGCTTCCATAGGATTGAACCCTAAATGAAGAAATATAGGAACAAACAATACCGCTAAAATTGGAATTGTGCCAAAAGATGTTCCAATACCGATTGTTATAAATAAGCCCACTATAAGCATTAAAAATGCAGCTACAAGTTTGCTTCCCAGCATAAACGGAATTAAAGAATTAACCAGAACATCAATTCCTCCGGTAGCTTTTAACACTCCCGCAAAGCCCGCTGCAACAAGCATAACAAATGCAACATATCCCATTAAACCAATACCTTCATTAATTAAAATATCCATTTTTTCAGGATTTATTGCACGGGTTCCAAAAATTATCGTTAAACCTATTAAAGCTCCCAGCGGCAATGATTTCGTCCACAGTTGAACAGCAAGAGTAGCAATTGCAGCAAGTAAAGTTATATAATGACTGCCAGTAAAACGCAGTGAACGTCTTCTTTCTTTTTTAATTTCAATATTTTCATATTCTCTCGGTTTTCTGTAAGAAATGAATACTGCAAATAACAGACCTGCAAGCAAACCTGCTCCCAAAAACCACACCGATTTCCAAACATCTGTTACATTAATAGTCATCCCGTTCAATGACATATTATCGGCAAGAAGTCTTTGAAAGATTAACCCGAAGCCGGCAGGCAAAACAATATAAGGAGTTACAAGACCAAATGCAAGAGCACAGGCAACAGCCCTTCTGTCTAACTTTAGTTTATTCATAACAGAAAGCAGAGGAGGAATTATTACAGGAATAAATGCAATGTGAACAGGTATAAGGTTTTGCGAAGCACAAGCAAGTAAAGTAAGTATTAATAACAAAATAAATTTATTATTTTTTATTAATAAAGCAATTCTTTTTGCAAGCACATCGGCAAGCCCTGTATGCGCCATTGCAGCAGCAAAGGTTCCGAGCAGAATGTAGCTCAAAGCTGTTTCGCTGTTTTGACCCATACCGTTTATAAACAAGTCCATAATCTGACCTGCATGCAAACCTGCTATTTTACCTGCTACTATTGCAGAAACAATAAGAGCAAGCAAAACATTTACTCTGCATAAACACAAAATACACAGAAGAATAACCGAAACAATAATAGGATTAATAAGTAATTCCAACATTATTTAGTCGGCATCCTTCCGCAGGATTTATCCTCATCACAAAAACCTAATCTTTCGCATTTAGGAACAAGATAAGGTTTTAACCATGCTTCTTCTTTAATTAATTCTTCACACATCTTTTTAACAAGCAATCTGATTTCGTATTGAGCTCTTGAACAAAGCCTTAAGTTAGCAACGTGAATAAGTTCTCTTAAATTCATACTTACGACCATAGAGCTTGCAGCAGCGTTAGGAAGAACAAATCTTGCATCCTCCGCAGGAACTCCTGCTTCTACAAATTCCTGATACTGATCTGCTATTTGTCCCATAAAATTATCAAATTTTTCTTTTAATTCTGAATTTCGCTCGATAGTAGGCGGAATAATATAATCAAACTGACCTTTTTCTTTTACATATCTTTGAGATTTTTGCGAGAAAGACATATGTCTGTGGCGCACAAGCTGGTGCGTACATGCACGTGAAACATTTGATATGGCAAAACTAACCTGTATATGCTCAATTGTTGAATAATGACCTGATGAAATTACACGTTCTATTAATTTAAGCATTTTTTCTTCATCATCAGTACTGTTATAAATATTAATAGGATAGTCTGCACTGTAACATGTTCTGCACGCAGTATAAACGGTTTTTAACATATTATCAGGCTTTGAAATTAAATTAACTACAGGCTGATTATTTTCTTGCATAATATCTCCCCTACATCAAAAAGTTTCACAAAACAATTATACCACCCAAAAGTCTAATATTGATAAAATGTAAATTTTTGTAGAGAAAACAGAAAAAAAGAACACCCGCACAAAGGAGTCGAAAGTGCGGGAGTTAAATCAGTAAAAGAGACATCAATAACACTATGAACCATATAAAAATAAAGTCAAATTTTTGTGGATATTTTTTTTAATTTAGTTTATAATCCTCTTATGAGAAGATTTTTGCTTATATTATCATTAATTATATTGACTTCAAACTGTGCTTATTCCCTAAGCTTGAAAAAAGCTCCGGAAAATACTGTAGTTCAATCAGAACAGTATAAAAATATTACAAGTCAGGCAAATGTTTTTTATGCGGAAAATGATATTAAAAGTGCATTTAATCTATTTTTGAGTATTCCAGAAGATGAAAGAACCGCCCAAAACTGGTTATTAATGGGAAATATATTGCAAGACCAGGGTAAAATTGATGAAGCTATATTTATGTACAATAAAGCCATTAATACCGATGAAAAATATTATAAAGCACACTATAATCTCGGTAATATTTACCTCCAGGACGGCAGACCCAATATGGCTATCGAGCAATATAAAAAAGTTATCAAACTCAACCCCGAATACGCTTATGCACACTACAATTTAGGCTGTGCATACATTAAAACAGAACAGTACAGAAAAGCAAAATACGAGTTGCTTCTTGCTACTGATTATAAAAATACCGTACCTGATTTTTACTATAATCTTGCGTATGTATATAAAAAATTAAATAACAAAAAAACAGCAGAAAAATATATTGAATTTTATAATAAACTTATTGAACGCCAAATGTAAAAGAGGACACAAATGTATAAAGGAATAATTTTTGATTTTAACGGAACACTTTTTTTCGATTCAGAAAAACATTACGAAGCATGGAGAGAATACTCTGCAAAACTCAGAGGTTCAGCTTTCACTGATGATGAAATGAGAAAATACATGTTCGGAAGAACCAATGAAGATATTATTGCTTATGCTATCGGCAAAAAACCTTCTAAAGAAATGGTTGATAAACTTGCTAAAGAAAAAGAAGCTGTGTACAGAGATATGTGCAGAGCTGACAAAGAAAATACTGTTCTGGCACCAGGTGCGGTTAATCTGTTGAACTATCTAACAGAAAAAAATATTCCACATACTATTGCAACTATGTCTGAAAAAGACAATGTTGACTTTTTTATAGAAGAATTTAAACTTGCTCAATGGTTTGATATAAATAAGATTGTTTACGCTGACGGCACATTACCGGGTAAACCGGCTCCTGATATTTATATTAAAGCAGCCGAAAAACTTGGATTAAAACCTGAAGAATGCATAGTCGTTGAAGATGCAATTTCAGGGATAGAAGCGGCAAAATCAGCAGGCATAGGTAAAATCATAGCTATTGCATCTATGGAAAGCAAAGATTTATATAAGAATATTCCTGCCGTTAGTCAAATTATAGAAAATTTTGACCAGATTGACAGGAACATTTTTGAAACTCCTTGCTTGAAAAATTAATAATTCATTTCCCAGTTATCGTTTAAGATTTTGCCAAAACAACCATACCAGTTTTCCATTTTCGGATCAGCACACTTGTTATTAAATGCAGTTTCACGCTCTTCATTTGTCATAGGTGCCATACCCGTAAAGTAATCATCTATTACCCCGTTATTATAAATATATATTGCAAATGTATCTCTACCTGCTATGTTAGGACCTTTTGGACCATTTATATCAACGTAAACAGTAAATACAATATTATCACCACCGTGGCATGAGTATGCAACAGAAGTTCCGTCAGCAAGTGTTATATGATGTTCTAATCCAACTTTATATGTTTTGCCTAACATATTTTTATACTCTGATGCGAAACAAGGGGTGACATTAGAATTGCAGCTACTAACAATCTTAAAGTAATTTTGAAAAAATTCATCAAGTGCATCTAAACTTGTTAAACCTGCTTCCTTTAAGTTCAATGCATTTTTATCATTCTGGTATTGAACCAAAGCTTGCGACAAAATATTATAAAATTTGTGCAGCTGTGTTACATACGTTTTTCTCTGATGATTCTGCATCAAAGAAGGCACTGTCATAGCAGAAACAACGCCGATAATGCCAAGTGTTACCAAAACCTCGGCAAGCGTAAAACCTTTACTACGGGAGCTTAAATGGTTGCCCCCCCCCCGAATAAATCAAATCTTCTCATAAATTGCTCCTTTCTATATGTTTTAATTATTATGCAATGCCTGATGTGGCGGGTCCAGCGGCTACGCTGGTGCTCCTTTCATTATAACCATTACTATTATAATACTTTTTGTAGAATATTTCAATAAAAAAGGCTAAAATTATTTAGCCTTTTTTATATATTCTTTTTTAAGATGCTTTTACAATGTCATAAGCTGTATCAGAATTTATCGCACCTTTTTCTCCTAATACAGTGTGCCGTGATGCAAATCTTTCTCGAATTTTTTCTGCTGCCTCATTTGCATCTATTTCATAATCCGAAAGTTTTGTTTTCATACCTAATGAATTAAAGAAAGCTTCAATTTTATCAATTGCAATGTCAGCTGCCTTCAAGTCTACAGGCTCATTTACGCAGAAGACTTCTCGAGCAAGTTTAGCAAGCTTTTTGGCTTTACTTACTTTTTGATTTCTTAAAAGTCTTGGTTCAACAATCGCTAAACTTTGCCCATGGTCAATGCCATAAAATGCAGTTAATTCATGTCCAATCATATGAGTAGCCCAGTCTTGAGGAACACCTACAGAAATCCAGTAATTTAATCCGCAGGTTGCACACCAGAATATATTTGCTCTTGCTTCATAATCTTCGGGGTTAGCTAAAACTTTCGGAGCTTCTTTAATTAAAGTCCGTAAAATTCCTAAAGCCCAATCATCCTGTAATGGAGAATTAACATCATAAGTACAATATTGCTCCATAACATGAACAAATGTATCTATAATCCCGTTTACAGTTTGTCTAACAGGCAATGTATATGTTACTTGCGGATCTATAACCGAAAATCTTGGAAATAACGGAGTGCCTGAGAAAGCAAGTTTTTCATCAGTTGAAATTCTTGATATTACACCGCCGCAATTCATTTCAGAACCCGTTGCAGGAAGTGTAATTACATCAGCAAGCGGAACCGCATCAAAAACAGGATTTTGCTCTACCATAAAATAATCATAAGCATCCTTTTCTCCAAAATATTTTGAAGCTGCCGCAATAAATTTTGTACCGTCAAGAGTTGAACCGCCACCTACGGCAAGTAAAAAATCAACTCCTTCTCTTTTAACAATTTCTACAGCTTTCATTAATGTTTCATATTTAGGGTTAGGCTCTATACCGCCAAATTCTAGAACATTATATCCTTCCAGAACTTTTTTTACCTGCTCATAAACACCGTTCCTCATTATAGAACCGCCGCCGTATGTTATTAAAATCTTTTTAGATTTATCAATAAGTTCCGGAAGCTTTGCGATTGTTCCTTTACCAAATACAACCTTAGTCGGGCAATAAAACTCAAAATTATTCATAATTAAACTCCTTTCGGTAAAGTTATGTTAGTATAAATTTTCAACATTGTCAAAATAAATTGTTTTTCTGATACAATATGGGTTGGAAGAGGAGGAAGTATGGAACTTATAAACTTAATTTTGTCATATTTAATCAATTTTATAGAATATATAATCACACTTATGGGACCATTCGGCATCAGCTTACTTATGGCTATCGAATCTTGTAATATCCCTTTACCCAGTGAAGCTATTTTACCATTTGCAGGATATATAGTAAGCAAAGGTGAAATGAACTTCCATGTCGCTGCATTTGCAGGAGCATTCGGATGCGTATTAGGTTCAATACCTTCTTACTACTTAGGTTATTTTGGTGGCAGAAAATTTATTGAAAAATACGGCAAATATTTCCTTATTTCGCACAAAGACCTTGAAGAAGCTGACAAGTGGGTTGCAAAATACGGAGACTGGGCTTTCTTCCTATGCAGAATGCTTCCTGTTGTAAGAACATTTATATCATTACCTGCAGGTATATTAAGAGCTAAAAAAAGAGTTTTCTTTACTCTTACATTCTTAGGCTCACTTGTATGGAGTTACCTATTAGTTTATGTCGGTGTAAAAATGGGACAAAATATGGAAGCATTTAAACATATTTGGCATAAGTTTGATATTGCAATTGTGGTAGTCTTCGGTATTTTAGGAGCTTTATACATCTATAAGCATGTAAAACATTTAAAAGAATCTTAATAGTTTAATTACATTTAAGAAAAAGCTATCATTTTATAACAATAAAACAGACCTTTTTTAAGCTCTGTTTTTAAATGGGGCAAGCAATGGGTTAATGTTCGAACCTTATTACCTTCATTTTCTACATTTATGCCTGCACGACAAAGATACTATTGAAAAAATAAAATCGTTTCTTTTTGGATTGGATTGTAACAATTATGATTAAGTATCTTATAATTAGGCAATTTTCATAAGCTCAAGAATTTTATATAAGTATAGGAACAGGGGAATTATCTATGGTTAATTTTAGCACGATATTGAGTAAGGCTGAAAGACTTGCACGCTACCGTAGTAGTGGTGTAACAGATACTGTAACGAATACTACAAAGATTTTAACAAACAAGGTAGAAACGACAGCAGCAGAAGCAATAAAAGCAGTACGAAAAGCTAAATACAAACAAGACTTAACGCCATTGTCAACTGATACATTTACTCTAGAACCATTAAGTAAGGCTCACGAAGGAATACTAAACGATTTACAGAAATATGTAGGACGGTCAGTTGAGGATATTCCTATTGAAAATAGTATAGAACTTCAAGAGTTATTAGTTAAAACATATAGAAATGGGTCAATAAACCCTTCCTATGCTTTAAAAGTAAAATTACCCTTCTTATCTGATAATCCTAAGGAATATTTACAACTTATGGAACAGTTAGAAGGAAGGATTGTGAAATATGTGTGGGAATTTAACCCTAAACCATTGTCCAACTTGCGCCTAAACCCTTCTCAGCTTGCAACATATAGGTCGTTAAATACTACAGACAAACTGATTACAGACTTCCTTCATTCTTTAGAGGGCAAAAGCTTTGATGAAGCAAGACTGTTAATTAATATACAGTCGAAAAAACTAGGGTTATCTGATGAGAACGCTGTTAGATTATTTAGATTGTTTGAAACTCGAGGGCTTATACAACAAACATCAGAGAACTTAAAACATATTGCATACAGAATTGGCACTAACGACAATTTAAAAATTGTATCATTGCTTGAACCTAAGTTTTATAGGGTGAACAAAGATAAGTTGACTAAAATGCTGGAACAACTAGAGAAGAATGCTTTGAATTTAAATCAGACTCCAACTAGCGAAATACTAAAAGTATCAAGAGTGGTTGACATAGGTGGGCATAAAGTTTCTGTGTGCAATATTGATGATATACCAAATTTGTCGGGATATTTTCACACTCCGCAAGGGTGGGGAGATAGTTTGATAGGTCACACCGAAAACGATATTTATAGACGATTTGCAAACTTCAAGTATGTTTTCAATAAACCAAGCAATGGTGCGCCAGTATGCTATACTTATGGAACAAATGGTAAATATCCATTATGGGGTAATGATAGTGGTTTCTTTGTGAATGTACCTAGAGGAAATGTGCATGCAGGAAGCACTTCTGGTCTAGGCTCAACTTGTAAAAGTTTAGATGACTGTATCAATATGGACGTTGCCAATTTACCTACATCAGTGAGTACAAAATTATTAAACGGACAAAGTATTGATGATATTGTCAATACTTCTATTAAGACAAATAGAGCCCCAGAATATCTATGTACTAATGGAACAATACAGGCATTTTATACCAATGATATTACAACTATGAATAAAGCATACATTGAGCTTGCGGAACGATACCAAATACCAATTATAAATCTTAATGGAAAAGGTAAACTACTACAGTAACCCATTATCTTTTTACTAGTTATAAATTCAAAGGTTAGAATCCTCTAACCCCTTTGTAAATTTACAAACAGTTTAGGAATTTTTCACGGACAGTTTAGGAATTTCGGGCAACGTTATTTTTAAGTAACTTTATTTCTATAAAAAAGTAGCTTAAAATAATGTGTTAATTTTTGCAAAAGTCGTTTGAATAAATGAGATATTAATATAAAAAGTCCCTCGCAAAAATGTCATTCAAACGGACGATTTTACTTTATATTAAGATTTGTTAAGATGTGATTAAAGAGAGAGATTATATGAAACGATACGCAATAAATAAGCTCATAGAATGGAAGAATAGTTCAAAACGAAAACCTTTGATAATTAGAGGAGCTCGTCAAGTTGGCAAAACTTGGTTAATGAAAGAATTTGGCAAAACTGAATACAAAAAGGTTATTTATATAAACTTTGAATTAGACAAGTTAATGTGTGATCTATTTTCAATAGATTTTGATACAAAAAGAATTATTGAAGGTTTGGAGTTAACCCATTCCAAAATTGATGCCCAAAATACACTAATAATACTTGACGAAATTCAGGAATGCCCAAAAGCTTTAACTGCTCTTAAATATTTTTATGAAAACACTCCAGAATATAATATTATTGCTGCTGGAAGTTTATTGGGAGTTGCTATTCATAAGAATATTTCATTTCCAGTCGGAAAAGTAGATTTTCTTGATTTGTACCCTTTATCATTTATGGAATTTCTTGATGCAATAGGAGAAAGTAATTTTATAGAATTACTAAAAAGTCCTAAATCTCCTAATATAAAAGTTTTTAAAGAAAAATATATTGAATGGCTAAAAAAATATTATTACATAGGCGGAATGCCGGAAGTAGTTAGTACATTTATTGAGACAAACGATTTTCAAAAAATTCGTAAGGTTCAAGAAAATATTTTAGATGCATATACAAGGGATTTTTCAAAACATATATCTTCTACTGGCAAGTTGAAAATTGATTTACTATGGGAGTCAATTCCAAGTCAATTAACTCAAGAAAGCAAGAAGTTTGTTTATAAAAAAATAAAATCCGGAGCAAGAGCCGATGAGTTTGAGGAAGCTTTATCTTGGCTAATTAATTGTGGGCTGGTTTATAAAATAAACCGTATAACAAAACCTGCTTTACCATTAAAAGCATACGAAGATACTAAAGCATTTAAATTATTTATTTTAGATGTAGGTTTATTATCTGCATTAAGTAAGCTCCCGGCAAGAACTTTGATTGAAGGAGATAAAATTTTTACAGAATTTAACGGTGCTTTAGCAGAGCAGTATGTGTTGCAACAATTAAAAACTATTGAAGATATGGAAATTGCTTATTGGATAAGTAAGTCTGGAAATGCTGAGATTGATTTTATTATTCAAACTGACGGGTATGTTATTCCTGTTGAAGTAAAAGCTAATACAAATTTACAAGCAAAAAGTCTTAAGGTTTATCGAGAAAAATTTAAACCCGAGATAAGTATAAGAACTTCACTTGCTGATTTTGAGATAAACAATGGGCTTTATAATATTCCATTGTACATGGCAAGCAAGTTTGATGAAATTTTAAAGGATGGTAGGTAATATGGCAAAAAAGGAAGTCAAAACTGATTTATGGGTTTATGATTTACTAAAAGAAGCAAAAATCTGTTTAGACCCACAAGGCTGTTCAATAAAAGAAATTGACGAAGCATTAAAAACAGCATCAAAGAAAGGGACGGGAAATGTTGGATTTCCTGAGTATGTTGGAGTTGTGAAAGATTTTATACTTGTCATTGAAGATAAATCAGAACTATCAAAACATGTAAAATATGATGACAAGAATCTAATAAGTACAGCTACTAAATCTGTCGAACAATACGCAGTAAATGGTGCTTATTTTTATGGAAAACATCTTATAAATAATACTAATTATAAAAAGGTCATTGCATTTGGGGTTTCCGGAAATGAAAAACATCATAAAATTACACCTCTATTTATAAATGAACGTGAGTATTGCAAGATAATGCCAGATGTCGAATCATTTTATATATTTAATGAAGAAAATATCGACGAATATTATACAAGAGAAATTCTCGGCGAAAACACTGATTTGCAAAAAGAAACAACCGAAATTCTTAAATTCGCCAAAAATTTACATGAGGATTTAAGAAATTATGGTAATTTGCAAGATACACAGAAGCCTCTTGTTGTTTCTGGAATCTTGCTTGCTCTTCGAGAAATTGAAAAAGGGTCATTTAATCTTGAACAACTTATAGGGGATGATATAGACACAGATGGAAATAAAATTTATAATACCATTGATAAAAATTTACAACGTTCTAAAGTTTCACCTACTGTAAAAAAAGATAAACTATTAACTCAATTTGCAGTTATTAAAGATACAAAGATTTTAAATGAAATTAACCCCATTTTAGGTAAAACTCCTTTAAAATACTATGCTGAACAAATTTATGATAATATTTACAAAACTATAAAATATACAAAAACCGCAGAAGATTATCTCGGAAGATTTTACGGTGAATTTATGAGTTATTCAGGCGGTGATGGGCAAACATTAGGGATTATTTTGACACCTAAACACATAACTCAATTATTTTGTGATCTTGTTGACTTAAAACCTAACGATATTGTTTTTGACCCTTGCTGTGGCACGGCGGGATTCTTAATTGCTGCAATGCATAATATGTTAAAGAAAGCCAAAACCGAAACACAAAAAGATAACATTCGTAAAAATCAACTTCACGGTATAGAACTTCAACCATATATGTTTACTATTGCCACAACAAATATGATTATACGTGGTGATGGAAAAAGCAATTTAATAGATGAAGATTTTTTAAGATGCAATGAAGCTGAATTACAACTAAAAGGTGCCTCTGTTGGTATGATGAACCCTCCTTATAGTCAAGGTTCTAAAGCGAATCCTTCATTATATGAGATTAGTTTTGTCGAACATTTATTAGAATCCTTGGCAGAAGATGGTAAGGCTGTGGTAATTATTCCTCAATCATCTTTAACTGGCAAAACCAAAGATGAACAAAATTACAAAGAAAATATTCTTAAACACCATACTTTAGAAGGTGTAATTACTTTAAGTGGTGAGACTTTTTATGGAGTAGGCGTCAATCCTTGCATAGCGGTATTTACAGCGCATAAACCACATCCGAAGTATAAAGAATGTAAATTTATTGATTTTAAAGATGATGGTTTCAAAGTAGCTCCTCACATTGGCCTAGTCGAAACAGAATATGCTAAAGACAAGAAACAACATTTGTTAGATGTATGGTTTGATAGAATTGAAGCTCCTACCAAATTCTGTGTAAAATCAACTATTGAAGCTACAGATGAGTGGTTACATGCGTTTTATTATTTTAACGATGAAATACCAACAGAAAAAGATTTTGATAAAACTATTGCTGATTATTTAACTTTTGAGTTTTCAATGATTGCGCAAGGTAGAGGATACTTATTTGACGAGGGCAAAAATGGTTAAAACATTGAATGATATTGAATGGAAAGAAATTCCTGTTGCAAGATTATTTGAAATAAGTGGCTCTAAAACAACACCCAAAAGCACATTAGAACAAATTGGCAATGGTAAATATCCTTATGTTACAACTCAAACAACTACAAATGGTCAAGCGGGGTATTATAATGTATCTACCGAAAAAGGCGGAGTTTTAACGGTAGATAGTGCTGTCGCCGGATTCTGTACCTATCAAGCTAATGATTTTTCAGCTTCTGACCATGTAGAAATATTAACTCCAAAGTTTAGTATGAATAAATATATAGCACTGTTTTTAACAGTACAAATTAATCAAAACAATCAAAAAAAATTTTCGTATGGATATAAGGCTTGTCAAGATAGATTACGCGAAATGTCTATAATGCTTCCAGTAAATTCAAAAGACGAACCTGATTATAAGTTCATGGAAGATTACATAAAGGAACGTGAAACAAAACTAAAAAATCAATATAAAAATTACATCAAAAATACTGTTAACGAATTACAACAAAAAATAAATGAAAAAAAATCTTGGAAGGATTTTGAACTTGCTGATATATTTAATATCAAATCAGGAAAACGATTAACAAAATTAGACATGGTTCCAGGGAATATACCATTTGTATCTGCAGCTGCGGAAAATAATGGTGTAACAAATTTTATTGCTAATAAAAATGATTCCATGGATAAAAATGTACTGGGAGTTAATTATGATGGCAATGGCGGTATGGTTATAAGTTTTTATCATCCGTATAAAACAATTTTTTCGGATTCTGTAAAAAGATTTCATTTAAAAAACATAACAGATAATAAATATATATTATTATTTTGCAAAATTTCAATTTTAATGCAAAGGGATAAATATAGATATGGCTATAAATTTAATGAAACAAGAATGAAACGACAAAAAATAATGCTTCCTGTGAATTCAAAAGGCGAACCTGATTATCAATATATGGAAGATTACATGAAATATCTTGAACAGAAAAAACTGCTTAAATACCTTGATTATATAAAATAAATTAACATAAGACTTGCATAAATATTGCCCTTGCCAAATAATAAGCATAGAAGGAGTAGTTTATGACAGACTTTTTAACATGGGATGAAATAAAGAATCAATTAGGCAATGGCTGTTCTGTAATTTTAGGAAACGGCTTTTCAAGAAGTTATTGCAATAATGCTTTTAATCAATCAGAAATATTACAACATATGCCGTCATTACAAGGTTTAACTGGAATATCTGATATAGAAAAGTGTATTGAAGAAACTCAAGCGAAAGTAAATAATGATTTACCAGAAAAAACTGTTCCTAAGGCAATTATTGAACGTTGGATAAAAAGTATGTTACATAAAGAATTTATAGATACTCTTTATGGTTTAATGCCTAAATCCTTAAATGAAGTAGAAGATTTTACTGATGATAAACTTGCAAAGTATAGAGAATTCTTCAACTTTTTTGATAAAGTATTTACCTTAAACTATGATCCATTACTGTATTGGATGCTCATGCGGTTTATAAACTATGGCGACAAAGAATTTGTTGATTATTCAGACCTTAAGGAACAACTAAATTCTGTTGCTGAAGATTCAAAAGAATATACAAAATTAAAGAAAAAACTTGATACAACGAATGATAAGTGTATTAAGTCTGTTAGAAACGAAATGTTCCCTGTATATTTAAAGGGAAACGAAGACTATAGGCTAAACATATTATGTAAAAATGAAGTTTTATTAGAAAAAAGTATCGCAGAAGCTGAAGGGAAAATACTTGGTGGTTGGACTAAAGTTATTCCAGAAGTTTATCAGGCATTTGAAGCTAAGAAAGCTGAAAATATTACATTATGTCAAGAAAGTGATAAATTAGATAGAATTGCAGATACTACAATTGAATCAAAGTTAGAATCGGTTAAACATAATAAAGAAGCTATGAAACTGAAAATAAGAGATGGTTTTATCAGTGATAGTTGGAGTAAAGATAATGACCAAACGGTATTTTATCTTCATGGTGCTTTACACTTGATTGAAAGCAGTGATAAAACAGTAAAAGTTACTCAAGACGAATTTAAGAAAATGATTGAAAAAGTTAAAGAGAAATGGGATGAAGGATATGAACCTTTAACAGTTCTTGAAAGTTCACCAGAAGAAAAAGTTGCAAGAATTAATCAATCTCCTTATTTAACAAAATGCTTTAATGAATTTCAACATATATCGGGTATTTTGGTTACTCATGGTTTATCTTTTATGAATAGTGATAAACATATCATTGATGCAATAAATAGCAATCCTAACCTCGAAAAAATATATGTGGGGTGTTATGCTCAACCTTCAGAAGAAATAAAAGAAGCATTTGCTAACAATAGTAAAGTTATATTTTTTGATACTTCCAATATGTTCTAATTTTATTTTTACTAAATTTGTGCTATTTTAAATTTATCAGGAGTTGTGAAGTATGGCAGATAAAGGAAAAGTTCTAACATTATTTTTTATGGATGAAAATTTGGAAGGCAGAATTAAATGTACGATTGGTGGATCAAAATACCTTGCATATAAAATTAGTAGGAGTGATATCGACCTTTGTAAGAATATTGATAAGTTAAAACAATCTGGAATTTATTTTTTATTTGGTGCTCCTAACGAAATAGACGCAAGAGAAGTTGTTTATATTGGGCAGGCAAATGAACGTAAAAACGGAGAAGGTTTGCTGAATCGTTTAATTGAACATAAAAGAAATTCAACTAAGGGCTATTGGAATTATGCTATTGCTTTTACCACAATAGGTGGAGCACTTGGTTCTACTGAATTAAACTATTTGGAAAATTATTTTTGTAACCTTGCAAAAGAAGCAAACAGATACTTGGTTAAAAACGGAAATGAACCAACAATTGGTAGCATTTCAGAGGAACAAATTTGTTCTCTAAATAGTTTTATATCAGATGTAGAACTGATTTTAACAGCATTAAACTATAAAGTATTTATTCCTATCAAGCAAACGCAAAAATCATTAAATACAACTGAGAATAATGTATTCTACTTAGAAAGAAAAAATAGAGAAACAGGAATTACAGTAAAAGCAATAGGGCAAAAAACAAAAGACGGTTTTGTTGTATTTAAAGGTAGTTATGTTGCCGAAAAAAATATGAAGGTCCTTTATCCTACAGTTAGAGAATTACGACAGAAAGTAAAAGTAGGTAAAGACAGATTATTGCAAGATGATATGTTGTTTAGTAGCCCAAGTTATGCAGCAGCATTTATTATTGGTGGAAATACAAATGGGTTGATGGATTGGAAAACTAAAGATGGTATCCCTTTAAAAAACTTGTTAAATAATTAGTGCTTAATTTTAAATTCCTGTTCAAAAAGTGTTCAACAGGCTTGCTATTGAATTTAATTTATAACTTGATACTTATTACATCTATTCTTAAAACAGAGCTGGTATCATCAAATTTAATTTTTTAACTTTATTTATAACACTTTTCTATAACCTCTTTGCATATTTCGCAATTTCGCTTGTTTTGGAATTTCCTTTGCTCATCCGACTCATTGTAATTTAAAATTTCTTCTAAAACATCAACCGCCAATTTATAATCTTCTTTACTGGGTTTTCTATCTTGAATTCCTTTAAATGAATTTAGTATAGATTTATAGACAAATAGAGCAACTTTATATCTTTTTATTGTAGCATTGAAATGTTCATTAACAAATGCAATAATATCTGAAAAAGTAGCTATAGCTTTTTCAATCGTAATAATTTGTCCTGAAATATTGATTGGAAAAATTTTATTCATGTTAACCTCCGTTTTTTCGATTATAGCATATGTTAAATTGGACATTTCAAGGTTATATTTCCACAATATCAAGATTAACTTCATTATATTTGTTAAAATTTTCAATTATATTTAAATAAAAAGTATATTCAAGTACATTGTTATCTTCAAAGCCTTTGCTAATCATATCTTTTCGGAAATTCTTGAAAGCTTGTTCAACATCACTTTTTAAAAGTTGTCGAAATGCATTGTAGGATACCTCGCATCTAACTCGTGAATATTTGTGTTTAAGTTTCATATTTGCCGCCTAACAATATTTTCAATTCAAAATACAACTGTTCAAAATCTTTGTTTCTTCTCCATAAGAATTCATTAAGTTTTTGGGGCAAATGATGTTTTGTTTGATTGTGAAAAGCACATCTTGTTAAATAAGAATATATTTTTTTGAATTCTTTATTCTCAAGTTTGTTCAAAAATTCAGCATTTTCTGATTCCAATAGTTCATCAGAAACAAAGACTTGATTTCCATAGATATAAAAATGAAGTTCTGTATCGAAAAACATTCTATTTCTTGCAATTTTCGGTTTCTGCAGATAAAAAGATTTTAATTTTTTTGTTTGTTTTTCGTACAGTTCAGCCCTAAAAATATCATAAAATTTTGCAGTCTGGTCCTTACCAATTCCCGCAATTTGAGAGGTAATATATGCAGGAATTCCAGAACAAAAACTTCTGATTACTGTATCAATAATATTTGAGTTATAAAAACTAAAGATTGAATATTTGCTCATTACAAAAACCTTTTTGCAATAAGAATATTGACCGTTTGATTCTGAAAGTTTGCCCTCTGTAAGAAGTTCTCGAACAATCGGCATTAGTTCTTCTGTTTCCATTTCTGTAATCATCAAAAGATTATCAATCGTGAATTTATCCAACCTTCTGCAGAGCTTTAATATTTGTTCTCTCATTGAGCAATCCTTTCAAAGTATATTCATCTAAAACATCAATTTCATTAGTCTTTGCAAGTTTTTCAATCTTGTGAATAAGTTTCACAAGCTCTCTAAATTGGTTTGTTTGTCTTGAAAGATATTCAAGACCGCCTTCTGAAAATTCAAAGTCTGTAAGTTTTTCAACTATTTCTCTAATATCATCAGAGTTAAATTGTTCAAACTTCAATTTTTTGTAGATCCTATCATATAAATGAGGATATCTTGAAAGTTTTTTGTCTATCAAACCCATACCAACAAGAACAAGAGGACATTTTGTTGTATCGTGCAAATCTCTTAGTGTTTCAATAGATTTCTTTTCAATCAAATAGTCAACTTCATCAATAATTATCGTAAAACTTTTATTAGCAAGTGCTTTTTTGATTTCGTTAAAAGTATTATCAATATGCCAGTAGGCTTCAAGTTCTAATTCATTTGCAATTTCCGCAAGCAGCCACCTTGTTGTCATTCCCTGTTTTGCCCGAACATATACACAAGGGTTTTTGAAAGCCCACTTTGCAACTGTTTCAGATTTTCCGAGTCCGGGCTCTCCATAGACAAGTGCCATTTTCGGAATATTTGGCGGTAAATTCTGCAACTCAGACATTAGAGCCACAAACTTTTTAACATTTCTTGTTGTAATAAATTCGTTTTTCATAATTTAATCTCCATATAAATTTATATATTCATCACTTCTAATAAAATCTGCAAGCCATTTTCTATCATCAGCATTAGTACAGCCAAGAGCCATAAGCCATTCATATTTTTGGTAATTATCCACAAATAAAGGCTTGTTCATCTGCTGTTCACGAGCCGTTTGTTTTCGTTCTTTTTTCGGCTTTTGTTCTGTTATTTCAATAGGTTTTTCATCTGGCTCAATTTCAAGAATTCCAGTTGTTTCAATATCAAAATACTTTTTAAACTCTTTTACAGCTTTGTTTTTAAGTCTTTTATGCTTTTGAGTTATATTTTTTAATCGTTCCATATCATCAGGCAAGCCGAGATGATTTGCCATTGGGTGAATTTTCTCAACTTTTCTTGCTATACAAATAAATTCGCCTTTAACTGTATAAACATGAACTTTTGACAAATCAAAAAGACTGTAACGAACATATACAGGCTCTCTTAAACCAAATAAGGCTTCATTGTAATAGTTATTTCCTAAAAATCTAATGCCATTCCTGTGAATGACTTTTGTTTCGGTTTTCATCATCAGATTATTTAATAAATTTTTATCTATATCTTGTCTTTGAACAGTATTTAAAACCTCTTTGATTGTCATATCAGGTACATTTGAACAAGGTTTTGAATTATGATAATTCAACCAAAAATCAAGACATTTAATGACTTGTTGAACAGTCGGAATTTTCCCGCCTGTTGTTTTGAAATAATGAGCTTTGTGCAAGTTTTCGCCTCTCATAAGTCTAGCCGGTTTTTCTTCAATTGAAGTTCCGATATATGACGGCATCATCTTTTCAAATTCTTCTTGAAACTCAAGAAAAAATCTTTCAATCACTTTTGCTTTTGCGTTTCTAACCTTTGCAAATACTGATTTAATCCCAAAATTTGCATAAACTCCGTTAAAGCCGGATTCATCAAAATTGCAGTTTTGAAAATATTTAGCTCTGAAAGCTCTGCCGTTATCTTGATAAACAATTTTTGGAATTCTGCCAAGATTTAAAATGGCATTTCTTAAAGCACTTGCGATACATTGAGTATTTTCAGACATCATAATTTCATAACCGACCAGAGCACCGCTTTTCCAGTCTAAAAAACCAACAAGAGTTGCTCTTTGTGCTTTTCCAGTAAATGGGTTAAGCACTTGAAAATTAAGTATATGACCGTCTGCAATAAGAACATCACCAACTTCAAGAGCGGAAATATCTCTTTCAATATATGGCTCTACTTTATCGTTAAAGGCCTTTTCACCCTCTCTAAATAAAACCCATTTGTCATATTTTGTTGATTTGATTTTTTCTGCATACCTTCTGTAAGTCATATCGGAATGCAGAGTTTCAAAACCTTTTTTCTGCAAACAGAATTTTGAAAGAGCTATTGCTTTACTGATTTTAAACTTGTTAGGGTGAAACAGGAATTTTTCAAACTGCTCAATTTCTTCTTTGGCAAGTTCTGTATTTACTTCAAGAGCAGAAGTGCATTTGTATTTCGAAATAAGAGATTCCCACTTTTCGCCGTTTTCTTCATAGCTTTTTATCCACCTTAAAAGAGTGGAACGTGCCGAAACTTTCCCAATTATTTTATATACATCTTTTAAATATTCTCCGGAATTGTACAATTCCAAGAATGTAAAATCAGCTTCTTTTTGTGTTCTGCATTTTGACCTAAGCTCACGAACTGCATTGATAATATCAACTTTTGCAAGAGCTTCAAGTTTTAGTTTTTCTGTTTTGAATTCTGATTTTTGGTTATCAACTGGCACCAGAGAATAAGATTTAATTTCTTCATCAATGAGCTTTTCTTGAATTTCTTGCTCTAAAGAAGAAAACAAAATCTCATAAGTATAACCGCCCTTAACTTTGATTTTTCTTGCAATGTACTTTTCATTATTGATTGCAATTCTAAGTGTGCGATTGCTTTTCAAGCCTTTTAACTCTGCAATTTTATCAATGCTAATATATGTATTTTGTGCTGCTGCCATAATATTACACCTTTTGATGTTTTTCTATATCTTTATTATGGCGTGTTAGCAACTAAATTTAAGCGCTTTGCTAACTTATGCTAATGCGAGTTTGTAGAATATATTTATGCTAAAATCAATCTCATGCAAAATGTGTTTTTAGAAACCGAAAGATTAAGTTTAAGATATATAACTCAAGATGATTTTGAAGAATTAAAAATAATTTTAAAAGATAAAGATGTTATGTATGCTTGGGAATATGATTTTACCGATAATGATGTTCAAAAATGGATTGACAAGAATTTAGAGCGTTATAAAAAATACAACTTAGGCTTTTTTATAATATCTGAAAATAAATCAGGAAATATTATTGGTCAAGCAGCACTGGAGCCGGATACGATTGAAGGCAAACAATATTACGAAATCGGTTATATCCTAAAAAAAGAATACCGGCACAAAGGATATGCAACAGAAGCTGCTAATGCTCTGAAAGAATATGCTTTTAAGACTTTGAAGTTAAATGAAGTTATTTTTGAAATCCGTCCAAATAATCTTCCGTCTCGTAAGGTTGCTGAAACTTTGGGGGCTGAAATCTGTGGTGAATTTATAAAAAATGTTAGAAGTAAAAAAATGATGCATCTGATTTATAAATTATCTAAATCCAATTGATTAAAATCTACCGACTTTCAGAAAAATTTTTACCAACTTAAAAAGAAAAATTACCAACTAAAATTTTAAAATAACGTTGCCCGAAATTCCTAAACTGTCCCAAAATTCCTAAACTAAACAGAAACCATTATTATACAAGGGTTTTAGGCATGGAAATTTGAATTCCTAAACTGGTAAAAAAAGTCCGTTTTGGTCCAGTTTGAGAATTTTATTCTTGCCTATTTTTCAAAATTAAAACTCAATAAAATCAATGCTTTGGGGCAAATTTCGCAAACTGTCCCGAATTCCTAAACTACCTCAAAAAATACACCCTTATCATTCCTAATAAAAAAGACCCCGAAGGGTCAAATTTAATAAATGGGGCGCCTGATGGGATTCGAACCCATGCATATCGGAACCACAATCCGAGGTCTTAACCACTTGACGACAGGCGCCATTTGTTACTTTTTTATAATAACATAAACATTATTGAAATCAAGACTTTTATTCAAAAAAATTCCACCTCAAAAGGTGGAATTTTTCTTATATTAAGTCGATTAGCTTATTCTCTGAAACATATAACCTATTCCTCGAGCTGTTAATATCAACTCCGGATTTGCAGGATCTGATTCTAATTTTGAACGTAATCTTGAAATATGAACATCAACTACACGAGTATCAATTCTATGGTCAGGCGGATATGCCCAAACATGCTGCAAAATTTCGTTCCTTGAAAAAGCTTGACCTGAATTGTTTACCAGTAATTCAAGCAAACTGAATTCCATACCGGTTAAACGAATTCTTTCATTTTTTCTAAACACTTGACGACGTGCTGTGTCAATTTTGATATTTCCGGTTGTAATAACATTCTTTGTTACTTTTCCTGTTGGAGTAACTGTTTCTCTGTTATTTGTTCTTCTTAAAACAGCTTTAACTCTTGCTTCGAGCTCTTTAGGGCTGAATGGTTTAATTACATAGTCGTCAGCACCCAATTCCAAACCTGTAATTCTTTCTGAAACGTCACCTAATGCTGTAAGAATAATAATTGGAACATCAGAAGTTCTTCTTATTTCTCTTGTTACACCGTAACCGTCCATTTTTGGCATCATTACATCTAATACCACCAAATCAGGGTTATATTTGTTAAACGCATTTACCGCTTCTTCTCCGTCTTGAGCAGTATAAACGTCATAACCAACCATTTTTAAACGTGTTTCTAAAATACGTCTGATACTGGCTTCGTCATCAGCCAGAAGTATCCTTTGACGATCTTCCGTTTCATTAGGCAATTCTGCATTTTCAGTCATAGTCTTTTCCTTCGTTCAAATAATCTAACACCTTAATAATAACATACATTATTAAATATTACAAAATATTTATTTTTTTAAATTTTTTTGAATATTTGTATATATATATTAATTTAATTTACGAAAAATTGCAAGTACTTTTTCAAAAAAAATATTTAAAATAACGCTAAACATTAAAAAATAGCCGTTAGTGTGATGTACTTCTTCATAGCCTTAATACTAAAATATAGCTTTAATGTATAGTATGGATAACGAAGAAATTAAATATCACGACATCATATCAAAAAACATCAAGAAGTTAAGAACATCTGCAAAGTATTCTCAAGAAGAAATGGCTGAAAAATTAAGCTGCTCCAGAGAATTTATCAGCAGAGTTGAAAATAGAAAAGAAAAAATAAGTTTAAACATGCTTTTAAAAATTGCAAACTTATTCAACGTTAACCCTAGCAGTTTATTTAAACTGTCTTAGAAACTATACGTTTAAATTTTTCTAAATCTTCAGCTGTGTCAATACCAACAGGTATAAAATCAACTACAGATGTTTTTATTTTCATACCGTTTTGTAATGCTCTTAATTGTTCCAGACTTTCTGACTTTTCATAAGAGCTTTGAGGCAGTTCTGTCATTTTTAACAGCGCTTCTCTTTTGTAACCGTAAATTCCTAAATGTCCGTAAAATTCGGATTTGCCTTCATTTCTTTCAAAAGGAATTTTTGAACGTGAGAAATACATTGCAAAACCGTTATAATCAACAACACATTTTACAAGGTTAGGATTTTCGGCTTCAACCGGTGTAATTTTTCGGATTAAAGTTGATATATCGGCATTAGCATCATCTTTAACGTTCTTGGCTACCTCATCAATACTTTCAGGTTTAATTAACGGTTCATCACCCTGTAAATTCACAATATAAGAAATTTCAGGATGATGCATAACAACCTCTTTTATTCTGTCAGAGCCGCATTTATGATTAACAGAGGTCATTTCAACATTTCCGCCAAACGCTTTTACGGCATCAAAAATCCTTTCATCATCAGTAGCAACAATAATAATATCGGCAAGTTTAGACTGTTGAGCTTTTTCATAAACCCATTGAATAACTGGTTTACCTTCTACAACTATCAGTGGTTTTCCTTCTAATCTTGAGGAACCGTATCTTGCGGGGATTATTATTGCTGTTTTTGTCATATTAATCTACCTTTCTGACTATCAAAGCAACCCATTGGTCTTGATGAGCTTCTTCTATTAATTCAAGATTATATTTTTTTATAGCATCTGATACAACAGGCTTTTTTTCATCAAGAATACCTGACAAAACTAAAATAGCGCCGTCATTCATAATATTTTTCAAATCACCCATAATTTCTGCTAAAACATTATGTAGAATATTTGCACAAATGAAATCATAAGTTTTTGTAATTTTATCTGCGGTATTGAGTTCAAAAATGCACTCAACATTATTTTTAAGAGCATTTTCTTTTGCAACGTCAATTACGGTTTCATCATTATCACAGCCATAAACTTCAGAAGCACCGAATTTTTTAGCACAAATTGCAAGAATACCTGACCCCATACCGATATCAGCCGCTTTTGCATTAATCGGCATGTATTTTTCAATTGCTTTCATGCATAACTGGGTAGTTTGGTGGGTTCCCGTACCGAATGCGCATCCCGGTTCAAGTCTGATAACGACTTCCCCGCCTTTTTCGTTGTATTCAAGCCAGTCGGGCACAATTACTATTTTATCGGTAACCCTTGTTATATCCCATTTTTCTTTCCATTTTTTAGACCAGTCTTCATTTGGTTTGTCGGAAATCACATAATCCCAGCTTCCGAGTTCTTCATCTGTAAGTCCTCTGGCTTTTAAAAGTTCTCGTTTATCTTTTAAGAATTGAGATAAATTTTCGGGTTCAGAAGTTAAGAATACTTTTAAAGTTCCTTGTGTTGTTGAAATCATTTCCAAATCTTTATAAGTTTCTTCTGCCAGAACTACACCTTCACAGGGAAGGTTTTCAAAGAAAATTTCCGATATAACCTCTTCCAATGCAGGGTTAATTTTTATTTGGAGTTCATAGTAATTATTCATTATTGTAAAAATACGCCCATTTTTCTAAATTTTTGATATCTTTTTTCTTTCAAATCTTTAACAGAAAGTTTAGAAAGTTCTTCTATGCTGTCAAGAATTGTCTTTTTCATATTAGCAGACACTTCTTCATAATTTGTATGAGCACCGCCTGTAGGTTCTTTAATTTCACCGTCAACAATATCAAATTTCATTAAATCTTTAGCAGTAATTTTTAACGCATCAGCAGCATCGGAAGCTTTAGATGCATCACGCCAGAGAATTGAAGCACAACCTTCAGGTGAAATAACAGTGTAATAAGCATGCTCCAGCAAGAATACTTTATCAGCAACTGCAAGTCCCAAAGCACCTCCGGAACAGCCTTCACCGGTAATAATTGCAATAACGGGAACTTCCAATTTAGCCATATCACGCAAATTAACAGCAATAGCACCGCCCTGATTTGTTTCTTCTGCACTAATTCCCGGATATGCCCCCGGAGTATCAATTAAAGTTATAATTGGAAGATTAAATTTGCTTGCGTGCTTGAATAATCTTAGAGCTTTTCTGTACCCCTGCGGCTGAGGCATACCAAAGTTGTATTCAAGGTTTTCTTTAGTAGATTTACCTTTCATAGTACCGATAATCATAACAGGTTTACCGTCGATTTTAGCAATTCCGCCGATTATGGCTCTGTCGTCCATGCCTTCTCTGTCGCCGTGAAGTTCTACAAAATCTTCACAAATATTATTTACATAATCCAAAAAGTTAGGTCTTTCAGGATGTCTTGCAATCTGCAATTTTTGTGACGGTTTCAGGTTTGAATATAACTCTTTTCTGTAATCTTGAGCTTGTTGTTCAAAAGTTTCAATTTCTTTATTAAGATCCATGCCTGACTCCACACTTATTTTTTTTAATTCTTCAATTTTTTCTTGAATTTCCATAATAGGTTTTTCAAAATCCAAAACTGCTGTCATTATTATACACCTCTACTTTGCACATTTATGCATATCTAAAATCTTCGCTAAAGTATCTCTTAAACTTTTACGTGGAGATACTACATCCACCTGACCGTATTTAAGCAGGTATTCTGCTGTTTGGAAGTCAGACGGTAATTTTTGTCTGATTGTTTGTTCAATAACACGTCTTCCTGCAAAACCAACTCTGGCACCTTGTTCAGCTACAATAATATCACCCAGCATACCAAAGCTTGCCGTAACACCGCCGAATGTAGGTTCTGTTAAAAGGTTAATATATAAAAGACCTTCATCATCAAGTCTTGAAACAGCACATGAAGTTTTTGCCATTTGCATCAAGCTTAAAGCACTTTCCTGCATTCTTGCGCCGCCTGATGAGGTAATAGCAAGAACAGGAAGTCTTAATTCTATAGCTTTTTCAATAATCCTTGTAACTTTTTCTCCGACTACGCTGCCCATAGAGCCGCCCATATAATCGAAATCCATAACGGCTGCTGCTACTTTATTGCCCTCGATAGAAGCTATTCCAGTAATAACAGCATCGTCAAGACCTGTTTTTTTATTAGCTTTTTCAAGTCTGTCCTTATAAGATTCCGTATCAAAGAATTCCAGAGGATCAGTAGGTTTAATTTCCGTAAACAATTCTTCAAACGAATTTTCATCAAATAACTGATTAATGCGTGTTCTTGCATTTATTCTGAAATGGTAATCACATACCGGACAAACCATATCATTTTTAACTAAATCTTCTTTTAGAAGCTGAGCATCGCAATGAACACATTTAGTCCATAAATCAGGATCCATTTCAACTTCAACTTTTGCTTCCAACTCACGTCGCTGAATTTGAGCCTCTTTACGTTTTTCAAACCAATCTTGAACTGTCATATTATATATCCCTTAAATAAATCATTTAATACAAAACCATTATACTCTAAAAAAATTTTATAGCAATTTTTTACAATATTATTATTTCTTTTTGTTTATAAAAAACTTCTTCATTTCATCAGAAATTTGAACATTTTGCAAAGCCATGTGGTATTTGCGCAAATTTGCAAGCGTTTCCTGCTCCTCCAGCAAATCCCGTTTAGGAAGCTTTACAGAACTTTTAACTTTTTCAAATTCACTCGGTGTCTTCTTATTTATAAACTTAGTGATAATTTCATCAATATCACTACCGCCCACACCGTATCTTGATGCAATTTCCGCTGTTGTTGCTCCTTGCGGGAGAGAATAAAGCCAGTTAACGGTTAATATATCGCCCTGAGAGATTGAATTTACTCCACGCTGATGAGGAGTATACATAATATCAGACTTATTATGGCTATGTCCCAATCCTATGGCATGTCCTATTTCATGAAGTATGGTATGATAAACCTCACTTTCATCCATGTAATCGGCATGAACAAGTCCTTCCGTCAATCCGATTGCAACTTCTGCCCCATACAGTCTGTTAGCTCCGTCAAAAGAGAAATAACAATGCCCCAATGCTTTTCTTTCCACACGTTTCCAATCAATGTTAACATTAGACTCTAACAAACTGTTAACAACTTTAAAGGAAACTTTGCCTCTTGTAGCTTTCTGCCATTCCTCCAAAGCACGAATAACCATATGGCGGTATTTTAAATCCTGTCCCTGCTTTGAGTAAAATTTCATAGGCGCAATATAAACGTTCAAAGGCATAAAAGTCCACCGCATTATACGGCCGTTTTTTAAAGATTCAGCAACATAGGTGTGTTTTTGCATATTTTTATTATATAATAAAAAGTAAAGAAAAACTATAGAATTTATATAGTTACTAAATATACAGACTTAGGAGAGAAAACTATGAACATTATGCAAATGATGAAACAAGCTCAAGGCTTGCAAAAAAAATTAAAAGACACACAGGAAGAACTTGCTAATCTTGAAATCACAGGAGAATCAGCAGGCGGTTCCGTTAAAGTTATCTGCGACGGTCAAGGTAAATTTAAATCAATTAAACTTTCCGCTGAAGCTATTAATCCGGATAATCCTTCATCTGTTGATGCAGAAACTATTGAAATGTTAGAAGACATTATCTCATCTGCAATCACACAGGCAAGCGACAAAGCTTCCAAAACAATGGAAGATAAAATGAGAGCTGTTACAGGCGGTATTAATATTCCGGGATTAAACTTCTAATATGATATACCCTAAATCAATAGCAACCCTTATAGAACACTTTCAGAAATTTCCGTCTGTAGGACCCAAATCCGCACAGCGTATGGCATTTTATTTATTGAGAATGCCTGTTAGTGAAGTTGAAAAATTTGCACAAAGCATGATTGATGCCAAACATAATACTAAAACTTGTGAAGTTTGTTTTAATCTTTCCGCATCAAGTCCTTGTGAAATTTGTTCATCTACACAGCGTGACCGTTCTACAATTTGTATAGTTTCCGAAACCAAAGATTTAATTGCTATTGAAAAAACTAACGAATACAAAGGACTTTATCATGTTCTGCAAGGATTAATCTCTCCCATGGACGGCATCGGAGCAGACGATATAAGAATAAAAGAACTTCTTACACGTCTGACTAATGATGAAGTTAGAGAGGTTATCCTTGCTTTAAGTCCTTCTGTAGAAGGTGAAGCTACAAGCCTTTATCTAAGCAAACTTATAAAACCTTTCGGAATAAAGATTTCACGTATTGCGTTCGGTCTTCCTGTCGGCGCAGATTTGGAATACGCCGACGAAATAACCATTGCAAAAGCAATTGAAGGCAGACGTGAACTTTAATTAATCTCTGTTTGTTATTATTTTATCAATATCTATTCCGCCCTTTTGAACCATACTGCTGTTTCCTACAAAAAAGAAGGAATCATCAGAAGTTGATTTAGTTGCCATTCTTAGAGCAAAGTTTTATAATCTTTAAATTAGATAAAAATATACTTTCAAAGTCTTTACATTCCGCAGTTGAACCGCAAACATCAGATGCTAAAGGAGCGCCGTCAGCCATCTGATATTCTAAACAACTTTTTCCGTCACTGCTGTATTTTACACAACTGTGAGGTTTGCAGGATGAAGGATACCAATAATAGTAAGCAGGCTTCCAGCCGTAGTTTTGAACAGAAAGAGTGAGTGCCTGTGACAACACCAATTTTATATATGATTATATCAAATATAAGATTTAATTTCAACATGAGAATAATTGCTTTTGTTATAAACTTACGCTAAAATCTTGTTATGAATTTAGTCAGAATAAACGACTTATATGTTGAATATAAATCCAAAAAAGGGATTTTCGGCGAAGAAAAAACTATTCACGCTGTTAACGGTGTATCTCTTGATATAAAAAAAGGGGAAATTCTTGCTGTTGCAGGTGAATCAGGATGCGGCAAATCAACCCTTGCGAAAGCTGTAATTCAGCTTGAACCCGCTAAGTCAGGAGAAATTTATTTCAATGATATAGATACACTTTCTCTAAATAAAAAAAGCTTAAAAAATTTCAGAAAACAGGCACAAATGGTTTTCCAAAATCCTTATTCAAGTCTTGATCCGAAGATGAAGATTTTTGACACGCTAAAAGAACCACTTCAAATAAACACTGATTTGTCAGATGAACAGATTGAAAAAATTGTTAAAGAAAAAATCAGGCTTGTCGGACTTGACGAAAACTGTCTTAACTTATATCCGCATGAATTTTCGGGAGGACAAAGGCAGAGAATAGCAATAGCAAGAGCACTTGTTCTTGATCCTGAATTTATTCTCGCTGATGAGCCAGTCAGCGCTCTTGATGTAAGTATTCAGGCACAAATAATCAATCTTTTAAAAGAACTTAAAGAAGAATGCAACCTTACATTTTTGCTGATTACACATGATATGAGCGTTATAAAATATCTTGCCGACAGAGTTGCAATTATGTATCTGGGCGAAATAGTCGAGCTCGGACAAACCGAAGACATATTTAAAAACCCTATGCACCCTTATACTAAAGCTTTATTAAGTTCAGTACCGCAGCCTGATAAAAAAGTTACAAAAATAATATTAAAAGGCGATTTACCTTCTCCCGCTAACTTGCCTTCGGGATGTAAATTCCATACACGATGCCCGTTTGTTATGGAAAAATGTAAAACACACGTTCCGGAGGTTATAGGTGTAGAACATAAAGTTAAATGCTTTTTATACGATTAATTAATTTAAGCAATTTTTCGCTTTCACATGTTTTATGTCGGTATGATTAAAGTATTACAGACAGCAAAATTTCCTCTGGAAATTTGCAAGGGCAGCTGTGAAGAACGGCTTGCACTTGCAAAGAAGCTTAACAATAAATTCTTTAACAAAATAAGTGAAAAATTTACGACAAAAGAAATAAGTTTTGATGTTTTTGAAAAGACATTACAAGAAAATACTCCAGCTAAAATCGGGGTATCCGTTAAAGATTATGGCAATAAAAGAGGCGGAAACACCAGCTTTAAATTAAATGACGAAGAAAACGGGATTGAAGGTCTTTTAATTTTCCTGGAAAAAGGCATTTATAATAAAGGTATCAGACTGCTTGACACAGACATATCACTGCATGAAACATATCACTATTTCAGCCACCTTGCAAATCCAAAGCATACAGCAAGAACAGCAAAAATGCATGAAAAAGGACTTTTGGAAAAAACAGAAAAATTTTATAGTGAAAATTTTTACACACGTAAAAAGTTCAATGCAGAAGAATTAAAAGAAAATTTGAATAATTTTTTACAACAATTTACACCTCAAGAACAAATTGAATTTCTGCAAAACAGCCGTTACCGTATGACAGAAGAATATAATGCTTTTGATGAAGGATATAAATATCTTGAAAAAATTCAGGACGAACATCCTGATTTGATTTGCGAAAAAATTTACGGAAGGGAAAAAGAAGAATATAATTTTCCCGAAAAATTTAAAATAGCAGTCGATAAATTAAAAGAAATTATTTCCTCAATCAGAAAAAGTTGATTTGTTTATGCTAAAATCAGAGTATGGACAGAAAAATTGTTACAACCAACAGAAAAGCTTTTCACGACTACACAATTGTTGAAAAATATGTAGCAGGAATTGTGCTGACAGGAACAGAGATTAAGTCAATACGAAAAAATGCCATAAACCTTAAAGACAGCTTTTGTAAAATTGAAGATAATGAAATTTTTCTGTATAAATGCCATATTTCACCTTATGAACAGGGCAACCGTTTTAACCACGATGCGGAACGTGTGAGAAAACTTCTTTTAAACAGAAAAGAAATTCTCAAAATGCATTCCAAAGTAAAACAGGACAATTATACAATTGTCCCTTTAGAAGTATTTTTATCACACGGTTTTGCCAAAGTAGAAATAGGATTGGCAAAAGGTAAAAAATTACACGACAAACGTGATGACATAGCTAAAAAAGACTTGAAACGGGAAATGGACAGAGCATCTAAAATTAAATATTAATACTATTTTAGAATATAAAACGCTGAACATCCCCAGCCCCATATATCGCCCTCACAGGTTCCGTCACCTTGAATTACTGGAACAAATACACCATCAGCTGCACCCCAACCGGAAGTATAGCCTTGTGCAACTCTGATTTGGTATATATCTCTATCAAAAATTGCAGCAAAAATGTCAACACCTATTCTATTAGGCAAAGCTGCTCCGTTTACATCACATACAACTATAGTATTTCTGCCGCCGCTGTCAAAGCATATTGTACCACCGGTTACAGTATTCATGCAAGCTCCACCACCGCCTACAGCACCTATATCTTTTGCATAAACCTTATTGCCATTGTAACTGTATATAGGGCGGTTCTCTTTCCAACATCCCTGTTGAACAGAAAGATTAGCTGAACAAACTTTATCAACTTTTATATATTTTGCAAATGTTTCACCAATTTTTTGTTCTGAAGATAAATCAACTTCATCAAGTGACATTAACAATGCTGCATTGGAAATATCAGAATACATCTTTTTCCAGGCAACAATAAATTCTTTTTCTTTTTTATGCGCAATTAAAGAAGGCATAGTCATTGCCGCAACAACACCAATGATGCCTAAAGTGACCAATACTTCCGCCAGGGTAAACGCACTAAAACGATTATCTTCTAACGTGGCTACGCACGTAGTGCCCTCTGCAAGGGTAAATCCCTTACTACAGGAGCTTAAAAGGTTGCCCCCCCCCCGTGACTTAATCTTTTCATATTTTTGCTCCTTTCTATAATTTTTTTTATTATAACAATTTTTTCCGGACTTTTCAAGTTAAATTGCAATTATGTAAAAAACAATGTAATATAAAATTTATGAAAGTTGTGATTTTAGGAAAAGGTGAAATGTTATCAAACTTAATCGAGGGAACTCTCGATGCAAAGTGTGATATTGCAGGAGTTTTCAGATATGAAAGAACAGCATTTTCACCACTCAGGCTTGCATTACACGATTTTTTCAAAAGTTCGCCGGATTATACTTTGATTAAACAGCATAAATTATACGAAATAAAATGTAAGTCTGCAAATTCGGAAGAATTTAAAAAAGAGATTTTAAGACTTAATGCTGATGTAATTCTTGTAGGAACCTGGTGTGAAAAACTAAAAAAAGAAATTATAGATTTACCTGTAATTGCAGCAATAAATGTTCATCCGTCTTATCTTCCAGAATACAGAGGTCCAAATCCTTACTTACAGAGCATATTAAACAGAGAAACAAAATCAGGTGTAACATTTCATCTAATGAACGAAAAATTCGATGAAGGTCCGATACTTGCTCAAAAACGTATAAACATTATACCCGGCGACACCTCTAAAGAGCTTAAAGAAAGAACTGTCTTTCATGCAAGACTTTTATGCGCAGAAGTTCTTAAAAAATTAGGTTACGGACTTGTAATTCCCGTTAATCAGGACGAGAATAAGGCATCATATTTCCCTAATATAAAAAGAGAAGATATGATGCTGGATTTTGAAAAAGAAACAGCAGAACAAATTCATGCAAGAATAAGAGCTTTTCATCCTTTTTTACCGTGTTATTATGAGTATAAAAATTTTTACTTTATACCTAATCCTTACAAACTTGAAATTGTGAATAAGTCAGGAGAAACAGGTAGAATTATTGATAAAGATGTAAACACAAGCTCAATTACAATCGCTTGTAACAACAATAAAGCCTTAAAAATGTCAGGTGTAAAACTATACGGGCTTAAATCCTTTACAAAAATCTTTTTACAACTCTTTGTAAAATAATTTTTGTGATAATATAAAAATAGTCTTATAAGTATTTATAGAGGCTTTAGCCTCGTATAAGAATAACAAAACTACGGAGAAAAGAAAAATGTCAGGACACTCAAAATGGTCAACAATTAAACATAAAAAAGCTAAAGTAGACTCACAACGTGCTGTTGTATTTCAAAAATATTCAAGAGAATTAATTGTATCCGCACGTTTGGGCGGTGCTGATCCTGCTGGGAATTTCCGCTTGAGAACAGCTATTGAAAAAGCTAAAGCAGCAGGTCTTCCTAACGACAATATTAAACGTGCAATTGAAAAAGGCGCAGGTGCAGGCTCTGCAGAAAACTATGAAGAATTAATTTATGAAGGTTATGCAGCTGGCGGTGTTGCGGTTGTTGTTGAAGCTATGACTGATAACAGAAACAGAACCGCAGGCGATATCAGAAGCTATTTTACAAAATATAACGGAAGCCTCGGAGCTACCGGATGCGTAGGCTGGATGTTTGATCAGCGTGGAATTATTACTTTTGATGAAAGCGTTGATTTTGACAAATTATTTGAAACAGCAATTAATCTTGATGCGCTCGATGTAACCGAAGAAGATGAAACTTATAAAGTTATCACTTCTCCGGAAAACTTCCAAACAGTAGTTGAAGGTCTTGAAGCTGCAGGTTTTACAAGCCGTTCTGCTGATTTATCAAGAATACCGCAAAACACTGTTGAAGTAACTGATGAAAAAACAGCAGAGCAAATTTTAAAACTATTGGATAAACTTGAAGAACATGATGACGTTCAAAATGTTTATGCAAACTTTGATATTTCTGATGATATTATTCAGAAGCTTGAAGGTTAATTCAGATAAGATATATGATTGATAAATTAGAAAATTTTTCAATAAAACTCAACGAAGCCTGCAATGCACAAAGCATTGTCAGGGTTCTTGAGGAGTTTTTCGGGCAGGTAAATATTTACATTTATTCTTCTACAACTAACTCTTTGAGAGATTTTTCCAGAAGCTGGATGAGTATTGACGAGGTTTTTGATAAACAAAAGTCAAAAAATCTTTACAGAATTTTTGAAAATCTTAAAGATGAAAGATTTATTCTTGAAAGTAACTGCCTTTTTTATGCTCTTTATCAGCAAAAAAAATTGATAGGGCTTCTTGAATTTTCACACAAAATCAATGATGAACTTATGCAGTTTTTAAACATTGCCTCTTTTCAGATTTCTTTAAAAATTCAAAACGTAATTCTTACCGAAAAAATGCAGAAAAACATTGATTTCCACGATTCAATGAAAAATATTGCCAAAATTATCGAAACCCAATATGAAACAAATTACATTATACCGATAATAGGCGAGATGATTGACAAATTTGTTTCGGATCACTTGATATATATATTTATAAACAATCACCTGATTTGGCCTGGTGCTTGCAATGATGAAAAAATATTCGAACTTATTAAATGTTTGAATAACAAATCAGAATATATTCTTACTCCTGACAAAAAAATAGGTTTGTTCCCGCTGATTAGTGAAAATAAATTGTTAGGATGTATTGTAACCAAAAGTACAGATAACGTTTTAAGCGAAAAAGAGATTAATTATCTTGAACAGCTTACAAATCAGGCTGCAACAACAATCAACAGAGCCAACGTTTATGCTGAAATTCTCAAGCACGCAACTCTTGATGCTCTGACAAGTCTTTATAACAGAAGACAGCTTGAAGAACGTATAAAGCAGGAGGTATCGGGTGCCAAACGCCACAACAGACCTTTATGCGCTATAATGACTGATATTGATTTCTTTAAAAGCGTTAACGATACCTACGGGCACGCAGCAGGCGATTTAGTATTAAAAACAGTATCAAGAATTATAAAATTACAGCTAAGAGATTACGATATAGCAGGACGATACGGCGGTGAAGAATTTGCAATACTTCTTCCGTTTACTAAGCTTGAAGAAGCCAAAATGGTTGCAGAAAGACTTAGAAAAGCTGTTGAAAACAAAAAAATCGACATTTCAAAAATTAATACGGAAAGTTCCGAAAAAAATATTAGTGTTACAATAAGTCTTGGAGTAGCTGAATACAGCAAAGAAAATTCGGAGGAAACATTGCTGCAAAATGCCGATAAGGCACTATACAAGGCTAAAGAAAACGGAAGAAACAGGGTTGAAATATATTAAATGAAGTTTAAACAAGTATGTAATACAATTAATGACACAAAAAAATTAGCTGAGAAATTTGCACCTTTGATTAAAGACGGATGTTTTATCAATCTTTACGGAGAAATCGGTGCAGGCAAAACTGCGTTTGTCAAACTTGTTGCAGATGCTCTTGATGTAAAAGAAAAGGTTACAAGCCCGAGTTTTGTAATACTTAACGAATACCACACAGGTTCTGTACCTATATATCATTTTGACCTTTACAGACTTGAAAATGAAGGTATAAAGACTATTTTCGACGAATTAAGAGAATATTCCGAAGGCAAGCAGGTAACTTTTGTTGAATGGGCTGAATTTAATCAGGATGAAACTCCGTTTGAGCATTTAAAAATTAATGTAACATATTCAGACGATGATGCAAGAATATACGAATTTGAATCTTTCGGAAAAGATGAGATTATAGAAGGGCTGGCAAAATGACTGTAGTTTTAGCATTTGATACCTGTTTAGACAGAATGTATGCCGTATTAAAAAAAGACGACAAAATACTTGCATCACGAATAGTTGAAAACACTGATACAAAATATCATTCAGCATTCTTAATTTCTACATTACAGGAAATTATGCAAGAAAATAATATTAAACCCCAGGATATTGATTTGATTGCTACAAATATAGGTCCCGGAAGTTTTACCGGTATAAGAGCCTGTGTTACAGTTGCCCGTGTAATGGCACAGCAGCTCGGCTGCAAAGCGGCAGGAGTATCTTCACTTGAAATTCTTTCAAAGCTTGCCGACAGCAATCCTCTTGTTGCACTTGATGCAAGAAAAAATTCGGCATATCTATACTGTGACGGAGAAATCAAAGGAGCAGTAAATATTGAAGAAGTGCAGGAAATAATTAAATCAGGGAATTACACAGTTATTACGGACGACAAATTAAAACCCTTACTTGGCGGAACTTCTTATCAGGAAATATCTCATCCTTTAGGCGAATTCCTTGCTGAACTTGCCTGTTCTGACGGCAGAGAAACAAACTGGAGAAAACTTAAACCTTTATATATTCAACCGCCTCCGGGAATATAAGATTAACAGTTTCAAAAAACGGGAATAATATTATTGAGCATAATCCTGTGGACTGTTATGGAGAAAAGAATAGTTAAAACAGAAAACATTTCTTTTAAGTTATCGGAGATACCTTTAACACGTAAAGAGCTGCGCAATATTCTTAATTATCGTATCCCGTGTTTGTGCTGCGGTCAGGAAATGATACATCCCGACACTTACACCGAGCTTATAGAAAACCCGCTTCTTGCTTCAACTGCTTCTGTTGTTATTCCGATTTTAGAGCCTTATGAAAAAATTATGTATCCTGTTGAAAGACAGGTGTTTAATATGCTCAAAAATTTGTCGGTTAAATATCCCGATAAAAATTTTCAACAGCTTTTGATGATGAAAAAAGACGTTCATGAGATTGCACTTGTAAGAATTCAAAGCATAATTTTTAACAAAATAAGCTTTTACCGAAGGATATTACCGGAAAAAGAAGCTCACCGGCTCCGTTCCCTTATGATTAAAACTAATGATATAATCTTCGATCCTGCTCCTAAAAAGCCCTTCAGCAGAAGAATTTTTATAACAAAAATAAAAAGAATAGTAAAAGATATTCATAACAAAAAAATGAAACACGAAATCATTGAAATCGCAAGAAGACTGCCACGTTCGAGTGATGAAGTATGCGCATTTGTTGTAAAAAACGCAAGAAAACGTCCAGAAGTCATTGCTTTAAACCTTATTCACCCCGCCGTAGGGACTTTTGAACACTTACAGCCTAAAAGCTTAAAGGGATTAAATAACTCATTAAATTTTGCGCTTGAATGCTCTTACTGCAACAATTCACGCCACCACTATCCCCTTTCTGTCCAGATAGAAGAAAACCCTTATATGCCCCAAAATGCCCAAATTCATATTGATAAGTTAATAGCGCTTTGCAAAAAAGGAATTGGCAAAAAAGAATATATTGAAAATCTTCGGGAAGTCTTATACAACCTTTCTTATCAGGAAATAGATTTAGACATATCAAAACTTTATTAATACGGTAAAATTTTATTTACAAATTGGCAAAAAGTTTTTATCAGATGTATTTTAATCATGTGAAAATTGCGCCGATTACATTAAATAATATTTATCAAAGAAGAAACTTTGAGAATAATCAGTATGATTATTCTCAATACAGGTATCCTGTATTGCACACAAATCCGCAGGACAAATTTACACCGTCATTTACTGCTTCTTTGACTAATCTTCACAAATCTTCTTTCAGAAATTATGCACAAAACAGACATATAGGCTGCATATATTGCAAACGACATATGTTTACAAACAAAGAAAGAGATGCTATCGCTCAAACATTTAAAGAACAGCCCGCAACGGTTTTTACGACTTTAATGGGTAACTTCTTTGATTATTTTGATGAAGCAGGAATAGAGCTGCTGAATAAAATGGATAATATGGCGCTGAATTACCCTAAAGCAAAAATAAACCAAATCTTACAGGCTTTAAGTCCTGCATCTGAAGACAGACTGATTGATTTGCAAAAAGGAATTTTTGAACAAATAATAAACCTGAAAAAACTCCTTCCCGAAAAATCCCAACCCGAGCTTGACCGTCTTATACAAAATTCCTATGACAGCATCAACGGAAAAGCGTTTATACAAGAATACAGCGGAAAAGAATTCAGCTATCAGGTAAAAAAACTTTCAGAAACACTTAATAATCCCGAAACCGCAACATACGTGAACAATATGGCAGGTTTATTAACTCATCCCGTCTACAAAGCAGCCGATACACCGCTAAATAATAAAATAATGGCAAATATTCTCCGAACAACAAAAGCACCGCATTACAATATTGATTTGACAGGTAATACTGCAAAGGAAAAAGTTCAGCTCTTTATCATAAACAAGATAAAAAAAGCAGCAGAAAACGAAAATAATAAAAGTATTATAAATCTTTGCGATATGACTAAAAAAAGACTTCAAGGTCAACCCGCATATTCAAAATTCAGTAATAAAGCATTTACCTATAAAATTAACGAACTGTTGGAAAATTCATCAATCACTGATGAAATCAAAGAAATATTCAGCAATATTTGCAGCAAACTTCCGAAATCAAGCAACAGTATTGATGCTTTTATCGTAAAGAACAAAGATGCATCAAATATTACGATTATAAATAATCTTCTTGATCAATATATGGTAACCATTGAGCACATAGTTCCTTCAAGCAAAGGCGGAGCTAATGACATCAGCAACTGGGCATTAGCCTGCAAAAAATGCAACGGAATTCATGGGAGCAACGATATAAAAACTAATTATCCGTTCGACAGAAAAGCCCCTCAGGAATACTTTAATACTATAATCGATGACTGCAATAACCAAAACATTTTCAGTCCGAAAGATGTTAAAAAAATGGCAGATAATTTTAATATTACAACAGGTATAAAAGTGGATTTATCAAAACTAAAAGCCGAGTAATATTAACAATTGTAAAAAATCTGCTTAAAATATTAAACTTTTTATAAGAAATATCCGATTAACTAAATGTACTTAGTTAAAAGGATAAAGTTATGGCAGATACAGGTGCTTCATTTAACAGACCATATAAACCTTTCGGAATGAATGTAAAAGTTCCTGAAATCGGAGAAAGAACCTTAAAACAGGCAGGCGATACTTTAAGCAATATTGTTAAAGCTCCGACAGAACCTTTATTTAAGTTTTTGGAAGAAAATGAAGAAGTATTTACAGGCGATATAAATTATAAAATGAACAAAATGTATGCAGAAAGTTTCACAATAGGTTCTGCAATGCGTATGGAAGATGAAAAAATTAACGGAATGCCCTCATCATTTGACATGCACTTTTAGCAAGCCGGGCAGTGCCGTTTAATGCGAGGCGCAGTATTTAAAACTAATTCTTATTTGTCTATATACGATAGAAAAGCCCCTAAAGGGCTTTTTTTCTATGTGAAATTAAAGATTATATCTTTTTTTTCTTGTTTACGGTATAATGTTATGGAACATTAGAAGTGTATAAACAAATGCGCCAGAAAAGCGCAAAGCACACAGGAAGTTCGCTGTGTGCAAAAAAGAAAGGAAAACTATGATACCGGAAACAAAAAAAACACAGATTGAAATCGGCGGTAAAACTGTTACTGTTGAAACAGGCAAGTACGCTCAATCTACAAACGGTTCAGTTACGGTAAGATGCGGTGATACAATGTTATTTGTTCACTGTGTTGTTTCTAAAGAACCAAGAGTGGGAATTGACTTTTTCCCTCTATTAATTGATTACGAAGAAAGAATGTCTTCAATAGGTCGTATTCCGGGCGGTTACAACCGTTCAGAAGGTAAAGCAAGCGACAAGGCTATCCTTGTTTCAAGACTTATTGACAGACCTATAAGACCTCTTTTCCCTAAAGGATACAGAAATGATATTCAAATCGTTGCTCAATTATTCAGCTACGATCAGCAAAACCAGCCTGATACATTGGCTATGTTAGGTGCATCTTTTGCATTAATGCTTTCAGGTGCTCCGTTCGAAGGACCTATCGGTGCGGTTAGAGTTTCCAGAGATGAACAAGGAAACTTAATAGCTAACCCTACTCACCAACAAGCAGATAAATCAGACTTAGATATAGTTGTAGCAGGTACTCATGACAGCGTAATTATGGTTGAAGCAGGATGTAAATTCGTTACTGAAGACGATATTATGGCTGCTGTTGAATTTGCTCAAGGTGAAATCAGAAAACAATGCGATGCTCAACTGGCATTTGCTAAAGAATGCGGAGTTGAAAAAGAAGAATTCGTAAATCCTTACGATACTACAGAATTAAAAGCTATTATTCAAGAAACTGCAGGCGCAATGATTTATGATGCATATCATAATTTTGACAGAGCTTACAGACAAGAAAAACTTGAAGAAGCTAAAAAACTTGTTAAAGAAAAAATTGATGCATTGCCTGATGACCATTATATTAAACAAATTATGGAAGAAACAGGTATTGACTTTGTTTCAGAAGAATTCAAAGCCGCTGAAAAGAAAGTTATGCGTGCAATGATTACTGATGAAGGCGTTAGAGCTGACGGCAGAAAACCTCATGATGTCAGACCTATCTGGTGTGAAGTTGGTGTTATTCCTCGTGCTCACGGTTCAGCAGTATTTACAAGAGGTCAAACTCAGGTATTGTCTGTTGCAACTCTTGCAGGTCCAGGTATGAAGCAGGAACTTGACGGAGTTGATCCTGAAACCGAAAAAACATATATGCACAAATACATCTTCCCGGGCTTCTCTGTAGGCGAAGTTAAACCTTTAAGAGGACCAGGCAGACGTGAAGTCGGTCACGGTGCACTTGCTGAAAGAGCTAACATTCCCGCACTTCCTCCACAAGAAGAATTCGGATATACAATCCGTGTAACCTCCGATGTATTGGAATCAAACGGTTCAACTTCAATGGCTTCAACATGCGGTTCTTCAATGGCATTAATGAATGCCGGCGTTCCCGTTAAATGTATGATAGGCGGCGTTGCAATGGGTATGATTACCGAAGAAGGCAAAGAACCTGTTGTATTAACAGATATTCAAGGTATTGAAGACTTCTTAGGCGATATGGACTTTAAAGTTACAGGTAACGATGAAGGTATCACAGCATTACAAATGGATATGAAAGCTAAAGGTATTGCTAACGAAACTTTAAGACGTGCACTTGCTCAAGCTAAAGAAGGCAGATTACATATACTTGGTGAAATGAGAAAAGCTATTTCGGCTCCTGCTGATCACTTATCTCCATTTGCACCTCAAATTTGCACATTAACTATTCCGACTGAAGACATCGGAACAGTAATAGGACCGGGCGGAAAACAAATCAGAGCTATCATTGATGCTTCAGGTGCCGAAATTGATATTCAGGACAGCGGTGTAGTAACAATTACATCTAACGATCAGGAAGGTGCTGATATCGCTAAAAGAATGATTAAAGAACTTACATTCAAACCGGAAAAAGGTATGGTTTTGAAAGGTAAAGTCGTAAGAATTATTCCTATCGGCGCATTTGTAGAACTTGCTCCAGGCAAAGACGGTATGGTTCACATTTCACAGGTTTGCAACGAACATATTGAAACTATTGAACCGCACTTAAATATTGGTGATGAATGTATCGTTAAAGTTATCAAAATTGATGACAAAGGCAGAGTTAACCTTACCATAAAAGGTGTTACAGACGAAGAAAAAGCTAATTGCCAATAATATACAAACAAAAAATTAAAAGAGCTGATTTATTAAATCAGCTCTTTTTTCTATTTCATTAATAACATTTTATTGATATATCTTTCTTTTAGAAGTTTATATAAATCATAATCAGAAATTTTTAAATATTTTTCCAAATTCTTCAAACTGTCAGAAAGAATATCTGAAATATCTTGAACATTGGCAGACATTAAATCAGAAATCATAAGTTCCAACTTAGCTTTTTTCATTTCGGGTGTTATGTCTTTTTTCAATAATATCTTCGCACTACCGCCGTACTGTTCTATAAATTTGTTATATTTTATTGAACGCTGTAAATCTTTCCTTAAAATAGGATTATCTTTTAAATTTGCTGACAGAAGTTCCATTAATGCATTTAATTGTGAACTGCTCTCATAAAAACTGCTTTTTTTATAGTTAAGAGCAAAATCAACAATCATAGAATTAATTTTATTAATATCTTCTTTAGACGTAACTGGTCTTAAATATTCTTGATAATTGGCATTAATTTGAGCTTTTTGCTGAGGATTAAGTTTATCCAAACCGAGAGTTCTTGCCAGCTTCAATACTTCATCGGTTTGCAGCGGCAATAATTTTTCAGCACCTTCAGGTTTTATTGTAGATATTAACTCTACCAGAGATTGATCATTAGCAGTAATAACCTGCGAATATTTCAAAGAAAAATCTTTATTAACTGTATAAGAAACCTTATGCAATTCTTCATCCGGCAAAATTTTATCTTCGTAACCTTCAGGAACACTGCCGTCTACTGCAAGTGTCAATTTATACTTATCAGTAACTAAAGGGTGATTAATTAAATATTGAGTATATTTTTTTACAAACGGTTCAGGCAAGAGAGATAATTCTTCTTTCAAAACTCCTCTTAAATATTCATCAAGGTCACCGTTATATCTTATTTCATGAGTTTCGGGAAAAACCGTATAAGTTCTTAAAGACTTGTCTTCACTGAGAGGAACAGGTTTTACTTTATCTTCGGAAGGCATAATCTTTGTTTCTTCCTGTTCCTTTGCGAGCTGTGCAAACATTTCATCATATTCTGCCTGTTTTATATCATGCAATCTTTGTCTTTCCAATCTTGCAGGTTTAATTTCATGAGCATAATTTATTAATTCACGAAATTCTTCATTATTTCCGTCAACGCCATATAAATCCATAAATAATTTAATAGTATCTTTCATAGCAATTGAACGATGTTCTTTAATTTGCGGGTTACTGTTCCAGTATGCATCTAATAAACTTTTTTCTGAACTTGTTAACTTATCATAATTTTCGGCAAAATCTTTCATTTCATCTGATGCATGAACTTTTTCCAATACAATTGAACTGATTTCGCTTAAATATTTAGATACGAAATTCAAACTTTCTGTATTTTTGAGATTGATTTTTTTAATTTGTTTTTTAGTTTCTTCAATATTACCCTTACCTTTGATAAGAGTTTCAGAGAGTTTATCAATTTCCCAATCTTTAACATCGGCAAACTTTTTATGTTCAAGTTTTGGTTTTACATCAACATTAGCTGTTACACGTTCGGGAACTCCGTTTCTATGTTCTGCGGCTTTTCTGGGCTTGTATTCATACGGAAAATCTTCACGTGTTGCAATAAAGGATTTCCAGAATGCGCTTTTCGGAAATTTTATTCCATAAGCTGAAAGAGTTTCATATTGAACAGGGCTTATGCCTTTATAATGAACTGAAATATCTTTTGCAAAGTCAGTGTTTATTTCTTTTAGAGTTTTGCCTTCAAGATAAACTTTTTTCAGAAGGTAATGACCTAAGTTGTCTTTGCCGTTCTTGAATAATGTTTTTCCATCCTGATGCATCAATTCTATTTCTGCAATAACACCTGTTCTTGCTTTTTTGTTAGGTGAATCTGTTAAATTTTCAAACAATGGTTCTTCAGGGAAAATTCTTTTAACCTGTTCAAGAGATTTTGTTTCTTCAATATCACCGTAAACAAGTTTCATCATCTGATTAGGCGGCATGTTTTTTCTGTCTTCGTAATCGTTAAAAAGATATGTCTTCATTGTATGCGGCATATTTTCACGATTAAACGGCTGTTCATAGAAATTTTCAGGAGTTCTGAAAAGGCGTGCGGTAAAGTTTACATTGTAATCCCTGTAAGCAAGAGGATTATAAGAATAATTAGTATAATTATTCTTTGACAACAAGTTCTTGTTGTCAGATTTTTTAGTATTTTTTTGCACATAAAATAACGGGGTAATTTTTTCTACTTTCATTTTTCTCTTTCCGGCTGTTCATAATGTATATTTACTCTATTATTTTAAAACGCTGAAAAATATTTTTTGTCAGCTGTTTAAGATAATGTAACAAATATTTTTTTGTGCTATTCTTTTGTTATCGGAGGATGAAAAGATGTGCGATGTAATAACTATCGGAAGTGCAACAATGGATGTTTTTGTAGAAAGCGATGATGCAAATATCGTATCTGTTTATACAAAAAACAAAAAATCTGAATTTATGAGCTACCCTTATGGAGCAAAGGTAGAAATAACAGACTTTGATTCAAAAGTGGGCGGAGGAGGAGTTAACACTGCAGTTAACTTTTCAAACCTCGGATATAACACAAGCGCAATCTTTAAAATAGGTGATGACATCTATTCTGACGGTATTTTAGAATCTTTTAAAGACAAAAAAGTTGATTTATCAAATATAGTTCAAGACAAAAAAGTAAGCACAGGCTTTTCAATAATTCTTGTAAGCTTTCAGGGCGACAGAACTGTTCTGGCTCACAGAGGCGCAAACGCTCAGATTAAAAAATCTGATATTAATTTTGATGCCATTAAAAATGCTAAACTTTTATACATTGCTCCGATGAACGGCGACAGTACCAAAGTTCTTGATGATATTGCAAATTTTGCAGGCGAAAATAATGTTTATGTTTGTTTTAACGCCGGTTCTTCCAGTATTAAAAAAGGTTTTAATTACCTGAAAAAAATTCTTGAAAATGCCAACATTGTTGTTTTAAATAAAGAAGAAGCTTCTCTTGCTACCCAAATTCAGGTAAGACCTGATACAAGAGATGAAAAATTCTCTGATAATATAATACATCCTGATGTAAAAGAAATGTTTAAAAAATTAAAGGTTAGAGATTATCAAATTATTGTAATCACTGACGGAGGCAAAGGTGCTTACGCTTATGACGGCAAGGACTATTATTACTGCCCTGTTTTTGACGGGCCGGTTGTTTCAACATTAGGCGCAGGTGATGCTTTTGCTTCAACTTTCTGCGCAGCATTAGGAAAAACTAAAGTAAATATCGGAAAAGCTTTAATGTATGCTTCTGTGAATTCTGCAGGCGTAGTTTCTAAATTCGGAGCTACAGAAGGTTTGCTCACCTTTGATGAGATAGAAAAAAAACTTTCTGAAAATCCTGATTATAAATACCTGTTAGCAAATTAAGATAAAATATTATTAAAACACTTCCCTAATTTCAACATTTTATAGTATAATATTTGTATATAAGAAGGAGAAAATTATGGGATATAAAATTTTATCAAAAAAAGAGCTTTGTCCTAATCAATACGAAATTACAATTGATGCACCTTACGTTGTAAGAAACGCTAAAGCAGGACAATTTATCATATTCAGAGCAGACAACAACAGCGAACGTGTTCCTTTAACTATTGCTGATGTTAATAAGGAAAAAGGCGAATTAACTCTTGTGTTTATGGCTGTCGGTTATTCAACAAAGAAACTTGCTGCTCTTAACGAAGGCGATGAAATTCATGATATCGTAGGACCTTTAGGTCAGCCTACGCACATCAAAAAATACGGAACAGTAGTTTGTCTTGCAGGCGGATACGGTGCCGCTCCATGCTATTTGATTGCAAAAGCTTTTAAAGAAGCAGGCAACAAAGTTTACATGATTATGGGTGCAAGAAATAAAGATTTAATCTTCTGGCAAGATAAAATGAAAGATGCTTGCAGCGAACTGTTCATCACTACAGATGACGGAACTTTAGGAGAAAAAGGATTTGTAACCCAGGTATTAGAAAGAATAATGGGTCAAGAAAAAGTTGATTATGCTATAGCTGTAGGACCTATGCCAATGATGAGAGCAGTGGCGGATTTAACACGTGATAAAGGCATTTATACTGAAGCCAGCATGAACCCTATCATGGTAGACGGAACAGGTATGTGCGGCGCTTGTCGTGTTACTGTAGGCGGAGAAACTAAATTTGCCTGTGTAGACGGTCCTGACTTTGATGCTCATAAAATCGACTTTGATGAAGTAATTAACAGAACAAGAATTTACAAAGACCAGGAAAGAAAACGTGACGAAAACTGCAACTTGTTAAAACAAGCAGCAGCAATGTCTAATAAATAGGAGAGAAAATTTATGGCTAAAGATATTCCTTACTGCCCGCTAATGAGTGCAGGCTCTGACATAGACAAAGTTTGTACACTTGAAAGCTGTGCTTGGTATGTTCCGAGTGTAAGAAAATGCTCAATGTATATGTTAGCTTATAATGCTTTATTAGAAACTAACGCAAGACAAAAGGCAGCTCAACAAAGGTAATAAATGAAAGTTATTGTTTGTGTAAAACAAGTCCCTGATACTACAGATATTAAGTGGACTGAAAATAATACAATTCAAAGGGAAGGTGTGGAAAGTATCACCAACCCTTTTGATGTATATGCTATAGAAGAAGCTTTAAAAATAAAAAAAACGTGCAAAGATGTTGAAATTACAGTGCTTACAATGGGACCTTTGCAAGCGGAAGACATGCTTAAAAAAGCTGTTGCAGTAGGCTGTGATAACGCTGTATTAATATCTGACAGAAAATTTGCAGGCGCAGACACTTACGCAACAGGCAAAACAATTGCAAGTGCTATTAAAAGTAAATTTCCTGATTTTGATTTAATTATCTGCGGTCAATTTGCGGTTGACGGCGATACAGCACAAACCGGACCAAGTGTTGCAAATCAACTTGATATACCTCAGGCTACTTTTGTGAAAAACGTTGTAGAATGTAATGAAAACGCAATTACCGTTACAAGAGAACTCGAAGAAGGTTTTGAAACTGTTAAAATAAAATTCCCTGCACTGGTTTGTGTTTTGAAAGGTTTTGAAGAACCGACAAGAGCAAAGATTAACGGAATTATTAAAGCGCAAAACTCTCAAATTGCAATTTATTCTATGGAAGATATTGGTCTTAGTCCTGAAGAAGTAGGCATAAAAGGTTCACCCACTTATGTAAGCAGGGCATTTAGACCTGAAAAGACAAGAGGTGAATGTCAAATTTGTTCCGACTGCAACACTCTTTTAGAAAAAATAAAAGAATATGGAGGACTTGCTGATGAGTAATATTATGTTATATGCAGAAGTTACAAAAGACAATTACCTCCACACGGTTCTTTTTGAACTTGCTTACAAAGCGCAGGAACTTTCTCAAAAGCTTAATAATGCTGATATTTCTGCTCTTTTAATCTGTAAAACAGGATTGGGTGAAACTTTTAAGGAAGCCTTTATTAACAGCGGATTTGATTATGTTTACATTGCAGAAGACAACAGCCTTGAAAATTATTCTACAGAGCTTTATTCAAAAATTGCCGTTGATATTATAAATGAAGTTAAACCTGATATTATGCTGATAGGTGCAACTACTCAAGGTCGTGATTTGGCTCCGAGAATATCTTCTACATTGCATACAGGCTTAACAGCAGATTGCATAGGACTTGATATTAATGAAAAAGGTCAGCTTGCAGCTACACGTCCTACATTCGGCGGAAAACTGATGGCAACAATTCTTTGTAAAAATCTACCTCAAATGGCAACTGTCAGACCGAAAGTTTTTAAACCTGCTCCGGAAAATATTGTAAAAGATACCAGGTTTATTTATATCAAACCTGAAATTAACAATATCGAAAGAAAAGTAGAATTTTTGAATTTTGTAAAGAATTTAAATTCTGCAATAAACGAACTTGACAGCGCAAACATAATCGTTGCAGGCGGCAAGGGAATGAAAAATGAAGAAGGCTTTGCCCTGTTAAAAGAGTTTGCAGATAAACTCGGAGGATGTATAGCAGCAAGCAGAGGAGCTGTTGATATGGGACTTGCATCTGCTGATATCCAAGTCGGACAAACAGGAAAAACCGTTACACCAAAGCTATATATTGCCTGCGGAATTTCAGGAGCAATTCAACATATTGTAGGTATGCAGGACAGTGATAAAATTATTGCCGTAAACAATGACCCTGATGCTCCAATTTTTGAGCACAGCGATTGCGGAATAGTAGGCGATGTATTTGAAGTTCTTCCTGCTCTTATAAAAAATTTATAGCAAAAAAATTTTTTTACGTTTTTTATATCCTAAAAAGGAGAAAGTGTATGTTTATCACACCTGTTTCAGGGTACAAGGCATCATTATATAAACATGATAATATTAACCGTAAAGAAGCAATTCAGCATAATTTTAACTATTTGTCCAATGATACTGTTTCTTTTGCAGGAAAAATTCCTGCTGCAAAACAAGCAATAAATGTTTTTGATAAATACAATCCTGTAGTTGAAAGTTTTCGAACTTATAATCTCAAAATACATAACAAAGAAATAGCTAAAAAACTTCAAGAAAGCTATTCAAGTGAAACTTTCTCCAAACTTTTTGAGTTTGCTGAAAAGAAAGGTGTTTTTGATTTAAACATTAATGACAGTACCCACTATATTACAACGAGTTTGATTGATCCTAAAGAAAATCCCTTAATGGGAAAATTAATATGGGTTACAGACAGCTGCAGATTTATGCCTGTTTTAAAAGACAGATACCCTGAAGCAGCAGTGCCATTAATGGAAAACATGTCAACATTCTATAAGAAACAGGAACGTAATTTTAATAAAATTATAAATAATCCTCTTGAATATGAACTAAATCATGGCTGGCCTAACACTGCCAAAAACGGTATTGGACACGTATTCAACCCTAATAATATGACAACACATAAATGGTTTGCTCATACAAGACTGGAATCACCGGGACTTTACCTTCAAACAATGGGAGAATTAATAACAGACGGTTTGAACGGTGCAAAATACGGTTACAAATCCGCCGAACAAATTTCTCAAAACTCTATTGATGCAATAGCAAATGTAACTGCTTATTTAAAACAAATTGCATACCCGTACGGCAAATCCACAGGAGCATGGGAAGAACAAACGTTTATGATTACTCCTTCAAGCGATGTTGCAATAATCAACGAAGGTTTTAGAAAAATTATAAATCTAATGTATTCGCCTACTAAAAATCCTGAAATCTTAAAAGTACGCCAGAGATTGTTATCATCACCCAACGGTAATGTATTCGCCGATGAAAAGGGTTTACGGGAAATGCTGAAGGTCGGAGAGCACAGAATAAGACTTAACAGTCTTGAAGAAGTTCCACGACACAATATAAAAATTCTTGAGATGAAAGCTAAATCAGATGAAGTATTACCAGAATATGAAGAAAGAATTCTTGACGGTGCATTAAGTTTTATACCTCACACAGAAAAATTCAGCGATGATTTAGAAAAAGATGCATTCCAAATTATTAATAGAATGGAGCTTTTACAAACAGGTGATTACAGAACCCCTGAATTAGTCAGAGAAAACGGTGTTATAAGATATGTCGGCGACAGATATTTAAATATGACGTCAGGTCATCAGGTAAATGAAACGAATAACATCGGTAAAAAAACAGAAGCTCAATGGTTTATGAGCAGTGATATATCAAAAAGTTACGGTATAGCAGCCCAAAGACTGCTGGATAAAATAGAAAAATATCAAACCTGTAATAGACAAACTATGGAACTTTTGGATACTGCAATAAGAAAACAAACAGAATTTATCAACCGTGCATATGCAAGAATTACAGGTAAAAACTCTTACAAAGCTAACGGAAAAGCTTGTCCAGCGTTTCAAATTCCCGAAGCCTATCAGGCAGTAACAAACTCTAAAGGAGAAGTTCTGTTTGTTCCGGGAACACATACACCTCTAGGATGGGCGCAGGCTTCTTTATATGATGCTTCAAAATTATTTTCTGATAATCTTGCAAGAATAGAAAAGTTAAATTTATAATCTTGACAAAGTCTTGAAAATCGTAAATAATGAATATGAAAAAAAAAGGAGGCTGAAAAATGATTGAGTCAAGAGCATTAAGGGTTGCCCCCCCCCCGACAAGCGTAGCCGCTTGACCCGCCACATTGGGGCTTTTAGGAATTTTTTAGGACACTCATGCGCATTTACCTTAGCTGAGGTTTTAATTACTCTCGGCATTATTGGTGTGGTTGCGGCACTTACTATTCCTAACTTAATAGGAAATTACAAAAAAGTAGAAGCATCATCAAGACTTAAAAAGTTTTACTCACTAATGGAACAGGCTATACTTATGAGTGAAATGGAAAACGGAGATTCAAAAGAATGGTTTAAAGCTTCTACGCAATATGACGATGAAGGTGATGTAGATTATGATGCGCAGGGAAAAGTTTCAAAAGAATTTTTCATGACATACCTTGCACCATATTTCAAGTATACGAGCATTACAGAAGGCAAAAATACTGTTGACGACGACGGGAATAAAACAGGTACAACAACTAAGGTTTTCCTTGCCGACGGCTCGTATTTCAGCTTCAATAACGGAAGCTGCATGGATTTTGCATTTGATATTAACGGTCACAAAAAACCAAATGAATTCGGGAGAGACAAATTTGCTTTTTTAATGTGTTTTTCAGAATCAACAAGACAATACCATTGCGGCTCAAATCAGAAAGCATTTTGTGCATACGGAAGCGCTCAAAACACGGATAACTCCAGAGCCAAAAGACTTGCTGACTGCAAAAAATCAGGATATTGGTGCAGCGGACTTCTTTTAATGGATGGTTTTGAATTTAAAGATGATTATCCCTATAAGTTATAAGAAAAATCTTTTTGTGCTAGAATAAATTAGTAATAAACCAATTTTTGTGAAAGGATTAAGGGATATGAATAAGGTTGTTGTCGGAGCTCAATGGGGCGATGAAGGTAAAGCAAAAATTACTGATTTATTAGCACAAAATGCTGATTTAATTATAAGATATCAGGGCGGATGCAATGCAGGACACACTGTTGTTGCACATAATAAAACATTTAAGTTTCACCTGATACCGTCAGGTATTTTATACAAAGGTAAAACTTGTTTTATCGGTGCAGGAACTGTTATACTACCTGAATACTTTGAAGAAGAAATTCAAGGACTTATAAAAGAAGGTATTGATGTTTCCGGACTGAAAATCAACCCGCTTGCATCTATAACAATGCCGTATCATACAGAAGTTGACGGTTACAGCGAAGACACAGCCCAAAAAGGTAAAATCGGAACAACTAAAAAAGGTATTGGACCGACTTATACTGATAAAATGGCACGTATCGGCTTAAAAATTCAGGATTTGTATTCTCCAGAAGCACTTTCTGAAAAACTTGATGTAATTTTGCCGTTAAAAAATAAAACCCTTGAAAATGTTTACGGTCTAAAGTCATATTCTAAAGAAGAAGTTACAGCTTTATGCGCTAAATATGCTGAAATTTTCAGACCTTATGTATGTTTTGACTGGCAAAAAGTTCTTCAAGATGCAAAACGTGATAAGAAAGCCGTACTATTTGAGGGTGCACAGGGCGTAATGCTTGATATAGATTACGGAACTTATCCTTTTGTAACATCATCAAATCCTATCGGCGGAGGTGCTGCAACAGGTTCTGGATACGGTCCTGCTATGATAGATGAGGTTATCGGAGTGGCAAAAGCTTACGTTACACGTGTTGGAGAAGGTCCTTTCGTGACAGAATTAACCGATGAAACAGGCAAAAAAATTCAAGATATTGGTCACGAATTCGGTGTAACAACAGGACGCCCGAGAAGATGCGGCTGGTTTGATGCTGTTATTATGAAATATGCGGTTCTGGTTGGCGGCTTAACATCAATTGCTTTAACCAAAATTGATGTGTTTGATACTTTTGACGAAATTAAAGTATGTACAGCTTACAAAGATAAACGTGACGGAAAGATTTATACAAGCTACCCGACAGATGTTTATATTCACAAATATCTTGAACCTGTATATGAAACCCACAAAGGCTGGGGAGAAGATATTACGGGAATTAAAGATTATGATAAGCTTCCACAGAATGCAAAAAAATACTTAGAAAGACTTGAAGAAATTTTGGAAGTTCCTATTTCAATAGTTAGTGTAGGACCTGACAGAGAACAGACTATTTTTAAATAAACAGCATTAAACATGAGTTTTATAAGTTTACAAAATAATTCAAAAAAGCAATTTTTTGTATTTGCATGTTTTAATATACATGTACTATTATGCTTAAAATTAATAACATATCTAATATAAACAGTGCAATACCGCAGCAAAAGACGTGTTTCAAAGGTGAAGACAGTGCAGCAGCAAAGCCGAAGGCAGAAAAATTACCCGACGTCAAACCTGACTATGCCGTAAAAACTCCTATGCCTTACACTAAAACAGGAGAAATGAATTTTCCTTATGATACTAAGGCATACTGCTATAAACTGGCAAACGGGCAAAAAGTCATAATAGTGCCTCAGGAAGGTGAAACTGTACTTAGAACTTACGTAAATTCGGGCTCAATGAATGAACCTGATAACCTTCGAGGAATAAGTCATTACATTGAGCATAACCTGTTTAACGGTTCTCAAGGGCTTGAAGAAGGAGAATTCTTTAAAGCTGTTGATAAAATGGGTGCATCTACAAATGCTTCTACAGGTTTTGCTGAAACAAACTATTACATAAGCTCAAATCTTTTAAATGACAACGATTTGGAAAATAAAATAAAACTGCATGCTTCGATGCTTGAAACTCCTATTTTTGCCATAGATAAACTCGAAAAAGAAAAAGGAATTGTTAATTCTGAAATTAATATGATTTTATCAAGACCTGAAAATTTGGCAATAAACAAAACCTTGAAAAATCTATACGGGATTAACTCGACTTCTACAGACTTAATAGGCGGAACAACAGATAATATAACAAATTTATCAAGAGAAGATGTTGTAAATTACTATAACAACAACTACTTCCCTGCTAATATGGTAACGGTCATAACAGGTGATGTTAAGCCTGAGGAAACAATGCAGCTGATTTCAAAACATTTTACTTCCAAAAGGCAGCCCAATAAAGCAAGACATTTTGAAACATTAATCCCGACAGAAAAAACAGTCAGGGAAGATATTATTTCAAATAAAGCAACCGGAACAACAATTGTTGTCGGCTTTAACGGACCGAAAAGCAGCGATACAAAAGATAAGATTTATATTTCAGCTTTATCCAGACTTTTATCTATGTCACCGACTTCAAGAATAGACAAAAATATTAAAAAATATAATGCAGGTTCCTGGATTGAAAACGAAAAAATCAGCACAAACCCTAATGACGGCAGAGCAATTATGCTTATATCAGAATGTGTTGATGAAAACTCGGAAGATATACTAAAAACTATATTTAATGAAATAGGCAATATAGCAAATAATCCGCCGACAGATGATGAAATGCAGATTATTAAAAAGAAAATGCTTTACAGCTATTCAAGTACGTTTGAAAAATCCTTTGCAACAAACAATCTGATAGGAACCTCCATTCTTGAAAACAATGAAGACTACATAAACAATTATGAACAAATTGTTAAATCAATGACTGCTCAAGACCTTGTTAATACAGCAAAAAAATACCTTGATATTAACAAAGCATCGGTAACAGTTGTTCACCCCGACAGTGTAACAGAAGAAAGCATCAAAAATAACTACAAAAAAGTTTCAAATGTTTCTTTTACAGGAGCAAAAAAAGAAGCTGTAAACCTTTCTGAAGTAAAAGAATATAATCTGGCAAACAACTACAAAGTTATAACATCTAACTCTAAAACCAATAACGTTATAGGCTCTTTCCAGCTTTATACCGACAATTATTACCCTGCAAAACCCTCTGTATCATTAATCTTAGACGGGCTGCTAAGTGAAGGCTCAAAATACAGGAATGAGGAAGAACTTGAAACCGATTTGGCTAAAAGCGGTATATCCGTATCAATTGGAGCTAACGCAGATAATTTAAGCGGGGCGTTTATTTGCCAGAAAGAAGATTTAGACAAAGCAATGAAATCTTTTAAAGAGGTTCTCGAAAATCCAAGGTTTACTCAAGAAAACTTTGAACAGGTTAAAAAACGTATTAAAGATAAGATTCTTACTGCTGAGAAATCTGCATTTGATAAGCTCGACACAGAAATCTACAAAGGTCTTCCTACCGGAAACTCAAAGCAAGACATCCTGAATGACCTCGATACGGTAACTCTTGATGATGTTAAGTCTTTCTATGACTATTTAGTACATAACGGTAAAGCATACATGGGTATTTCAGCACCTTTCGAAAAAGATAAAAGCTTGAATAACACAGTATTTACCAATGTCGCATCCCTACAAACAGTGAAGCCTTTTGAGCATTTTTCAAAAAATATATATACCCCTGTTGAAGAAACAAAAGTTTTAACAGATACTGATAATAAAAATCAGGCTCAAATTGTTGAAGCATTTAAATATAAGATTAATCATAACTTGAAAGACAATATTACTGTAAATCTGTTGAACATAATTCTTGGCGGTAACCCTTCGTCAAGACTGTTTATGGACTTAAGAGAAAACCAAAAGCTGGCTTACCATGTTCGTTCGAACTTTGAAAACAATGAAGATACAGGCGTTTTTGTTTTAAAAATAGAAACAACAACCGAAAATCAGGACACAGGAGAAGTAAGCTTTGACAATGTTGAAAAATCAATAAACGGATTTAACAAACACATATCAAAAATTAAATCAGAAAAGGTTACAGACGAAGAACTAAACAATGCAAAATTGAATTTGAAAAATCAAATATTAAACTCCTGCCACGATGCCGGCGAGAAGCTTACATTATTGTATCAAGGAGTTGATTCTCCATACGGAATTTCTAGAGAAAATCAAATGTTTGATATGATTGATGCCATAACTGCTGATGATATTTATAATGCTGCAAACTATATCTTCGCAGGCAAACCTGTATATTCAATAGTTGCTACAGAGAATACTTTAAAAGAAAACGAACAGTTCTTAAATTCTTTAAAAGCATAAAAAAAGAACCTGATTAAAATCAGGTTCTTTTTAATTATTGCTAATTATAATTATAATTTTTCAGCAACCATTAAAGTAGTTTCAGCTAATCTTGTAGAATAACCCATTTCGTTATCATACCAAGAAACAACTTTAACCATATTGTCGCCCATTGTCATTGTCAATGCAGCATCAACAGTTGAAGATTGGTGAGAACCGATGAAGTCTGAAGATACAAGAGGAGTTTCTTCATAAACTAAAATTCCTTTCATTTCGCCTTCAGCAGCTTCTTTCAAAGCAGCGTTAACAGCTTCAACTGTAACAGGTTTTTCAGTTTCGAATACAACGTCAACAACTGATACGTCAGGAGTAGGAACTCTCATAGCGAAACCGTTTAATTTACCTTTTAATTCAGGGATAACCAAAGCAACAGCTTTAGCAGCACCTGTAGTTGTAGGAACGATGTTTAAAGCACCAGCTCTAGCACGACGAGGATCTTTGTGACCTGCATCCAAAATTCTTTGGTCGCCTGTGTAAGAGTGAACTGTAGTCATCAAACCTTTAACGATACCGAATTTATCCATAACAACTTTAGCAACAGGAGCTAAGCAGTTAGTTGTACAAGATGCCATTGAAATGATGTCGTGTTTAGCCGGATCATATTCATTACCGTTAACACCAAGAACGATAGTTTTGTCTTCGTTTTTAGCAGGAGCTGAAATGATAACTTTTTTAGCACCGGCATCTAAGTGAGCTTTAGCTTTAGTTGCATCTGTGAAGAAACCTGTTGATTCAACAACAACTTCAACACCAAGATCTTTCCAAGGTAATTGAGCTGGATCTTTTTCTGCAAAGAATTTAATTTTTTTACCGTTAATGATGATACCTTCATCATAAGCTTCTACATCACCGCAGAATTTGCCTTGAACTGAATCATATTTGAAAATATGAGCAGCTTGTGCAGGTGTTAAACCCGGGTCATTGATTGCTACATAATTAATTTTGTCAAAAATACCTTCTTCGATAGCGGCTCTTAATGTGTTACGGCCGATTCTGCCGAAGCCGTTAATTGCTACATTTACCATAAGTTTTTACTCCCTTTCTTTTGTAAAACTTTAACATGTAACTTATAACATTAACAAAAAAACTAATCAAGTAGGTATGCCTATTTGAAATGTTAAGAAAAAGTTAATTTATAATTGAAAAATAAAAACTATCAGGTTATCATCAAAGTATGTTAGTGAGTAAGATAGGAACATTTAAAAGTCATCCGAGTTTCAAGAATGAAAATTCACAAAAACGTGAAGGTTTTCTTGAAAAATTCCATACCTGCACAAAAAATTCTGCGGATATGACAGACACTATCGTTGTACCAAGGACTATTTTTAAAGGATATCTGGGAATTATGACAGGCACAACTCTTGTTACTCTCGGCGGCTTGCTAAATAAACATCCGAAAACGAATAAAACTCTTATTGGTGCGGGGCTTCTTACTTCTTTATACGGAACATGGGCTTTTGTAAGACCGTTTATAATTAAAGATGCTCCGGGTGTAGAAAAAAGTAAATAATTGAAGATTAAAATTTATAATCTCTGCCGCCGGCTTCAATTTTTACCAAATCTTCTTTAACTGTTTTCTTGATATTTTCAGCCTCCAGAGTTTCAACCTCTCTTTCGATTAAATCATAACCGATTTTTTTAGTTTCTTCTGATGCATAATCTTCCAGATATTCTTTTAACGTAAGAATTGCGTTAGGGTGGCAGAAATTATGTATCTGTTGGTTTTTACAAACTTCCATAAATCTGTCGCCTGTTCTGCCGCTTCCATAGCAAGCTGTACAGAAACTTGGCAGATATCCGAGCTGCATCAACCATTTTATTACTTCATCCAGAGGTCTTCTGTCTGAAACATCAAACTGTGCTGAATTTTCGTTTTCAGGCATAGGGTTAAAATAGCCGCCTACACTTGTTTTAGAACCGCCGGATATCTGAGAAATACCTAAATGAAGCAATCTTTCTCTGCATTCGGCATTTTCTCTTGTAGAAATTATCATGCCTGTATAAGGAACAGCTATTCTGATACAAGCAGCTATTTTAGCAAACATATCATTATCTATACCGTTATCAAATTCATCAGGATCAATATCATCCGCTTTCTTAATTCTTGGAACGCTTATAGTATGAGGTCCGACACCGTAAACAGCTTCAAGGTGTTCTGCATGCATTAACAATGCAGTGAATTCATACTTATAAGATTCCAGACCGAACAATACACCGAGCCCTACATCGTCAATACCACCTTGCATAGCTCTGTCCATTGCTTCCGTATGATATTTATAATTATGTTTTGGACCTGTAGGATGAAGCTTTTCGTAACTTTCTTTGTTATAGGTTTCTTGAAACAGAATGTATGTTCCGATTCCGGCTTCGTGTAATTTTTTATAGTTTTCAACGGTTGTAGCAGCTATATTAACGTTTACACGTCTGATAGAACCGTTTTTATGTTTAACGCTGTAGATTGTATTAATTGATTCCAGTATATATTCAATAGGGTTGTTAACAGGATCTTCGCCTGCTTCTATTGCAAGACGTTTATGCCCCATATCCTGAAGCGCTTCAACTTCTTTTCTTATATCATCCTGAGAAAGTTTACGTCTGGGGATATGTTTATTTTTAGCGTGATAAGGACAATATACGCATCCGTTCACACAGTAATTGGACAGGTAAAGAGGAGCAAACAATACGATACGGTTACCGTAATAATCTTTTTTTATTTTTTCTGCAAGAGAAAAAATCTCTCTATTTTTTTCTTCGTTATCACACACTAAAAGCACAGCAGCCTCTCTGTGCGAAAGACCTTTTCCTAATCGGGCTTTATCAAGGATTTTATCAATCAATGCCGAATTATTTTTATTTTCTTCCGCATATTTTAATGATGCCAGAACTTCTTCATGAGATATAAATTCATCGGCATTATGTGATTTAGGATTATACATAACTCTCCTCCTTAGGTCTAAGAACATGATAAAACTTCAAAAATAAAAGTAAAGTAAACGCTTATTTTATTACGCTGCCGCCGCCGATTAAATGTTTGTCGTTAATATCATAGAACACTCCAGCCTGACCTGCTGTAACAGAGTTAACAGGTTCAAAGAATTCAACATTCGCACAATCATCATAAATTCTCACATGAGCCTTTTTATGTTCCATGTTGTAGCGTATTTTCACCCACGCATCAAATTCTTCAGCTTCTATAGGATAAGTAAGGTTTAGACCTCTAACAGTCAAATTCTTTTTGTAATTATCTTCTTCCCTGCCGACATATACAATATTTTTATCGGCATCAATGTCTATTACATATAAAGGATACGGAGCTGCTATACCAATACCTTTTCTCTGCCCTATTGTATATTGATAGCACCCTGAATGTTCTCCCCATTTTTTGCCTGTTAATACATCTATGAAATCACCTTTTACGGAGCCGAATTTATCAATAAGATATTTTTTTGTAGTCATTGGTTTTTGAATAAAACATATATCCTGACTTTCTTTAGAATCTTTTGGAGGAAGGTCAAAATCAACAGCCATCTGTTTAACATCAGTTTTGTTATAATGATAAAGAGGGAAAATAGTTTTTGATAAATGTCTTTGTCCTAATCTGTATAAGAAGTAAAGCTGGTCTTTATGCTCATCTTTTGCAGGATAAAGTTTATAGATACCGTTTTCAAGTTTTATATCAGCATAGTGCCCTGTAGCATATACATCAGCACCTAATTTATCAATTGCAAAATCAAACAATTCACCCCACTTAATAAATTGGTTGCACATTATACAAGGATTAGGAGTTCTTCCAGACTTGTATTCGCTTTCGAAATAACTTATAACCTTGCGGGAAAAATTTTCCGTTACATCACAAACTTCATGCCTGATACCTAACTTATCAGCCACACGTTTTGCATTTTGCACGACAGCATCAGCAGCTCCGGTATTAACCATTTTTCCCGTAATACCGATTACCTCGTAACCTTTTTGCTGTAATAAAAGCGCAGTTACAGAACTGTCAACTCCGCCGCTCATTGCAACAGCCGCTATTTTCTTATTTTCCATATTTGTAAATTAACACATAATTTGACACAATGCAATCCGAATAGTAAAATTATTTTAATTATAAGGAGAAAGAGTAATGGATATTAAAGCCGTAATTTTAGCAGCCGGTAAAGGCACACGTATGAAATCAAACACCCCGAAAGTTTTGCATAAAATTTTTGAAAAACCGCTTTTGGGATATGTTTTAGATAATGTTAAAAATATTGTAAATGAATCTTTTGTAATCGTAGGGCATCACGCAGAAGAAGTTACGCAATATGTTGAGAAAAAATATAATAATGCAAAGACAATACTCCAATCTCCTCAATTAGGAACCGGACATGCTGTATCAATGGTTTGTCCTTCTTTAGAAAACTTTAAAGGTCAGGTTGTAATTCTCTGCGGAGATACACCGCTTATTACGGAAGAAACTCTAAAAAATTTCATTGATTATCATAATTCCAATAATTCAGATTTAACGGTTATGAGTACGATTTTTGACAACCCGACAAATTATGGAAGAATTATAAGAGAAAACGATAATTCTTTAAAATGTATTATTGAAGAAAAAGATGCAACACCCGAACAAAAAGCCGTAAAAGAGGTTAATGCAGGGATTTACTGTTTAAATTGGGATAAAATAAAACCTGCCTTTTGCCAGCTTACAAGCAATAATGCTCAAGGGGAATACTACTTAACGGATATTATTGCCTGGGGTAAGAAAAACAACCTCAATGTTAATGCATTTATTTTAGAAAACAGCGATGAAATTTACGGTATAAATTCACGCTCAAACCTTGCTGAAGCGACCAAAATAATGAATGAAAGAAAATTAAATTCACTAATGGACAACGGAGTTACAATTGTTGATCCGTCATCAACCTGGATTTCAGAAGATACCGAAATAGATGCTGACACTATTATTTACCCTGCAACTTATATTGAAGGTAAAAACAAAATCGGGAAAAACTGTAAAATAGGTCCTTGCGCTCATTTAAGAGGAGATGTAGAAATTGCTGATAACTGTAAAATAGGAAACTTTGTTGAAGTCAAAAAGGCTAAAATCGATCACAATACAAATGCAGGTCACCTGAGCTACATCGGAGATGCGGAAATAGGAGCAAATGTTAATATCGGAGCAGGAACCATTACGGCAAATTACAATCCGTTAACAAAAGTAAAGAGCAGAACTGTATTGAAAAATGACGTCAAAATCGGCTCAAATACAGTCCTTGTTGCACCTGTAGAGATTAATGAGGGTACAAACGTAGGTGCAGGAAGCGTTATAACAAAAAATTTACCTGCATGGGCGTTAGCAATTACACGTGCTCCGTTAAAGATTATTGAAAATTGGGTAAAAAATAAAGTATAATGTATTTATGGAAAACCTCCCGCTTTAAAGTGTTTTTTAGGGAGAAGGAATGAAAGGTGCTTTGCACAAGTTTTACAGGCGGGATTAAAAACCCGTCTTTACATTGTTAATCATGCAGGCTATTCATGTTAAAATTGTACTATGAGCACCAAAGAGATTAAATGGACAATGTTTGTAATTGCGGCAATTGGAAATTTTATTGCCATGCTGGATTCTACGACAGTTAATCTTGCCTTATATCCTATGTCGGTTGATTTGAATGTTTCCATGGGAGAAATTCAGTGGGTAATGGTAGCATACATGCTGGTATTAACCGTTTTTTTACCATTCTTTGGCAAGCTCGGAGATATTTTTCCTAAAAATAAACTTTATTCTTTAGGCTTTTTAATATTTGCAATAGGAGCTTTTCTTAATACAACTGCCCCGAGTTTTGTTCTGCTTGTCAGTTACAGATGCCTTGAAGCTCTTGGAGCTTCGATAATGCTTTCTAATGCACAGGCTATTATTGCAAGTATTTTTAAGAATGAACGCAGAGGTAAAGCTCTGGGGCTTAACGGATGTATAGTCGCAATCGGAGGAATGAGCGGTCCTGCTCTTGGCGGTATTCTTATTAATTCTTTCGGCTGGCATTCGGTATTCGTTCCTTGCATTCCTGTTGCTCTTGCAGGAGCATATTATGCTTGGAAAATGCTTCCGCATAACGTAAAAACAGACAGAAAAAATTTCAAATTCGACTACAAAGGATTTATTTATTTTACAATCAGTCTTTTTGCACTGCTCCTTGCAATTTCGGAAGGTCACAGCTGGGGCTGGGGTTCTGTAAAAATTATTGCTTTAGGAGTTACTACATTAATATTCGGCGGGTTATTCTATTTTAGGGACCACAAAATAAATTATCCGTTAATAAATTTCTCGCTTTTCAAAATTCAGCCTTTTACATTCGGAAATCTTGCCGTAATGACTTCATATATGGCTATGTATACAAACAGTATTCTTCTGCCGTTTTTCTTACAGGAAATACTAAAATATAACCCGCTTGTTACAGGTCTTTTAATATTGCCTTATTCGATTACTTTATCTGTTACAGCTCCAATTAGCGGCAGGTTATCGGGAAAATACGGAAGCAGATACCTGACACTTGCAGGTCCCATTGTTTATATACTCGCACTCATTATGTATACGGTTTATGATAAAAATGTTCAAATGTGGCAGCTTGTTCTTGCTTCAGGAATAATGGGAATAGGCAACGGACTTTTCCAATCGCCGTCTAACAATGCTATTATGACAAGCGTTAATAAAGATGAACTCGGTATTGCATCAGGAATTCTTGCGCTATCCAGAAACCTCGGCAACATTTTAGGCGTTGCAGTAACAATTACACTTTTTGAAACCTTTAAAAATATTTTTCTTGAAGAAGGAAAAATTTATGATATAGCATTTTTAACAGCATATAGAAGCACAATGGGATTTGGAATTCTGTTTGGAATTTTCTGCCTTTCCTTTGCATACATTGCTTACAAACCTCACAAAACTACACATTAATCTTGAAAAATAATTATCTCTAAGATAAAATATTAGTGTAAAGTTTACACTTTACTTTGTTACTTTAATTTAAATATAAATGGCGGAAAAATGACAACACAAAATGAAAATATTAGAAATATAGCAATTATTGCTCACGTTGACCACGGTAAAACAACACTTGTTGATTGTCTTTTAAAACAGGCAGGAGCTTTCAGATCTAATCAACAGGTTCAGGAACGTGTACTTGACAGCAACGACTTGGAAAGAGAAAGAGGAATTACAATCCTTTCCAAAAATATATCTATTAACTATAAAAATACCAAAATTAATGTTATAGACACTCCCGGCCACGCAGACTTCGGAGGAGAAGTTGAACGTGTACTTGGTATGGTTGACGGCGCATTGTTAATTGTTGATGCTGCTGAAGGTCCTATGCCTCAAACAAGATTTGTATTGTCAAAGGCTTTGGAACTCGGTTTAAAAATAATTGTTGTTATTAACAAAATTGACAAACCGGCTGGCGAACCTTTAACAGCACTGGATAAAGTTTTTGATTTGTTTACGGAATTAACTGACAGAGAAGACTTAATTGATTTTCCTTTCATATTCTCAAGCAGCTTAAACGGCTTTGCTATAAAAGACTTAGATGATGAAAGAAAAGATATGGTGCCTCTTTTAGATTGTATTCTTGAAAATATTCAGCCTCCAAAAGGTGATGCTTCCAAATCATTCCAATTCAGAGCAACAACTCTTGATTATAATGAATACGTAGGAAGAATTGTTATCGGACGTATTGAAAACGGTTCAGTTAAATCACAGGAACAAGTTTGTGTTATACATGCAGACGGTTCACAAGAAAGAGGCAAAATCACCAAATTATACGGCTTCCACGATCTTGGACGTGTTGAAATTGAAGAAGCTTTTGCCGGTGACATTGTCGGTATTGCAGGTTTTTCTGATATACAAATAGGTGAAAGTATTTGTTCGCTTAATGACCCGCAGCCATTACCTTTGATTACAGTCGATGAACCCACATTGCAAATGAACTTTTCTGTAAACGACAGCCCGTTTGCAGGTACCGAAGGTAAATTCGTAACATCAAGACAATTAAGAAAAAGACTTTACGATGAACTTGAAAAAAATGTAAGTTTACGTGTTGAAGATACTCAAAGTACTGATGTTTTCAGAGTGTCAGGCAGAGGCGAACTTCATTTGGGTATTTTAATTGAAACTATGCGTCGTGAAGGTTATGAATTCCAGGTATCAAAGCCTGAAGTTATATTCAAAACAGTTAACGGAGAACATTGCGAACCTTATGAAAACTTAATAGTTGATGTTCCTGAGGCTTATGCAGGAAGCACAATTGAACGTTTAGCAGGACGTAAAGCCGAAATGAAAGATATGATGACATCTAACGGCAGAACAAATCTGACATTTCATATCCCTGCCAGAGGGTTAATCGGGTTTAGAAGCGAATTTATAAGAATGACACGTGGTGAAGGCATTATGTATCATACATTCTTGCACTACAGACCTTTTGCCGGCGATATTCCACGTCAAAGAAACGGTTCAATTATTGCTCACGAACAGGGCGAAGCTATTCCTTACGCATTGGCACAATACGAGGACAGAGGTACATTCTTTGTAACCCCTAAAACAAAAGTTTACAGAGGTATGATTATCGGTGAATGCAACAAACCTCAAGACATTGTAGTAAATATCTGCAAAACTAAAAAGTTAACAAATATGAGAAGTGCAACAGCTGATGTTATGGTAACCCTTCAAGCTCATAAAGAAATGTCACTGGAAGAATGTATGGAATACATTGCAGAAGATGAACTAGTTGAAATTACCCCTGAAAATGTCAGAATTAGAAAATCTGATTTAAACAAAAAGATATATAACTAACTAAAAATACCGCTTAAATAAGCGGTATTTTTTTAATATCTTAAAGGGTAATTATCAGGAATTTTCCAGTTGTTACGCATTATAATTGCCGTGCACCATGACCCGTTTCCGGTTTTATTGCAGCCGTATGTTGTATTTGTGTATAACGCATCTTCATCACCATCCCAGTTTGCAAGATATGGTTCGACCCCTTTACTTTTATGATATTTAAAGGTTGCAGAACTTTCATTAGGCCAAAATGCAAAACGAAAATTTTTAGAACCATACGGACTGTTAGGATTAACAGAATAATTTTTAGCCTCAGGATAGAATATAAAATGACCGCCGTAACTTTTATAACTTACAGAACCTTCTGAGTTTTTTGAAAAATAAATATCAACTGCAAATAAACTACCGTTAGGTAAATAAACTATTTTATATTGACCATTTTCTGAATTTTCTGTTTTTAAATATTTTATATAAGGTTTTAAATAATTATTCCAAAAATCTTCAGTATCCATAGGCTGCCAAGTATTTTTGTCGCCATTTTCAACTTCGGAAAGGGTTATTGCCTGATTTATTGTAGAATAGAAATGTTTTAATCTGTTTTCAACTACATTTTTTCTGTGATTAGCAATCAATGCAGGCATAGTCAATGCCGCCACTACTCCGATAATACCAAGTGTGATCAAAACTTCCGCCAGGGTAAACGCACTAAAACGATTATCTTTTAACGTGGCTACGCATGTAGTGCCCTCTGCAAGCGTGAAACCATTACTATAGGAGCTTAAACGGTTGCCCCCCCCCCGATGTGTCTATTTTTTTTCATATACTGCTCCTTTTTAATTTATACTACTCTTTTATTATAACATATATTTTATATTTTTAAAGTTCATGCTTTGTTAGTTTTAGTTAATTTCCAGTTAATCTCTTTGTTTTTCATAAATGATTGCAAGAATACGGAGAGAAGGATTAATATCATTCCTATATAAAACGAAAATGATAAATCATGTGCTTCTCCAAAAAATAATATAGCAAATAAAATTCCGTATATTGGTTCAAGATTTCCTGCAAGACTGACCGTAAATGCAGAAAGTGATTTTAATACCGAAATATGAATTAAATAAAGAAGCACAGTACAGAAGAAAGCAAGTATCAAAAGCCAGAACCAGTCAATTCCTGACGGTAGTATATTTGCGGCAGGGCAAAAATGCAAATATACAGGTAAAAATAAACTCATAAACAAACTTCCGCCCAGCAGCTCGTAAAAAAGCATACATCTTGATGATTTACCGGGCTCGAGGATTTTATTGAATAAAGTATATAGTGCAAATAAAGCAGCAGAAATTACCCCGAGAATTATACCAAATCTGTAACTTGTATCAAAACTAAATATAAGCCAAATTCCGACAACCGCAATTAAGCTGTAAAAAAGTTCAACAAATGAAAATTTTGTCTTTTGTATAAGAGGCTCCAAAAGAACCGTAAAAAATCCTACAAGAGAATAACAAACAACACCGATAGACACATTGGAATATTTTATACTTCCGAAAAAGAACATCAAATGAATAGCTAAAAGTGCACCCAGCCCTCCGATTTTTAAAGCATTAGGAAGTGTTTCTACAGGCTTTTTCTTCATAAGTATAAGCATTATCATAAATAAAATAAACGCAAAAAACATTCTGTACCATACTATCAAAACTTCATTCATGGAAATAAGTTTGGCAAACATACCTGTAAAACCTGCCAAAAGAACTGAAATATGCAATTTTAGATAATCAAATTTTCCGTTTTGCATACCTATATTTTGGACTTTATTTTTAAATATGTCAAATTAATTCACGATACAAGTTCAAATATTGTTGAGAACTTCTGCCCCATGAAAAATCAGTTTGCATAGCTGTTTTTCTCATTGCATCAAGTGTAAATTTGTCTTGATAAACTCCCAGTGAGCAATAAATAGCCTGCATCATATCCCAGCCCGAGTATCCCCAGAACTTAAATCCTGTTGAATCTGCAAGAGGATAGCCTGTGACAGTATCTTCCAAACCGCCTGTAGCACGAACAACAGGCAACGTTCCATACTTCATTGCAATTAACTGGCTTAATCCGCAAGGTTCGAATTTTGAAGGCATTAAGTAAAAGTCGCTGCCTGCATAAATCTGATTGGCTAAGTCGCCTCTATAACCAATATAAGCTCTAATGTTGGAGGTATTATTTGACAGCCATATCAAAAGATTTTCATAATCTGAGTTTCCGTTGCCTAAAAAGACAAAATCAGCATTCAAGCTTTTTAAATCATTTTCAGCCTGTCTTATTAAATCTATACCTTTTTGTTCAACAAGACGTGAAACCATTGCATACATAGGTCTGTCAGGATTATATTTCAAACCGAATTCTTCACAAAGTTTTTTCTTGTTATCTTCTTTGTATTTTAAAGATTTATAATCAAATTTTTTGGCAATTGAATTATCAGTTTTTGGATTAAAAATATCATAATCAATTCCGTTAAGAATTCCTACGATTTTATGCCGGTTCATACGCAGTGTATAATCCATTCCTTCTCCGTATTCACCTGTAAGAATTTCTCTTGCGTAGTTTGGTGAAACTGCAATAACTTTATCTGAATAATTGATTGCCCCTTTCATCCAGTTAACTTTACCGTAATGTTCAACACCCCATTCATTGTAAACAATGTCTTTACGCATATTTGCAAAATCCAGCACGCTTTCAAACCATACTCCCTGATAAGCAAGGTTATGAATTTCAAATACTGTTTTTGTATTTTTCCAAAACTCGTCATATCTGTAATTACTGTGCAAATACACAGGTATCATTGCAGTATGCCAGTCATTAGCATGGATTACATCTGCTTTAAAGTTCAACAGTTTAGCATATTCCATTACGGCAAGAGAAAATGCTATATATCTCTCATGCTCATATTCAGGATCCAGCCACTTTGGATAAACATCCCTAAAACAAGTAAAGTACCAGTCATTGTGTACAAAAAATACATTAATATCAGTTCCCGGAAGTTTACACATAAATAATCTGAATTTATGCCCTTTTCCGTTAAAAGTCAGCCACAAAGCAGAGTTTTCAAGTTCTTTTATGCCGTATTTATTAATATCAATAAGACCGTGTAACGGTGTAAATACAGCAATTTCAGCATCTTTTTCCAAATATTTCGGTAAACTTCCAACAACGTCGGCGAGACCGCCTGCCTTGGAAAAAGGTGCAACTTCTGCTGCCGCAAATAAAACTTTCATAAACCCTCCTTATTACAAAGTTATTATAACAAGCAGTTTTTATTTAATCAAGGCTTACGGCAAATCATCAATTGTAGCGGTGTCAGATTCTGTGAAAGCTTCTTCAACACTTTCTTCTTCAACAGGTATATAATGTGAAGGATCTGCATCAAATTCAAAATTAATACCGTATTTTTGTGCAATATACTGCGCATGCCCCATACAAATTTCGGCTTTATCCGGCTGTTTCTTGTACATCAATATTTTAAACATATTGTATTTAAACAGCATTAACAAGTATTCGCTTGTTGTGTTGTTTTTTTCCAGCTGGATTAAGGAATTGTTTACAATGCCGAAAGCAACATCGTATTTGTTTTGTCTTAAATGCAGTTCACTCATTACGTACCACGCAACATATAAAAGCGTAGTCATGCCGTTTCCATTTGTTGCCTTAATAATCTGATAAACAATAGCATCAGCTTTTTTATAAGATTCCAGCTGCAAATATGCATAACCTATAAGCAAGTCGGAGAATAATTCTAACTGGTGAAGTCTGTTATCTTTTGCGAGAACTTTTGCTCTGTATATATCCTCAGCAAACATCTTATAGTCGCCTGTGAAATTAACAAACGCATTTATAATATGCAGGATTACACCGCCAAATCTGTCATTAGCATCTATCTGCTGAACAGAAGGATGAGTTTTTACACCATGAAGTAAGTCCTGAAGCGTGATAAAAATATCGTAAGATTTTGGAATAAAATCTAAATCGGTACGTACAATTTTCAAGAATTCCTGAACATTTCCGACAAGCAGTAAAACATTTGCCAATGCAACATAACCAACAGAGTCAGTAATAAAACCTACAAAATCCTCTTTTGACATATAATCAGGTTTTAAACTGTCAATAGTTTCTCTGTTAATAACATTCAACACCTTGTAACCGACATCAAGAGCATCAACAAGTGCACCAATATTAAACAGGATTTGAATATGAAGCATTGACATCAGGAAAAAATAACTGTTGAAATTTCCGTCAGCCGGATTTAAAGATGAAGGTGGGATCAAAGATAAGACCTTATGAGTAAGTTCCAGTGCATGCGTATAGTTTCCTGCATACAGTGAACCGTTAATCATCTTATTACACAGCACAATAATCTTTTCAACATCAGTTGATTTTTCAAGATTTTTCAATGTAACTTCCGCTATTTCAGATGTTTTGTCCGGAACATATTCATATAAATTGTTAGATATATTTTCATATAATTGAAGTTTATATGTATCAATTTCTTCCTGACGATCAGGATCAGTATTTTTATCTAGAATTTGCAAAATCTTATTTGTGCAATTTAAATAAGAGCTGAAATCACCTAAAGAAAGGTTAACCTGTGCAAGCTGCTCCCATTGAAGACGTTCATTGTCATAATCCTCTAAAAGCCCGTATAAATAAGCCTTTACAGGACTCGGCATATCAGGGTTAAATACTTTTTCAAATAATTCTTCCGCAACTTCTTTTAAATATATCTTACTTATTGTTGTGAGCAGATTATTTCTTAAAAGATTATAGTTAGGGAAATAAATACAGTTGTTGTACTGATACATAAATCCCATATTAGTAAGGTTTTCAATTATTTCATTAACATTTTCATAACCTAAGCTTTCGATTGTACCCATATCAATTCTTGTACCCAAAAGCACAACAGAGGTCAAAAATTTCATAGCAGCAGCATCGTCCTGCAAAAGATTTAATCTTCTTGCAACAAGTCTGTCGAGATTTGAAGGGATAATAATTGTTTTCGGATTAATCATCTCAATACTGTCGTCATCAGCAGCATAAACTCCAGATTCTATCAGGTACTGAATAGCAATATCAATAAACAGAATACTTCCGCAGGAGTACTTTGCAATTCTCTGGAAATAAAAATTACTCAATATATTTCTATAGTAAATCTTATTTTCTTCAATCATTTTCTCAAACGGAGTAGGTTTCAAAGATATTTCAGTATAATAAGGTTTACTTAATAAGAAGTGGCAGTCCTTATGCAGAGAAAAATCTTTATCATATGTAATCAAGAAACTAATATCAAGCTGTTCAAAAGCTTCAAACAGGAATTTTAATACATCATAAGAACTGGCATCAATTTTATCAAAATCTTCAATAAATATAAGAGTTTTCGGAATAATCTGCAACAGAGTTAAGAAAATATCAAAATAAACATATCTTGTATCTTCCGTATTATCATTACCTCTTTGCTGCAAAGTAATCAAATCCCTGATTAATCCGTCAGGATCGACTGATGCAAACATTGAAAAATCATTCTGGAAAAACAATTTCTGCGAAACAGTGTATTCAAAAATAGCAGAAACCAGATCTCTAAAGAACGAATATGGTGAATATTTCATTTCATCATAGCAGGTTAAAGAAATAATATTATTAAATTTACCTGTATCAGCAGCAGCATTCAAAACTTTTAGAGAATACGGTTTATACAGTTCTGCTGTTTTAATCGCAAGTATACCTTTTGGAATTGTCTGGAATTTGTTCAGAATATGGAACAGAACATCAATATTTTCAGTTCTCATAAATTCACAATTAATCTCATCAAAATTAATTGTTTCAATATCATAAATTGCATCAGGATCACCCGGAGAATCAAGATTATTTAATGCCTGACCGTCAAGTTTATCCTGTTCAACAAGCATGTTCTGTACAAAATTAGGAATTTCAATTTCCTGCTCCTCTTCCTCCTCAGGGTACTCAACTTTTACAAACTCTCTCAAATCAACTTCGTAAAACATAACCATTTCATCATTAATCATTACAGAGTTTAACGGTGAAATTTTATATTCCGCATCAATAGCATCGCTGACCTCATCATCTGTAAGAACCTGGAATGTATTTAAAATCTTTGTTTCTTTTGTTTTTGCATTCTGGTTCAATAGACTGATATTAAATCCTGACTGATAATCGTTAGGGTCAGCATCAATACTTCTTTTCAAAAGGAACATATTACATCTTATAGAAGCATTTTTCTTTTGAGATAATTTGCAGTTCATTGCAGTAATACGATTGAGCAGTTCAATAGCAGTTTTCACGGCAGTAGCAGCCGAACTGCTGAAGGTATAATCTTTATCGCATCTTATAACATAAGTTTTGCCGATTAGCTGGCGTCTTAACCCTATTGACTTTGTATAGTCCGCTATAATTTTATCCAGATTAACTTTAAACTTATTTAAAAGTTTTGCAGAACCCAAATGCGTTTTCATCTCATCCATGTTCGGAAAATCAATGGTAAGCATAACAAAATCATCCGTATTGGATTCATTCATAATAACGCTTTTTTCCGTATCAAACCCGCATTTTTTACATTTTTTACCTATAGTTTGATTGATTTTGCCGCAGTTATGACATTTGGTAATAATAACGTAACCGCACTTTTTGCAAGTATTATTTGTGTTAATAGTCTTACAAATCGGGCACGCCAATTTAAGCACCTTTTTGCAATTAGGGCAAACCATTGCTTTATCATCAATTTCTAAACCGCATTTTGGACATTCCATAAGAAAATTATACCACGCAAGCTGATTTGAAACAAGGAAATAATCTCATCTAAACAGAGTATATTAACTGTAACGAATACCTGCTTCTTTCATTCTTCTGATACATTCTTTAATTGTTTCAACATCCTTTGTCAAAGCTACCCTGAAATAGCCCTCGCCGTATTTGCCGTAACCGTTTCCTGGCGGAACAACAACATGAGCTTTCTCAAGCATTTCAGTGACAAACTGTTCTGATGTCATTCCTTTTGGAACAGGAAGCCACAGATAAAAAGTAGCTTTAGAAGGTTTAATGTTCCAGCCAAGCTCTCTCAATCCTTCTTCCGCTGCATCACGTCTTTCCTGATACATGTTATTTAATTTATCAATATAAGACTGATCAACATTGAACGCTGCAACTGCTGCATCTTGTATAGCTTTAAAAGTACCGGAATCAATATTATTTTTTATTGTACCCAGAGCTTTAACGGCATCTGCGTTACCTGCAACAAAACCAACCCTCCAGCCGGTCATGTTATAAGATTTTGAATGTGAATAAAATTCAATAGCCACATCTTTTGCACCTTCAACTTCCAATACGGAAGGAGCTTTGTAACCGTCAAATGTCATTTCGCAATATGCCATATCGTGACATAACAAAATATCATATTTTTTACAAAAGTCTACTGCTTTTTTGAAGAAATCCAAATCTGCAACAGCACTTGTAGGATTGTTCGGATAATTTAAAAACATAAGTTTTGATTTTTTTGCAATATCTTCAGGTATTTTATCAAAATCAGGCAAAAATCCGTTTTCTTCCAATAAAGGCATTTGATAAGGAGTTCCACCCGCAAAAATAGTAGCGTTTTTGTAAACAGGATATCCCGGATCAGGAACAAGAGTGTAATCCCCTTTATCTACAAAAGCGAAGAAAACGTGTGCAATAGCTTCTTTTGAGCCTATGTTTGCAAGGATTTCCTTGTCTGCATCAACATCAACCCCGAAACGTTTTTTCATCCAATCAGAAGCAGCTTTTCTAAAAGATGCTGTTCCGTTATAAGGCGGATAATCATGGTTTTTCGGATTATCAATAGCCCTGTGCATTTCATCTACAACAGGCTGCAATGTAGGTGTATCAGGATCTCCGATACCCAGGCTTATAATATCAATTCCCTTAGCTTTAGCTTCATCTATTTTTCTGTCAATTTCCGCAAAAAGGTACGGAGGTATTTTTTCTAAACGTTCTGATACTTTCATGTATTTATACTCCCTTTTCTTAATAATTTTCTATAATTTTAACTTTATGCTATCATAAAATTAAAGGAAAAACAATGAGCATAATTTCTGACGACAACGAGATACAAAAGAGTGCGAGCCGAAACGAGGGCTTTAAAAAAAATCCTGTAGTAAAAGCTGAAAGCATTGAGTTTGATAAAAATTTTGAAAATTGTATACGTCCGAAATCTTTTGATACATATATTGGACAATCTGCATTAAAAGAAACATTAAAAATATCAATTGCAGCAGCAAAAAAACGTGAAATGCCGCTGGACCACCTTTTGTTTTACGGTCCTCCGGGGCTCGGGAAAACAACTCTTGCCGGCGTAATTGCAGAACAAATGGGAGTTGATATAAAAATAACTTCTGCACCAGCTCTGGAGCGTCCAAGAGATATTATCGGAATTTTAATGTCTTTAAAAGGCGGAGAAATTTTATTCATTGATGAAATTCACAGGCTTAACAAGGTTGCCGAAGAAATTTTATATCCCGCTATGGAAGACTTCTTCTTAGATATGACAACGGGAAAAAGTCAAACAGTAAAAACCTTACGTGTTCCGCTTCCAAAATTTACACTAATAGGAGCGACAACAAAAGCCGGAGAACTTTCAGGTCCGCTTCGTGACCGTTTTGGAATTATTCACAGGCTTGAGTTTTATACAGAAGACGAACTTGCACAGGTAATTACGAGAACAGCAGGAATTTTAAATATTGAAATTACAAAAGACGGAGCATACGCCATAGCAAGACGTTCCAGAGGAACACCCCGCATAGCAAACAGACTTGTAAAAAGAGTTTCTGATTATGCTCTTGTTAAACATGACGGAAAAATTACCGAAGATATAGCAAACAAATCACTTGATATCCTAAAAATAGATAATTACGGACTTGATAATACTGACAGAAGTCTTTTAAAATTGATTATCGAAAAATATGACGGCGGTCCTGTAGGGATTGAAACAATTGCGGCAGCGATAGGTGAAGACGTCAGAACAATAGAAGATGTTTGTGAACCGTTTTTATTACAAGCAGGATTATTACAGCGCACGCCGAGGGGAAGAAAAGTTTCTCCCGCTACATACAGACATCTTGGATATAAAGATATAAAAATCACGGAACAGCAGAATTTATTTTAATAAGTCATTTGCCAGTTGTCATTTAGGATTTTTCCAAAACACCCCCAGCCGTTGCCTTCAGCACCGGCATTGCACTGTTGATTAAAACGATTTTCCCTGTCATCTTTGTCTAACGGAGCATCACCATTTTCAATAAAATCATCTATTAAGCCACTATTATAAACAGCAAAAAATATAAAATCACGCCCCAAAATATTAGGGCCTTTTTTACCGTTAATATCAATTCCAACATTTGATATTTTATTACCTTCTTTTGAATATGATGGTCTTATTGATGCTCCGCTTGCAAGGACAAATGATTTAACATCACGGCTGTAAGTTGTATATTCGGTTCCTTTTAAAGTTTTATAACTATCAGCGAAACAATTATCCATAGAATCGCATTCTTTAACTATTTTAAAATAAGATTTTATGAATTCTGCAATCGCATTTGAGGAATTTAAACCAGCCTCAGTTAAGTTTAGCGCATTTTTATCATTTTGATATGCAACAAGTGCCTGAGAATATTCATTATAGACCTTATGCAACTGAGTAACATAAGACTGCCTTTGATAATTCTGCATCAAAGAAGGTACGGTCATTGCAGAAACCACACCAATGATGCCTAAAGTGACCAATACTTCCGCCAGGGTAAAACCCTTGCTATAGGAGCTTAAATGGTTGCCCCCCCCCCGAATAAATCAAATCTTCTCATAAATTGCTCCTTTCTATATGTTTTAATTAATATGCAATGCCTGATATGGCGGGTCCAGCGGCTACGCTGGTCATAAAGTGCTCATTTCCATAATTATATTATTTATTATAACATTACTTGCTAATTTCTTCAAGGTTATTTTTATGCTAATCTTAGGTTGATTAAGGGAGAATATCATGAAAAAATTACTGCTCATATTGTTTTTGATTATTGGAATATGTTTACCTGCTCAAGCAGAAGACAAAACTATTTTAAAATCTGAAACAGGGATTGTTGAAAGTGTAAAATATGAAGATGCCGAAAGCATAAATCAAGGTGAACAAACTACAAAACAAGAAGTTACCGTAAGAGTTTTAACAGGTAATTTTAAAGGTTCGGAAAGAATTATTGATAATATGCTTACAGGAAATCCCGCTTATGATATTCCCCTGTCGAAAGGCGATAAAGTAATCTTGCACATGGAGCCTGTATCAGACACTGTTACAGGGCCCCAAGACGTAGATATATTTATTGCCGATATTCAACGAAACACTCAAATCTACATTTTTACAGGCATATTCTGTATACTTTTACTTATAATAGGCCGCAAAAAAGGTTTAACCAGTATAATTTCAATATTATCAACAATAGCACTGATATTTTTTATGCTTATGCCAATGGTTTTAAACGGTTTCTGCCCGATTGCATCAGCAGTTCTGACAGGTATACTTTCAACGGTTATAACTATTTATTTAGTAGGCGGATTTAATTCTAAAAGCTCTGCTGCCATAATCGGGACAAGTATCAGTTTAATATTTGCAGGTGCCCTTTCAATGCTTGCTATTTATTTTGCACACCTTACAGGATTTGCAGGTGAAGAAAACATGTTTTTATACACTGCAAGACCTGACTTAAGCTTTACCGGAATACTGTCAGCTTCAATGATTATTGCTGCACTGGGTGCGTTAATGGACACAGCTGTTTCTATTGCAAGTACTGTAAATGAAATTTATGAAACAGACAAGTCATTGACAGTCAGACAACTTTTTAAATCAGGAATGAATGTAGGTCGAGATATAATAGGCACAATGTCAAATACCCTGATTTTGGTATATCTGGGAAGTTCATTACCTCTCGTGCTTTTGTCAAGTAATATAGATATGAACAAATTCTTTAACCTAAATCAGGTAGCTACAGAAATTTTATCAGCCATAATCGGAAGTATAGCAATTCTTGCCTGTGTACCAATAACAGCCGTTATTGCAGCAGTTTTAATTAAAAGACAGGATGAAAAAGTAGAGTTTAAATTTGATAAACCTAAAGAATAAAAAAAGGAGAACTTAATTGTTCTCCTTTTTAATATGTTTTTTCTGTTACTTAGAACAAGAGCAGCATCCGCATTCACAAGCTTGAGATTTTAAATCATCCGCTTTATCTGTTCTTTCCCAAGGCACATCAATATCAGTTCTGCCCATATGACCGTAAGCAGCTAATAATTGATAGAACTTACCGCCGTTTTTAGCAGGCAACCCACGTAAATCAAACTGGTTAATAATAGAAGCAGGTCTTAAATCAAAGTTTTTAGAAACCAGTTCTGAAATTTTATCATCAGAGATTTTACCAGTTCCAAATGTATCAACCATGATTGAAATAGGTTCTGCAACACCGATTGCGTAAGCTAATTCGATTTCGCATTTTTCTGCCAAGCCCGCAGCTACAATGTTTTTAGCAACATAGCGTGAAGCGTAAGCTGCTGAACGGTCAACTTTTGTAGGATCTTTTCCGGAGAAAGCTCCGCCGCCGTGACGAGAGTATCCGCCGTATGTATCTACAATGATTTTACGTCCTGTTAAACCTGCATCCCCTTGAGGTCCGCCTACTACGAAACGTCCTGACGGGTTAACAAGAATTTTTGTTTCGCTGTCAAGTTTAATAGCTTCATTTTCAAATACATAATCAATAACATATTTTTTAATATCGTTTCTGATTATTTCCTGAACTTTATGATTATCACATTCACCGTTTATTTCAGGATCGTGTTGAGTAGAAATCAAGACGGTGTGAATTCTTGAAGGTTTGCCGTCAACATATTCAACAGTAACCTGAGATTTACCGTCAGGTCTTAAGTAATTAACAACACCTTGTTTTCTTACTTGAGCTAATCTATAAGACAATTTATGAGATAAGCTGATAGGTAACGGCATCAATTCAGGTGTTTCGTTACAAGCGTAACCAAACATAATTCCCTGATCTCCCGCACCGATATTTTCAGTTTCGGAAGATGCTGTATCAGCGTTATCAGAACGAGATTCGAGCGCTTTATTTACACCGCCTGCGATATCACAAGATTGTTCATCAATACTTGTTAATACAGCACAGGTTTTGTAATCAAAACCGCCGCCTTCTCTGCCGATATATCCGATATTCTTAATTGTATTACGTACAACTGACGGGATATCTACATAACAATCCGCAGTAATTTCACCGCAAACAAGAGCCATACCGGTTGTTACGGTAGTTTCTGCCGCAACTCTTGATTGAGGGTATTTTGTCAAAAATTCGTCCAAAATTGCATCAGAAATCTGATCGCAAACTTTGTCGGGGTGACCTTCTGTTACTGATTCAGAAGTGAATAAAAAGTTTCTTGGTGTCATTTCCAATTCTCCTTAATTTGTTTTTGTACCTGCCGGTAAGTTTTTTAATTCCAACCCGGCAACATCATTAGTAAAAAGTGTACATCAGAAACTTATTAAAATCAAATTATGTATTAATATATATTAATCGTTTTCAACATATGAAACACTGATTATCAAATAATCGTCCACAATATCCGTAATAGCCCAGCGCAAAGGTGCTTTGCCTAATTTCAACAACTCTTTTTCAATATATATATTATCAAATTTTTCTAATTTTTTAATTTTAACAATTTCCGATTTAATCATAATACTATTATACTATAAGTTGACAAAAAGCGAAATATAGTAAATAATAAGTTGAGAAGCATAAAGGAGGCTGAATATGAACTATTCAAGAGCATTAAGGGTTGCCCCCCCCCCGTCAAGCGTAGCCGCTTGACCCGCCACATTGGGGCTTTTAGGAATTTTTTAGGACACTCATGCGCATTTACCTTAGCTGAGGTGCTAATTACTCTCGGCATTATTGGTGTGGTTGCGGCAATGACAATGCCGTCGCTTATTCAGGATAAACAAGATAAAGAACGGGTTTCACAGTTAAAAAAGGTTTATTCATCTCTCAGTCAGGCATTTATTATGGCAGTTGCGGAAAACGGAACACCTGATGAATGGGGAATGGCAGAAATGTATGATGAAATAAGCCATTATCAAATGGCAACCAAGTTTGCCAAATATCTTAAACTTTCGGAAAACTGTATTGATATGGACCAAGCTTCAATAAATAAAGTTTGCAATCCCAGTACAAATTTAAGACCTAAAAACACGTCAAGAAGTGTTATATTACTTGACGGTACACTTGTTACATTCAGGAGTTGGAACAGTAAATGCAATTTTATCTATACCTATGATAATCAAAATACAGCATTAAAAAATACTTGCGGACAAATTAGTGTTGACCTAAACGGCAATAAACTGCCAAATGAAAGTGGTCGCGACAGATTTCAGTTTTATGTAACAAAAACGTCATTAATTCCCTATGGAGTACAAGATGATCTTCATCAATTTGAAAAAGCCTGCAACAAAAAAAATACGACCCCGCCTTATCCTGATTTTTCAGAAGATTTAATGTTTGCCTGCACAGCCTGGGTATTATACAATGAAAATATGGATTATTTGAAATGTGATGATTTAAGCTGGAACGGTAAAACTAAGTGCAAATAAAAAAAGAGCCTTTTAAGGCTCTTTTTATTATTCAACCGTAACTGATTTTGCAAGGTTTCTCGGCTGGTCAACGTCTTTGCCGAGAAATTCCGCAATATAATAAGCTATTAGCTGCAATGGTATCATTGCTATAATCGGCGAGAAAAGCTCCTGAACATCAGGCACTCTGATAATGTGTTCAAACAAATCATTAAGCTTTTCATCTTTAGAATTTGTTAAGGCAATCATTCTTGCGTTTCTTGCCTTTGCTTCTTCGCTGTTTGAAAGCAGTTTTTCATAAACAGAGCCGTTCATCAAAATTGATAATACAGGCATTGTTTCATCCAGCATTGCAATAGGTCCGTGTTTCAATTCACCGGCAGGATATCCGGTTGCATTAATATAGCTGATTTCTTTCAATTTTAAAGCACCTTCAAGCGCTGTCGGGAAGTTAATACCTCTTGCTATATAAATAAAATCTTTAGTGTTAGCATATACTTTTGCAACTTCCTGAATATTTTCTTTGTGAGCAAGAATTTGCTCAATCTTTTGAGGTAAAACCATCAATTCTGCTTTTAAGGATGTTAATGTTGATGCTGCTATACTGTCTTTAATTTCTGCCATATATAAAGACAGGAGATAAAATGCCATTAACTGTGCAATATATGATTTTGTTGCTGCAACAGAAACTTCAATTCCCGCATTTACAGGCACTAAGCTGTCAGCTTCTCTTGCCATGGCACTGTCTGGTCTGTTTGTAATGATTAAAATATGCGAACCTTTTGCCTTTGCCTGTTTAATAGCAGTCAAAGTGTCCGCTGTTTCACCGGATTGAGATACACCTATTACAAGAGTATGTTCATCAGTAACTGTTTTTCTGTAAATATATTCGCTTGAAGCTTCCACATCAACCGCAATACCGCAAAAACTTTCAATCAGATATTTTCCAATCATTGCAGCGTGTAAAGATGTTCCGCATGCAATAATTTGAATTCTGTTTAAATTTTTCAAAGTTTCTTTATTTAACTTAACTTCGTTAAGTATAATATTTTCGTCAGGTGCATGAAGTCTGCCTACAAGTATGTTTCTAATAACATCAGGCTGTTCATGAATTTCTTTAAGCATAAAATGTTTATATCCCATCTTGCTTAAAGCTACAGGCTCCCATGGAAGAACTTCAACCTTAGGAGTAATCTTATTACCTTCGATATCAATAATATTTAAACTGTCAGGCGTTAATGTCGCAATTTGATTATCATTTAAATAAATAGCTTTCTTTGTGTGTTTAATAATTGCAGGAACATCAGATGCCGCAAAATATTCACCGTCGCCTTCTCCTACAAGAAGCGGCGCATTTCGTTTTGTAATAACAAGTTTGTCTTTACAGTTGTTGTGCATTACACATAATGCATACGCACCTTCTATTTCTTCTGATGCAAGTCTTACAGCCTCTGTCAAATCTTGGGTTTCTGCATATTTTCTTGCAACAAGATGCGCTACCGCCTCAGTGTCTGTCTGAGAACGGAAAACACAGCCGTCTTTTGATAATTCTTCTCTTAATTCTTTATAGTTTTCAATAATACCGTTATGAACAACTACAAGGTTTCCGCATGTACAAGTATGCGGATGAGCATTCAACAGAGTAGGTGCACCGTGAGTTGCCCATCTGATATGTCCGATACCCATTGTAGAGCTTGAATATTCACTTACATGTCCTTTTAATTCTTCACGCAAATTCTGTAATTTACCTATAGCTTTATATACCTTTATGTCAGTATCGCACATTACTGCAACACCGGAAGAATCATAACCTCTGTATTCAAGTTGTTCAAGACCGTCAACTAAAATATCCACAACAGGTCTTTTACCTACATATCCTACTATTCCGCACATATATTTTCTCTCCCATAAATCTTATCTGTGTAGGGACATTATAGCATTGAAAAATACAAATTTAAATATCCTTATAAAAGTTTTACATTGGACTTGCAAATATATAAAAAATATAGTAACATTATCACGTATATAAAATAAGAGGAAATATTATGAAAAAGATTTTGTTACTGCTGGGTGTGCTTTTAATCGGAACATGCTCGTTTGCTGAAGAAATTATGGTTATTCGTGGCGTTAATATGGACAACTTCTGGAAAAAGAAAGGTATTGACGAACAAAAAGTTATTCAGGTAGGACAAAAAATTATGCTTGATAACAAAATACCAAGACGTATACCTATTTTTGTAGACAGCAAAAAGACTATAGAGGCTTATTCTTCACTTTATGATAAAAAAGTTGTTATTCATGAAGGAATGTTTTTCTACATAGATAACGATGATGAACTTGCTTATGTACTATCCCATGAAATAGCACATTCAGTTGAAGCTTATGGCGGGATGATGAAATATATGGCAATAAATTCTAATTCAAAAAAATATGAACAAAAAGCCGATCTTAACGGCATTGATTATATGGTAAAAGCAGGATACGACCCGATTGCTGCCATTACAATGGGAAATAAAATCTTTGGAGAACCTGTTTGGGATTGGGGATTTACATATTTACACCCGAAAGGTTCTAAAAGACTTATTGATATGTATAAATATATTTATGTTAAATATCCTCAATATTTGAATTCTCCTCTTACAAAATCACCGTCATACAAAAATTTTGAATACAGTATGGCAAAAGAAATCAGAGAATTCCAACAAAAACAAAAAAGACGTCAGATGAAACAACAGGAAAATATATAATGATAAAAAAAATTATTACTGCATGTATTTTATTAACAGGAATTGCCTCTTTCGCAGAGGAAGTTCCTGTTACAATAACTCCTGTGAGCAAAATCACAACAGCGGACAAAAACCTGAAAGAAGGTAATGCCGTTGATTTTAAGGATGTTAATTCAGGAGAAATAATAACAGGTATTATTAGAGAACTAAAAACGAACCGTTTTTCAGGCGAACAGGCAACACTATATATTTAAAAATTAAAATATAAAAATTACAATAAAAGATTAAGCGGTCAAATATACATAAAAGGCGGAGAACACAAAAAATATCAAGAACTTGCCAATAACGGACTTGTACCTGTTGTAGGATTTATAAGAGGCGGTGAAGTCATTCTTAAGCCTGAAAAAACTCAATTGGTTGTGTTCTTTAGCGATTTTATAAATTCAGAGGAAACTCCTATAAAAATAAAGCCTGCACAAAAAATTTCAACCTGTTATGATGAAATTGAAGTCGGCGATAAAATAAAATTCTCTGTGGTTAAAGATGTATACAAAAACGGAAAATTATATATTAAAAAAGGGACACCAATATATGGTGTTGTCGATTATGTAAGCGACAACGGCTGGGCTTATGATAACGCTCAAATAGATTTCAAAAAATTCAGATTAAAAAATATTGACGGCAAAGTAATTGAGACTACAAGCCCTGTTTCTATCAATGGTTTTGATATTCTAAAATACAAGGGTAAAAGAACAGCACAATTTTTTAATTATTGCGGAGTTGTATTCAGAGGCAAAGAGGTTGAAATTCTGCCTGAAAAAGATAATTTGGAATTTAACATATGGATTGACAAATAAAAAAGGAACGGCATAACCGTTCCTTTAATATTTATTAAGCTTCTTTTTTGAAGACAATTTCATCATTATCCACATCAATAACTATCTTATCTCCACGCAGAAATTTTTGTGAAAGAATTTGTTTTGATAACGGATTTTCAATCAACTGTCTGATTACACGTTTTAGCGGTCTTGCACCGTATACAGGGTTAAATCCACGTGTGGCAAGGAATTCTTTAGCTTCAGGAGTGATTTCAATATCAATTTCCTGATCTTTCAAGAGTTTTCTCAGGTAATCCATTTGAATATCTACAATTTGAGATAATTCTTGTAAATTTAAAGCCTTAAAGAAAATTGTTTCATCTATTCTGTTTAAGAATTCAGGTTTAAATCTGCTTCTTAAAACTTCCATAACTTTGTTTTTGGTTTCTTCAAAGTCAGTTTTTGAAACAAGGCTGTTTAATGTATTTTCAAGAATAATGTCACTTCCTATATTACTTGTCATAATAATAAGAGTATTTTTAAAATCAACGGTTCTTCCTTTAGAATCAGTCAATCTGCCGTCATCAAATATCTGAAGCATTATGTTGAAAACATCAGGGTGAGCTTTTTCAATTTCATCAAAAAGCACAACAGAATATGGTTTTCTTCTTACTGCTTCTGTCAACTGACCGCCTTCATCATATCCGACATATCCCGGAGGAGCACCGACAAGTCTTGATACATTATGTTTTTCCATATACTCAGACATATCAATACGGATTAATGCATCTTCATCGTTAAACATAAATTCTGCAAGTGATTTTGCGAGTTCGGTTTTACCAACACCTGTCGGACCTAAGAATAAAAATGTACCTATAGGCCGTTTTGGATCTTTCAAGCCTGAACGTGCACGACGGATAGAATCTGCAACGACTTCTACAGCTTCCTCCTGACCGATTAAACGTTTATGAAGAATGTCCTCCATATTAATAAGTTTTTGTTTTTCACTTTCAACAAGCTTGTTAACAGGAATACCTGTCCATTTGCTTACAACATTTGCAATATCGTCTTCATCAATTTCTTCTTTTAAAAGTTGATTTGATGTTTTTTCTTTATTTTGTATAGCCTTTAACTGTTTTTCAAGTTCCATAAGCTTACCGTATTTTAGTTCTGCAGCAGTTTGTAAGTCAACATTTCGTTCGGCTTCTTCTATTTTGTTTCTGACTTTATCAATTTCTTCTTTAATACCTGCTTCGCCCACAATTGAAGCCTTTTCTTGTTCCCATTGAGTTTTCATTTTTGATATTTTTTCATCAAGTTCAACAATTTGATTGGAAATATCAGCAACTTTAGCTCTTGCTTCATCGTCATCCTCTTTTTTTAAGGCTTCACGTTCGATTTCCAATTGAATTTTTTGGCGCATCATTTTATCTATTTCCTCAGGCATTGAATCTATTTCAATACGCAAAGAAGAAGCAGCTTCATCAATCAAATCAATAGCTTTATCAGGCAAAAATCTGTCAGTAATATACCTGTCTGAGAGTTTTGCAGCTTGAATAAGAGCACTGTCCAAAATACGTATACCATGATGAACCTCATATTTTTCCTTCAATCCTCTTAATATACTGATTGTGTCTTCAACAGAAGGCTCACCAACCATTACCGGCTGAAAACGTCTTTCTAACGCAGGGTCTTTTTCAATATATTTTCTGTACTCGTTAATTGTAGTAGCTCCGATAGTTCGTAAAACACCACGTGCAAGCATAGGTTTCAAGAGGTTTCCTGCATCCATAGAACCTTCTGTAGCTCCGGCGCCTACAACTGTATGAAGTTCATCAATGAACATTACAATTTCACCGTTTGATTCTTCCACCTCTTTTAACACTGCTTTCAAACGTTCTTCAAATTCACCTCTGAATTTAGCACCTGCAACAAGTGCACCTAAGTCTAATGATATCAGTTTTACATCCTTAAGGCTTTCCGGCACGTCTCCACGAACAATTCGCTGTGCAAGCCCTTCAACAATAGCTGTTTTACCAACCCCGGGTTCACCGATTAATACAGGGTTATTTTTGGTACGCCTGTTTAATACCTGAATTATACGTCTGACTTCTTCGTCACGACCTATAACAGGATCTAACTTTCCTTTTCTGGCAAGCGCTGTTAAGTCTGTTGAATATTTTTCAAGCGCTTTCATATTTTCTTCTGCATTTTTATTATCCACTTTTTTATTTCCTCTTATTTTCTTCATTACATTTAAAACAGTGTTTGTGTTTACATTGTAATTTCTTAAAAGAAGCTGCATTTCACTGTTATCCAATTTGGTCATTGCAACGAGAATACATTCTATACCAATGTATTCATCCTTGAATTCTTCCGCCTGTTGACCTGCAAGATTTAAAAGCTGATAAGTCTGTGCAGACAAAAACACCTGACCGGACGGAGGTCCTGATATTGTAGGAAAAGAATTAATAACGCTTACAACCTTATCAATAAATCCTTGATTTAAAAGTTTTAATTCAGTTAAATAATCCTTGATTATCCCTTCACCTTTAATCATAGCGAGCATAATATGTGCAGGCTGCAATTCGGAATTTTTATGCGATTGCATTATAGCACCTGCTGAATTCAATATCTCTTGAGAATAATTAGTAAACTTTTCAAAATCTGGCATACAAATCAACTCCTTTTTTACATAACCTTATAGTTTAATTTTAACGTTATTTTTAGAAAAGTCATTGAAATTAATTTTAAATTAATATTTACAATTATTGACAAAATATTGAAAATGATAAATAATAAAAAAAAAGGAGGCTGGAATTATGATAAGAGAAGCATTAAGAGTTGCCCCCCCCCCGAAAAGACAGGCGGCAGAATAGTTTCAAACAAAACACTTTACTTTTCTGAAAAAATATGTTATATTAGTGATGTTATGCATCACGATATTAAGAAAAGATTTTTTGCGTTTACTCTTGCCGAAGTTTTGATTACTCTTGGTATAATTGGAGTAGTTGCGGCAATGACAATGCCGTCATTGATTGCTGAACACAAAACTAAAGAAACAGTCGCAAAATTAAAAAAATTTAACAGTGTAATGAACCAGGCACTTATTATGGCAATACAAGAACACGGTGAAATCTCGGATTGGGGATTAAAAATTTCAGCAACACCTGATGGAAGCTCAGATGCTGATGTGAGTAATTCACGAGAAGGAATAGATATCCTTGCTGAGAAACTTGGTTCAAAACTACAGGTAGTAAAAAAATGTGAAGCAGGAGTTGCTTGTATGGGCACCACCAAAAGAAGTTCTCTTGACGGAACTCCTAATAAAAATTGGACTCCAATAATGCAACTGGCTGACGGAAGTACTATAAACGCATTTTGGATAACCAGCCCTGAATGTAATAAAAATTTCGGGAATACGAAAGCTTTACAAAACAGCTGCGGTGAAGTTTTTTATGATGTAAACGGAAGCAAGCCTCCAAATGCGACAGGAAAAGATGTATTCTGGTTTGTACTTACAAAATACGGACTGGTTCCGGGCGGATTAGCCGAAGCAACAGGAAACAGTACTTTTGATAACAGATGTAACCTTGAGAAAACAGGGACAGGAAACGGTTACGGCTGCACTGCATGGGTAATATATAACGAAAATATGGATTATTTAAAATGTAATGACCTTAGCTGGAACGGTAAAACTAAATGCAAATAAGAATATTATTTTATGTCCTGAAGAATATTGGTTGAATTAAATTTTTTAGAGGAGTGTATGTTTATATACTCCTTTAAAAGTTCAAAGCATACCATACAAACTTTTTCCGTTGCTTTATCCTCATATTCGGATTTATAATTGAAGTCAAACTGCAAACATGCATTTAAAAAATCCCTTAATTTATGATGCATAACTGTACGCAGCTTAAAAGTTTCATTGCACCCGTCGCAAATTACTCCACCCATTTGAGGTGAGAAGTACATGTTTTTGTCCTTAATGGTTTCACGGCAGCAAAGGCAAGATTCAAGCTCAATACCAAAACCTGAAATCTGCATCATTTTCAGCTGAAATTTAATAACGGCAATAAGAATTTGAACTGTATCATCAGAATTTGAGATTTTGTCCAAAGCCGTATAGAGTAAATCATAAATCTCTGTAGAACACGGATCATCTTCTACACCAAAGTTATTAACAATTTCTGTTATATAAAGTGAATAAAAAATTTTATCCATATTCTGGCGTGTTTTGTGAAACGTATTTAAAGCCTCAGCCTGACAAATTCTGTCAAGGTTCTTACCTTTGTAAAGCATAAGTTTATTGGCAACAAGCAAATCCATTCTTGCACCCAGCTTACTTTTTGGCTTTTTTACTCCCTTTGCAACCCCTCTTATCAGCCCTTTTTCTTTTGAATACATAACGATAATCTTATCAGCTTCACTCAAATTATAGGACTTAAGATTAATTGCATCTGTAACAAAATTGTTCATACAACTATCTCAATATAATTTATATTTAATTTTATTTTCCCGAAGGACCGAATGTTCCGTGGAATACACCTCTGAACATTTGCTGCAATTCATTCTTGTTATCAGAATATGACATCGCAATATCTTCTGTAATCAAGTCTTGTTCAAATAATCTGTACAATGAAGTATTCATTGTAATCATATTATTGAACGAACCTTTCTTAACTAATTCATAGATTTCACCAAGTTTATCTTTTTCAATAAAGTCTTTAACTGTAGGTGTAACAACAAGCACTTCGCACGCCGGACGACGACCTGTACCGTTTGAAATAGGGATAAGTTTTTGTGAAACCGTACCTCTAAGAACAGCAGCTAATTGAGAACGAACAAAATCTCTGTCAGAAGGTTCGTACATGTTTACAATTCTGTTTACTGTTTGAATAGCATCGTTTGTGTGGATTGTTGCAAAAACAAGGTGACCGGTTTCTGCTGCCTTCAAAGCGGCAACAACAGTTTCTTTATCTCTGATTTCACCGATGAATATAACATCCGGATCTTGTCTTAAAGCGTATTTAATACCGTCAGGGAAAGTCGGAGTGTCAATCAGCACCTGTCTTTGAGAAACTATTGATTTTTTGTTTGTAAAAATAAATTCAACAGGATCCTCAATTGTAATAATATGCTTCGGATAATTGATATTAATATAATCAATCAAAGATGCAATAGTAGTAGATTTACCTGAACCTGTAGGACCGGTAATCAAGACCAATCCGTTGTTCAAAGTTGCAAATTGCTCAATAGATTCCGGAAGTGTCAATTCGGTAACCCTTTTAATACTGTAAGGAATTGTTCTGATTACAAGCGCACTTTTACCCAACTGACGGCTTAAGTTAACCCTGAAACGGGAAACCCCATGAATTTCATAAGCAAAATCGAGGTCAAATACGGCATTAACTTTACCTTTAAAATGTGTAGGCAGTAAAATATCATACGCAATAGAAATGTCATCTTCGGTCAAGACAGGCATGTCTACTTTTGTAATCTTGCCGTCAATTCTGATAGCCGGATGTTCGTCAACTTGTAAGTGCACATCAGATGCACCAACTGCTACTGCTTTTTTAAGAAAAGCTATTATATTAAATTTGCTGTTTGAATAATTTTCTGCCATAATCTACCTCTCATTAGAGAGATTATAGCATCTTTTTAAGCAGTTGACAATAATATATTTAATGTAACGAAAATGTAACAAAGCAAAGAAAAAAGTAAATTTCTCAAAACAAAATTACTTTATATAAGAGTAAGGGAAATCTCAAATTATCAAACGGAAATTAATAATTGGATATTAAATAGTAATCAAGTTCATCAACTGTTTTGAACAAGATTAAATAAAAAAGTTTTTTATACTCTCTCTCTTAATATCCTCGTGTTTATTTAATGTTGCCTCTAATTAGGCAACTTTTTTTTTGCGTTAAACAACTGTTTCTGCTTCTTTGTGAGTTTCCAGATATTTTACTGCATAAACTGCGCCGACAGCACCGTCGGATGCTGCTGTAATTACCTGACGAAGAGGGGTTTTTCGAACATCACCGACTGCAAATACACCCTCTAATGAAGTTGACATTGTTTCATCAGTTACTATAAAACCGCCTGCATCCTGTAAAATCTGACCTGAGACATGCTCAACGTTAGGAACAATTCCTATATAAGGGAAAACACCGTTAACAGATAAATTAGAAATCTGATGTGTTTTTACATTTTCTAAAACAACAGTGTCTACCAAATTTTCACCTTTAATTTCTTTTACAACAGAATTCCATACAAATTCTATTTTTTCGTTTTTGAAAGCTCTTTCCTGAACAATCTTATCTGCTCTAAGTTCATCACGTCTGTGAACAAGATATACTTTATCGGCAAATTTTGTCAAATACATTGCTTCTTCAACAGCAGCATTTCCGCCGCCTACAACCGCAACAACTTTATTTCTGTAAAAAGCTCCGTCACATACTGCGCAGTAGCTAACACCTCTGCCCACAAATTCTTTTTCTCCCGGAACACCCAATTTCATAGGTTGTGCACCTGTTGCAATAATAATTGTTTTTGCGGTAAATTCATTTTCGTTTGTTATAATTTTTTTTGATTTTAAATCAATACTTTGAATTTCCTGCATAGGAAACTTCTTTACACCAAACTTATCTGCATGTTCTTCAAATTTTTCCATCAAATCATATCCGCCAACGATTTGAAAACCCGGATAATTTTCCAATTCTAAATAATTTGAAGGCTGACCGCCAAACATGTTTATATCAACAATAGCTGTCGAAACCGCACCTCTTGATGCATAAATTCCTGCTGAAAGTCCTGCAGGTCCTCCACCTAATATAACCGTATCAAATTCCAATTGCGCCATCTGTTTCCTCATTTTCCCGTAATACTTGAACCGGATATTTTCTCACCTCTTAAAACATACGTTGCCGTATCTTTTTTTATTAAAGACTTATCCCGTATTGAAAAAGTTTCAAGGGTCAGAGAATTAATCCCTGTAAAAGTGTCACCGTTCAGCTTTAGATCAACCGTATCGGTTAACTTTTTATTATCATACTCTCCGGTTTTGGTAAACCTTATGATATTACCATCTACATAATCTACTGTAACAGAAGCACTCGCTCCTGTAAACGGATTGTTTAAATTTATGACGTCGCCTTCACGTGATAAGTTCCATAGATCAACCGTTTGAGGCTTAAAATAAACACCGTTTGAAGATTGTTTATCTATCTTTGCAATTACACGCCAGCTGCCGTAAAATGAATTCGGAACCATTTCAACTTTTGAAACTCCGGCAGTCAAAGTTTCTGCGGAAACTGTTATCCCGAGCAAAAATACAATTATTATAAGTATTTGTTTTATAAATTTCATAATTAATTCTTAATTATAATTTAAACAATTGCCATTTTTTCCTGCAAAGCTTGAGCTGACTCCTCATACCCTGCTCTGCCCATTAAAGCATAAGTATAGTTTTTAGCCTGCTCTACACCCGGCTGATTAAATGTATTAATGTTATATAATTCACCAGCTATTGCAGTTTGAACTTCAAACATATAAAGCAATTGTCCGACATAATATCCGTTTACTTTCGGCAATGTAATGGTTACTGTTGGTCTGCAATAATCTGACAAAGCCACTCTTGTAGAATCCGCTTCGGCATTTATAAGTTGATTTATTGACTTTCCTCCCAAATAACCTATACCTGTATATTCAAAGATATTAGGAATTTCAAGTGTATTATCAAATTCTTCAACTCTTATAAAGTTAATAATTTTGTTATTAGGACCTTCGTTATAAAGTTGAATTTGAGAGTGCTGATCAGTTGCACCAAGAGCTTTGATAGGAGTTGGACCGATATTTACATCATTACCTTCATTATCTTTATTTTTCCCCAAAGATTCTGCCCAAAGCTGCACATACCAGTCAGAAACATATTTTAATCTGCTTGAATAAGGCATCATAACAGATAAATTTTTACCTTTTTTAGTATCCATTAAATAATGAATTAAAGCATTTTGAGCTGCGATGTTTTCATTAATATCGGTATTTTTAAGAGCCAAATCCATATCTTTAATACCATTAATAATTTCATCAATATCAATTCCTACAAGTGCAAACGGCAGCAGACCAACGGCAGAGAAAACAGAAAATCTTCCGCCGACATCATCGGGCACAACAAATGTTTTATACCCTTCCTGTTCTGCAATTTGTCTTAAGATACCTGTCTTTTTATCAGTAGTTGCAACAATATTTTTTCTGTAATCTGCTCCGAGTTCCTGTTCCAGAATATTTTTTACAATCATGAATTGCGACATTGTTTCTGCTGTCGAACCAGATTTAGTAATAACGTTAACAAGTGTCTTTTTTAAATCAATAACATTCAATAAACCGCTGATAGTATCAGGATCTATATTATCAAGAAAGAAAATTCTCGGAAGTCCGTCACGCTGTTCAGGCGTTAACAAATTCCAAAACGGCTTTAAAAGTGCCTCTGTAACAGCTAAACCGCCTAAAGCAGAACCGCCTATACCGAGGACCAAAATATTTTCAAATCTCCCCTGCACCATAGATGCATATTCTTTTACATACCAAAGAGTTTCCTCATTATAGCCTAAGTTCATCCATTGAAGCCACTGACCCGGCTTATCTTTTCTTTTGTTTAAGTCTGCAATAATTTTTGCTATTCTGTCTTTATAACTATCAAATTCAGCTTGAATATTTAAACCGTTCTCATTGCCTATTACCGCTTCATCAGTGTTTTGATAGTTAAATTTAATCATGTTTACCCCTTCTTATCTATTTATATTTTCTCTCTAATAAGTTACCAGTATACACTTATTATATATGCTGAAAGGGCAATTACAAGAAGATAGGTGTAGAATATTTAATAATTGTTTACCGTAATAAAAAAAGAGCCTTTAAAGGCTCTTTTTTTATTTCAAAACTCCGTATGCTTCCGAGATTTCCTTAAATATTTCCTCAAACTTTTTAGCTTGTTCTGCATTTGAGGCTTTGTCAGGATGATATTTTACTGCAAGCTGCCTGTATGCTTTTTTTATATCTGCCGGTTTTAAATTATCACCTAACTGTTGTTCTTGCGGTAGATATTTATTTAAAATTTCTTTTGCACTGTCTTTTGAAAGTTTTGATGCAGGTGCTTTGCCACCGCCGCCAAAGAAATGTCGTTTAAAGTCTTCGTAAAAATCTTCATCTGATCTTATTTTCAGTCTTTCTTTCATATCTTTTAATTTGTTCCCGAGAATTTCTTGTGTTTCTTTTGAATACCTGTGCTTGAATCCATCCAGATTATATTCTATAGCTTTATAAAGTGTAGTTTCAGGATCAAAATCCCAAACAATATCACCGATTCTTCTTGCAATATCATCAATTGCTTTATCTTCAATTTTTATCTTTTCTGCAATATCTTTTCCATTTAACATATCAATAATCTCTGATTTTAGAATGTTATGATAAATCATTTTCTGTTCAGGTGCAGTATTTCTTACGGACATAATCTTTGCACCGATTGCACGAAGTCTGATATTTTTCAAAAATTCCAATTCTTTCGGGTCTTTTACAACTTCATCAACCTTTGACAAATATTGTATTGCCTCATCCCAAAAAGCTGATTGAACATCTTTATAGGCACCATTTTCATACTTTCTTATGGAATTTTTCATAACATATCTGATAATTTTTCCATCGCCTTCTTTCATCTTGTTAATTACATCTACAGTTGAAAGGTTAAATTTTGTTCCTGCATCTGCAATTACTTTTTTAACTTCAGAATTAGCGGTAAACGTTTCAAACGCTTCGTTTAAAGGTTTTGCATTAAACATTTTTGCTATATCAACAGACATTTGTTTCAATTCTGACTTCAACTTATTCTGAACTGTTATCATATCATCTTTAAAAGCGTTGCTTAGTTTATCATCAGTTTTAATTTTTTCAATAACATTGAGCGCATTTCCTCTCGCATTTTGCTGAACGGCAAAATCAACAGCTGCTCTGTAATATTTTTCATCACCGCTTCTTTTGCCTGCAATTGTCAAACCATCAATGATATGTGAATATTTTACATCATCAGGTGTAAAGTAGAAAAACCTGCGATTTGTGTTGCTTATAACAATATCTGCAAGAACACGTTTGTCTTTTTCTGATGTCAAAGGAAGCTTAAATTTTGAAAAATATGCATCAATCATTTCATTCAGTTGTTTTGAAACTGTATCTTTATGAACAAATTCTGCACCGCCCTTTGCCTGTAAAGCTTCCAGCCGACGTAAAATATCATACGCCTCTACGGTATTTTTATGATTGTTAGCCTCGATAATTGTTGTATTCAAATATTTCATAAGCATATCTTCTTTTTTAAGGGGATTTGTTTCTGCACTAATTAAATCTTGTAAAGTATTGTTTAAAAAGGATGCTATTCTCATTTTTTCTTTTACATCATTTTCAGCCCATTCAAGGGTAAATTGTGACATAGGGTTTGTGTTTTTGCCCCACACATCTTTGTAAGTTTTACTTTTCTTTGCTAATTGTTCATATAAATCATAATCACATTTTGAGCCTAATATTTCATTTAAAACTTTTATTGATTTTTTATTTTCAAAAACATTTAAGAATTTTGGCTGAATTGTTTCTTCAAACAGTTGTTTCGACTTAAAATCAGCTTTTTCTTTGTATAAATTTCTAAATTCTTCATATAAAGTTTCAAGCTTTTCAGGCTCGATATTTTCTTTCCAATAAGTTTGAACACCTTTTTTCGGAAGGAAATTGAAGGATTTAACAAGGAGTTCTTCTTTTTTAAGAGGGTCCGATACTTCATTGGCAGCTTTTAACAAATCGTCAGAGATACAAGCAGGATTATATATTAAATTACTTTCCAAATTGAATATTGGATTCAAGCCCTTACGCTCGTACATTTTGTTAATTATTTCCAAGACCTCATCGTCAATTTTCGCATCTATACCGTATTGATTATCAAGGAATTTAGAATAATCTTTTTTAAGCTTTAAAATTTTTAATTCCTCTAAGCCATCTGCCTTGCCAACTTCAGGATTAGCATCTTCTTTTATTTTAGGTTGTCCAGTCGGTTTTTCCGGTACAGCAGTATCAGGCGTTTTTGTTTGTGGAACATCAGTTTTTTGATGTGTAACAGCTTCCTGCCCTTTTTTAGCAAGACTGTCTGCTCCATTTTCAGCAGCTTCCACGACCTTTGAACCTCTGCCTCTATAAATTGCCAAACCAACACCAATAGCAGTTAAAACTGCAGCAGCCGTCAATAATAATTTATTCTTTTTCTTCTTCTTATCTTCTTCTTTTACAGATAACTCAAATGTATCCGGTGCTTGTGTTAACTGCGGTTCAACACTGAGCGCCCCCCCCCCGAAAAGGGTACACGAACTTGTTTAACAGAATTAATTGCTTCAATCATGAAATTTCTCCTATAATTTTTCCAATTATATTTTTATAAACATAAAAAAAAAGAAAAAATTGCGCTTACGGAAATAAAATGTTAATTTTTTTAAACTTTAGCTTTCACCTTCGGTTGTCTGATCAGTTTTTGTTTTTCTTCAAGACGTTTTTGCTTATAACCGTATGCTGCATAGATTAAAAATCCCATAAATAACCATAACGGGAAATATAACGAAGAAGTAGTTAAAAACTTCATTGAATAAACCATCAATCCACCGCAAGTTATTATTCCCAATACAGGAAACAGAGGTGAGAAAGGAACCTTAAAAGGACGGGGTCTTTCTGGATCTGTTTTTCTTAAAATCAACACTGCAATACAAATAATTATAAACGAAGTAAATGTTCCAAAGTTACAAAGTTCAGCCGAAATATTCAAATCCATAAATAAAGCACAAATTATTACCACAATACCTGAAATCCATGTTAAAACATGAGGTGTTCTGAATTTCTTATGAATTAATCGTAATGATTTAGGCAAAAATCTGTCCCTGCTCATTGCATACAAAATTCTTGTAGTACCTAATTGATAAATTAATAGTACCGATGTTAAAGCACATAAAGCACCGATAGATATAAGACCTGCAAACCAGTCAATTCCAACAGCACGCATAGCATGAGCAATCGGAGCCTGAATATCAATAGAACCCAAAGGAACAGTTCCTGTTAAAACAAGAGCCACGCACACATATAAAACAGTACAAATTACAAGTGTACCTAAAATTGCTATAGGCAAATCCCTTTGCGGATTTTCGGTTTCTTCTGCCGTAGTTGAAATCGCATCAAATCCTATATATGCAAAGAAGATTAAAAATGCCCCCATAAATACTCCCTCAAATCCGTTAGGAGCAAAAGGCACCCAGTTTTCAGGCTTAACATAAAAAGCACCAACTACAATGAATGAGATAATCATAAACATGTTTACCCCGACCATAATACTTGCAAATCTTGTTGATTCTTTAACACCTTTGATAAGAAGTATTGTCAGTAATAAAACAATAACCATTGCAGGCAAGTTAATTGCAACAGGGATTTTATCAAAGATAAACGGCATTTGCGAATGCGGATCCAAGCCGAATTTATCGCAATATGAAAACATAAAACGATAATCGTTTCTCAGCCACATCGGGAAATTAACTACAAAATCAGGCAAAATGTGCTTAAATCCTTTTAAGAATTGAACAAAATATCCTGTCCATGCACAAGCAACAGTAATATTTCCGATTGCATACTCAAGCATCAAAATCCAGCCTACCATCCACGCCATAAATTCACCCATAGTTGCATAAGTGTATGTATAAGCACTTCCGGCAACAGGTATCATTGCAGCAATTTCACTGTAACATAAAGCCGAAAATACACAGGCAACAGCTGCCATAACCATTGATATAACAATAGCAGGACCGGCACCTGCACTTTCAGGACCGCCCTGAATAGCTGTACCGATAATCGTAAATATTCCTGTACCGACTACAGCACCTATACCCAGGACTATCAAGTCAAATACATTCAAAGTTTTTTTCAACTCTGATTTTTTGCTTATTGCTATTAATTCATCGGGGCTTTTTTTCTTAAAAGCATTATTAATTATAGATTTTAATTCCATTATTTCATCATTTCTTGTTTTTTAAGTTCTATTTTTTCGTTGTGAAGTTTGTTTTCATTCATTCTGTTTTTAACAAATCCGTAAAGCAAATAAATTATTGCACCAATACCTAACCATACAGGGAACAACAATGCCGAACCTGAAGGCTGCATAGATTTGTAAATCATTAAACCGCCGCAGCATAGAATTCCTAAAGAAGGAACTACAGGCGAAAAAGGAACTCTGAACGGACGAGGTCTTTGAGGATCTGTTTTTCTTAAAATTAATACTGCAACGCAAACGATTATAAATGAAGTAAATGTTCCGTAATTACAAAGTTCAGCCGCAACATCAAGATTTAATGTTAAAATTCCTACCACTGCAAGTAAACCTACCGTCCAGGTTAATAAAGCAGGTGTTTTGAACTTAGGGTGTAATTTTTGAAATCTTTGAGATATAAAATGATCTCTGCTCATTGCATACAAAATTCTCGTAGCTGCCATTTCAAGCACAAGAAGCACTGAAGTTAAACCGGCAAGAGAACCGATTGATATTAAGCCTGCTGCCCAGTTCATCTTATGCAATGACATACAATATGCCATAGGAGCTTTTAAAAACTCAAGAGGAACAGCACTGCTTGTATCCTGAATACCTGTCAGCACTAAAGCAACGGAAACATATACAATTGTTGTTATGACTAATGACCCGATAATACCTATCGGCAAATCTTTTTGAGGATTTTTACATTCTTCTGCCGCTGTTGCAAGAGCATCAAATCCTATATATGCAAAGAAGATTAAAAATGCGCCGGCAAAAATTCCTTCCGCACCATTAGGTGCAAAGGGGGTCCAATTTTCAGGTCTTACAAAAAATGCGCCGGCAAAAACAAATAATGCAATAACAGCCAATTTTACAAAAACCATAATTCCTGCCATTTTAGTAGAATCTTTGGTACCTCTAACCAAAATCATGGTAATAAGAAGAACTATCAAAATTGCAGGCAAATTTATACAAACAGGCATACCAAAGATATGCGGAACAAATACGTCAGGATTGTCTGCAACGATTTTTCCGGCACTGAATGCATCATTGACAAGCCATACCGGAGGATGAGCAAGCCAAGCCGGCAAAACTTTTTCAAATCCGCTCAAAAACTGTACAAAATGGTTTGACCAAGCGCAAGCAACTGCAATAAATCCGATTGCATACTCGAGCATTAACACCCAGCCTACCATCCACGCAGCGAATTCTCCAAGTGTTGCAAATGTGTAAGTATAAGCACCGCCTGCAACAGGTATCATTGTTGCAAATTCACTGTAGCATAGTGCTGAAAAAACACAGGCAATTGCCGCAACTATCATTGATATTATTAAAGCCGGTCCAGCTCCGATTATTGAGCCGTCAACGTTACCGGCAGCAGCAATACCCACAACCGCAAATATACCTGAACCGATAATAGCACCGACACCAAGAATAATTAAGTCCACAACTCCGAGAGTTTTTTCCAATCCCTCTGCCTTAGCTTCAGCAAGCATTTCATCAGGGTTTTTAATCTTGGTAATCGTTTTTAAAAAATTGCGTGTTAACGTCGCACGATTAAATTTTTCAGCCATTTAGTTTCCTTATTTTTCTATTTACAAAGAGGAAATCCTAATTCTTCTCTTTGTGCTACATATAATCTTGCAACAGCCGAAGCCATTGTTCTTACTCTGTTAATAAAATTAATTCTTTCATCTTTGCTTATAACGCCTCTTGCATCTAAAAGGTTAAATGTATGAGAGCATTTTAAAACGTAATCATAAGCCGGTAAAACTAATTTTGCATTAATACAATTATCGACTTCTTTTTGATACAAATCAAACATTGTAAATAAAGATTTTGCATCGCTCACTTCAAAATTATATTTAGATTGTTCAATTTCATTCTGCAAGAAAATTTCGCCGTATTTAAGGGTATCATTCCACATAATATCGTAAACAGACTCTTTATTTTGCAGATACATAGCAATACGTTCCAAACCGTAAGTTAACTCAAGAGCTACAGGCTTAACCTCCACTCCGCCGACCTGTTGGAAATAAGTAAACTGAGTAATTTCCATACCGTCAAGCCAAACTTCCCAGCCTACACCTGCAGCACCTAAAGTCGGTGATTCCCAGTTATCTTCAACAAATCTTACATCATGTTCTTTTAAATCAATTCCCATTGCTTCCAAACTTTTCAAATAAAGTTCCTGGGCATTGTCGGGAGAAGGTTTTAAAATAACCTGAAACTGATAATAATGACCAAGTCTGTTCGGGTTTTCACCATATCTTGCATCAGTCGGACGTCTGCAAGGTTCAATCATTGCAGTGTTCCAGGGTTCAGGTCCCAATGAACGCAAAAAGGTTGCGGGGTTCATTGTAGAAGCACCTTTTTCAATATCATAGGGCTGTTGAATTATACATCCGTAATCGGACCAAAATTTTTGTAAGTTAAAAACAAGTTCTTGAAAGTTTAAAGCCATAACCTTTTCCAATATTGTACTAATTACACTCGTTTGCACGCACAATGACAAACTCACTTTTAACGTGCTTTTTTCATACTACGTCCAACACATTAAAAATGCAATTATTATGTTTAAAAATATTAAGCAAGTAGTAGCAGGCTAAAAAGGATAATTAATTTTCCAGCCGTCCTGCATTATTTTTTGTGCACAGTAATATCCATTGCTGGCATTAGAGCAGCTTACATTAATTCTTTCCTCTGTGCAGGTATAGCATAACGGCATAATTCCTTTATTCTTTACTCTCGTAAATATAAAGACATCTTTACCGAAAACATTAGGACCTTTGCCGCCATTTAAGTCTATATATATTGTATCAGCTGCTACTGTCCCATCTCCGGATGATGCTGATATTGAATACATAATACCATCACTTGTCATAAATGGTATTCTTAAATTGCTCTGTGTAACAGTTGTCGTATCTTGAACACCGCTTAGAGTTTTAAAAGGGTAAGAAGCTTTATATCCGCATTCACCATACGTTTTACAGATAGAAGTGACATTAAAATAAGGAGTCCAATATTTCTTTATATATTCTTCCGGTCCCAACTCCAATGCACTTCCCCAGTGTTCATAATCGCCGTTATCAACTTCAGACCTCTTCATTGCCTGATTTAAGATAGTATAAGCCTTTTTCAATTTGGAAATTGTTTCTTCTTTTTTATAATGACCAATTACAGCCGGCATGGTTAAAGCAGCAACAATACCAATGATACCAAGTGTAATCAATACCTCAGCAAGTGTAAATGCTCTCATTTCTTTCATAAAAACTCCGTCATAATTGTGATGTTCTACATCATCATTATAACAGATTTTAATCTTTTTACAACCCTCTAAAAATACTTGTGAAGAGCTTAAAAGGTTGAACGGACCCCGAAATAACTAAATTTTCTCATTTATTTATCATTATTATAATATATTTTACAATAATTTTCAATATTGTTCATTATATGATACAATTTGAAAAAAAAGAAAGGGAACTATGGTTGATAAATTAATAATATTTTCAGGAAAGCAATACTCAGGCAAAGATACCGCAGCTAAAATTATGTTAGAAGCTTTGCCGGATTTTAAACGCTGTGCAATGGGCGATATTATAAAATTAACATACGGCGAACAAAAGGGACTTACCTATGAAGAAATTGAAAAAAACAAACCTTTATATCGTCAGGATTTGATTAATCTAGGTAATTGGGGACGTGCGCAGGATGAAGATTACTGGCTCAAAAAAATTATCGAACAGGACGGAAATATTATGGTAACAGACGTACGTGTTCCGCATGAATATGAAGTCTTTAAAAATGCAGGCGCAATATCAATCAGAGTAGAAGCTTCTAGAGAAACAAGAATGCAACGTGGCACACTTATTGGTGAAACAGATATTACGGAAACAGGTCTTGATAATATTAACGACTGGGATTACATAATCGAAAACAACTCAGATTATGAAACTTTAAAAGAAAAAGTAAATGAAATAATTAAAAAAATAAAAGAGGATTAATAAATCCTCTTTTTTAGTGTGATTGTGTATATATGTAATTGTTAGACCATTCCTTCTTTTACGGCTTTAACCGCTGCCTGCACTCTGTCATTTACACACATTTTTTGCAAAATTGAGCATACATGAGCTTTTGCAGTATGGACACTTACAATAAGTTCTTTTGCTATTTCAGTATTACTTTTACCGAGTACAAGATGTTTTAAAACTTCAAACTCTCTTTCAGTAAGAGGTACTCTGCCGTCAGAGTGAGATTTGCTCGGCAGAAATCCGACATTATCAATTTTAGGCAAAGAGTTCAATGCAGTTTGCGCAACCATAGGATCAATCCAGCAAACGCCTGTTGATACATCTCTTACAACATCGGCAAGTTTTTTCGGATCAATATCTTTTAAGCAGTATGCACTGGCACCGGAGCTTAAAGCTGCAATTACTTCTTCTGATCTGTCATGAGAAGTCAGTGCAATAATTTTTGATTCAAACATCATTTCTTTGCACTTAATCATTGCTTCAATACCGTTCATGCCGGGAAGTCCCAAATCCATTAAAATTACATCAGGCTTGTGTCTTTCAATAAGCTTAAGTCCTTCCAGGGCATCTTCTGCCTCTGCTACAACATCAATATCTTCGTTTGCATTTAATGCGCAGCGCAGACCAACCCTTGTTAATTTAAAATCTTCCACAATAATTACACTTATAGTTTTTTGTGCTGTTGATGAACTTTGTGTCATTGAAAACCCCGCCTTTCGTAACGTAAATTGCTCCATTATTTGGTACATTATCCTGTACACATCTTATTAAATTATAGCGAAAATAAATAATCTATTACCTACGTGACTAATATATTGTAAAAAATACAATTATAAAGGCATGATAAATAATATTTTTATTATGCTATAATGCTATTACAAAAAGTTATAAAGGGAGTATATCATGCTAGAATTTCTTTTCGGGAAAAAAAATCAGGAAAATCCAAAGGATATAAAAATTAATGAGATTTATTCCAATTTAAAAAAAGAATATCCTTTTGAAAAAATTTCTGATGAAAGAAAAAAAGAGTTAACAGATCTTATCGGGAAATACGGTTACCTTCCTTACCCTTATATTAAAGCTCTGGAAGAACTTTCTCCCGAAGAAATTCTTTTCGGGCTTGAAATAAAATGGAGCGCAAACGGCATTTTTAAAAACGGAAAATTTTCATTTAATAATGAAAATATAAGTGTTTTAGCAAGAAATAACGTAAAAGATTCATCCTGGATAAAAAAAGAAGGTCATAATATAAAATTGATTAACCTTGCAGGTTTAGGAAACGGTAACGTTACCAAAACTCCCGGTAAATTTATAGACTGGCTGAGACAGCTTCTTATATTACCTACAGGTAATCTTGATAATAACATTTTTAATACAACTATGTATATTATACCTTTTCATCCGAGAGAATTCGGCTGCGCTTACCTTCCTAAAAGTTCGGAAGTAAGCGATGCATTGCTTGATAAAAAAATTGAATCTCTTACAGGATTGGATGCTAAAGGTCAGGTGCAAACATTTATTACACTTGCACAGCTTGCAGGACATCCGGTAATTTACGATATTCTCCCCCAAACAGGAAGATTTTCAAAAGCTGTTCTTGCAAATCCTGAAATTGCAAGATGGTTTGACATTAACATTTTATCAACAGAACTTGACAAAAATATTGATAAAATAGCTAAAAACCTTCCTAAATCAATTGATGAAGAAGATATCGAACTTGTTAAAAATATCTACAAAGAATCATTAAGCGGTTCTGCAGGAGATTTAAGTGCTCATTATAAAAACATCTATGATACCTTTGACAGTCTTATGGACGAGGCTAAAAAAGAGCTGTCTAATGTTATGATGAAAAAAGAAAATCAAATAAAAATTCAAAAACGTGCACGAGATATTATTGCTAAAATTCACGGATTTAAAAATAATCAAAAATTAACAGAAGATGATATTACAAAACAAATTGATGCTATTCAGGAACTTATCAAAGAAGGCTTGTGGCCGGCTCCGGGCGGTGCCTGGTGTTCTGCGGGTGTGCCTGTGTACGACAAAATGAGTGAATGCGGCGGTTATCCTACATTTAAGCATTACGACTATAAAGGCGATGACGTCACCGGATTTGCAAACCTCGACTGCCAGACACCTTACTATTTCTGTTTTCTTGAAGACGGAAGTTTTAATGAGTCTGTAATTGAATATTTTATTGATTATATGCTTAATTTACAGCAAGATTACAATTTTGACGGCTTCAGGGTTGACCATATCGACCATATCGTAGATAAAGTTTCCGAAAGCCACGGCAGACCAATAAGCTACAGAGCTCCACGTGTTGTGTTGAACAGATTAAATAAAGCAATGAAAGCAAAAATTCCGTATTTCGGTACACTTGCAGAGTATATGCTCTGGGATGATTTCTTAAAAGAATATCATAAAGGCATGAGTTTTGACCTCTTGTGGGGTAATGATATTGTTTCCCAATGCGAAAAAACACCTGAAAAAATTACTGAAGATAACCAGCACCTTGCAAATTACAATGTTAACTATAAAAAAGGTGAAAAATTGTCTATTCTGAAAACCTATAACAATCAGGACGGTGAATTCAGATGTATAGACCAGTACCCTGGACAGCTCGGTGAAAACGGAGCTCTGTTTAAATGGTTTAAATACAAATTCCTGCCCGGAGGCAAATTTGCACAACGTCCTATGCTATATGTTGACGGCGATGAAAGCTTTACTCACAGAGGTATTGAAAGTGTTATCGGAGAAGAAATTTCAATGCCGAGAGAAAATCACGCTGATTTTTACAGAAAATTCAATGCAATAGATTTGTTTGTAAAATCACAACCGATTATTACTGACGGAGAAGCTCAAATAATTTCTCAGGATGATGACGGATTTGCAGCGTGGATTATTTCTAAAGAGCCTCTAAAAACATCTTTCCTTGTAGTTGTTAATTACAAATATGAAACAGAAAAAGTAAGCAAATGCGATGAAGACGGCAACAGTTATTCCGAAATAGTAAACGGTGAGCCTGTATTTGACAAACATATACATCTTCCGGGAGATTATATTATAGAAAAAGAACACTATATTGACGGCAATGAATTTGTATCAAAAGCTATAGAATTCGCTGATTCAACATTAAACTTTGATAAGCTTGAACCTTGCGAATTCAGAGTATACGAACTTAAAAGAGCATAAATATGATTAAGCAGCTGAGAATTAAAGATTACATTTTGATTGATGAACTGACCGCTAATTTTGATAACGGTTTAAATGTGATTACAGGCGAAACAGGTGCCGGTAAAAGTATTCTTATAAACGCTATTGATATAGCTTTTGCGCCACGTGTTTCAAAAGATGTCATAAAACATGACAAAGAAAAAGCTGTTGTTGAATTAGTTATAGAAAATACCAAACATGATCTTGCCTCATTATTTCAAGAAAACGGCATTGACTGCTTTGGAAATGAAATAGTTCTTACAAAAGAAATTACGGCTAACGGTGTGAGAGCAAGAGTTAACGGAACACTTGTCAATCAGGAATTTATTAAACAGTTGAAAAACTATTTTCTTGATATTCACTCCCAGCATCAGACATACGCATTTATGCAGCCGAAGTACCATATTAATCTTCTTGATAATTATGCAAAAGAGTCTTACGGCACAAAACTTGAAGAATACAAAGAAAGATTTAAAGAGTATCAAGCACTTCAAAGTCAGCTTGAAAATTTAAAAACAGCATCTGATATGACAGAAAACCAGCTTGAATTTTTAAAATTTCAAATTGATGAAATTGACAGTGCAAATATCCAAAGCTCTTCAGAAGATGAAGAACTTAATAACGAACTTGAAGTTTTGGAAAATGCGGAAAAGCTTAAAGAATTAACCGGAAGTGCATACTGGGCAATCAACGGCGACGACGGCTCAATTATGGAGGCATTAAGCAAGATTAAACAAAATATTTCCAAAGCCGCATCCATGGATAAAAATCTTGAAGAAACCGAAGCAAACTTAATTGATGCTATAGAAAGATTAAAAGATTCAGCCGGCGAACTAAGGGATTACAGTCAAAACCTTGATAATGATACGGAAAGATTAAATGAAATTCAGGAAAGATTGTTTTTGCTTGACAAACTTAAAAGAAAATACGGCGGAACACTTGAAGCTGTTATGGAAACTTTTGACAGTCTTTCAAAAGAACTTAATGCAATTGAATTTTCAACACAGAACATAGATGAGCTTGAAGCAAAAATTTCACAAATTCGTTCTGAACTTGAAAAATCAGCTTCCGAAATAAGCGAAAGCAGAAAGAATTACTCACAGGTTCTGTCTGTATTGATAGAGGAAAAACTGGAGAAGCTTGAACTGCCGAAAGCAAGGTTCAGTATCTCAGTAGAGCCAAAAGAATTAGGCTCTGACGGAGCTGATGATGTTGAATTTTTAATATCAACAAATGTATCGGAGGATTTAAAACCGCTTGCAAAAGTTGCATCAGGCGGTGAAATTTCACGTGTAATGCTGGCTGTTAAATCTATATTTGCACAAAGCGATGATATAAATACAGTAATTTTCGATGAAATTGATACAGGCATTTCGGGAAAAGCTTCTCAAAGCGTTGCCGATGAAATTTCCGAACTTTCAAAATATCACCAGATTATTTTGATTACTCACCAGCCAATAATTGCATCAAGAGCTGATAAGCATTTTTATGTAAGAAAATCCCAAACTGATGAAACTAAAGTTGAAGTTTATGTTTTAACAGGAGAGAACAGAATTAAGGCTCTTGCGGAACTTGCAGGCGGAGAGATTAACGAACAGTCAATAGAATTTGCAAAATCATTGATTAATATATAAAAAAAATCCCGCAGCCTGTGCGGGGATAGTTGACATACGTTTCTATTTCTTCCTGCGGCAAGGAGCCCTAATCCTCAATAAAATCTCTGAAGTGCTGTAATTCTTTCCTCTCTCTGATTTTTGATAATGCGGAATCTTCAAGCTGTCTTATACGCTCTTTTGAATATCCCATTATCTCTCCAAGCTGTTCCAGAGTTTTTGGCATTTCTCCGTTAATACCGAAACGGCAGGTAATAATCTGTTTTTCTCTGTCTGATAATGTTGACAATAAATGTTCTACGCTTCCTTTTAAAGCATTATTTTTAGTCTGCATTTCCGGTGAACGATATGAAGTATCTTCGATATAATCGCCGATATTCAAATCATCAGTCACCGGTGTTTCAAGACTGATAGGTTCTTTGATGATAGATTTTTTAATCATTGAAAGCTGCTTGGCCGTAATTTCAAGACGTTCTGCGACTTCGGCATCAGTAGGTTCTCTGCCCAGTTCAAAAGTAAGCATTGTATAGCACTTCTTGTATTTGCGAATTTTATCTGTCATATGAACAGGAATTCTGATTGTTCTTGAATTGTTTGAAATTGCTCTGATAATTGTCTGCCTTATCCACCAGGTTGCATAAGTTGAGAATTTAAAGTTCTTTGAATAATCAAATTTCTCTGCCGCTTTAATAAGTCCGAGAGATCCCTCCTGCACTAAATCCATAAACAATACGCCCTGACCGATATATTTTTTTGCAATACTTACAACAAGCCTTAAATTTGCCTGAACCAATTTTCTTTTTGCAATATCCGCCTGCGACGGCTTTCCCTCCTTAATCTGTTTTCCGAGAGCCTTTTCTTCTTTGGAATTTAACAGTTTCACTTTTCCGATATCTTTTAAGTACATTTGTAAAATATCGTCATCATTAGATATTGAATTAAATGTTTTGGGTTCTTCTTCATCTTCCATTACATCAATATATTCAATTTCACCGGGGTATGTACATTTTAAATCTTTGTATAAATCTTCTTCTTTACACTTGATTACATTCATACTTTAAGTACCTCTCTCCTTCCCTACAGGTAATTCCACACTAACTTCCGATATAAAAATCAGAATACTTACTACTTTTGACGTAAATAAAGAAATTTTGTTTCAATCACACTTTTTGTGTAAAATAAAAATATGGGAATAATAAATGAAAAAGATTTTATTGAAACAGTTCCACTGTTAACAGAAAAAGCATTTAAACCCGGAGAAAGACTGGATGTAAATGTTTTGGATTCACATGATTTCAGATATGTGGAATCAGGAGAATTTAAAGCTAATCTGCATGTTCACACCAAATATTCCGACGGAATTGCAGATGTTGAAGAACTTTTAAAATATTCTGAAAAACTCGGTGCGCAACACAACGGTTTTCTTCTTGCAATTACAGATCATGACACAATTGAAGGTGCACAGGAGGCTTTTGAAAAATACAATGAAAAATCTTACCCGCATTTAAATCTGTGTTTAGGGTTGGAAATTTCAACAGTAGGAATAAATTTTCCCGCCCAGAAAAAGCCTGTGCCAATCCATTTGCTGGTATACGGCATAAACCCTTTTGACAGAAAGCTGATTGATTTTTTAAATGAGAAACGGGATAAAAAATTATTGCTTGCTAAAGATACGATAAAAAAATTAAACGAAGAGCTTCCTTATAATTTTACACTTGAAGAAGCTGCAAAAGTTCATGGTATGGTCGCAAAAGGTCAAGATGAAGTTGCACACCCGATGAAAAAATATACGTCAGGTAAAATTTTACTTGAATATTATTTCCCGAATGCTGATTTCAGCTACGAAAAACCGATAAAAAAATTTAAATACTTGTTCAAGAGCAGTGAACCGTATCACAAGATTTATAAAAAAGCACTTGAAATGTATACTCATCAGACATTACCCGAAATCCCGGACAATATTGAACAACAAATTCAAAAAGCAAGAGAAATATACTTAAAAGCTCATCCCGCTGTCAGTAATATGCTTGATGGATTTGCTTATTTTGAAGAAACAGCGGAATTTATAACAACTCTGGATTGCGGCGTTATGTCTGTCGCACACCCTGCAAGAAGCAAGGCTTATACAGACGAATTTTATACATATTTATTTGAAAACTTTAAAAAGTATGGAAAAGAAAAAGCTTTATTTTATGAAGGTTATTACCAGTCTTATGAAGGTGATTATCCGTCCAAATGGCTTTCTAAAATTGATGAAGCTGCTAAAAAATTTAATTTACTTAAAACAGGAGGTCTTGATTCTCATGGAAAAGACGTTATATCAAGATGCCCGTATTCTTAAAAAAGAGGTTCAGATGATTAAAAAACTTTTGATAATTACATTATTATTTATAGCTCCGTCAGTGTTTGCAGATACAGGCTACGTAAGCCCTGAAAATTATGCAGTAAACGAAGCTGATTTGACAGACTATTGGAGTGTTCCTAAAAGCGAGCCTTTAAATATAACATCTGAAACAAAAACCGCTAAAATAAAACACAAAAAAGAAAAACCCGAAAAATATAAAAAGCCGTACGAAGAACGACTTATGTATAAAGTGGCAAAATGGTGGACTGACCAAAGATACAAACGAGAAGAACCTCATCATGGCGAAAAACATGAAATTAAAGTTAATTCCACATACAGGCAGGAGCAAATGAAAAAACTTCAATCTTCGGAAAGTAAAATTGAAACTGATAATACCTCCGTTAAAAACAACAAAAAACAAAAGAAAAATAAGAAGTCAAAAAAGAATAAAAAAAATAATTAAGATTTGTAACAAATTTTAATTATTTTTATAAAAGCGGGCAAAAACGCCCCCCCCCCGTTTTATTTAATATATAGGGAAAAATGGAGAAAAATATGACTTTAAACGTATCTGAAATTAACGGAATTAGCAAGAAAAACATTAATTTTAAATCTGAGATTAAAGAAGAAGTAAAAGAGAATAAACCTGAAAAAGAACAGGAAAAATCTTTTTATGAACGTAATAAAAAAGCCCTGATTGCATTAGGAGCAATCGGAGCCGCTGCTATTGCAATAGGCACACACCATTGTATAAAAAATAAACATGCCGAAAAATTATCCGATGCTGCAAGCGATGCAGCAAAAGATGCCGGACAAAAGGTCAATGAAGCAAGTGATAAAATGACCAGAAAAGCAGAAAATACATTAGAAGAATTTAAAAATAAACTTAATAAACTTGCTGATAATGAAGATGCTACAACTCATATCAAATCAATTTTTTCTTCTGAAAATCATAAATTAAGACTTGAAGCTGTCAAAGAACTTCTCAGAAATGAAGGAAAACATATTAATGCAAATAACTGGGAAGATATTTTTAATTCGTTAATAGAAATAAAACCATCAAAAAATATTAAACCAGAAAGCATTTCATCTAATATAAACGAATTTTATCAAACTATCGCAAAAAAAGAAATAGTTACACCTCAGGTTATTGATAAAATCATAGCTAAACTTCCTGAAGCATCAGATGATGTTAAACTAAATCTTGCAGAAAGATTAATTGATGATATTTTGGATACAAAAGGTAATACAATTCAACCCAAATTATCTTTAGAACAAAATAAAAAAATTATGGACATTTTAGATAATGTTAAGCAGGAAACTTATACCTTTTATCCCGGAGGTATGATTGGATACAAAAACCATACTGCATCAGGATTGAAATATCAATACAGCACTAGACATTTCACTGAACAAAAAATTGACGAAAAATATATTAAAGATATCAAAGGTCTTTTATCAGGAAATTCTTTAACAGATGATGCAAAACTCCAATTAATTGACGATATTTATATGGCTAAATTCTGTCGTGAAGATAAAGAAAAGAGCAAAGAAAGCATTCAGCTTATAAAAGAACTGCTTAATTCATTTGAGGGCAATAAAGCAGAAAAATACAGCAGACCGAATGCAATTATTAGCTTTCAACGAGATAAATTCTCACTTGGATGTAGTTTGTTTAGCCATGCTGACATTTATGATGATTATAAAGTATTTACAACTGCCGAAAAATTAAAAATAGTCCAAAACTTAAAAGAAATGTCTAAAAATGTTAAAGTCAGCACAGAGCTGCTTGGCGGCAATGCACATTATATAAATGAGATTTACAGAAGTGAACTAGGTTTAAAAAGCAAAAACTTCTTTGAAAATATATCTGATAATATTTCATTAGAAGATTATGAAAAATTTACCGATGAAATGTTAAACGGCTATAAAGAAGCTTTAAATCACTTTATCAAAGGCGACGAATTCTTTGAAGAACTTGATGCTGAGCTTCTGAAACAAAAATTTGATTTGTTTGCACTTGATTCTTATATGAATTTGATTTCAGAGCAATTAAAATATGTATTTGAACCTGAAAAAGCGGCAAAATTTCAAAATATATCTGACAAGATCGCTGATTTTGGTAAAAAACATTTTAATATCGGCTCAAGCAGCAGTTCAAGCGGCTCAGGCAAATCTAATTTTGCACAGGATTTTGTAAATAATAAAACAAAAGAAGCCAAGTCAACTATATCAGAATTTTTACGCAAAGACAAAGACCTTGAAGAACTGGCAAAAGTATTTGATAATGATAAGCTTGATGAAAAAACTTTGAAAAATATCAAGAGAAGATTTGCTGTTAAATATCACCCTGATAAAGCAAAAGATGATAATCAAAGAGCAGAATTCACAAAAATATTCCAGGAAATAAACAATGCTATTGAAATCTTAGAAAAAACAATTAAAAAATAAATTTATAAAATTAAAAAAAATGGTTGACAATTAAAATTGTTTCAGTTATGATTAATTCTACTGAGGGCGTTTAGCTCAGTTGGTAGAGCGCCTCCCTTACAAGGAGGATGTCAGAAGTTCGAGTCTTCTAACGCCCACCATAAAACGAGGTTAGGAAAATCCTAGCCTCGTTTTATTTTACAAACTATTTGCTTAATTTTCATTTTTACTTTAAAGTCATAGAATGAACGAAAATGATGAATTAGTTGTAAGTATAGAAAAAATGTCCAATCTCGGGACAGGAATTGCTAAAGTTGACGGTCAGGTTGTATTTGTTGAAAATGCCTGCCCTCAAGATCAAGTTAAAGTAAAAATTACTAAAGTAAATAAGAATTTTGCAACCGCAAAGACAATTGAAGTTATTACCCCGTCACCACACAGAGTTAAACCTTTTTGCGCCATGCAGAAAGTTTGCGGTGCATGTCAGTTTCAATTTATAGATTATGATTATCAATTACAATTGAAAAAACAAATTGTTGAAGATGCAATGAAAAATATCGGAGGTATTGATACTCCGGTTAATAATCCTGTTCCAAGCCCTGATATAAAAGAATACAGACATAAAATTCAATATCCTGTATCTCAAACAAAAGTTTCAGGAAGAATATTGGCAGGCTATTACAAACCCCAGAGCCATGAAATTGTTAATATTAAGCACTGCCCGATACAGCCGGAAATTTGTGACGATATCATTGATTTTATACGAACTAAAGCTTTTGATTACGGTATTACAGGGTTTAATGAAAAGAAACATTCAGGCGATTTACGCCACATTGTAATAAGAAGCTCTTATGCCACAGGCAAATGTCTTGTAACATTAGTCGTTAACTCTACTAAAACTTTTGAAAGACTTAATGACTTTGCAAAATGCATTTACGAAGAGTTTAAAGAAGTTACCGGTGTTTGTGTAAATTTTAATTCTAAAAAAACGAATGTAATTCTCAGCGAAAAAACAGAATGCATATGCGGAAAAGACTTTGTAAAAGAAAGAATTTTGGATAAAACATTCAGAATAGGTCCAAATACATTTTTTCAGGTAAATCCCAAAAGTGCTGAAAATATTTTTAAATATGTTAAAGACTATTTACAAGAAAATTTTGACAACCCGACTGTTTTGGATGCATACGCAGGTGTAACTTCATTTGGCATAAGCGTTTGCGATAACTGTAAACAGGTAGTAAGCGTTGAAGAAAATAAAGAAGCTGTAAATTTAGCTTCCGAAATAATTAAATTAAATAATATTGAAAATGTTGAAATCCATAATATGGATGCAGCAAAATTCTTTCAAAAAACAAAAAGAAAATTTGATGCGGTAATTTTGGACCCGCCAAGAAAAGGCTGTTCAAAAGAAAGTTTGGATGAAGCTTACCGGCTTTCAAAGAACAAGATAATTTATGTCAGCTGTAATCCTGCTACCCTTGCACGTGATTTAAAGTATTTGAAAGAAAAAGGCTGCACAATAGAAAGCATTCAGCCGTTCGATATGTTCTGCCATACATACCACATTGAAAATGTCGTAATCATTAGTCGATAGGCTTATACAAATCTAAAACTTTACGTAAATTTTGTTCAACCATATCAAGATTTTGATAAGTTTTTGTTTGTTTAAAGTTTGGTTTTGAACGCTTGCTCGGCGGTTGAGCATTAAATTTACCAAGGAATAATGTTTTTAATGATTTGAAGAGTTTATCAACAGATTCAACGCCTTCCCGTGTAAAAGTGATTTGTTCTGACTTTTTCGCCCCTGATGCATCACGGTGTTTTGCATCTGCATACAGACCTTTGGTTAATTTATGATATTCTTTTTTAATAGCTTTAATAATCTGTTTAGCACCATCGTCTTTTACAAAAGTATCATATTTTCTGAAATTTTCATAAACCAATTCGTGTTCTTTATTTTTTATTGCCAAATAATTTGGTCCGGGTAAAATAAGCAATTCATAAAGATTTCCGTTCTTTTCAAAACGCATTTGAACATCTTCATATCCAGATGGCACGGCATTATCACCAAATCTGACGTCAATATCATCTACCATTTTCGGGATACCGTTTTTATCAAGCACAATGTTTCCGTTAGCATCTTCTGCAAAAGTTTTTGCGATTTTATACCCTTTTTTTTGCATTTCATTAACGATTTTTACATAGTTTTTTTCAGCATCAGGAATAAACATTGTAGCTCTTACGCCGTCTCTAATTACACCTGAATATCCACGCTGTGAATATTGTTCCGTTCTTTTTTCCAGTTTATCCAAAATTGATGGGAGTTCTTTTGTGTTAGTCGTATTTAATTCTCTGTAAAAAGAAGCTTCCGGTATCTGTTGCGCTACCCGCTCTAAATCATCCATATATTTCTCAGCCAGCAACCTGTTCTGGGAAACTAAAAAATCCCCCAAACGTGTTTTTGTATCAGTTCTTTTGCTTTCTGTTTTTTGGGCTGCTGCTTTGGTTTGAGTATTACTTTGTACAAGTATATCAGTTTGTGGAGAACGTTCAAGCTTAGATGATGCCCCCCCCCCGATTTTTTTTCTTGTTTTTTTAACAGCATTAGCAATACCATTGGTTATATTTTCAACCTTTGGCCTCATTGGCGGAACTCGTCTATTCAGTCTGTCGATTGCTTTTAATTTAGTCATACGTCAACTCCACACATTTATATAAAAACAGGTTATTTGTACATATTGCCTAATCAGGGTAAATTATTACAAAAATGATACAAGAACGATTATAATTTAGAAATTTAATTTTGTCAAAAAAATATGTTTGTATTAAAATATAATGGTAAAGTATAATTAAGTAATAGCATTAAATAAGGAGGTTTGCTAATTATGCCAGGAAAAACTATAACAGTTGACGGCAACTACGCTGCAGCGCATATTGCGTATGCATTAAGCGAGGTTTCCGCAATTTATCCTATCACTCCTTCATCTACAATGGGTGAATGGGTTGATGAATGGGCTTCACAACACAAAAAAAATATCTGGGGTGAAGAAGTAAGAGTTGCCGAAATGCAATCCGAAGCCGGTGCAGCAGGTGCTGTTCACGGTTCTCTTGCAGCAGGTTCTTTAACTTCTACATACACTGCTTCACAAGGTTTATTACTGATGATTCCTGTTATGCACAAAGCTGCTGGGGAAATGCTGCCACACGTAATCCACGTATCAGCAAGAGCACTGGCTGCTCAATCATTAGCAATTTTCGGCGACCACTCAGACGTTATGGGATGCCGTAACACAGGTTATGCAATGTTAGCTGCTAACTCTGTTCAGGAAGAAATGGATTTGGCTTTAGTTGCTCACTTAGCTACTTACAAATCTAAAGTTCCTTTCTTGCAATTCTTTGACGGTTTCAGAACTTCTCACGAAGTACACAAAATCGAAGAAATTTCTTATGAAGATATTGCTAAATTAGTTGAACCTAAATATATCGAAGAATTCAGAAAAAGAGCATTAAGACCTGAAGCTCCTGTTTGTAAAGTCGGCGCACAAAACACCGATGTTTACTTCCAGGGTCGTGAAACAGTTAATAAATACTATGATGCTGTTCCTGATATTGTTCAAGAATATATGGATAAAGTTGCTAAAGTTACAGGAAGACAATACCATCCGTTCGATTACGTAGGTGCTCCTGATGCAACTGACGTTATCGTAGCTATCGGTTCCGGCTGCGAAACTATCGAAGAAACTATCGAATACTTAAATGCTAAACGTGGTACTAAATACGGTTTGGTTAAAGTAAGATTATACAGACCGTTTGATGTAAAACGTTTCAACGAAGCTTTACCTGCTTCTGTTAAACGTATTACCGTTCTTGACAGAACTAAAGAACCGGGTGCCATCGGCGAACCTTTATACTTAGATGTAGTTGCAGCTTTAGGAAACAAAGACATCAGAGTTATCGGCGGACGTTACGGTTTATCATCAAAAGAATTTACACCGTCAATGGTTCTTGCTATTTACAAACACGCTGAAAACAACGGTTTCCACGGCTTCACAGTAGGTATTGAAGATGATGTTACAAATAAATCTTTAAAAGTTGAAGAACACATCGTTACAGAACCAGAAGGAACTACAAACTGTATGTTCTGGGGACTTGGTTCTGACGGTACCGTTGGTGCTAACAAAAACTCAATTAAAATTATCGGTCAATATACAGACAAAGATGCTCAAGCATACTTTGCTTATGACTCTAAAAAATCATTCGGCGTTACAGTTTCTCACTTGAGATTTGGTGACCAGCCTATTAAATCTACTTACCTTATTACAGCTCCTGACTTTGTATCTTGTTCAACACATGCATACATCGGCAGATATGATCTGTTAAAAGGTATTAAAGAAGGCGGTACATTCTTACTTAACAGCCCTTGGAGCAAAGAAGAAGCATTCTCTCACCTTACAAAAGAAATGCAGGAAACTATTATTAATAAGAAAATTAAATTCTATAACATAGATGCAGAAGCTCTTATTGAAAAACAACCGGGCTTACGTGGTAAAGGTGCAAACACAGTTATGATGGTTGCATACTTCAAAGTTTCAGGTATCATTCCTTTTGAACAAGCTTTAGAAGGCATGAGAGAAATGACTAAGAAAACATTCAAGAAAAAAGGCGATGATGTTGTTAACATGAACTTAGCATTGATTGATGCTGCTGTTGATGCTTGTGAAGAAGTTGAAGTACCGGCTTCATTAGACGGAATTTGCGCAGCTGAAGATGTTAAATTAATTCCAGATGATGCATCTGAATTCGCTAAGAAAATCATTGAACCTTCAATGAGATTAAAAGGCGATGACATCCCTGTATCAGCTATGTCAAATGACGGCGTAATCCCTACAGGTACAGCTTGTTTGGAAAAACGTGGCATCGCACCTCGTGTTCCTCACTGGAACCCTGAAAACTGTATTCAATGCGGAATTTGTGCATCAGCTTGTCCGCATGCAGCTATCAGAACTAAGTTGATTGAAAAAGACAACTTAAAAGATGCTCCTGAATCATTCAAAACAATTAATGCAAGACCTGCTGAAAATGATGAACAATTTAAAGTTCAGGTTTACTGCAAAGATTGTACAGGATGCGGAGTTTGCTTAGACCAGTGTCCTGCAAACAAAAACCCTGAAAAACCGGCTTTAACCTGGTCAACTATTGAAAAAGAAGAAGAAGCTTGTGAATTGGTTAACGAAAAATTCTTTGATGAATTACCGGATAACGTAATGGGTAAAAACACAACTAAGACAATTAAAGGTGCAATGCTTAGAAAACCTTTATTTGAATTCTCAGGCGCTTGCGCAGGCTGTGGTGAAACACCTTACGTTAAATTAGTTTCACAATTGTTTGGTGAAAACGTTATCGTTGCGAACGCTACAGGATGTTCTTCAATCTACTCCGGTACATTCCCGACTATTCCTTACACAACTAATAAGGATGGAAGAGGTCCGGCTTGGGCTAACTCATTATTCGAAGATAACGCTGAATTCGGTTTCGGTATGAGATTAGCAGTTGATTCAAACAGAGCACTTCTAAAATCATATGCTCAAAAAGTTATTGAAAATGACAAAACTCCTGCTGATGTAAGAGAAGCATTAACAGAAGCTTTAACTCATTGGGATAACTCTAAAACAGATGAAGCTGTTGCTGCTCAAGATAAAGTTAAAGAAGTTCTTGCTAAATATGCAGATGTTGATTGCGCTGATTTAGCTAAAGTAAGAGAACTTCAAGACTACTTCACAGATAAATCAATCTGGATTATCGGCGGCGACGGTTGGGCTAACGATATCGGTTACGGCGGTATTGACCACGTATTGGCTCAAAACCAAAACGTTAACATACTTGTTCTTGATACCGAAGTTTACTCTAACACCGGCGGTCAAGCTTCTAAATCTACACCTACAGGTGCTGTTGCGAAGTTTGCTACAGGCGGTAAGAAAACTTACAAGAAAAACATGGGCTTAATGAGTATGTCTTATGGTTATGTATATGTTGCATCAGTTGCATTGGGGGCTGACAGAGGTCAAACTCTTAAAGCGTTCCAGGAAGCTGAAGCTTACGATGGACCATCAATCATATTTGCATACGCACCTTGTATTGCTCACGGTATTGATATGAGTAAAACTCAAACAGAACAAAAACGTGCTGTTGAAGCTGGATACTTCCCGTTATACAGATACAATCCTGCTAACGAAGTACCGTTCACTTGGGATGCTAAAGATCCTAAAGGAAGCTATCAAGACTTCATCAGAAGCGAAGGACGTTATAAGCAATTGCTTAAAACTAACCCTGAAGCTGCTGAAGCTCTTTACAACCAAGCAGAAGAAGATGCTGCAAAACGTATGGCTGTTTACAAAGCTGTTGGCGAATTGATGAAGTAGCGCAACTTTAAAAACAAATGAAAGAGGTATCATTTCTGATACCTCTTTTTTTATTTATTATGTAAGTTTTTTATTATATTTTCTTATTATACTGATTATGTCAGATGCGTACCTGTCAAATAGTTTATTAACGCTTTCCTGTTCATTTTCTCTTATCGGATGTTTATCGGCTCTGTGATTTCCGTAGGAAAATAAATTTCCCTTAAGTTTATCATCTAATATTACATCAAATTTTGTTGTCTTTGATATATCAGTATATTCAAAATGACATAAGTCCAGTCGTTTTCCGTCGGGTGTTTTAAATTTCTTAGGTTTAACCGTCATTGATTTCAATTTATCAAATTGTATAGCAGCTTGAGGAATCGGTTCTGCAACATTAGAAACATTCAAACTGCCGCTTTGAGTTTTTAAAGTTTTTTGTTGTGATTTAAGCATATCTGCAACACCGACAAAAAACTCCTGCAATTTCTCAAACAGTGGCAGGTGTTTATTATCCAGCGGCTTAACATACTTACTTACTACATCCTTTCCTTGAAAAGAAGGTCTTACAACATTGTTTCTGTTCTGATAATTACTATTAATAGTGAATGCAGGAATAAAATTAATCATAATATCTCCTTTGGGAAGTATAAAACTTAAAAAAAATTTTTTTTGCTAAAAATATATAAAAAAGACAGTCGATTTTTGACTGTCTTTTCTTAATTTACACACTAACTTTTATTTACACATTTTCTTGAGGAATTTCATTTATCTGTTCTACTGCATCATGCAAATCCTGAATTTTTTCAACGACTTCCTCAGGCAAGTCTTTTAAAGGGGCTTTTACCAGGGCTAAATCTTCTCTGTTTTGAGCCTCCTGTAAAAGAAAATCATTTTGCATTGCAAGTTCATGTTGACGAGCTTTAGCAAGTTTTAATTGTTTTTCTTTCAACTCGTTATAATTGCGTGCAAATTCTCTGTTTTTTGCAGAAGAATGAGAAATCGAATGGAATAATCCGCCTAATAAAAGAGCTTGAGGAGCCCAATCAAGAGCTACAGAACCTGCTTCTTTTAACGCAGAAGGAGTTTTGTTTGCTAATTTATTAAATCCTGATTTCATTTTTCCGACTACGTTGTTGTTATTTAAGAATTTAGCAGTTTTAACAGTATATTTCTGTAAGAATTTAGGAGCTTCCATTGCTGCAAGTTTTCCTGCGCCTTTGCCAACAAGAGCAAGAACACCAAATCCTGCTGCAAGCATTGTTCCTAAGGACAACAACGGATGTTCCTGATCAAATTTGCGAACATCAGAAGAATTTTGAGCTAATTTCTTTTTACCTGCGCCCAATAAATCAATAGCAGCAAGAGCACCTGCCCATAAAGCAGTTGTTTTCAATCCGTTTGCCGCACGTGCTGCCAAACCTGTAACCTGTTTTGAAAAGATTTTGGATTTGCCACGTGTAAACATTGCCGCACCCAAACCCGCTGCAACAGGAGCAGCATAGAATAAACCGTTTGTGATTTTTCTATGTTTCTTTTCTTCTTGCGGGGAATATGTTTTTAAATAAGCAATTTTTTGTACTGAATTGTCGTCAAGGCTTATTAACTCATCAATTCTGTCACGTCTGCCCTGAAAATTAGGATTCCCTATTGCCGAAACTTGCATTATACACACCTACACTTTCGCACTTTAATTATACTGTATTAAAACCGAAAAGTAAATTTTTTTGCTTAAAATTAAGATTTTTGTTAAGAATATTTACAACCAATTTTATTTTATATATTATAAAACAATGAAAAATTTTTACATTCACACAATGGGCTGTAAATCTAACCAATTTGAAAGCTCTGTTATTACCGAAAACTTACAAAACGATGGCTTAACAAAAGTTAATAACATAAACGAAGCAGATATTTATATCTTAAATTCTTGTACGGTTACTCATAAAAGCGACAACGAAGCTCTATATCTTTTACGTGCCGCTAAACACAAAAAACCTGATATATTAACTGTTTTAACAGGCTGTGTTGCTCAGATTGAGAAAGATAAACTTCTTGAAAACGGGTTTATAGATTATGTTATTGGTAATGATGAAAAACTTCATATGTCTGAAACATTAAAACTTATCAGAAATAATAATATTAAATCAAAAGCTTCAGATATTATGGAACTTAAAACATTTAATAAAGCTGTGCTTACTGATATGTCTAAAACCCGAGCAAGCCTTAAAATCCAGGACGGATGTGATAACAGATGCTCATATTGCATAATTCCGTTTGCCAGAGGCAAAAGCCGCAGTGCCGATGTAGATTTTATAATTGATCAGATTAACAACTTTGCAAAACATGGTTTTAAAGAAGTTGTATTAACCGGAATTCACATAGGTCAATGGGGAAAAGATATCGGTATGGAACTTTTAGACCTATTAAAAGAAATTGAAAGCAGAACAAATATTCACAGATACCGTTTAGGCTCTCTTAACCCGCTTGAAATAACAGATGATATGCTTGAATTCTTAAAAACATCAGAAAAATTCTGCCCGCATTTTCATCTTTCGCTTCAGTCTGCCTGCAACAAAACCCTCCGCTCCATGAACAGGTTCTATAAGGTTGAGGATTATCTAAAACAAATTGATAAAATAAACGGCTTATTTAATCTTCCGTTTTTAGGAAGTGATATTATAACCGGATTTGCAGGCGAAACCGAAGAGGATTTCAGAACAACAGTAGAAAATCTTAGAGTTTCGGGATTGTCCCAAATTCATACCTTCCCTTATTCTGTCAGAGAAGGTACTGCAGGAGCAAAAGCAGAAAATCAGGTCGATGAAAAAATCAGACAAATAAGAGCTGATATTGTCAAAGCTCTTTCTGCATTAAAGCACAATGAATTTATAAACAAAAATATTGGAACAGAACAAGAAGTATTGATTGAAAAACACCCTGACAAAAAAACAGGAATTCTCAAAGGTGTTACCAGAAATTATCTCACAGTGCTTCTTGACTCGGATGACGAAAAACTTTTAAATTCTTTAAAAACCGTTAAAATTACAAAATATGAAAACAATAAACTATATGGCGAATTAATATAAAAAAGGGCTCTTAAAAAGAGCCCTTTTTTTTAATTCCGGCTGTTTAATTTAGCCAGTAATCTTAAAATCTCGGTATAAAGCCATACCATAGTAATCATAAGCCCCATTGCTCCATACCATTCATAATCCTTGCTCAGCATGTTTCGAGAAGCTGTTTCAATAAAGAAAAAGTCCTGGATTAAAGCCATTGCAGCAATCACGACAACCAGAAGGCTAAACCCTATTCCGACAATCCCTGATTCCCAAATAAGAGGAATACTGCGTCCGAAAAACATTGCAACAATTTGGATTAAATAAATAACAAGTACCGAAAGTATTGCGGTTTTCAATACAGCAGCAAATTTATCAGTGTATTGTATCATTTTTGCTTTATAAAGCATAAGCATTACAAATAAAACTGCAAATGTACCAAGTATCGCCTGCAAAACTATTCCATGCCATTGTGCTTCAAAAAACATAGAAAAAGCACCAAGCACAAGACCTTCAAAAAATGCATACGGAGCAGCTGTGTATTTAGCGATTTTCACATTAAAACATGTTGCTAAAACCAATACCAGACCGATTATAGCACCGGCACCCATCATTACGGGAACCATTCCCGGCGCTGAGAATAATGAATAAATACTGATTGCGGCACCGGCAACTAAGCATGCAAAAAGCATGAATATTTTATTTACAGTACCCGAAATTGTCATAGGTTCCCCCTCAAGAATTCTTTCCTGAGCACCAAACCTGTCTTCATTTAATATAGGATTTGACATAATGAACTCCTTCCTTTACCATGATTATATAGTATATTACGAAAATATTCTATATCTTAATAATTTTATAAGGTTTAACATGTTTTTAGAAAACTTTAAAAGATTTATTCAATACTATGGTAAAGGAAGATACCTAAGCCTTTGCGGCTTTATCGGACTGTCTTTAACAGCCGGTTTTTTGGAATTTATAGGATTGGCACTTATTTACCCTTTTATTATGCTTATAATTGCTCCTGATACGCTGTCTTCCCAAATCCCGTTTTTTAAAATCCCAAACTGTACTCAAGCTGGACTTATTATTGGTCTTAGTGTTTTTGTTGTATTTCTTTTAAAAAATGTCTTTATAATTTTTTCTCAATATATTCAAAACAAATTTGTAGTAAATTGGAAAAAAGATATTACTAAAAATTTCATGGAATATTATATATATGCTCCATACAAAGATACTATGAAAACATCCGTTACCGATAAACTTTTTGTATTGGATATTCTCTGCAACCAATCAATTGACGGATTTATAATGAGAGGATTGAACCTTATTACTAATGCAATTATTGTTATTATGATAATAGGTTTACTGCTTATTAAATTCCCTGTACCTGCAATTGTTACTATTATTTTCTCTACGGTTTCATTATATTCTCAAAATCTGTTTTTTAAGAAAAGAATGGCTGATTTAAATGCCAATATTGCATCAGAATTCGAAAAATACAAAACTGCAATGCTTGAAAATATCTCTAACATTAAAGATTTAAAAATTCTTTCCGCTGAAAAAATATTTTTTGACAACTATCTGGAAAAAGAAGTTTCTTTTAGAAATATTCAAAAACTGCAAGGGTTTTACGCAGGTATTCCTCCCTATATAATAGAGTTACTGATTATATGTTCATTATTTATTCTGGCGGGAATAATCTCAATACAAAATATTACTGACAATGCAAAACTTATTTCTTCATTTGCTATCATGGTGGCTGCTATCTTTAGAATAGCACCTGCTCTTAACAGAATTCAGGCTTCAATAATTGCCATAAACAATTCAAGAGGCTTTGTCAAAAGAATTAACGCTGAATATGAAGAATGTAATCTTGCAAATTTTGAGAAATATGAAACTGACAGCTTAGAAAAATTAGATTTTAGAAACAAAATTATTTTGAAAAATATCAATTTTTCATACAACAATAATAAACAAGTATTAAAAAATCTGTCTTTAGAAATAAATAAAGGTGATTTTATAGGTATTATAGGACTATCAGGAGCTGGGAAAAGCACACTTGCAGACGTGCTTATGGGACTGTTGCCGCCGGATTCCGGTGAAATCATGGTTGATAACATTACACTCAACAATAAAAACTATTCAAAATTTAGACACATGATAGGATATGTTCCACAACAGGTTAATGTTATAGATAAATCATTCAAAGAAAATGTAGCATGGGGATGCACAAATATAAATGAAGAAGGAGTTATCAAAGCATTAAAAGCTGCTCAAATTTATGATGTTATACAGGAATACCCTGAAGGGATAAACGCTAACGCCATAGTAGGCTCCAACGGTCTGTCCCAAGGGCAGAAACAACGTCTGGCAATAGCACGTGCACTATACAGAGATGCTGAAATTTTGATATTTGACGAAGCAACATCCTCACTTGATGTTCAGGTGGAAAATGAAATAACGGAAATGCTCAAAACCTTAAGCTCATCAAAAACTATAATTGCAATAGCGCACAGATTATCCACATTAAAAGCATGTAATAAACTCGTTTACTTGAAAGACGGCAAAATTGTAGATATAGGTACGTTCAGCGAACTTTCTTCACGTCATGAGGATTTTTATAACCTGGTGAAATTATCCTCAATTAATTAAAAAAAATTAAAAAAAGTACTTTACAATAAAAATTTTTTATTTTATAATAACTACATAAGCCTTAGCAATCAATATTGCAGGGCACATAATATAAATATATATTCCTCAGTAGCTCAATGGCGGAGCAACCGGCTGTTAACCGGTAGGTTGTTGGTTCGAGTCCAACCTGGGGAGTTTTTTCTATTATTAGGGTCTGAATTAGGTTCAAGCCCTTTTTTAATGCCCGTTTCCAGAGTTCGATTGTTGTCCAAATTGGAGCATAAATTGTACTGATTTTCAGCAATAGTTCTAAAGACAGGTTTCAAATCTATATTAAATACCTTGTCCTTATAAGTGATTTTTTCGCTGATTATTTCTAAAATCTTTCTTCGTTGAGCTGTAGTTCCTTTTTGATAATATTCGTACGCATTATCCGTAAACCTAAGCAGAGTGTCTGCTTGCTCATAAAACTGTTTGTCTAATTTGTCAATCTCATCTAACTGAATTTTAAGTTTGTCTTTTTCTGACTGCCACTTATCATTTTGAGTTTTCCAAAAGTCATGAGTTATAGTTCCGTCCAATTTGAGGGTAAATGCTTGTACAATCCTGTTGTCTAATGTCTTAATCTGCCTTGCAATATTAGTTTTAATCTCTCTTGAATAACCGTTTTTCTTTTCATGTACAATCTTTAAAGAAGCTGCAATCTTTGCTCTTATGTCTTGAGGTATGACAATCAGTTTTAAAACTTCTGCAATAGATTTATCAATCTTTGTTTCATTGATATAATCACGCTTACAATCTCCGCCCTTGTTACCTGTGCAGTGGTAATAAACATATTTACCTTTTTTGAGCTCTGCTGTTAAAAGGCAACCACAATGCTCACAACGAATTAAACCTGTATAAGCAAAATCAATATTATGCTTTCTGACTTTATTCGGGTCAACAAGTCTGTCTTGAACTCTATAAAACAGTTCTTTGCTTATAATTGCTTTATGGTTAGCATTTTCGTAGATTTTATCTTTAAACTTAAAAACACCTGTATAGAAGATATTTTTCAACATGTGTTCAATAGAAGTTTTAGGAATTTTCTTGCCTGTTTTACTTCTTAATCCGTCCTCATAAAGTTTTGCTGTCAGACTTCTTAATGAATACATACCGCTATCATACATTTCAAAAGCTCTTTTTACATAGAATGCATTTTTTTCATCAATAATAATTGTTTTTGAACCATCTTCTCTTGAAACATTCTTATAACCTAACGGTGCTTGATGAGGGTATCCACCTTGTTCAGCTTTTTGTCTTAAGCCGGCAAGGGTTCTCACTCCTATAACTTTTCTTTCGTATTCAGCAAAACTCATACCTATATTACGCATTAAATCTCCTTCAATGGTATCAACATTTGCTTCAGTCGCAGATAACAATTTAATTCCTTTGCGTTCAAAAAGAGGTCTTAATACTCCATGGTAATCGGTTGTATTTCTTGAAATACGGTCTAACCGCCAAATAACTAGAGCTTTTATATTGTTTTTCTTTTTACCGCAATATGTCATAAGCTCTTGAATTTCAGGTCTATCAAGATTTTTAGCAGATTTGCCCTCATCAACAAAAATTTTATCTACGGCAAAACCGCTTTTTTGTGCAAATTCAACGCAGACCTTTTTTTGATTTTCTATACTGAAACCGTGTTTTGCCTGTTCCTCTGATGATACTCTTGCATAAATAACCGCTTTTTCCATATATTTTCCTCACATACCTATTTTATCTTACTAGCATTTATGTTGCTACAATTTCATGAAAGTTCATGAACTTTTGTATCATCATAAATTTCTTTAAGCACACTGACATAATCTACAAGCAGCTCAAAATCTCTCTCATCTGTCGATAGAGTGTTATTTGGGAGAATATTAACAGTTATGTCATCTGCTTTAAGTGTTATCATTTTTATAAAAAGTGTATAAATTTTTAGATTACAAAATTACACACAGCAAAAAACACCCCGAAAATAAACAACCGTCTATTTTCAGGGTGTAATTTACCGCAAGTTACATATTATTACCTTTCAAACTGTTTTGAAGGTCTTCATAAGACATAGGCTCAATTATAGAACCAAATTCAGCGTACTCTTCCATACCTGTTACATTAAAGCTCATAGCATTTGTCGGCTTTTCAATCTCGTTAAGTCTAATGGTATGGTTGCCTCTGTATCGCTTATGATTTTTGGCATAACTCAAAAAGGCTTTATCATCAATACGTTTTGTTTTGTCATTACCGTAGAATTTGTTTATGACACTGATTATGACATCCTTTTTAAAGCGAACATGAAGTTCTTCACCAAATTCTGTTTGAACTTTAGCTACCTTAAAGTGTTTATCTTTTTCAAGATGCCCAAGTTCATATAAGGTTACTATTTGAGCAAGAACCTTATCAACAACGGTTTTGATGTCTTCATATTTTTGGATTTGGTTTTGAGCATAAGCAATTATCATCTGCTGCAAATCTTCCACTTCAATATCTGCGATAGCCAAGAGCATTATTGCTCCAGTATAGGCATAAGCAATATTACTGATGACACGATTTTGAGTATCCTGTACATTTGCTTTTAATATATCAAAAACCTGTTCATAGAGCTTTACAATGTCATCTTTTGAATATTTGAGAAACTCGGGTAATATCAACGATAACTCCTGTAATTTGCCGCCGCCGTTATTGCTTACTTCATGGTATTTGAATTTGTCTGCCTTAAAGACCTTACCGAATATTTCAATGATATTCATACGGTTAATGACTTCTCTCAAATCAGGCAATGTTTCATTAGTAGAGTAGGCAAGCGGACTGCAAGTATGTATATATTCAACACCTCTGCCATAAGGTAACATCTTAGTTCTAGGTACAGCTTTATAAGCAGCTTTAATTAGAGCTGTAAAATTACTGGATGTTAGAGTTTCTCCTTTGACATCATCAATACAAACATTCATACAGTTATACCTAGAACAAAAATACTCATTACTTTTTGCGGTAGACCCTCCTGATGTCAAAGCTTCTCTTGATAATCCAAAAATTGAAAGCCCCACTGTTACAAGTGTCGATTTGCCTGTACCGGTTTCACCATATAGAATTAAAGTCGGAACACCATATCTTTTGACAATGTCGTTGAAGTACAGTGCCATAACCATGTGCCCCAATGTTAGTAACGGTAATGCCACATTATCGCTCCAACATTCCAGAATATTAGTCATCAATTCATTTGCGACTTGTTTTCCTGTTTTGTTGCTTTTAGCTAGTTTAGGCAGGTAATGAGTAGTTTCTGCCAACCTTACATAAGTATTATGACCTGTTTTAATATATCCATTGTCATCAGCCCAATAAGTGCAGTTTTGCGTTGCTAAAGCGTTTTCATACAATAGATTACCGTCAGGCGTTAACCCAGCGTTTGTATAGATTGTTGCTGTTGAAGCAACTTTAGGCGAGATATATTCTTCAACAAAGGTTTTAAACTCTGCCTCTTTCATACAAACAGAAAACCCTGTATAAAGGTTATTTACTGTTGTTTGGAACTGATTTACATCGGATTTTGAGTTATAAGCGATTTCAACATCAGTTTCAATCCGACCTTTGTAATTCTGTAATGTTACAACATAGTATCTATGTGGCCTTTTAGCACTTTTATCATTATAAATAAGTGTGCACTCCTTTACATCTGTTACGATGAAATTTGCTAAAAGTTTAACGGTTAATCTATCTTTCTTCTTCTCAATCAAGAATGTTTTATTCCAAGCCTGATACAAAAACTTGTTTGGCATAGGCAGATTATACTCGCTTGCTTTATATGTAATTGAAACATCTGATATAAAGGTAATACTGCTTAACCGTTTGCGGTTAGCATTAAAAATATCAGAAATTGTCTTTTTCCCTTGCTCAAGAGGATTATTTCCCTCTTGAATTACATTAGATACAATATTGCTCATATTACACCTCTCTTTCATTATCAGCAGAATGACAGTTTGTGCATATTTTAGAGTAGTTTTTTGACAAATATTCACAACTTTGAGAATGCCCAAATTGTCTAGCATAATTGATTTTCTTTTGAGTTTCATCATAATTGTAACTAGGATACGGTTCCGATAACTTATGAATTAACTCACCAGAATCTTCTATTTGAGCTAAAACGGTAATCATACTATGCCACTCAGGTTCTGATAAGCAATCTGCATTATCTCTGCAATACTTCAAGAAAGCGCAGTTGTTGAACATTTGTTCAATATTGAGATTTTTATAAATCTTACGCTCTTTATCAGAGTTGGGAAGATTACGAGTTTGTCCTTTAATACTTGGAATATCCTTATTAATGTAGTCCAACCACGTTTGCGGCAATTCAGCGATAATAAACTCTCCGTTTTCATCAACTCCGTCAATGATTTCATATTGTTTACCGTTAATGACCGATGGTGCAATCATTATGTAACCATTATACTTGACATCACAAAATTGACCGATTTTCCCACAAGGGGCAGTAATTCCCTTTGCAGAATAAATTAGATGTCTTCCATTCCCGCTTGCAGTAGACTGTGTTAAAGTACGAGGTAATTTAGCCCCTAATTTAACTTCTAAAGCCTTTAAGTCGTCCATTGCTGTTGATTTTTCATCATGGTAATCAATATCAATAACGATTACTCCTGATTTTTTACAAGCCATTGCCGCATTGTAACCAGCTTTTAACATCTCTGAGACATCTTGCCCGAATTGAGCATCTTTGAACCCGCTACGTGTTGCGGGAACTTTTGAATTTCCCTTGCAAGGGAATGTGGCAAAGTGTTGCCAATTTTGAAAACACATTTTTTGCATGTTTTTCTCCTTTTGTTTTATAAGTATTTCTTAACAAATGGAGCCTAAAAAACTTCTCAATCACAAATTTTTATAGTATAATACTATTGCTTTTAAAAATCGTGGGAGATGCCGTTAGGTGTCTCTCATTTGTTTTATATTTTTATAATAAACTAAAAAATTAAAAATGGTTAAAATCCAGTTATAATAGTTACATTGCTGTATATTTTTATAATTTTTAGCGACAAGTTTTTAAAGGTTTTTATTATTTGATTAATGAAAAATATTGTAAATAAATATCGCATAAAATACTTATTAGGCAAGAGATTTTGTTGATTTTTGTTTAATTTTTTAGCGACACAAATATTGACTTAGGATTCTTGTTTACATACTTTTTCAAGATAGGAAGGTAAATGAGCAGGTCTATACTTGCAAATAGCAATTCTTGTCCAGGAGTCAAACATTGCTAGGTTATTAATGAAATCGTCTTTATAACTTTCTTCATCAAAAACAGCTTTAGAAGCAGCTTTAATTTTTTTCTTTATTTCTCGTTTTAAAATATTAATACTTTTTTCTAAATTTCTTGCGGCTTTTTGATTTGGTTTGCGACAACGACCTGTTCTAAAATCAATCTTATTAAATTCTTTTTCATCAATCTCACCCCAAAGCAGCAATGCACAGAACATAAAATATTGCTTAATGGATAACTTGAACAACACTTTGTTATATACTATTTGCCTGTCTTTTAATGGCATATTTTTGCAACATTTGTATAGAGTACAATAACTCTCACAATCTTTCGGTAAACTTTTGGGTCTGCGGATAATAATAGGATAGTTAAAATACAAATTCTCTTTATCAGCTTTTTTCAACCCTGTAAACTCTAAATTTCTAGTAACCCAAAGGAAGTTTTTCATAGTTCAATACTAGCATAAATACAGAATACAGAATTAAATCAATTAAATTAAAAACCATTCTATAATATTTATTATTAAAAAACAAAAAAGGTTATCCGCATTCAAGCGGATAACCTCTGATAAAATCAGAAAATTAATTTTTATAATTTAGTATTTCGCAATACATCTAATTGTTTTTCATACTTTTCATAGACTTCTTCTGCCTTAGCTTCATTATATTCAGAATTTTCACCCATGTAATATTTTTTTGCTCTTTCATTCATTTCCTTTAAAAGAGGTTCAAGGTCAGAGTAAGCTCTTTCTTTAGCAATACTTATTTCGGGCAAACTTTTTATAAGTGCTTTTTCCTCACAAGGTTTCCAATCGGCTTTTCCTCTGTAGTTATAAGTACATTTTGAAGCTTTTGGATTAACTGTATCAACTACAATTCGTGCTATTTCATACTCAAATTTATCACCACTATTACCCATTTCAACCGGCGTTTCAACTCTAAAAGCGTAAGTTTCCTGACTGGATTTTTCATCTTCTTTAAATTTTACAAGTTGATTATAATCTTTATTGTAGCAGACATATTTTGTCCCTTTGTACGCATCCGCATAGCCTTCTTCATATTCTTCATAAGCTCCTACTTCTTTGCATTGGCTGACAAGATAACTTAAAGTCAATTTTCTATTTTGCTCTTTTATGTAGAAATAAGCCCCAAGAGCGAGAAGAATTATAACAACACCTAAAATACTGGCAATAATAACATTTTTTTTATTCATTAATAACTCCTTTCTAATTTTATTTTCCAAACATACTTTGTATAGAGCGGACGCTGTTCATTGTGTCGTTCAAAATATTTACACCGGTTCCTATACCTTTTCTTGCCTTATCGAGTTTTGTATCATTAACATTAATTTGTGTAGTGGTTCCATTATTCATATTCTGATTATTAGTTTGACTTTCTCCGGCAAAAAGAACTTTACTTTGAGAATTTAAAACTTTATTGTAAGTTGCTTCAAGTTGACCTGCGTTTATTACTAATTTTGCTTTTAGGTAATTGAACTCATCTTGTGTGATTTCTTTTTTCTTTAGTTTGTCTGATAAATTATTGTAAGCCCCTTTTATTCCTGTAATTGTTAAAGAAGAATAGCCTGTTACATATGGGTTTGTATATTCAGTACCTTCACCATCTAATTCTTTAAGTATATTTATTTTGCTTTCAAGTATTGTATATCGTTCTTCGTCATATGGTAAGTCTAAAGCCCTTTTACGAAATAATTCATTAAATTCTTTTTCGTATCCCGCTAAAGTTGTTTCAATTTTCTTTGCTACTGGAAACTCTGTTTGAAATTTTATCTTTTCTACTTGGATTGCTTTTTTGTTAGCTTCATCAAGCTTAGAATTATTATACTTTGGAGATTCTAAAAAACTTTTATCTCCAGTCATTTTGTAAAGTTGTTGTCCCGTTTTCTTAACTTCGGCTTCAGGAATAAGAGAAAAATTGTTAAATGCTCTCATATCATTGATGGCATCTTCTTGTGAACAATATTTAACCACTCCATTATCAAATTGGCACTTACGGATATGTGTCCCATCTGTGAGTTTAACATCACTTACAACTTTTACCGCAAAAGCAGTTTGAGCTATTACTAAAATTATTGAAGCAACTACTAATAGTTTCGTTTTAATCTTCATTCTATCTCCTTTCATTATTATTTTTTATAATAATATAAAAAACTTTATAATTAAATGGCTTGTATTCCTTTTGTAACATGTCTTAAAGCGATTTTTGTTGAATGTATTCGACTGATAATTTGTAGATTGTATTCTACAATTTTAATTATGGGAATACGCAAGATACAAAATGAACTTGGCAGAAGATTAAAAGGTTTAAGAACTCAAAAA